>SXGS01765511.1_pt1 | contig 13794 bp, 16 predicted proteins | sample 3174681 | NCBI WGS metagenome assembly SXGS01 (sample SAMN11356861, study PRJNA531348) | freshwater metagenome | isolation source: freshwater sample F1-80 | place: China: Fuxian Lake, Yuxi | collected 2017-12-25
CAGTAGTACGACACGACGATCGCGCTGGTGGCATCGCGGTGGGTGAAGTTCTTCACCGCGTATGCCCGGCCGATGACGAGGAGGAAGGCGATCAGACCGCCGATGACGTGGAGGCCGTGGAAGCCGGTCGTGAGGTAGAACGCCGAGCCGAAGGCGTCGGAGTTCAGCCAGACAAACTCGCTCGTGAGGATCGAGTATTCGTAGATCTGACCCACAACGAACACCGCGCCCATTGCATAGGTCACAAAGAACCACTCGACCATGCCCCACTCGGTGATCTTCCAGCTCTTGCGGCGCGGCTGCAGGCGCTCGGCGGCGAACACGCCGAACTGGCAGGCCACCGACGACAGCACCAGGATCGTGGTGTTCACCGCGGCGAACGTCACGTCGAACTTCTCGGTGCCCATCTCCCACAGTTCGGGAGACTGCGAGCGCAGCGTGAAGTAGATGGCGAAGAGGCCGGCGAAGAACATCACTTCACTGCCGAGCCACACGATCGTGCCGACGGCCACCACGTTGGGCCGGTTAATCGTGGGCGCGGTGATTGATTTCGCGAGTGGGGTGCTTGTCACCCCTTCATTATGACCGATGTTCCTGGGTCTTCTTTGCGCTCGCCGCGCCACTTTCCAGGTTTTCACTAGCATCGTCACATGTCCGTGACCCTGACCTGGCCCGCCGTGCTGACCGCGCTCATCGATGGGCGTGATTTGTCGATTGCGGAGGCCACCTGGGCGATGGAACAGGTCATGGCGGGGGAGGTCACTGACGCCCAACTCGCCGCCTTTCTCGTTGCGTTGCGCGTCAAGGGCGAAACGGTTGACGAGATCGTCGGTTTTCGGGATGCGGCACTCAGCCACGCGCATCCGGTCGCGATTGATCCGATGGTTCTCGACATCGTCGGCACCGGCGGCGACCCGTATGGCGCGGTCGTCAACGTGTCATCGATTGCGTCGATCGTTGTCGCCGCGACAGGGGTGCCCGTGGCGAAGCACGGCAATCGTGGGGCGAGCTCGAAGTCGGGCGCGTCGGACGTGCTGGGCGAACTCGGCATCAACCTCGCGCTTGACCCGCACCAGGTCGCCGACGTGTTGCGCGAGGTTGGCGTCACCTACCTCAACGCGCAGGTCTTCCACCCGGGCTTCCGACACGCGGGCCCGGCCCGACGCGAAATCGGCGTCTCCACGGTGTTCAACATTCTCGGGCCGCTCGTCAACCCCGCCCGCCCCGAGGCTTCGGCTGTGGGGGTGGCCCACCTCGACCGCGTTCCGCTCATGGTCGGGGTCTTCCGCACGCGCGGCGCGACGGCCCTCGTCTATCGGGGCGATGACGGCATTGACAAGTTGAGCGTCAGCGGACACTCGCACATGTGGGAGGTGTCGCGCGGCTCGGTGACGGAGCACGACATTGACCCGCGTGAGTTGGGCCTCGCGACCCACCCTGTCGAGGCGGTGCTGGGCGGCGAACCCGCACACAACGCGGCCATCGCACGCCGCGTCTTGGAGGGCGAGGCCGGCGCCGTGCGCGACATCGTGCTGCTGAACGCCGCAGCGGGACTGGTGTCATTCGCGCTGGCGAACGACCCCACCGGCATCTCGCGACCCATCACTGAACGACTGGTCGAGCATTTGGATGTCGCGCGCGAGGCCATTGACTCGGGCGCGGCCTTCCGCAAACTCGACGAGTGGGCCGCGGCGACACAGCGCTGAGCCCGGCCTGTCGGGCACAAGCAACGGCTACGTGGCCGAGGCCCGGTATGCGTCGAGGAGGTCCCGTTCTTCGGCGCGGGTGAGTCCGGAACGCCGGGCCCGGTCGAGCCCTCGCCGACGCTCGTCCTCCAGCACATCCTGCAGCACCTCGACGAGCGGGCGTTCGGTTCCGCCCGTTGCGACAAAGCGGTCGCGGGAGCGGGTGGCGAAGCCCGGCATCCTGTCGGGCAACCACAGGGGGAGCGAGCGCGGCCCCGCCCAGTACTGCACCTGCTGTTCGACCAACCACTCGGCAGGGGCGTCGACGCGCCGGCCTGAGACTCCAGCGATGCGCGCGGCCGCGTCAAGAACGGTCCCCAACGCTACGCTCGAACCGACGGCGGTGAGGGCGCCAACAGGCGCCGATACGGCGGTGCGCGCAATCCACTCGGCCAGATCGCGCACGTCAATCACCTGGACACGACCATCAGCTGCAGCGGGGGCGAGCACCGGGCCTGAGCCCGCGAGCGCGAAGCGTCCGGGCCAGTAGCCACCGCGATCGCTGGGGTCACCGGGGCCGACAATGAGCCCCGGCCGAACCACGGTGAGGCGGTCGTGCACCCGCTCGACTGCCGCAGCCTCGATCGCCGCCTTATCTGCCGCGTAGTCGCCCACCGGCCCGCCGTCAACGAGCGCCGCCGTCTCGTCGTCACCCGCCGTGTCGTTGCTCGCATAGACCGACACCGTCGACACGGTGAGCCAGTGGCCCGCGTGGCCAGCGAGGGCCTCGAGCGCGCGCACCCCGTGATGGCGATTCGACGTGAGGTCGACGATCGCATCCCAGTCGCGGAGCACCGCGTCGTAGGCGTCGTCGGCGTCACGGTCTCGGGCGATCAGGTGCGCACCAGCGGGCGGCGGTGATGAGCCGCGCGCGAGGCAGGTGACGGCCGCGCCCGTCGTGAGCAGCGCATCCACGAGCCGACTGCCCAGCCAGCCGGTGCCGCCCAGAACGAGGACGGCGGTCATGACCGCACCCCGGCCGGTTCCGCAAGCACACCGGGGCCGTCCAGCACCTCGAAAACGAGCTGCGTCTCGGTGTGAACAACGCCCGGATGCTGGGTGATGTGTTCGAGGACAAGATCGCGCAGCGCCTCCGCGGTCGCGACGGCGACGTGCAGCAGGTAGTCGTCGGCCCCGGCGACGTGGAAAATGCGGATCACGCCGGGGATGCGCGTGAGTCGGTCGTGAAACGCCAGCACGCCGTCTCGGTCGTGACTGCCGAGGCGAACCTTGATCACGGCCTGCATCGGGCGCCCCGCCGCCGCGGGGTCGACCTCGGCGCGGAAGCCGCGAATCACGCCGCGGTCGCGGAGAGATCGCAGGCGCTGCGTGCAGGTGGATTCCGCGATGCCCGCCGCCTTCGCGAGCGCAGCATTGGTGAGGCGCGCGTTGCGTTCGAGCGCGAGGAGAAGGCGTCGGTCGATGCCGTCGAGGGCGTCGCGCGGATCGTGCGGCAGGGAAGGGACAACCATGGGCCCAGTGTGCAGATTCCGCGGGAAATTGTCCACGTTGTGTGATTGCTGCGGCGATTATTGAACACGGCCGCACACTGCGCCACACTCGCACCATGTTGCCCGACACCGTTGTCACCCCCGCCTCGCTCGATACGCGCGCCGTGCACGCCGGACGTCACGATCTGACCGAGCTGGGCGTACACGCTCCGCCCCTGGATCTATCGTCGACGAACCCTCTTCCCGACATCGATGCGGGCGGCGAATCGTACGAGTCGATGGCGACGGGTGGGCACCCGACCGAGGGCGGCGCCGTGTACGCACGCCTCTGGAATCCGACGGTGGCGCGCCTCGAACGTGCGCTGGCCGAACTGGAGGGGACGGACGAGGCGGTCGCCTTCGCCTCCGGGATGGCAGCCTTCTCGGCCGCGGTGACGGCCGCGGCGAACCGCGGAGTCGGCCGTCACGTCGTCGCGGTTCGGCCGCTCTACGGCGGGACGGATCACCTGCTCGCGTCCGGGATGCTCGGCGTTGAGACGACCTTTTGCGCGCCAGACAGCGTCGCCGACTGCGTTCGCCCCGACACCTGTCTCGTTGTGATGGAAACCCCCGCGAACCCCACGCTCGAGCTGGTCGACATCGCAGCCGTCGTGTCTGCGGCGGGGGAGCGCCCCGTGCTGGTCGACAACACCTTCGCAACCCCCGTGCTGCAGAACCCGGCGGCACACGGCGCAGCCATCGTGTTACATAGCGCGACGAAGTACTTGGGCGGCCACGGCGACGTCGTCGGTGGCGCCCTCGCCGTCAGCGCCGAGTGGGCGACGGCGATTCGCCCGGTCCGGGCAATCACCGGCGGCATCTTGCACCCCCTAGCGGCCTATCTGCTGCACCGGGGGTTGCCGACACTCCCTCTGCGCATCCGCGCGCAACAGGCGACGGCGGCGCAGCTCGCGGCGCGCCTCGTCGAGCACCCGGCCGTCACGCGGGTCTATTACCCCTCGGTCGAGAGTGGCGACCCGCAGGGTTTGCTGGGCCGTCAGCTCCGCGGTCCGGGCGCGATGCTCAGCATTGAGCTCGCCGGCGGGTACGCCGCCGCCCAGCGGGTGACGAGCAACAGGCGCTGGTTCACCCACGCCGTGTCGCTTGGCGGCGTCGACTCGCTGATCCAGCACCCCGCATCGCTCACGCATCGACCGGTCGCGCCCGAGGCTCGGCCCGGTGCCGGAATCGTGCGCTTGTCCATCGGGCTGGAAGGTATCGACGACCTCTGGAGCGATCTGGAGGATGGCCTCCGCTGACCCAACCGCCGCTCAGTCAGCGACCGTCGACGTACAGCCACGCGCCATCCACGCGCTCAAGAGTGCTGTGCTCATCGAGCTGACCGGGGCCGTCGGGGGAGCGGTAGTGGGCCGAAAATAGAACCGAGCCCCGCGCATCCAATGGGCCGCCCTCACTTGTGGCGTGAATATCGAGGCGGTACCAGCGCAGCTCATCGTCGAGTTTGAGAGTCGACGGCCGCGTGCTCGGGTGCCACGTGGCCAATAGATAGGCCGCGTCGCCGACCGCAAACGCGCTGAAGCGTGACCTCATCAACGTACGCGGAAGGAGTGTTCCAGCGTGCCGTGCTAGCGTCGCAGCCGTTGACACGGGGTGCCCGAATACAGGGCTGAGATCACACCCGTCGAACCTGATCTAGGTCGTTCTAGCGAAGGGATGTCTCATCGTGAGCGCTCGCCTGCCGTCTCTGCCCGCCCTCTCTCCGGACGCAGCGCTCGCTGCTCTGCGCCAACGACAACCGCTGGTGCAGTGCATCACGAACGCGGTCGTCACCAACTTCACGGCGAATGCGCTCTTGGCGCTGGGGGCGTCACCCGCGATGTGTGACATTCCCGGCGAGGCGCAGGTGTTCGCGTCTGTCGCCGACGGCGTGCTCGTCAACCTCGGCACTCCGACACGTGAGCAACGCGATGCGGCCCGTGAAGCGGTGCAGAGTGGAACCCCCTGGGTTCTCGACCCCGTTGCGGTGGGCGCTCTCCCCGTGCGCACGGCCCTTGCCCACGAGCTTGTGCTGGCGCACCCGGCGATCATCCGCGGAAACCCCTCCGAGATTCGTGCGCTCGCGGGCGACGGCTCAGGGGGTCGGGGGGTCGACTCCATCGACGGGCCCGACGCCGCCCGTGCTGCGGCGCGCGAGCTGGCTCGTTCGTGCGGCGCGGTGGTCGCGGTGTCCGGCGAGATCGATCTCATTACGGACGGACAGCGCGAGACTCGGGTCGCCGGCGGAAGCGCGCTGCTCACCCGGGTGACGGGTGGCGGCTGCTCGCTCGGCGCGACCATGGCGGCGTTTCTCGGGGTGACCGACGCGTATTCGGCGGCCGTGGCTGGCTCTGCGATTCACGCCGCCGCGTCGGAAGTCGCTGCGTCGTCAAGCGCCGGTCCCGGAACGTTCGCCGTTGCGTTTCTGGACGCGCTCGCCGTGGTCGATGGCGCCGCTCTCGTACGCCAGGGGCGCCTGAGCAGTGACGGCGGTTGGGGGGCCACACCGTGACGGCGCGCCGCGATCTGTCTCTGCACCTGGTGACCGACGAGGCGCTGACTGACCACACCCTCGCGAGCGTCGTTAATGCGGCCATCCGCGGCGGCGTGACCGTTGTTCAGTTGCGGGCGAAAACAGCGACGGCACGCGAGTTGATGCAACGCACGATGCTGCTCGCTTCGGTTATCGACCGCCGCGCCGCATTCGTGGTCAATGACCGTGTCGACGTCGTGCTCGCCGCACGCGACCGCGGCGCTCGCGTTGACGGCGTGCACCTCGGTCAGAGTGACCTCCCCGTTGATACGGCGCGGCGCCTGCTGGGGCCCGAATCGCTGGTGGGCCTCACCGCCAACACCCCCTCACACCTGGAAGCGGTCGCAGCGCTCCCGGCCGGCACCGTGGACTACCTCGGCGTGGGTGTCATCCGTCCGACAACGACCAAGCCTGACCACCCCACACCCCTGGGCATTAAGGGTTTCGCGGTGCGTGCGCGCAGTACTCCCCTTCCCTGTATCGCGATTGGGGGCGTGACCGCGAACGATGTCCGCGCTCTTCGTGACGCGGGAGCCGCGGGAATCGCTGTCGTCTCGGCCATTTGCGCGGCACACGATCCCGAGGCCGCGGCACGGTCGTTCACCGCGGGGGCCGTCGCATGAGCACAGCAAACCGGCCACCGCGCGTGCTCGCGATCGCGGGGTCAGACCCGAGTGGGGGAGCCGGCATTCAAGCCGACCTGAAGTCGATCGCAGCATTTCAGGGATACGGCATGGCGGCGATCACCACCCTGACCGCGCAGAACACGCACGGGGTGACAGCTGTGCACGCGCCGCCGGCCGACTTCTTGACGGCGCAGCTCACCGCGCTCGACGCCGACATCACGATCGACGCCGTGAAAATTGGGATGCTGCACTCGGTTGACATCATCATGGCTGTTGAAGCGTGGCTGGCGCGCGTCGCACCGCCGGTGGTCGTTCTGGACCCGGTTATGGTGGCGACGAGCGGAGACCGACTGCTCGACGCGAGCGCCGAAGATGCCCTCGTGCACCTCGCACAGCGCGCTCACCTCGTGACGCCGAACCTCGATGAGCTCGCGGTGATGGTGCGGGAGCCGGTCGCGACGACGTGGTCAACAGCGCGTGAACAGGGCCGACGGTTGGCCGAGCTGCTCGACACGACGATTCTCGTCAAGGGCGGGCACCTGGTCGGGGCGGCCGCTCCCGACGCGATCGTGACCCCGCACGCGGTGATCGATGTGCCCGGTCAGCGCGTCACCACGCGCAATACCCACGGCACGGGATGCTCGTTGTCGTCGGCGATCGCGACGCTGCGCGCGTCGGGCCTGAGCTGGCCAGATGCACTGGCCGAGGTCAAGGCGTGGATGGCCGATGCGCTTACCGCGTCATCGCTCTTGCAGGTCGGCTCCGGCCACGGCCCGATTGACCATGCGCACCGCATGCGCAGCACAGGGGAGTGGGCGCGCGGGGCGTGGGTCGACTGCGCGTCACTGGTCACGCGTATCACTGAGCTTCCGTTTGTCTCAGGCCTCGGCACGGGAAGCCTCGACGGCGACGCTTTTCGGCGCTACCTCGCGCAAGACGTCCACTACCTCGAGGGGTATGCCGAGGTGCTCGCCGCGATCGCCGAGAGCGCACCCGATCCGACGACGCGCGCATTTTGGCTGGCGAGCTGCGAGGCAGCACAGGCCGAGATCAACCGGCTTCACGCCCAGGTGCTCGGCGATGCAGACGAAACACCCGCCGCAGTCACGGTGGAGTACCTGTCACACCTCCGCAGAGCGGTCGAATCGGGTTCGTACGCTCGTGCTGTCAGCGCGGTCTTGCCGTGTTACACGCTCTACAGCGACCTGGGCGTGCGCTGGCGTGCGGTCTCGCGGGACAACCACCCGTACGCGAGCTGGCTCGACCTGTACGGTGAGGCAGCGTTTGTGCGGACGGCCGCTCAGGCTGAACGGCTCGCGAGCGTCGCGGCAGACAGTGTTGACCGCGCTGAACGCCTGCTGATGAGCGCCGCGTATCGGACCTCGATGCACTTCGAGTGGCGATTCTTCGCCGAGACACCCCTCATGCCGGCTTAGCTGGGTCTACCACCGGGGTGTCACGCAGCCCGCCGCGTTGGGCGAGCGCGCCGGCGGTCACGACGAGTGTGATGCCGGCCACCTGCAGGGGGCCGGGTGCCTGCGCGAGCACGAGCATGCCGATCACCAGCCCGATGGCTGGCTCAACGGCCATGAGGGTACCGAACGCGGTCATGGTCATGCGCCGCAGCGCGACCATTTCCAGGGCGAAGGGCAACACCGGCACGAGCAGCGCGAGCCCCACGCCGATCAGCACGTGCTGAATCGTGAGAGCGCCGATCGCCTGCGGAACTCCGATGACCGCCGCGGTGATCGCGGCGATGGGGATGGTGATCGACAGGGCTCGGATACCGGTGAAGCGGTCGCCCACCTTCTGCGTCAAGAGGATGTACAGGGCCCAGCCGGTGCCAGCCAGGGCCGCGAACAGGACTCCGAGCGGGTCGATCGTGCCTCGCCACGGCTCGGTCATGAGCACCACCCCGACGAGCGCGAGCGCCGGCCAGGCGAGCGCCCGGGCGCTGGGCCGACGGAAGGCCGCCACCGCGAGCGGGCCGAGGAACTCGATGGCGACGGCGACCCCGAGGGGAATGCGCGCGAGCGCGGCGAGGAAGAAGACCGTCATGAGCCCGGTCGCCACCCCGAGGCCGAGCAGGGGGAGTACATCGCTGCGGCGGATCTCGCGGAGAGGTGGGCGCGCGATCGCGACCAGGATGATCGCGCCGAGAGTGAGGCGCAGCCACGCCGTACCGCCGGCCCCGAGGTCGGGAATCAGCAGGCCGGCCGACAGCGCCGAACCCAGTTGGATCATCAGCATCGCGGCGACGGCGAGGCTCCACGGGGGAGTGGCGGCGGTCGCCCGCGCCGCTCCGCGCTCAAGCACGCTCACGGCGCCGGCTCGAATACGGTCAAAGTGAACGTGACGGGCTCATCGCCGGCGGCACGGTAGGCGTGGGGTCGGTCTCCCGGGAAGCTCGCCGCGTCTCCGACGCCCAGCACCTGTGTGTCGCCGTCGACAACGAGCGCAAGCGCGCCCGACACGACATGCACGAGTTCGCGTGCGCCGGCGGGGTGGGCGTCGCTCTCGCGCGACTCGCCAGGGTGCATCGTCCAGGTCCAGAGTTCCAGCACGTCCGGAGTTTTCGCGCTGGCAACCAGGGCAGCGGTGCCGCCCGCGTCGCCCCGCCACAACACCGGAGCTGTCCCGCTCGAGGTCACCGTGACGTCGCCGGTGCGCGGCGGCTCGACAAGTTCGGGTAACCCCAGACCGAGTGCCTGCGCGAGCCGCAGCAGCGTGGCGACGCTGGGGTTGGCGGATCCCTGCTCGACGTTGACGAGCATCCGTCTCGACAGGCTCGCCGATTCGGCGAGCTGATCGAGGGTCAGCGATCGACGGATGCGCGCCTCGCGGACGCGCGCACCGATCGCCGCCGACAGGGCATCGGGCTCAGGGACTGGCACAGACATAAGTGCATCATAATGCACTGCGCGTGCATCATCTGCGTACGGTCACTCGGCGACGTCGAGGCGGTGGTAGCCGTACAGATCGTCGATGGGCCCGTTGACCCAGAGATCGCCGCCGTCGGGGGATGGCACCAGCATGGTGCGGTTGTAGGCCTCGTCGACGACCGTCGCCGGCCGACCGCGGTCGTGCAGCTGTGCGGCGAAGGTTTCGGGCTGCCCGACCTCGAGGCTCAGCTCGATGGCGGGGGAGTCGCCCTCGTGGAGCGCCGCCCGCCCACCCGCACCGGCCGAGAAGTCAAGCCACGTGCCGGCATCGGACGCCAGGCGGGGCTGTAGGCCGAGCGCCGTCAGAAGTGCTTGGCCCTCAGGTGCAGAGCGCCGATACCAAATGGGCTGAACGACGACGCTGCCGCCGGTCTTGACCGCGCCGGGCAGAACACTCACGCGAACGCCGTTGTCGGCGTGCACGCGGGCCAGGGGAGTGGCGCCGTCGTCGAGAATCTCGCGGTCGACGGTGATGCCGAGCGATTCGATCCCCGCGATCGTTTCATCCAGATCGTCGACGAGCGTCTGCAGCTCGACCTGGCCGTCGAGCGGGTCTCCCGCTGGCACGGCGTGCACGGCGATCAGGCCGGACGAGGCAAAGACCGTCCAGTCGGCGCCGTCCGACTCGTGCTGAGTGAAGCCGAGGTCGCGCAGGAGCGCGTGCCACTCGGCGGCTCGGGATGTATAGACAAGCGATCGGATCGTGATCATCGCTCTTCCTCCAAGTACTGGGTCATGACCTTCTCGACGAGGGCCGAGAGCGACAGCCCCTCATCGATAGCGCGGTGCTTGATGGCGCGGACGAGGTCGGCGGGCAGGTAGACGTTGAACTGCGCTTTGGCGGAGCGTGCGTCATTTGCTTGCATGCTAGCAATATAGAATCGACGCGCGATCTCGTCAAGGTCGTATGCTCGCCGGCATGTACTTCCTGCTCGGGGTGATCGACAGTGTGAGCGGATCGGCGACAGCGAGCGAGGGCGAGGCGATCGACGCGTTCAACGACGAACTAAAGGCGAGAGGGCACTGGGTGATCGCCGCCGGCATTGCTTCGCCAGATCAGAGCGTGATGATCGACGCCCGCGGCGCCGATGCGGTGACGACCCAGGGGCCCGTGTCAGACGCGACTGAGTTCGTCTCCGGATTCTGGATCATCGACGCGCCCCACGCCGATGCGGCCCAGCACGTCGCGGTCGCCGCGTCTCGGGCCTGCAACCGGCGCATCGAGCTGCGGCCGTTGCTCGGTCTCGCGCCCTAAGCGGCGCGGCGCGCGGGGAGGGTCAGTGCCACGATTATCCGCACCTTCCGGTCTCTACTGGTGAAACCCGTTATCCGTTTTCACACCGAAGGGTTGGCTGGCGCAGGTCAAGTGGCGGGTCTAAGCTTGGCGAGGCTTTGCAGCCCTAAGCCACGAAAGTGAGGTGAGCGTCAACATGCCCAGTGACAGTAGTAGTCATAGATCGAGCACCGCGCTCACCGCTCGTGGCGTTCTGCGTTTCCTCTGAATCGTTGCGTCGCAGGTGTTGCCGTGCGGGTTCGCGCGCTGTCACCCACTCCCGGCTCCGCCCATGCAGTTCCCTGCATATTGGGCTGCCGCACATCAGCGCCTGCCATGCGCAGGCTTTAGAGAGGACTTCTGTAATGACCCTTCTTGCCCGGAAGTCGCAGACACACCAAAACGGTCGGACGAAGCGGCCGAATCTGGAACGTCAGGCGATCTTCTTCACGGTCAGCCTGTACTTGTTCATCGCCGTGTCCCTGCTCGTCGTGCATTACGTCGTGCCCGAGCCGCCGGCCGGAACCGACGGGACTTCGTCGAACTCTCCGTTCAACCCCTGACTCAGCCACCGGCATCCAGAACCCACAAACCGCTAAGGACACATCATGAACGACAACATCCTCAACCCGGCACCGCCCGGTTCCTTCTTCGACCCCGAGGCGCTGCGCACCGTGTGGACCCAGGTCGACGCCGACGACGAAGATGCCCTCGCGGACCTCAGCTTCAATCGGGGCGTCGACTTCGCAGTCGCTGGCAACCGGGTGTGGGAAACCGACACTTACGTCTACTTGCCGATCGTTGTCGATTCCAACGACGGCGAGGTGATCCAACGCCAGGAGCTGACCTTCGCGCTCTCCCACGATCACCTGGTGACGTTGCAGCCCAAGATCCCGTTCGAGATCTTCGACAAGGGCATCGCGCGGATGCGTCGCACTCCGATGCTGGCGCAGAGCCCGCAAGGGGTGATGTATGCGTTGCTCTATGCCGTCAACGAATCCGCCGAACGAGTGGTCGACTTTGCCAGCGCGGCGCTTGAAGACATGACCGACGAGATCACTCAAGCCACCAACGGGTACGACGTCCGGGGCCGCGATATCGGAGTGTCCGACATGCGAGAGACCATGGCGCGGATGAACGAGGCCGAAGAGATCGTCTCGCGAATCCAGGAAGCCCAGCTCGAGCTTGCCCGAGCCGCCCGACACCTACTCAGTGAAACATCCGACGCACCCCTGGTCCTTCTGATCGAGACCCTCGCCGCGGACATCAACGGCGTCAAGGAGCATGCCAGCTTCGAGCACGACAAGGTTCGCTACCTGCAGCAGGCGATCATGACCTCTCTGGACATCAAGCAGAACCAGATCGTCAAGGTCTTCACCATCATCACCGCTGTGTTCCTGCCACCGACCCTGATCGCGACCTTCTACGGCATGAACTTCACCCACATGCCTGAACTTGCCTTCGAGCACGGATTCCTGCTCACAACCCTGCTCACCCTCGTCGCGGCCGTTATCCCCCTCTGGTACATCAAACGCAAAGGCTGGCTCCGCTGAGGCGTTGACGGCGGTTCGCTAGCCTTGTCAAACCACGCGCAACGGGATTGGGTAAGCGGATGAACCCGGAAGGCGACGACAAGCAGGCGCGTGCCTCGGCGACGAACGAACGGTTCAAAGGCCATCCGCCTCCGGGCGAGCCGCCTGTGTTCGAGAAGGTGTCGGATCGGGATCTGATCACTCTTGCGGACGTGCTTTGTCGATCGATGGAGTTCCACTCGATGCTGGTCGCGTGGAAGATTATCAATGAAGTGACGGCGCGTGACCTTTGGCCGGCGGTCAGGGAGCGTCGAGCCCAGGCGATCCGTCGGTCGAACGCTGACCTGGGCCTCGACGAGTCACTCCAAGTCGCCGAACACGACCTTGAGCGATTCCGGAACGAGCATTTCCCCGTAGAGCCTGAACGGTTCGACAGTGACCCCGTCGAGGCTCAAGGACTTTGGAACCGATACATCCAGTTCTGAACGCCTCGAGAGATCGGGCTTCTCCGGGTGGGCCGCTATACCGACGTCGAGGAGGATGCGCGACGAAGGTCTAGGTAGTCCGACATCGGCGCGCCGGCGCGGGCGGCATGCAAGGTGATGATCTTGCCGGTGTAACCGAGAAGGTCGATGAGCGAGCGGGCATCGATTTGCTGGGTGAGGTTCTGCAGGGTGGCGTTCCGCGCACGCTGCGGGTCGATCCCGAGCAGTTTGAGACGTTGGCTCAGCGTGCCCTCATGCAGGTGATGTCCAGCCCGGAAGCCGGGGAAGATCCAGTCGGTTCCGGTGTTTCCGGTCTGCTGATTCGAGGGGTGGGCGAAGTAGCTTCCGAAGGTTTGCGCGAGTTCGTCCGGCACGAGAGTGGGAGTCTGCCCGAGCTGAAGGTATAAGCCGTCGACGCGGCGGAGAATGTCACTCTGGCGCAACATCACGATCCGGTTCAGGGGCTGGGCCCAGAGCAAGAAGATCAGCCCAGCGATTCGGGTGGAGATTGTCACCTGCTCCATGTCCAGGCAGTTTCGTATCATCTCGAGTCGCTGCTCCTGGGTGACCATCGGCGCGGAGTTCGCCAGGCGGTAGGGAACGTCGATCTTTCGCGCTCGAGCCCGGCGCGCCGGATCCAGCCAGTGCACGTAGTTGCGGATGTGCCGCCGAGTTGTTGTGCCGGTGCTGAGGTATTCGTCGACATGTGCTTGTTGGATCCCGGCGACTCCCACGCCGTGGGTCTCGCGGAGCCACAGGAGGAACTTCCCCGCTTCGGTGATCTCCTGCTTGGCGGCGTGGGTCGCGGTTTCGAGGTTGTGCCCGCCGCCGTCCTTGTCGAGGCCGCGGATGCGGCGCAGGTGCCGCCAGGTGGCGTACTGCTGGATGCTGGAACGAGTCCCGTCGTCGGGAAGTGCGGCTAGACGTACGGCGAGCCACGACTTGAATCGGGCGATCGATTCGTTGCCGCGTGGTGGCATTGCCGTGTGGTGCACCAGGAGCGCCCGAAGGTGCTCCACCGCGGGGGAGCGGGGAAGAGCATCGAACGCGTCATGGGTCATCGGGAGTTCGCGGCGCCCAGTGGAGTCCCGCATAGTGGTGTAACGCTCGGTGGTCGCCGGCGTCGTTGCTGACGTAAACGCGGTCACCGTGTGATCCTTCGAGAAGCCTC
>SXGS01271377.1_pt1 | contig 13793 bp, 9 predicted proteins | sample 3174681 | NCBI WGS metagenome assembly SXGS01 (sample SAMN11356861, study PRJNA531348) | freshwater metagenome | isolation source: freshwater sample F1-80 | place: China: Fuxian Lake, Yuxi | collected 2017-12-25
GGCTCGTCGGGTGGGGCGACAAGCTCAGGGTGGGCTGCGCCCGGTCGGTCGCAGGCCAGCGCACGACCGATGTCGACACCAGGGGGCGTGAAAACCCCAATCCACAGGCCCACTTCGACGCGCTGATCCGCCCCTGCGATCCGCCCTGGCCCGCCCGCTGGCCTGCGCCCAACGGGCGCAGCCCCCCCGCGCCTCCAAGCCCCACCCGACGAGCCCGTCCCGAAGGGCGGTGCGAGGAGCGTGGGGCGATCGGCGAGCGCGGCAGGACTTCAGGCTTCACTGAGCAAACCTGTGCCCTGCCCCCTCCCGCTGCGCCTGTATGGACTTGAGCGGGGCGATGCGGGACAATGCCGCCGTATGATGGGCGATCACCTCACCGAGCTTCGCGAGATCCTCTACGGCGAGCCCTCGCGGAGGGCCTGGGACAGAGTGTGCGACCTCTTCGAGCGGTGGCCGGCGGACAGCGCGCAGATTGGCCTCGACTACGCCCAGGGCCTGCTGACGGGCTGGCCGGACGCCGAGCGGCGCGCCCGCGGCCGCTGGACCGCCCTCCTCTACGATCACGCCGGCGCCCTGTCGCCCTCCCCCGACGCCTCGCCGCCGCGCGCCTGGCCGCTCGTGCGGGCGATGTCCGTCGACACGGGCCAGATCGACGCAGCGGCGCTGGAGGCGCTGGGCCGCTCGACGTGGCTCGCGCCGCTGACCATCCTGAAGATGAGCACCGACCCGAGGCAGCGCCTGTCCAGCCTGACCGGCCCGATGGTCGAGGCCATCGCACGCTGGCCCGCGCTGGGGCAGCTCAAGGTGCTGGATCTGTCCTTCAACAACATCGACGACCGCGGCGCAGAGGCGCTGGCCGAGTGCGAGGCGCTGGCCGACCTCCAGGTGCTGGATCTCTCCCTCAACCTCATCCGCGACGCCGGCGCCGAGGCGCTGGCCGGATCGCGCTGGCTGGCGAGGCTGGAGCGCCTGGATCTCGGCAGAAACAGCATCGGCGAGGCAGGCCGCGCCTCGCTGAACGCCTCGCCCTGGTTGAGCGACGCGGTCAAGCGCAGGCTAGGGGTCCGGTAAGGGGGCGAGGATGACGCAGGACAGCAAAAAGGCAGCCGGGGGCATGGGCGCCCTGATCAGCACGATGGAGCACGTCGCGCGCGAGATGGGGCTCTGGCGCGGCGCACGGCTGATGCTCAAGGCCAACCAGCCCGAGGGCTTCGACTGCCCCGGGTGCGCGTGGCCCGAGCCGGCCGAGCGCTCCAGCTTCGAGTTTTGCGAGAACGGAGCCAAGGCCGTCGCCGCCGAGGGGACGCGGGGCCGCGTCGGGCCGGCCTTCTTCGCGCGGTGGTCGATCCCCGAGCTGCTGGAGCAGTCCGATCACTGGCTGGAGGCCCAGGGCCGGCTGACCCACCCCATGATCCGACGCGAAGGCGCCAACGCCTACACGCCGATCTCCTGGCAGGAGGCCTTCGAGGTGCTCGGCGCGGGGCTCAAGGGGCTGGGGTCGCCGGACGAGGCCGTGTTCTACACGTCGGGGCGGACCAGCAATGAGGCCGCGTTCCTCTACCAGCTCTTCGTGCGGCTCTTCGGGACGAACAACCTGCCGGACTGCTCGAACATGTGCCACGAGTCCAGCGGGCGCGGGCTCTCGGAGGTCATCGGGGTCGGCAAGGGGACCGTGAGCCTGGAGGACTTCGCCCGGGCCGAGGCGATCTTCATCCTGGGCCAGAACCCAGGCACCAACCACCCCCGGATGCTGACGCACCTGCAGGAGGCGGCCCGGCGCGGCTGCCGGATCGTGAGCATCAACCCGCTGCGAGAGCGCGCCCTGGAGTCCTTCATCCACCCCCAGGAGGTGCTGCCGACGCTGACCGGCCGAGGGACGCCGATCGCCGGCGAGTTCGTGCAGGTGCGGATCAACGGCGACGTGGCGCTGCTCAAGGGGATCATGAAGGCGGTGCTGGCGGCCGACGCGGGCTCCGAGGGGGCTGTCCTGGATCGGGCCTTCATCGAGGCGCACACGGAGGGCTTCGAGGACTTCAAGGCGGCGCTTGAGGCGGCGGACTGGGGCGAGATCGTGGCGCAGAGCGGCGTGGAGCGGGCGCAGATCGAGGCCGTGGCGCGGATCTACGTCGAGTCCTCGGCGACGATCGCCTGCTGGGCGATGGGCCTGACGCAGCACAAGAACGGGGTGGCCAACATCCAGGAGGTCGTCAACCTGCTCCTGCTCAAGGGCAATGTGGGCAAGCCCGGCGCCGGGGTCTGCCCCGTGCGCGGCCACAGCAATGTCCAGGGCGACAGGAGCATGGGCATCCTCTCCAACCCCAAGGCGGGGCTGCTCGACAGGCTCTCGGCGACCTTCGGCTTCGAGCCACCCAGAGCGCCAGGCCTGGACTCGGTCGAGGCGATCCGGGCCATGCGCGATGGCCGCGCGAAGATTTTTGTCAGCCTCGGCGGCAACTTCCACTCCGCGACGCCCGACACGGCGCGGGTGGCCGAGGCGCTGGAGCGGTGCGCGCTGACGGTCCAGATCTCGACCAAGCTCAACCGCTCCCACCTGGTGACGGGCCGTCAGGCGCTGATCCTGCCCTGCCTGGGCCGCACGGAGCGGGACACGCAGGCCAGCGGGCCGCAGTTCGTGACGGTGGAGAACTCGATGAGCATCGTGCACCGCTCCGAGGGCCACGCCGATCCGGCCAGCGACCAGTTGATGAGCGAGCCGGCCATCGTGGCGGGGATCGCCAGGGCGACCCTGCCCGAGGGGGTCGGGCCGGACTGGAGGGCGCTGGTCGAGGATTACGACCGGATACGCGATCTCATCGCCCAGGTGATCCCGGGCTGCGCCGATTACAAGCGCCGCGTGCGCGAGCCGGCGGGCTTCGTCATGCCCAACGGGGCGCGCGAGCGCACCTGGGCCACCGAGGGGGGCAAGGCGGCCTTCACCGTGCACCCGATCCCTGCCCACGATCTGGGGGAGGGTCAGTACATGATGATGACCCTGCGCAGCCACGATCAGTACAACACGACGATCTACGGGCTCGACGATCGCTACCGAGGGGTCAAGGGCGAGCGGATGGTGGTCTTCATGAACCCGGAGGACGTCGCGGAGGCGGGCCTTGAGGCCGGGCAGCGGGTGGATCTGGTGAGCCACTTCGGCGGCGCGGCGCGGGTCGGGCGGGGCTTCTTGGTGAGGCCCTTTGACATCCCGAGGCGGTGCGTGGGGACCTACTTCCCGGAGGCCAACGTGCTGGTGCCGCTAGACAGCGTGGCGGACAAGAGCAACACGCCCGCGTCCAAGTCGGTCATCGTCACGATCCAGCCGGCGTGAGCCCGGATCGGCCCTCGCGGCCGATGGGTCCGGCGCGATCAACAAGGCCGCCGTCGATCGTGGCGCCGTCTGGCGCCAGGGCGGGATTGGAAGTAGGCTGTGGTCTGGTTCGAGGTGTTGCGTTGGAGGGAGTGGCGAGCGGATTGAGGGGTGCGCGATGATGACAACGAGGGTGTTGGCGGCGTTGGCTGTGTTCGTGTCGGTGTGCTGGTCGATGGAGGCCGGCGCGGGGCTTCGCAATGAGCCGCACGGCTGGGACTCGATGCGGTGGGGGACGCCGGTCGAGGCCGCGATCAAGGGCAACAAGGACTGGAAGACCCAGTTCAAGCTCAACGAGATCAAGAAGGTGCTCGAGACGCGGGACGTGATCCTGACGGGCCTGACGGAGCTGAGCGGCAGGAGCGCCAAGGCGCAGTGGATATTTGGCCAGGAGGGGCTCCACACGGTCGTCCTGACCTGGGAGGACAGCAGGGCCGAGGCCTACCTGGCCCACCAGGAGGTCATCCAGGGCCTGGAGGATCACTGGGGCGAGGCCGATCAGGTGGCCGGGGACACGCAGACGTGGTCGGGGGAGTGGACGAAGGCGGAGGTCAAGCGGCTGCGCGTGGCGACGGGATCGGGCGTCGAGGTCAGGCTGACGGCGCTGCCGGGGGCCTTCGAAGGGGGGCCGGATGGGCCAAACCCGTCGATGAAGTCCAAGGCCAAGGTCAAGGTCGAGGACCGGGTCGAGGTCGACAGGGGCGCCCCGAAGGTCGAGGAGCGCAAGAAGGAGCCGATCATCGAGAAGCTCGATGACGACTTCCTGGGTCTGGACTGAGCGCCCTGGGGGCGACCGAGAGGAGGCGCGGGGCGATCGACACGGCGGCGGGACAGGGGGGTAGAGGCGGGGTCAGCGCGCGCCTCCTCCCGATCTTCTTCTTCGTCAGCGGGACAAGCGGCCTGGTCTTCGAGGTGATCTGGTCGCGGATGCTCACGCAGGTCTTCGGGAGCACGACCTTCGCGTTGAGCGCGCTGTTGACGGCCTTCATGACGGGGCTGGCGCTGGGCAGCGAGTGGGCGGGGCGCCGCGCGGAGCGGATCGCGAGGCCGCTGCGGCTCTACGGGCTGCTGGAGGTGGGCATCGGGCTCTACGCCCTGGCGGTGCCGACGATGCTCTCCGTGTTGCCGGGGGTCTACCGGCCCCTCTTCCAGAGCTTGCAGGAGGACTTTACGACCTTCAGCCTGCTGCGCTTCGCGCTGGTCCTCGTGATTCTGCTCGCGCCGACGGCCTTCATGGGAGCGACGCTGCCCCTGCTGGCCGAGCACGTCGCGCGGATCGGGGGCGACTGGGAGGGCAGCAGCGGCCTGCTCTACGGGGTCAACATGCTGGGCGCCTGCACCGGGACGCTCCTGTGCGGCTTCCTCCTCCTGCCGCAGCTTGGCCTGACGACCACGAACCTGGCCGTCGCGCTCCTGAACATGGCCCTGGGCACCTCGGTGGTGGTCGTCGAGGCGCTGTCGAGGCCCTCGCCGCAATCCCCCAGGCGCGCGCCCGAGGACGAGGTCGTCGAGCTGGGCGACGAGGGCGCCGAGGACGCGCTGCCGCCCTGGATGGTCCGCGCGATCCTGGTGTGCTTCGCCCTGGCGGGCGGCATCAGCATGACCTACCAGGTGCTCTGGACGCGGGCCTATGTGATCATCCTGGGATCCTCGACCTACTCGTTCACGCTGATCCTGTCGACCTTCTTGATCGGCCTGGCCGGCGGCAGCGCGCTGATGTCGGCGATGCTCAAGCGGGTCCGGCGGCCTGTCTTCCTGCTGGCCGCCGCCCAGATCGGCGTGTGCGTCTTTGGCGCGGTGTGCTTCTTCACGCTCAACAAGGTCCCCGGCCTGCTCTTCGAGCACATGCGGCGGGAGGCCGGATCGCCCGCAAATGTTTATATTTACAACATTTTCTTGATCGCCCTGGTCGTCCTCGCGCCGACGCTCCTTCAGGGGATGAGCTTCCCGCTGGTGGTGCGGATCGTCTCCCGGGCGGCGCAGGTGGGCCGGGGGGGCAAGGAGGCGGAGGCGGATCCGGGGCGGCTGGTGGGGCGAGCGTACGCGATCAACACCGTGGGGGCGATCGTGGGCTCCTTCGCCTCGGGCTTCATCTGGATGCCCTTGATGGGGCTGCGGTGGTCGGTGGGGTTGGCCATCGCGCTGAACCTGGCCGTGGGGGTGGCGCTGGCGCTGATGTCGGCCCGGCTGGGCGGGGCCAGGGGCAAGCTGGCGACGCTGGCGCCGCTGGTGGTGGTGGCGGCCTCGCTCTTCGTGCTGGGGCCGCAGCTGGACCTGACGCGCCTGTCGAGCGGGGCCTTCCGGGTCTACTGGGCCAGGGAGCTTTTCACGCGCGAGAGCTTCGAGCGCGACGATCCCGAGGTCCTCTTCTACCGCGACGGGGTGGCGGCGACGATCACGGTCGAGAAGCGCGGCCACCTCATCACGCTCAAGTCCAACGGCAAGCCGGAGGCGTCCAACGACGCGGACATGGCGACGCAGATCCTGGTGGGCTTGCTGCCGATGGTGATGCACGAGCAGACCCGGACGGCGCGCGCGCAGATCGCCGAGGGGCGCTACGAGGGCGTCCGCGAGGTGGCGATGGTGGGCTTTGGCTCGGGGGTGACGGCGGGCGCGAGCCTGACCTGGCCGCTGGAGCGGCTGGACGTGGTGGAGATCGAGGCGGCGATGCTTGGGGCCTCCGAGGCCTTCAACGCGGTCAACCACGCGCCGCTGACGGACCCGAGGATCAGGGTCTTCGAGTCGGACGGGCGCAACTTCCTGGAGTACACCGACGGGCGCTACGACGCGATCATCAGCGAGCCGTCGAACCCCTGGATCGCGGGTGTGGCGAGCCTCTTCACCCGCGAGCACTTCGAGCGGGCGCGGCTGCGGCTCAAGCCCGGCGGGCTCTTCTGCCAGTGGGTGCAGCTCTATGAGCTCAGGCCCGAGAACGTCAACCGCATCTTCAAGACCTTCCGGGCGGTCTTCCCGCACGTCCACATCGTCTCGAGCATGGCCAAGGGCACCGATCTGATCCTGATCGGCTCCAACGAGCCGCTGGCCTTCACGGCCGAGGGCCCCCGGCGGGCCTTTGGCGACCCGAGCGTGGCCGCGGAGCTGCGCCGGGCCGGGGTCGAGTCGGCGGATGACCTCCTGGCGCTGACCTTCCTCGGCGAGCAGGAGCTGGGGCCTTTCATCGAGGCCCAGGAGGCGGCGCTCGGCCACCCGATCGTCTTGAACACGGACGACAACGGGATCCTGGAGTTCGAGGCGCCGCGCGACCTGATCCAGTACAAGGAGGCCGACGCGTACTTCGCCGGCATCTATTACGGCGACGTGATCTACGGCGATCCGAGGCGGTGGCTGGAGGGCTACGAGGATGCGTCGGTCTGGACGGCGGATCGGCTCGCGGCGCTGGCGATGTCGACCTTCGTCATGGGCAAGCAGCGGCTCGCGGGCGAGCTGGCGCGCGAGGCGCAGCGGCGGGGTCCGACGCGGCTGGGCCAGCAGGTCGAGGCGGCGTGGACGATCTACGACGGGGGGCCGGGGCGCCATGTGCTGGACCTGTGGCCCATCGAGGGGGGGAGCTTGAGGCCCATCATCGCCTCGGGGCTGGAGCAGCAGGCGCCGATCCCGGCTCTGGAGGTGATCTACGCGCGAGAGCCGCGCGATGGCGACGCCTTCGAGCGCTCGGAGGCGACGCTGGCGGCGGCGCTCTTCTTGTTCGAGACGCGCGACTTCAAGCAGGCGCTCTGGCAGCTCGACAGGCTCAAGCGCCAGGATCCGGCCTTGAGCCGGACGCCAGCGGCGGAGATCTTGAGGGGCTTTACGGTGACGCGCCGCCGTCGATACCAGGAGGCCTTCGCGCACTTCCTGGCCTTCTACGAGGGGGCCTACGAGCGGCCGCTGGCCGAGCCCTGCGGCCCTGGGCTCGCGCCGGGCCCCCACCCGGCGGCAGGGACAGGGATGAGCCGCCCTTGAGGGTTGGGATCCTTCGTCGCGTCCGGGCCCTGGTGGTCGAGGATCAGCTGGCGATCGAGGCGGAGAGGGTCTTGAAGCGGGGGTCGTCGCGCAGGGCGTCGAAGGCGCTCTCGGCGAGCAGCTCCCCGGAGAGGTCCGTGCAGCGGGCGGCGGTGGATTCGAGCTGGGCGATGGCGTCCTCGCGGCGATCGAGGGCCAGGAGGCAGCGCGCGCGCAGGACGCCGCCGTCGGCGCTGTCGGGGTTGATGGCCAGGGCCTTGTCGACGTTGGCCAGGGCCTGCGAGGTCAGCGTGCCCATCAGGAGTATACCAGCGAGGAAAACACGGGTCTCGGCGTCCTCGGGGTCGTATTCGAGGGTGAGCTGGACGGGGGCGACCTTGAGGACGATCTCGGCGGGCGCGTCGGGGGGGTCGGGCAAGAAGCGGGCGCGCAGGCGAGCCAGGGGGGCCTCGGGGAAGCCGCCCCAGGGCTTGTGGAGGCACCAGTAGGCGCGGTCGAGGATCCACTCCTGGACGTCCTCGTCCTCGACGGCCTCGAAGCCGGTCAGGAGGGCGAAGGCGACGGCCTCTCTGGCCGAGGGATCGGCGAGGCGGCCGCCCTCGACGATGAGCTTGTCGATGAGCTCTTCGAAGCGCGTCGGATCGTCATCGAAGGCGCTGGCCCAGTCGGCGGCGGTCATGGCGATGAGCTGCTCGACGCCGGGGGAGCCCTCTTCGAGGGTGATGGACTCGACCTTGCCGTTGCGGACGCGCAGGCGCCCGCGCTCCTTGGGGCGGGCCTTGCTCCAGTCGATGGAGCCCTGGACCTCGACGCCCCAGGGGTTCATGCGCGTCTGGATGATGTGCCCGAGCCAGGCCATGGCGCCGCGCAGCTCGCCCTCGGGCTTGTCCTGGCGCCATGACATCGTCTCGCCGCCGTCGCCGGGCCACCAGCGGCAGCGGGTGACGGTCCCGGCCTCCTCGCTGGTGGTCAGGTAGAGCTCCCGGAGCGCCCGGAGCTGCTCGGCGCTCAGCGGGGGTTCCAGGACGAAGAAGCCCGAGATGCCTTGTGTCGGTCGATTGGTCATCGGCGATCCTGTCTGGGTCAGCGGGCGCGCGCGGGATACTTCTCCGTCGCCCCTGACCAGCCGTTGACACAGAACGGGTCACCGAAGCAAGCGCGAGCCTTGTTCTTTGTGCCCCGGCGTGCTTTTTTCAACGCCCGTCAGGGGGATCGAGGGCTTCGAGGGGGTGTTCGGGCGAAGGGGGGGACAGATCATGGGGACAGACCAGAGCGTCGACTTCAGAGCGATTCAGGAGGCCGCCGAGCGAATCCGAGGGCAGGTCCACGAGACGCCCGTGGCGACCTGCCGGTGGCTGGACGATCAGGCCGGCGTCGAATTGTTCTTTAAATGCGAGCACCTGCAGAAGGTCGGCGCCTTCAAGTTCAGAGGGGCCAGCAATGCCGTGATGAGGCTCACCGAGGCGCAGGCGCGCCGGGGGGTCGCCACGCACAGCTCGGGCAACCACGCGCAGGCGGTGGCGCTGGCGGCGAGGATGCGGGGGATCGAGGCGCACATCGTGATGCCCTCCAACGCGCCGTCGATCAAGCGGCGGGCGGTGGAGGGCTACGGCGGGCGGGTGATCGAGTGCGCGCCGACGCTGGCGGCGCGGGAGGCGGCGGCCGCCGCGGTGGTCGAGGAGACGGGGGCGGCGCTGATCCACGCCTACAACCACCCGGACGTGATCGCCGGTCAGGGGACGGCGGCGCTGGAGTTGATGGCGCAGGTGCCGGATCTGGACGCGATCATGGCGCCGGTGGGCGGCGGGGGGCTGATGGCCGGGACCTGCGTGGCGGCCAGCGGGATCAACCCCTCCATCCGCCTGCTGGGCGCGGAGCCGGCGGGGGCCGATGACGCGGCGAGGTCGTTGGAGACGGGATCGCTCCAGCCGCAGCTGGACCCGAGGACGATCGCCGACGGGCTCAGGACGAGCCTGGGGTCCTTGGCCTGGCCGATCCTGCGCGAGCGGGTGGAGGTGATCCTGCGGGTCGAGGAGGCGGCGATCGTCGAGGCGATGCGGCTGTGCTGGGAGCGGGCCAAGTTGATGATCGAGCCCAGCTCGGCGGTCCCGGTGGCGGCCGCGCTCGATCCGGGCTTCAGGGGCCTGGGGGTGCGGCGAGTGGGGATCATCCTGAGCGGGGGGAACGTCGATCTGGACAGGCTGCCCTGGGGCGCGTGAGCGCTCAGGAGAAGGGGGTGACAGGGGTCGGGCTGGCGGCGTGGACGGCGCCGACGGCCCCAGGGCTCAAGAAGGCGGGCCAGCGCGTCTGGTCGTCGTAGCGGGCGCCGTGGAAGCTGATGCCGTCGTGGCTCACGTTGCGCAGGTCGGCCCCGGCGAGGCTGGCGTGGCGGAGGCTGGCGCCCTTGAGTCGGGCGCCCTTGAGGCAGGCGCCGTCGAGGCGGGCGCCGTCGAGGCGGGCACCTGTGAGGTTGACCCCGGTCATGAGCGCCCCGTAGAGATCAACCTCGGTCAGGTCGGCCTCGGTCAGGTCGGCGAGGCTCAGGAAGGCGCGGATCATGTCGGCGCGGAAGAACTGACCGAAGCGCAAGTTGGCGAGGCTCAGGTCGGCCTCGATGAAGCTGCTCAGGGCGGCTCTGCAGCGCGGGAGGCTGGCGCACATCAGGTTGACGCCGTCCAGGACGACGCGTGTCAGGTTGCTGTCGCCGATCTCGAGGTTGGCGAAGTAGCGCTCCCCGGCCGCGTAGCGCGCCAGAAGCTCCTCGGACTTGAGCGGCGGGCTGTATCCCGAGGGGCGGATGTAGAGGTACCTTGGTTTTTGAGCGATGGTTCACCTTCACAAATTCCTACCTCTCCGGCGCTGCCGTACGCTATAGAGGCTGTTGCACCTTCAAACACGCACATACCTGAGATTAGTTCTGAATTCAGCGTGTGGCAACCCACAAACCAGAGCACCCGAGCGTCGCGCCGATCTGGACAAGGGGCGTCGAGCAAGCCACAGTCCACGGTGTTCGCTCTGCTTCCGATCGACCCTCATCCCATGGAGATCATGGTTTCGAAGACACCCCATCGGGCCCGCCGTCAAGGCCTGGCCCGGCCCTCCTGGTGGGCGGCCGCGCTCATCGCGGCCCATTGTTGCTGGATCGCTTCGCCTGCGTCCGGGGACGAGGTGTTGATCGTCGCGCCGGTGAACGACCGCGCGGCGGTCCTGACCGACGCGCAGGAGGCGGCCATCGAGTCGCGGCTCTGGGCGCTCCAGGAGGCGACGGGCGTGCAGATGGCGGTGCTGACGGTCGAGACGACAAGCGGCGTCCCCATCGAAGACTTCTCGCTGGAGGCCGCCGAGCGCTGGAAGGGAGGGAGCAAGGAGCGCGACGACGGGGTGTTGATGACGCTGGCCATCGAAGATCGGCGCCTGCGGCTTGAGGTCGGCTACGGGCTCGAAGGCGCCGTCACGGATCGAGAAGCCAGCGCCCTGCTCGACGCCATCGCGCCGCACCTCCGGGCCAAGGAGTACGACGCCGGCATCCTGACCGTCATCGCGGGCGTCCATGAGGAGACGAAGGATCTCAAGCCGGGCGCCGAAGTCCCCTCGAGCGTCCGAGCCGCCGGGGTGGTGCACAGGCGGGCGACCGCGGTCGCCCTCTTCCTCTTGTCCGCCCTGCTGGGCTTGATCCTGAACCCTTTGGATCCCTGGCTGCCCGCCTTGAGCCGCAAGAACAAGGCGCCAGGCCCCTTGGGCCGACTCAAGGCAGGGGCCAGCCTCAAGCCCCTCAAGACCATCACCGCGGCGGCCTGGTCCCTGATGGCCCTGTTGTTGCTCGCGGTGGGCACCTGGAAGGGCGAGGCGATGGGCGCGGCCTTCGCCTCGGGCATGGGGTTGACGGGGATGGTGGCGGCCCACATGCAGATCAAGGCCCACCGGACAAGCCTCTGGCGCTCGTTCCTTGCCCTGCTCGTCGGAGGCGGGCTGGCGGCCACCTTCAACGGCGTGCAGGACTTCTGGGGGGAGCAAGCGCTCTGGGTCTGGTTCACCGCATCGATGATGGCGCTCGTGGCCTACGCCTCCGTCACGGCCCCCAAGGGCTCGTGGGCCTCATCGGGCGGATCCTACTCCAGCACGTCGAGCTCCCGTAGCTCATCCAGCTCATCCAGCTCATCCAGCTCATCCAGCTCATCCAGCTCATACAGCGGCGGCGGCGGCTCCTTCGGGGGCGGCGGCGCCAGCTCCTCCTGGTGAAGCGCCCCGACCCCACACGCCGAGATCGGCGGGTCGGCTTCGTTGACGGACACGCCGAGATCGGCGGGTCGACTTCGTTGACGGACACACCGAGAGCGTCGAATCAGCAGAGATGACGGACACTTGGAGATCGGCGAGTCGACTTCGATGACGGACACGTCGGGATCGGCGCGTCGACTTCGTTGGTGGACACGCCGAGATCGGCGGGTCGACTTCGTTGATGCGATCCGCACGTTGGCGGTCCACCCGGGCTCGCGCCCGGGCCTACATTTTGTCCCGGGACGCCCCTGCGGGGCTGGCGACGGGCCTTCCACAATCGGGGGGCAGACCCTCTCAGGACCGCGCGGTGTCTGCCTCCGAGCCCCTGAACATCTCATCTGAGATCAACACGGGTGACACGCCCCACGCACGCTGACGCCCCATCGCCAGCCCCGCCGTATGGCGGGGCGACCCAGGACAAAACCCAAGGCCCGGGCGCAAGCCCGGGTGGACCGTCAACGTGCAGATCGCACCAACGAAGTCGACTCGCCGATCTCGACGTGTCCACCAACGAAGTCGACCCGACGACCTCACCGTGTGCGTCAACGAAGTCGACTCGTCGATCTCGGCGTGTCCGTCAACGAAGTCGACTCGTTGATCTCGGCGTGTCCGTCAACGAAGTCGACTCGTTGATCCTGACGTGTCCACCAACGAAGTCGACTGTGCGATCGCCCTGTGCTCGCAGGCCCTGGTTCTTGACTCGACATCGATCTTGAGCCGATGATGGCGTCTCAACGGCCAGAACGCCACGGTACACAGGAGGATCCTCATGTCTTTCAACATCAAACGCGCTGTGAAAGCCGCGCTGGCGCTGGCCCTGCTGGCGTCCCCAATCGCCTTCCTCGGCTGCGACCCCCCGGCGGAGGAGGGCGCCGTCGTTGAGCCGACCCCCGAGCAGCCCATCGAAGCCGCGGACAAGGCCCCCGAGGTCCCCGCCGAGGCCGACAAGGCTCCCGAGGTCCCCGCCGAGGCCGACAAGGCCCCCGAAGCCGCCGCAGAGGGTGACAAGGCCCCCGAGGCTGAAGCCGCCGCCCCCGAAGGCGACAAGGCCCCCGAGGCCGCCGAGGGCGACAAGGCCGCAGACGGCGCCGCCGCTCCTGAGGGCGACAAGGCCCCCGCCGCCGTCGAGGGCGACAAGGCCGCCGAGGCCGAGCCGGCCAAGAAGACGCCCCCCAAGGCCATCGGCGCCGTCAAGAAGGCTCCTGAGGAGCCCAAGAAGGCGCCCGCCTCCGCCCCGTCGAGCCAATGATCCCCCCCTCCCCTCTTCGCTGAGCGGCCGTCAGCGCCCACCCCAAGACCTTCTCTGACCTCTCCACACCGTCCAGCGCGAGATCGCCGCTGGTCGAACCGGTCGCGGAGGGCCGCCGCTCACCTTCCAACCCCTGCCCTCCCTGGCGTCCATCGCTCGGGCGCCGTCGACTCTGAGGCGCATCCCGAGACGCCCTCGTTCGAACCGATGAGGATTGCGACCCGGGCGCGGCGGTGGTAGTCGTGTGTCCCGACAGATGACCCGCGCCAGCAGTGAGGGAGACGTGGACGCACCCAAGACCGAAGAGAGCCGCCGATCGAACTTCATCCGAGAGATCATCGAGCAGGATCTGGCCGCCAACACCCACCAGGGGCGCGTCGTGACGCGCTTCCCCCCCGAGCCCAACGGCTACCCCCACATCGGGCACGCCAAGAGCATCTGCCTGAACTTCGGGCTCGCCCGGGACTACCAGGGCACGTGCCACCTGCGCTTTGACGACACCAACCCGACCACCGAGGACATCGAGTACGTCGAGGCCCTGCGCCGCGACATCCGCTGGCTCGGCTTTGACTGGGGCGAGCACGAGTACTACGCCTCGGACTACTTCGGGCAGCTCTACGACTTCGCCGTCATCCTGATCAAGAAGGGGCTGGCCTACGTCTGCAGCCTGACCGACGCCCAGATCCGCGAGTACCGCGGCTCGCTCAGCGAGCCCGGCCGACCCAGCCCCGATCGCGACCGGCCCATCGAGGAGAGCCTCGACCTCTTCGCCCGGATGCGCGCCGGCGAGTTCGAGGAGGGCCGCTATGTCCTGCGCGGCCGCATCGACATGGGCTCGCCCAACATGAAGATGCGCGACCCGCTCTTCTACCGCATCCGGCACGCGCACCACTACCGCCAGGGCGACAGCTGGCCCATCTACCCCTTCTACGACTTCGCCCA
>SXGS01115902.1_pt1 | contig 13792 bp, 10 predicted proteins | sample 3174681 | NCBI WGS metagenome assembly SXGS01 (sample SAMN11356861, study PRJNA531348) | freshwater metagenome | isolation source: freshwater sample F1-80 | place: China: Fuxian Lake, Yuxi | collected 2017-12-25
CGACGACTCATGTATTGCCGGGACCAAAACAACACCGGGACGGCCGCAGGGCTTCGCCCCTGGCCTACGAACCACAGGGTAATTGTCGTTGGCCGGGAGAAATAGTTGTCGTCAGACCGAAGAAATAGTTGACGCCAGACACCCATCGGTCCGGTGGCGACCTGTCCTCGCGCCAGCGGACCAGGATCGCGTCCTGAACCTGATCCGACCAGATGACGCCGACCCTGTCGCGCACGGCGACGATCGCGCACAGATCGTCGGCGGAGGCCTTTGTGCTGGTGATCATGACCGGTTCCGACCAGCTCGCCCCTGGATTTCCGCGAGACCATCGCACCCACATGCTCCGCCGCGAGTTGTAGGCGAGCCACCACCGTCCGCGGCTGTCGCGGGCGATCGTGGCCGTTTCCAAATCCGGCGGCGCACCAGACGTTCGAGGCAGCGCAATCCTCGCGGGAGGCCCGCCCAGCCTGTATTTCCTCTCCGCGCGATCCCAGCGCAGATGCACCACCGCCAAGGCATCCGGCGCCGCCAGCACCGCGCGCACGCCGTCTTTGTCAGCCCACACGTCGGCCTGTCCAGGCAGACCCATGAGCGATTGGTCGAGATGAGACTCCCTTCGCCACTCCCCACCGGCACGGCGCCAGACCGCGCTTCCGCCTTTCACTGGCAGCCAAGCCCACCAGTCGCCATGCGCGAACCACAACTTCGATTGCGGTTTGTCCTTCGTCGGAGCGGGCACGTCCACCTGAAAAACGCGCCGCGCGGCGGGCTGACACTGAGCGCCTCCGTGGAGAAACGCGCCGGCAAACAGGAGTGACGCCGTTGTCAGCCAACGTCCTCTCACCAGCCCACCCGAAGGCCGAGTCGGAAGAGCCTCTTGGCGCCGCGCCAGGACCAAGGGCGCGGTCCCGATGTGAACCGGCGCCGGAGTAAGCATGCCGATGGCGCGATCAGCCCTTGGTCAGCCGGGCGGTGAGATCGTTCTCCCCATGCACGTCGGTGAGGCGGAAGTCGCGGCCCTGGAACGGATAGGTCAGCCGTTTGTGATCCACGCCGAGCAGCCCCAGCAGCGTCGCGTGGACATCGTGCACCGTCGCGGTGTCCTTCACCGCGCGGAGTCCGATGTCGTCGGTGGCTCCGATCGCCTTGCCGCCGCGCATGCCTACGCCCGCCATCCAGACCGAAAAGCCGTAGGGGTTGTGGTCGCGGCCGTTCCGGTTGCCTCCGCCGCCCTCGGCGCCGTCGGGACAGGCAGTTGTCAGCGAGTTGGAATAGCAGCCGCCGATGAACGCCTGGACCCTCCGAACCTTGATTTTATTAAGATCGCGGCTTTCGCGCAACGGTCCCCGGTCCGGTAGTCCCACGCCGGTTCCGGTACCTTGCGCATTCTCGCCCCGCAGGCATCTAAGCCTGGCAGGCACGAGCGAGGTTGGTTTGCTGACTCTCCTTGCCAGACTTCTCAATCCTCGATGTGCGCGACGGCCTTCCGCGGAGGTTGGGTTCGGCCGTGCTTATCATCCCCATCTTCCGAATCGCTCTTGGCTATCCCTTTGGGACTGAACTTTGCTTCCCTCCTCATCCATTCCGGCCAAGCCTGAATATCTTTCTTAACCATCTCGAACTGCCTGTCGAGCCAACCTTCTTTCAGCGTCATTTACGCCTCCTCCGGCCTGATGCCTGATTTTGATAGACTATTCCTGAAACTCGCGACCTCCTCTTGCTCCGCCATCAACCGGGCAAGTGGAGATGGAAGAAAACCTGACAGGTGGGGAAAGGCCTCGCTCTTTCGCCACGTCGAAACGCTACCATCAGTATTCTTTCGCTTACGGTCGCGCACTGCGAACACGTCAGGATATTTATTCGGGGCGATTCCTACGAAAGGCTCAAACATGACCCTCCCTTCGCAACCACGGTGGGTGTCGACGGATATCGAGTCGTGAAAGAGCTCTTGCACGAGGCTCTTAGGATACGGCTCGACATAAACGACTCGCCTGATTCCAGAGGCAACGATATGTTTCGCACAATCGTGACAAGGAAATGTCGTGGAAAACAACACACAACCGTTCACGGCGGCGCCGTGGCGCGCAGCGGTGGTTACCGCTGCCATCTCCGCGTGAACGGCCCTGACGAAATCGATGGAGCCTGTGAATTGCGCCCTCTCATTATAGGTTCGCTTCCCTCCTCTCCGTGTAAAGCGATCTTCACCAGTTCGGAAACCGGCATTTTCGATTTGTCGACGGCGAGCCAGGCGTTATCCATCAATCGTTGAATGATATCGCCGAGAAGATTCTCGCGCATCCTATCGCTGCTGTCATGGCCGAGTAGAAAATCACGACCGTCATTCGCGCTCTCGCACCAATATTGACCGCCTCCGGATTCCGCAACTTCGTTCGTCCCGACAGCAACGAGAGAACCATCGCTCCGGCAGATAGCGGCTCCTACTTGCCGGGCTAGCGATGCAGATCGCAGGGCCGCGGCATAGGCGTAATACATCCCCTCTTCATCGCGTTTCGGCGTGTGGAAGGTATTCCCGAAAAGCAACTCAACAAAACGATGAATTTCGGATGCCATCGCCCTCTTGTTGCTCGTATCAACAATTACATCCGCGAGCGGAAATATTTTCCTTACATCCTGCCCATGTTTGTCATCACTCTCCGATTCATCCCGAGCCAGCAGTGCCTCCGCTTTTGGCAAATACTCCGACAACTGGTTACTGTGTCGCGACTGCGCTATTCGGCGCGCCAAGTCCTCCACGCGCCGCGACCTGTGCGAATATGCCGAGAGTACGTGAAAGGCAGGTCCATAGATCCGACGAAGTGTTTCAACCTCCTCTGGCCGTTTGAGCGAATGCAGGATGTGTGCATGACCTGCCATCGGACTGTTCGGATCGCCATTCGCCGTTTGCCGGCGCTCGCGGATGGCTCCGATGCCCAACATCACTAAGGCATCATTTTGGCGAGTCCTTCTCCTTAGGTCGTTGCCCGCCTCCATGTGAGACTCGATCTCTTCATCCCGAGGACCATCCTGAAGACCTGCCCATGGCTGTCCGGGAAGTTCGCGCATCAGACGACTCAGGCGGTACACTTCGGCCCGGTAGCCGACCTGACTGAGCGCCTCGGCCAGAACTTCGCCAAGTGACGAGAGATCGGTCCCAAGAGGCCCAACGAGAGCGAATACGAGCTCAGGGCAGCGACGTGGGTCGTTCCTCGGAGACGACGATTCGTCGCGTGACAACACGCTTATTTGTACACCTCATCGTCTCGGTTGTCAACTAGCCACCGGCCCATAGTGGCCAACCCCACGTCGACGACTATATGCTGCGGCCCGGCCAAACTCTGATGCGGCCAAACAGCGTGCCCGCATCGTGCTCACTATGACATTCGTTTCGTCGACATCCCCGCCCGTGGCCCAGATCCTCACCCGGACTTTCGCCGTCCCACCGGGGATCAGCCCCTGGTCAGCCGGGCGGTGAGATCGTTCTCCCCATGCACGTCGGTGAGGCGGAAGTCGCGGCCCTGGAACGGATAGGTCAGCCGTTTGTGATCCACGCCGAGCAGCCCCAGCAGCGTCGCGTGGACATCGTGCACCGTCGCCTTATCCTTCACCGCGCGGAGCCCGATGTCGTCGGTGGCGCCGATCGCCTTGCCGCCGCGGATGCCGCCACCCGCCATCCACACGGAGAATCCGTAGGGGTTGTGATCGCGGCCGTTCCGGTTGCCTCCGCCGCCCTCGGCGCCGTCGGTGAACGGAGTGCGGCCGAAGTCGCCGCCCCATAGGATCACCGTGCTGTCGAGCAGTCCGCGCGATTTGAGGTCGGTCAGCAGGCCCGCGATCGGCTTGTCCACCTTGTTCGCCATGAACGCGTGGTTCTGCTCGCATTCGTTGTGGCCGTCCCAGCCGACCTCGGATCCCTTCTTTCCGCCCGAGTAAAGCTGCACGAACCGAACACCGCGTTCCACCAGCCGCCGCGCCATCAGACACTGCGAGCCGAACTCGGAGGTATCGGCGCTGTCGATCCCGTAGAGCCGGCGCGTGGCCTCCGATTCGCGCGACAGGTCCGCCACTTCCGGGGCCGACATCTGCATCTTGAAGGCGAGTTCGTAGGACGCGATGCGGGCGGCCAGTTCGCTGTCATCGGCGCGGGTCTCGCGATGCCGCTCGTTGAGGAATCGCAGCGCGTCGAACATCTTCTCCTGCTCGCCGGCTGCGACGTCCTTCGGGCGATTGACGTTCAGGATCGGCGGCCCTTCGCCGCGCAGCAGCGTGCCCTGGTACATCGCGGGCAGAAAGCCCGCGCCGTAAGAGGGCGCGCCGGCCTTGATGCCGCCGTCCAGCATCACGACATAGGCGGGCAGGTTATCGCTTTCGCTGCCGAGTCCGTATACCACCCACGATCCGACGCTCGGACGCCCGACGCGGGGCCAGCCGAGGTTCATCCAGTTCTGTCCGGTGACGTGGGTGAATCCGTCGTGGTGCACCGACCGGATCACGGCCAGATCGTCGGCGTGCGCCGCGACGCCTTCGAACAGATCGGAGATCTCGATGCCGGACTGGCCGCGCGGCTTGAACTTGCGGCGCGACGCCATGATGGGGACCTTGTCCATCTTGGTGAACTGGAAGTCGACCTTGCCGAAGCTGGGCGGAACGGGCTTGCCGTCGAGCGCGGCGAGCGCGGGCTTGGGATCGAAGGTGTCGATGTGGCTGGGTCCGCCGTGCATGAAGAGATAGATGACGGCCTTGCCCTTGGCGTCGAAATGGGGCTTGCGCGGGGCGAATCCGGAGGTGGCGGCGAGCGCATCGCGCGACATCAGCCAGGACGCGGCGAGCGCTCCGAATCCCATTCCCGACTTTTCGAGAAACTCGCGCCGGGAGCGGGCGATCAGGGTTTTGTCACACATGGCGGTCCTCAATCGACGTAGACGAATTCGTTGGTGTTGAACAGCACCAGACACAAGCGGGCGAGAGCGGCCTCGTCCGGCGCCGGGCCGAGCACCTGGCTTGCGCGGCCGCGTTCGGCGGCGGACGGCTCACGGCCCAGAGCCATTCGAAAGGCGCGACCGGCCCATTCCGGCGCGGCGGCTTGTTTCGCGATCCGTTCGGCCATGCGGTGCGCATGCAAGCCGGTGAAGGCGCCGTTCATCAGGGTGAGCGCCTGAGGCGCGACGTTGGTGGAATCGCGGCGGGCGCAGCTCACCGACGGGTCGGGCGAATCGAAAGCGGTCATCATCGGCATGGCGAAGCTACGCTTGACGTAGAGGTAGACGCCGCGGCGGTCGCGCTCCTTCTCATCCATCGACTCCGGCCACTGGTTGCGCGCCCACATGGTGGAGTACTCTTCGGGGCTCAACACGGGGATCACCGGGCGGCCGCCCATTTTGGTGTTCAGCGATCCGCTGGCGGCGAGCACCGCGTCGCGTAGCGCCTCCGACTCGAGGCGGCGGCGGTTGGCGCGCCACAGGAACACGTTGCCGGCGTCGATTCGAGCGTTTTCGGCATTGGCCGCGGAGGACCGGCGGTAGGTTTCCGACGTCATGATCAGCCGGTGGAGCGCCTTGACGCGATAGCCATTGGCGGCGAATTCGGCGGCGAGCCATTCGAGCAGTTCGGGATGCGAGGGCTCGTCGCCCTGGCGGCCGAAGTCGTTGGGCGTGGCGACGATGCCGCGGCCGAAGTGCCAGTGCCAAACGCGATTCGCCATGACGCGCGCGGGCAGCGGATGGGTGGCGAGCCACTCGGCGAGCGATTTGCGGCGATGCACCGGGTCGACCCGGCGGCGCTCCGCATCGAGCGCGGCGGGAAGCGCGGGGCCGATCTCTTCGCCCTTGGAACGCCAGTCGCCGCGGGCGGTGAGGTGAACTTTGTAGTCCTCGTCGGCGGGTCCGAGCACGGTGGCGGTCTGCATGACGGGGTTGGCGCGCAGGGCGGCCTCGCCGAGTTCGCGGATCAGTTTGTCGCGGCGGGTCTGCTCGTCCGCGGTGTAACTGGAATCGAACGCGCGGCCCTTGGCGTTCTCTTTCAGGCCGGCTTCGGTCATCGCCTCTTCCACCTTGGCGGCGAGCGCGCGCTGGTCCGGGGCGCGGTCCTTTTCGGGCTTGTCGAAGGCGGCGAGGGCGGCGGCGTCGAACCGGGCGCGGACGCGGTCCACGGCGCGCTTGCGTGGGCCCTGTTCGATGCGGGCGATCTGGCCCTTGATCTCCTCCACCTTCAGCCAGTTCGGATAGCCGGACTTGTAACCGTAGATATTGAACTTGGCGATTACCGGAACCTCGCGTTCGTCGCTGGTGGCGAAGACGGCCATCATGGCGTGATAGTCGCGGCTGGTAAGCGGATCGAACTTGTGATCGTGGCAGCGGGAGCAGCCGAGCGTGAGTCCGAGAAAGGCCTCGCCGGTGGTATCCACGACGTCGGAGAGCCATTCATAGCGCTGCTGGCCGCCGAACAGCGCGGCTTCGTGATACACGGGTCCGATGGTGTACATGCCGGTTCCGATGCGCGCCTCGAGCTTACGCTGCTTCTCGTCCGGGATTTTGAAACCGCCTTCCAGGTCGAGGCTTCCCGGCCAGATTTCGTCGCCGGCCACCTGCTCCCGGATGAAGGCGTCGAACGGCTTGTCGTCGTTGAACGACTTGATGACGTAGTCGCGGTACCGCCAGGCGTTGGGGAAGTAGATGTCGGTTTCGAAGCCGCCGGTGTCGGCGTAGCGCACCACGTCGAGCCAGTGGCGTCCCCATCGCTCGCCGTAGCGGGGCGATTCGAGCAGCTTGTCGACAACCTTGGCCCAGGCATCCGGCGCCTCGTCCTTTTCGAAGCGTTCGATTTCCTCGACGGGAGCGGGAAGCCCGTGGAGATCGAAGTAAGCGCGGCGGATCAGCGTGCGGCGGTCCGCGAGGGGCACGGGGGTCAACTTCTTGTCGCGGAGCCTGGCGGCGACGAACGCATCCACGGGGTTGGAGGCTCCAGTGGGGACGGCAGACCGCTGAAGCTTGCGGAACGACCACCAGGACGGCTCGGCCGCGCCGGTGGAGGCGGGCCACTCGAAACCGGACTCGACCCATTGGCGAAGCGTGGCGATCTCGGCGGGGTCCAGACCCTTCTTGCCGGGCGGCATGGCGACCGCGCCCTGACGCTCCACGGCCTGGATCAGCAGGCTGGCGGCTGGCTTGCCGGGCACGACCGCCGGGCCGCGGCCGCCGCCGCGAATCGCCGCATCGCGCTGGCGTAGGTCAAGTCCGGCCATCTTGGCCGGTCCGTGGCAGGACACGCAGTGCCGATCGAGGATTTGGCGGCCTTTTTCGGGGAGACCGGCTGCGGCCACCGAAACTCCGGTAACTAAAAACAGGATCGCGCGGACCACGTTCTTATCCTACATCGGCGCGGAACGGCGCGGGGGTTCGAATGGCGTTGCTATTGGATGTCGATCGAGAACGGCTTGCTTTCGACGGAAGGGGCCGAAACGACCGCGACATCGACCTTGGAGGCAAGACCGGAAGGAACGATGGTTACGATCCGAGTGGGCGAGGCCGACGCGATTTGTCCGTAGCGGTCACCGAAGCGGACCGAGACGCCGGCAAGCTGCGTCGGAAAGGGAGCGCCGCTCTGCCATTGCTCGCCGGCGGTGGCTGCCAGCGCCAGATCGGTTCCCGTGATCGCGATCCGCTGCCCTGCCCTCACCGCGGTGGACGCCTCACCGCTCGCCTCGTCCAGGATGGATTCGACCACGGGGCTGAGACTGATCTTGAGGCCGCCGTTCAGGAAGGCGTTCGCGTCGTCCGTCTTGACCAGGAAATAGTACGCGCCGGGTTCGGCGGAGGCGGGAATCCGCAACTTGCGCAACACGATGTTGACGCCGCCGCTAAAGACCTCCCCTCGGGCTGCCTCGAGGAACTCGCCGACGGCCGGAGGAACTTCGATCGAGGCGGGTGGAGTGGCCGATTCGCGCTGGAAGCCGATCGTCGTATCGCGGCCGCGGCCCAGAGGGAGGCTTGGGTAGCCGAAGTAGAACAGGTCGCCCGCGAGGATGCCGATGTTCAACACATTGAACGCCGGACCGCTGGTCATGGCGAAGTCGACGCCGCCCTTGACGGCCTTGGATGCGACAGAGACGGTCTCCTTATCCTTGGTGGATCCGCCGCCGGCGGTCCAGAACATGGGGGCGAACGGCGCTCCCACGACAATGTTGTAGTCGCCGCCCGGCACAGCCAGAGAGTAGGAGCCATCGGGTCCGCTGAGCGAACTGAACACCACGCGGCCCAAAGGGTCGATGGCGGCCACTTCAGCTCCTGGAAACGCGGCTCCCTGCTGGCGGACGACGCCTTCGACGCGGCCCGCGTCGAACGGGACCTCCGTGTAGTTGGCGGCGAGCGTCAGGGCGTCGTCGCGCGAGATCTGGCGCAGGGCGAACTGCGGGGAGCTCGGGTCGGACGGCTCTTGTTCGGGCGCGGCGGACATGATCGAATCGAGCACGGTGGAGTGGCCCAGGCCGAGCGCGTGGCCGATCTCATGCAGCGTGAGCAGTCCGATGTCGAACGTGTTGGGGAGGCCGTTGGACGAGTGCTTTTTATAAGGGTTGAACGCGATCGTCACGCCAACCGGGACACCGTCCCCTCCGATCCAGTGCAGCACGCAGGCGATGAAGCGCTCCTTGCTGCAAAGGCCCTGATCGAACGGCGCGGGATCGGTGAACGTGATGAGAGTCTGGCCGGGAACGATCGCGGTGTCGTTGGTGAGCTCGATCTTCACGCTGATGCCGTTGGCGCGGTTCCAGGCAGCGACCGCGTCGGCCACGGCCGCATGGACGCTGTCGGCTGTGTCGCGACGGTCGACGCCCAGATCCCCGGATGCGTTGTGAACGGTCCGGCTCAACCTCATTGTAATGTTCGGGCTGGGCCAGCGGAGAGCCCTTCCGTTGACGGGATTGATCAACAGGGACCCGGCTTGGGCGGCCACGGAGGAGAGAGCAAGCGCTGCGGCGAATCGGAATGGCATCTTTTGGCGAAGTTTCCTGAACATAATGCGCGAAAACCGGTCCGCACCGGGCAGGCGCGACACAATTTTCCTTCTACTTCCAATCCTAATTGTAACGGGTCGCGCGATGCTATGATGGCTCTTACCGACGAATCCAAGATGATCACCCGTAGGACTTTTACTCATACCGCACTAGGGGGCGCCGCATTCGCGGGCGCCGCACTCGCCAAGATCGATTCCAAAGTGAACGGCGTCCAACTGGGCGTGCAGTCGTACTCCTTTCGCGACATGGACTTGGATGCCGCCATCGCGGCGATGAAAGAGATCGGGATCGGCAGCGTGGAGATGTGGAGCGGCCACGCCGAACCCAAGCTGCGAGGCCCAGAACTGAAGAAATGGCGGCTCGAGACGCCGATGTCGCACTTCGAGGCGATCCGCCGGAAGTATGACGACGCCGGGATCGATCTCTACGCCTACAACTATAGTTTCCGGGAAGACTTCTCCGACGACGAGATCGAGGCTGGCTTCAAGATGGGCAAGGCGCTCGGCGTGAAGGTGCTGACCGCGTCCGCCAACGTCACCACCGCCAAGCGGATCGACACGTTCGCGCGCAAGCACAAGATGCGGGTGGGCATGCACAACCATTCGCGGATCGTGAAGAACGAGTTCGCCACCGCGAACGACTTCATGGAAGCGATGAAGGGCAACTCCGAGTACATCGCGATCAACTTCGACATCGGGCACTTCACCGCGGCCAATTTCGACCCGGTGGAGTTCCTGTCCAAGCACTACAAGAAGATCGTTACGCTGCACATCAAGGACCGGAAGAAGGATCAGGGCGCCAATGTCGAGTTCGGCCAGGGCGACACGCCGATCAAGCCGGTGCTCGATTTCCTGCGGTCGAAGAAGCTCCGCATTCCCGCCAATATCGAGTACGAGTACAAGGGCGCCGATACGAAGGCCGAAGTCCGCAAGTGCATGGAGTACTGCCGGAAAGCGCTGGCGTAGCGGCGGTCGGGGGCGATGCACGCGCTGAAGCTCCGCTGCCGGGTGGACGAGAAGGACTGGATCTCCGCCGTTCTTTGGGAGCTCGGAACGGAGGGAGTCACCGAGCGGGAGTTGCCCGACGGGAGCCTGGAGCTCGAGGCTTTTTTCGCCGCTAAAGTAACCGCGCGCGAATTCGCTTTGTTCGAGCCCCGGTGGGTGGAACATGGAGACGAGGACTGGGCCGAGTCCTGGAAGACCGCCTGGAAGCCGCTCGAGGTAGGACGCCGCTGGTTCCTGACGCCCGATTGGCGGGACGATCCGGCGCCCGAAGGCCGGATGAAGCTGGTGGTCCACGCGCGGCAGGCGTCCGGCAGCGGGTACCAGCCGGCGACGCAGTTGGCGCTGATCGCGATGGAAGAATGGGTCCACGCGCGCGACCGGTTCCTCGAGTGGGGCTGCGGGTCCGGCATTCTGTCTTCGGCGGCGCACTTGCTGGGCGCGCGGGCAATCGTGGCGTGCGACGTGGACGCGGCGGCGGCGCTCGAGGCGGTGGCGAACCTGTCGGCGCGCGCGGTTCCGGCGGATGTGTTCGTGGGGACGGGGCGGTCGTTGCGGCCGGGCTGTTTCGACGTGGTTGCGGCGAATATGAACGCGGCGGCGATCGAGGGGTACGCGTCCGAACTGGCGCGATCGACGAGGCCGGGCGGGCGGCTGATCCTGAGCGGGTTCAAGTCGAGGCGGGCGAAAGGCGTGGCGGCCATGATGGCGGCGGCGGGGTTGTCCGTCCGGCGGGAGTATTCGCACGAGGACTGGCGCTGTCTGGTCATGATGTGAGCGGGTGGTTTGCGCGCGCCTGCTGAACGCGTTCGGAGGGAGCGAGGCCTTGGCGGCGACTTGGCGAAGGAGTTCCGGAGCGGCCGTTCGCGCGGGTGGCTCGCGCGGCAAGTGGCGGTGGCTGAGCCGCGGTCAGCGGCTCCAGCGATCATCGGGAACAAGATGGCGAGTCTCGGCGCGATCGGCTTGGGGTGGCGCTGGGGGCTGCGGACGTTGGCGTTCCGGTTGCTGTCGTTCGCGGCGGCGGGCTCGGCGATCGGGCTGGTGCAACCTACGCGATCGTTGCCATGACCGGGATGCTCGCGCTGAACGTGCAACGGCTCACGAGCCCGTCCAATCCGCTCGATTTTCCGCTGTCCGCGGCGTTCCTGATTTCGACGGCCTTGCCGGCGATTCCGGGAGCGCTGGTGGTCCGCAACCGAGCTGGCCGCGGCCGAGGTCTTGCGTCTGTAACGGAACTGTAATATGTTCGTAACAGTCCGTTCACGCGGGCTTTACGAACATGCCCTCCCGCCACCTCCCCCCGGGCGCGCTCGCGCTCACCCTCACGTTCTGGCTCCAATGGAGCTGCTCGGAGAGGTCCAGCGCGTCGATCGCGCCGCCTACCGGACCGCTGCCTGAGCAGACTTCGGCGGCCGTCGTCGCGTTCGTGCATCCGAAGTCCGAGGTGCTCATCCGCGATCTCTCGCTCAGCGGCGAGTTCCGGCCCTGGCAAACGGTGGACCTGCACGCCAAGGTGGCCGGCTACCTCCGCCAGATCCACGTCGACGTGGGAGCGTTCGTCCAGGCGGGCCAATTGCTGGCGGTGCTGGAAGTTCCGGAGATGGCCTCCGACATCGAGCAGGCCGGCGCCGAGAAGGGGCGTGCCGAAGCCGAACTGGGACGGTCCCGCGCCGAACTCCAACGCGCCCAAGCCAATGCGCACGTGGCCGGGCTCTCGCTCGACCGGTTGAACAAGGCGGCCAAGGCCGATCCGGGTCTGATCGCGCAGCAGGAGATCGACGAAGCCGCCGCGCGCCGCAACGCCGCCGAAGCGCAAGTGTCGTCGGCGGGCGCCGCGATCGCCGTGGAGGAGCGCCGCATCGCCGCCGCCGCCGCCGCCGAGCAGCGGGCGCGCACGATGTCCGCCTACACCGAAATCCGCGCACCGTTCGCCGGAGTGGTGACAAAGCGGTTCGCCGATCCGGGGGCGCTGATCCAGGCGGGCACGGCGTCGCAAACCCAGGCGATGCCCCTGGTCCGCGTTTCCGACATCGCGCGGTTGCGGTTGGCGGTGACGGTGCCCGAATCCGCTGCGCCGCTGGTGCGGGTGGGGCAGCGAGTGGAGATCCGCGTTACGGCGTTGAACAAGTCGATGCCGGGGACGATCGCGCGGATGAACCGCGATGTGGCGGCATCCAGCCGGACCATGGAGGCCGAGATCGACGTGGCCAACACGGGCGGCGCGCTCACGCCCGGCATGTACGCCGAGATCCGCACCGGGGTCGAGCGTCGCGAACACAGCCTGACGGTGCCGGTTCAGGCGGTATCGAACTCGGGCGGCAACCGCTCGGTGATGGTGGTGAGCGAGGCGGGCGTGCTCGAGGATCGCGGGATCAAGACGGGCATCGAAACCGCGGCGGCCTACGAGGTGCTGTCGGGGCTTGACGCGGCGGACCGTATCGTCATTTCGAATCGCAGCCTCCTCCGGCCCGGACAGAAAGTCCGGGCGAAGCCGGTGGAGACGAACTGATGCCGTCTTTCGCGATACGGAATCCGTACTTCATCGTCGTCTGCGCGTTGATCGTCTGCCTCACCGGCGGGCTGGTCGTCTCGCGGATGCCGGTGGACATGTTCCCGAAGCTGGACCTGACGGCGGTGGTCACCGCCACGCTCTACGCAGGCATGCCGCCGGAGCAGGTGGAGAAGAACATCACCGAACGCCAGGAGCGCTTCTTCACGCTGGCGCCGGGGATCGAGCATATCGAGTCGCGGTCGATGACGGGCGCCGGGATCGTCAAGATCTTCTTCCAGCCCGGAACCAACCCCGATTCGGCGGTGTCGACCGTGGCGAATCTCGCGCTGGCCGAGATGCGCCGGATGCCGCCCGGAACGCTGCCGCCTTACGTGCTGCGGTTCGACGCGTCCAGCCTGCCGGTGTGTCTGATCGCGCTCCGTGGGGAGGGACTGACCGAAGCGGCGTTGCGCGACGTGGGCCACTACCGCGTGCGCACGCAGGTGGCGAAGGTCCCCGGCGCGGCGGTGCCTCCGCCCTTCGGCGGACGATACCGCCAGATCATGATCTATGTCGATCCGCAACGGCTCGAAGCGAACCAGCTTTCGGCGATGGACGTGGTACGCGCGGTGAACGAAGCCAACGTCATTCTGCCGTCGGGTAACATCCGCATGGGTCCGGTGGACTATCCGATCTTCACGAACTCGCAGTTTACCGACTTGGACGGAGTCATCGGTCTGCCCATCAAGACGGTGGGCGCTGCCCAGGTCACGGTGGGGGACGTGGCGGCGGTGCGGGACGCGGCTCAGATCCAGTACAACATCGTGCGTGTGGACGGCCAGCCGTCGGTGTATCAGCCGGTGCTGCGGCAGGGCGGCGATTCCAACACGATCTCGGTGGTGAACGCGGTGCGGCGCGAGGTGGCGAATCTGCTGGATGTGCCGGACAATCTGGTGGCTCGGGTGGTGTTCGACCAGTCGGTGTTCGTCAAGAACGCGATCCGCACGCTGGTGAGCGAGGGGTCGATCGGACTCGCGCTCACTTCGCTGATGGTGCTGTTGTTTCTCGGCAGCCTACGCGCCACGATCGCGGTGTTCTTCTCGATTCCACTGTCGGCCTTGGCGGCGTTCCTGTGCCTGTACGCGTCGGGCGGCTCGATCAACTCGATGACGCTCGGTGGGCTGGCGCTGGCGTTTTCGCGGCTGATCGACGACTCGGTGGTGGTGCTCGAGAACATCTTCCGGCACCTCGACATGGGCAAAGATCCGGTGGAAGCGGCGCGCGACGGCGCCA
>SXGS01200868.1_pt1 | contig 13790 bp, 9 predicted proteins | sample 3174681 | NCBI WGS metagenome assembly SXGS01 (sample SAMN11356861, study PRJNA531348) | freshwater metagenome | isolation source: freshwater sample F1-80 | place: China: Fuxian Lake, Yuxi | collected 2017-12-25
GGCCGGCATCGACGACGACGGGGACGGTGGCTTGATCGATGATGATGCGAATCTGGTCGCGCGTCTGCACGCCACGGTTCGAGCCGATGGGCGAGCCAAGCGGCATCACGGTGGCCGTGCCGATTTCCTGGAGGCGCTTGGCCAGCACTGGGTCGGCGTTGATGTAAGGTAGCACGGTGAAGCCTTCCTTCACGAGTTGCTCGGCCGCCTTGAAGGTCTCGATCGGATCGGGCAGCAGGTAGCGCGGGTCGGGATGGATCTCGAGCTTCACCCACTTGGGCAGTCCGGCGGCGGCGGCGAGGCGGGCAAGGCGGACGGCTTCGTCGGCATTCATCGCGCCGCTGGTGTTGGGCAGGAGGAGGTAGCGCTTCGGGTCGATGAACTCGAGAATGTTGGCGAAGGGATCCTTCTTGCCGCTGAGGTCCGCGCGGCGCAGCGCGACGGTGACAATCTCGGTGCCGCTGGCCGCGAGGGCGTCGCGCATCGCTTCGGGGGACGAGAATTTGCCGGTCCCGAGGAAGAGTCGGGACCGGAATTCGCGTCCGGCAATGACGAGCGGGCGGTTCGGCAGATGCATCGCGGTCAGATTAGGCGGGGGGTGGCGGATTTGTCGAGAGTCGCGGGTGCGCGCGGTGATTCCTACCCGCCGGCTGGGCTGTGAATAAGGTGGGAGGAGTCTGCGGATATTGATCCGTTGCTTGTCGCTCGAAACCCGTCAGTGTTTTCATGTGATTGATTCGAACGATTCCGCTTCAGACGCGCCGTCGCAGGATTTCCGCAAGTCGCGCCGCCGAAAGGCTCCGTTGCTGGCGGACCCGTCGAAGGTGGACCGTCTGCCGCCGCATTCCGTGGAGGCAGAGCAGGGGGTGCTCGGGTGCGTGTTGCTGGAGCCGAACGAATGCCTGGGCCGTTGCGTCGAGAAGCTGAAGAACGGCCCGGAGGTGTTTTACGACCTGCGGCATCGCGCCATCTACGAGGTGTTGCTGGAGATGTATGACGCGCGGCGGCCCATCGAGCTCATCACGGTGCAGCAGCTACTCAAGGACCGGCAGCAGCTCGAAGGCGTGGGCGGATTGGCGTACCTGGCGTCGTTGCCGGATGTGGTGCCGAGCGCGGCGAATCTCGATTACTACATGGAGATCGTGCACGAGAAGTTCGTGCTGCGGCAGATGATTCACACCTGCACGGAAGTCGTCTCCCGGGCCTACGAACATCAGGGCGAGGTGGACGCTTTGATCGACGAGGTGGAGCGCGACATCCTGAAGATCAGCGGCGATCGCGTCGGTGCGGCGGGTTCCACTATGAAGGAGTTGGTGCATCGGGCGGTGCATCACATTGAAATGTATCACCAGCGGCAGGGGCAGCTCGGCGGGCTGGCGACGGGGTTCATCGATCTCGACAAGATGACCGACGGCTTGCACGAGGGCGAAATGATCGTCATCGCCGCGCGTCCGTCCGTGGGCAAGACGTCGCTGGTGATGAACATTGCCGAGCACGTGGCGGTGGACCTCAAGTTGCCGGTGGGTGTGTTCAGCCTGGAAATGACCTCGGAGTCGCTGGTGATGCGCATGATGTCATCGCTCGCGCGGGTGAATTCGCGGGCGATTCGCGAGGGCTTTTTGACGGAGCGCGACTTCGCGAAACTGACGACGGCGGCCGGCCAACTGGCGAAGGCGCCGCTGTATATCGACGACACGAGCGGGCTTTCAATCCTGCAATTGCGCGCGAAAGCGCGGCGGATGCACCAGCAGCATGGCGTAAAGCTTTTCATCATTGACTACCTCCAACTGCTTCACTCTACTGCGCGCCGAGCTGAGAACCGACAGCAGGAAATCGCGGACATATCCAACGGCGTCAAAGCCTTGTCCAAAGAGTTGAAGGTTCCGGTGGTGGTGCTGGCGCAGCTCAACCGCGAGTCGGAGAAAGAGAAGCGCGCACCGCGGGTGTCGGACTTGCGCGAGTCGGGCTCCATCGAGCAGGACGCCGATTTGGTGGCGTTGCTTTACCGCGACACGCGCGACAAGGGCGATGACGACGAAGACAACGCCGGTCCACCGCCTGAGACGATTCCAGTGAAGCTGCTCATTGCGAAGCAGCGCAACGGTCCCACCGGGGACATCAACTTAACCTTTTTGAAATCATGCACTCGGTTCGAGAGCGCGGCCAAAATCAGCGGTGAAGATATTCCGTCGGATAATTAGGCGGAAGTCCTCGCTGCTGTTCGGCTGCGTCTTCTGGTGGATGTTGAGCGGGTGCCCCGCCAGTGTCCAGGCTCAGGAACCGGTCGGCGCGGTCAAGGTCGTCAGCATCACCGTCAGCAACGTCGGCCCCCAGGCCGTCAGCGAATCCCTCGTGCGCGCCAACATCCGCACGAAGGAAGGCGACGTGTTTAACCGGAACACGATGGACGACGACGTCCGCAACCTCTACCTCACGGGTTATTTCGAGAACGTGCGCGTGGCGGAAGAGCGGCGACGGGACGGCCTCGCGCTGATGTACATGGTCTGGCCGAGGCTCAAGCTCACGGACATTTACTTCACCGGGAACAAGAAGTTCAGCAACGCCAAGCTGCTCAAGAAGATCAATAGCGCAGACAAGACCACCGACAAGACGAAGCGCGATCCCATCGGCAAGCCGCTTGATGAACGGCAGCTTTTCGCCGACGCGCTCGAGATCAAGAAGCTTTACGAGAAGTCCGGCTACCCACGCACCAAGGTCGAGCCCAAGGTCGCTCCCGATGAACGTTCGGGCCGCGCGACGGTGACCTTCGAGATTACCGAGGCCCCGAAGATTCGCGTCACGGACGTGGTGTTTGAGGGAGCCGATGCGTTCAAGCAGCGCAAGCTGCGCAAGGTCTTCAAGACACGCCGCCACTGGTGGATGTCCTGGCTCACGCAGTCCGGCACGCTCAAGGAAGACCAGCTTGAGGATGACAAGGAGCGCATCGCGGACTTTTACCGCGACGCGGGCTACATCGATTTCGAGCTGAAGGAGGTCAAGCAGGTGGCCATCACGCCGCGCAAGATGGAACTGCGTGTCATGGTCACTGAGGGCAGGCAGTACAAAGTCGGCGCGGTGGACTACAAGGGGCTCGCCCTGTTCCCGACGAACGACGTTTCCGCGAAGCTCAAGATGGGTTCCGGAAAGACCTTCACGCCGAAGGGCCTGAACAAGGACATCGAGACCGTGCAGGACATGTACGGCACCAAGGGCTACATCGATGCCCGCGTCTTCGCCCGCAAGAACGCAAACGTCGAGACGGGCAACATGGATCTCCTGTATGAGGTCCAGGAGAACGACAAGTCCTACATCGAGAAGATCGAGATTCAGGGCAACACCAAGACCAAAGACCGCGTCATCCGCCGCGAGTTGTCCGTATCACCCGGCGACGTCTTCGACATGGTGCGGGTGAAGAACAGCGCCGACCGTCTGCGCGCGCTGAACTACTTCGAGGATCAGTTCGGCGTCGATACCACGCCCGAGCCGACCGATGTACCGAATCGCCGCAATCTAGTCGTCACGGTGCGCGAGAAGAATACCGGCAACATCCAGCTCGGTGCGGGCTTCACGTCCATTGATGCGTTGATCGGCTTCGTTGAGATCACCCAGGGCAATTTCGATTTGTTCAACGCGCCGAGCTTTCAGGGCGCGGGCCAGAAGGCGCGCCTGCGTGTGCAGATGGGCACGCAGCGCAAGGATGTCATCGCCAGCTTCAGCGAACCGTGGTTCCTCGAACGCAAGCTGCGCCTCGACACAGATATTTATCACCGCGAACTGAACTTCGTCAGCAACCGTGACACCTACAGCGAGCAGGCGACCGGCGCACGCGTCGGTTTGACCCGCGCGTTGTGGAGCGACTTCCTGCGCGGCGGCGTCAGCTACACGTTGGAGAACGTCAACATCGAGCTGAACGACCGGCTGCACCGGCACATCATCGTGCCGAATGGCAATCAGGCGCAGTTGATCCCGCCGAACGTTTCCGAGGAGATTTACCGCGAAGCCGGCCGCCGCCTTGTCTCCAAGGTCGGCACCACGCTTTCGTACGACACCACGGACCATCCGCTCATGCCCACGCGCGGGTTCGTGACCGAGTTGCGCGCGGATCTCGCCGGCGGCCCCTGGGGCGGCGACGTGAATTTCTACAAGCTCGAACTCAAGCACGCGCAATACGTCCGGGGCCTGCGTGAGGGGCACCTGCTCGAACTGGGCGGGCGCACCGGCGTGGCGGAATCCTTCGGCGGCGACATTGACGTGCCGCTGTTCGACCGCTTCTTCATCGGCGGCCTCGATTCGCTACGCGGCTACCGCTACCGCGACGTCGGCCCGCGCGACGAGTTTAACGAGCCCTTGGGCGGCGACACGTATTGGTTCGCCACGGCGGAATACAGCATCCCGATTGTCGAGCGGGTGCGCTTTGCCGCGTTTTACGACATCGGCATGGTCTATCGCGACTCGTACTTCTATGACTTCACCCAGTACGCCGACAACTGGGGTCTCGGCCTGCGCCTCGTGCTCCCGATTGGGCCGCTGCGTCTCGACTACGGCATCCCGATTCACAACTCGACCGGCAAGGCTGGCAGCGGCAAGTTCCAGTTCAGTGCCGGCTATCGACGCGACTTTTGATCTGCATCCTGTATGAAAACCATTTGTCTCCCTCTCCTGCTTGCGTGCGCCTTCCTTTGCACGGGGCTCGGTTCTGCCGCGGCGGCGGAAGCCAAGATCGGCCTCATTGACCTGAAGAAGATCTTCGACGGCTACTACAAGACGAAGCTGGCGCAGGCGGCGCTGGACGATGAAGTCACCGGCCTCAAGCGCGACAACAAGGCGCTGCTGGAGGATCACGCGAAGGCCGTGGAAGATTACAAGAAGACCATCGACGAGGCGAATAACCAGGCCATCTCCGCCGACGAGCGTGAGAAGAAGAAGAAGGAAGCCGAGGGCAAGATGCTGCGCATTGGCGATCTCAAGCAGACCATCGAGCAGTTCGAGCGCACGGCCGCGACGAACCTTGCGGAGAAACGCCGCATGACGACCGAGAAGATTCTCAACGAGATCAAGGAAGTCATCAACGCGAAGTCCAAGGCCGGCGGCTACAGCCTCGTCCTCGACAGCAGCGCAGCCGAGCCGTTGCGCCTGCCGACGGTGCTCTACACGAACGGCGAGAACGACCTGACGCCTGTGATTCTGGACGCGCTGAATGCGAACGCTCCTGCGGATCTGCCGAAGACGGACACGAAGAAGGACGAGAAGAAGTAGGCTGGTGCCGGGAGCAAACGACCAATGTGCAATGACGCAATAACCAGGGAATTCTCCACCGGCCGGCAGATGATGCGCAGCGTGCGATTCACTTTCCGCTCCCTGCGTCATTGGTCATTGGCCATTGCGGTAATCTTCCTCCTCTCTGCGTCTGCTTCCCGTTCCGCCACGGAATCCGCCGGGCCGGCGCGTTCGCGGTTCGGCAGCCTGCCGTTGTATTTCGAGGCGAACCAAGGCCAGACCGAACGCACTGTCGGCTTCCTGGCCCGGGGCGCGAATGTGGCGGTCTACCTCCATGCCGATGGCGCGACAGTCGTGATGAACGACTCGCCGGGGCGTCGCGGGAAGAATTCGCACCTTGGGCTGCGCAACGAAGTGACCAAGGACTCAACTGTGCGTGTCGTCCGTATGACCATCGAGGGCGCAAGCACCGCCGCGTTCCCCGAAGGCATCGAACCGCTGGCCGGGCGCGTGAATTATCTTCTCGGGAACGATTCCTCAGCGTGGCGTTCGGGCGTGACGACCTTTGGTCGCGTTCAGTATCGCGGCGTGCGCGAGGGCGTGGATGTCGTTTACTACGGCAACAATCAGGAGCTCGAATACGACTTCATGCTTGCGGCGGGTGTCGATCCTTCCGCGATCGTGCTGCGCTTCGACGGCGCGGACAAATTGCGTCTGGCTGACAATGGCGACCTTGTGATCGAGGCCGGGGCAGGGGAGTTGCGCCAGCCGAAGCCGGTGGCCTATCAGACGATCGCCGGCAAACCTCGCGGAGTCGCCGCCGGCTACCGGCTTCTGGGCGAACGCACCGTGGGCTGTGAAATTGGCCCGCGCGACTCGGCGGTACCGTTGGTCATTGATCCGATTCTCAGCTACTCAACTTACCTCGGCGGGAGCGCCAGGGACATTGGTTGGGCGATTGACGTCGATGCGGAAGGGCGCGCCTACATTGCGGGCGATACGCTCTCCGTCTTCCGGACGTTGCCGACCTCGGGCGAGCAAACGATTCCCGGCGGCGGCACGCGCTACGGTGGTGACGCCTTCGTGGCGCGGCTGGACTTCAACACGAACCAGGTGCTGACGCTCGGCTATCTGACGTATCTCGGCGGCAGCGGTCTGGATGGCGGCATTGGCATTGCGGTGGACGCGGCGGGCGCGGCGTACGTCACGGGCTACACCACGTCGTCGAACTTCCCGGCTTTTCCGCCGGACGTGTTTCAATTGGAGCAGTCCGGGGAAATTCTGGAGGGCTACAATTCGCGCCACTCGGACGCCTTCGTTACGAAACTCGATACGAACGGCATGGGCGTCTATTCGACCTACCTCGGTGGCGAGGCAGGCGAGTCGGGCGCGGACATCGCGGTGGACGCGGCTGGTGCGGCCTATGTGGTCGGCTTCACCGAATCGGCGATGGCGTATCTCATCACCAACCGGCTCACCATTTTCCGCTGCACCAACGACGTCTGCCCTGATCCGAAATATGCGACCAACTTCACCGTGGTGAAGTCGTTGGTTGATGATTATTGGGTCACGAACTCGGTGCGGAACCGGCGGGCGACGGACACCAACGTGGTCGTCATCCGCACGAACATCGTTCGCATCGGAATCTTCGGCGGCGGCCCGATATACAACGGCTTCCCGCTCGTCAATCCCATCCAGACCAACAACAACACGACCATGCTCTATGGCCCGAGGTTCCGGCGCAGCACGGGCGAGTTGCTGGAGGTGACGAATCTGCTCGGTGGCATGGACATCTTCGTCACCAAGCTCGCGCCTGATGCGCTCACGGCGGAATACTCCACCTATCTCGGCGGTGCGGAGGACGACAACGGCACGGGCATCGACGTCGCGCCGGACGGCAGTGCGTCGATTTCCGGCTGGTCCAGATCCCCCGACTACCCGGTCACGAACGCGCTCCAGTCGGAGTTGGGCGGAGTACGTAATGCGGTGGTGGCGAAACTTTCTCCCGCCGGCGACACCTTGGTCTTCTCGACTTGGCTGGGCGGTCGCGGCAACGATGTCGCCTATCGTGTCGCCGTGGACGCCGCCGGTGCCACCTACGTGGCTGGTGCGACCGGTTCGCCGGACTTTCCCTCGACGCCCGGGGCGCTTGGTCGCGGCGGTATTTTCACGAGCACCAACGGCGCGGGGCAATGGAGTGCGTCAAGCGCTGGCTTGCAGCATTCGACGATCAACGTCCTGCTGGCGGACCCGTTCAACCCGGGCACTCTTTACGCAGGCACGGCGCGCGGCGTGTTCAAGAGCACCGACAGCGGTGCGGCATGGCGACCGGCCAGCACAGGGCTTCTCAGCCGGGTGGTGAACACCCTTGCGGTCGAGCCGTTGACGGGCGTCCCATTGTTCGCCGGAACGGCGGGCGGCTTGTTCCAGTCTGTGGACGGTGGACTGGTCTGGACGAACGTGGAGCCGGATCTCGGGGTGGTGGACGTGCGCTCGATTCTCTTCGACGCTGCGACCGGGACGAACCTCTTCGTCGGCACTTCGTCCGGCGTGTATGCGCGCGAAACCTATCCGGTGACGAACTTCGTGACCTTGGTCAGCAATGACATCACCTACACGAACATCGTCGAGACGAACGTCACAGCCTGGTTCACGAGCAACAAGGGGCTGCGCAACCGCTCGGTGCGCGTGCTGCTTGATGATGCCAACGGGATGTTCTACGCGGCGACGGACGGCGGCGTTTACCGGAGCACGAACACCGGGCTGAACTGGATCTCGATGAACAAGGGGCTCAAGAGCACCCGCATCCGCGCCCTGGCGATCGATCCGGTGACGACCTCGACGTTGTATGCGGGAACGGCCAAGGGCGTTCACAAGCTGACGGACGGGACGAACTGGGTGCAACTCACGAACGGCATCGGCCGGCCGCCGGTGAGCGCGCTCTTGATCGATCCCACGTCACCGTCCGTCCTCTACGCGGGCACGACCAACGGGCTTTATCGCAGCGCCGATGCCGGCGCGTCGTGGACGTTGAGCCAGTCGAACCTCACGTCGGTCGATGTGGCGCGGCTGGCATTTGCGCCAGGGAATACTTCGACGGTCTTCGCGGGCACGCGCGGTACGAACTTCTTTGGCGGCACCAACGACGCATTTCTGGTGAAACTCGCGCCTGATGGTTCCGCCTTCGATTACGCGCTGACGTTCGGCGGGAATCGGAATGACGAGGCTTGGGACGTCGCAGTGGACGGCGGCGGCAACGCCTTCGTCACTGGACAGACGGCCTCGAAGAACTTCCGCGTGGTGAGAGCGCCCGGTGAAACGAATGCAGCGCAGACCAACTTGTCAGGCAAGATCGACGCCTTTGTCGCCGCCTTCAGCCCGGATGGTTCGACCAACTTCCTTTCGTTCTATCATGGTGGTCGGGGGACGGACTTTGGTCATGGCATCGCACTGGATCCCTCAGGCAACGCCTACATCGCGGGTCGGACGGAATCCGGTGGACTGCCGGTCAAGAATCAGTTGGTGACGCTAACGGGCGACCCGCTCCGGCTTGGTGGAAAGCGCGACGGTTTTGTGACGAAATTTCTGACGGGGCCGCCTGTAATGACCGCTCAGTTCGTTGTCCTGCCCAACGCTGTGGGTTTCCCTCCGGGTCCAACTTTCAATTTCAAGGTGAGCTGGCCAGCGTCGGCGTATGAATTCCGACTGGAAGCGCGCGACCCGAATGCTGGCGGCTGGTTCCCGATCACGGAACGCCCCACAATTGTGAATGGGCGCAGCGAAGTCATCCTCCCGGCGGAATCCTCCTCGCTGCTCTTCCGGTTGCGGATGTAGTCGGGAGCCGCTGCGTCACAAGGCTTCGCTGCGATCCAATTCCTTCCAGCCTTCTCTGTCGCAGCGCTCGCACTTTCCATTTCCTGACTTCCCGGTCCCTTGGCAGCGGAAACACTCGTGATCGATCCCGATGATCCGCCAATCCTCGCCCACGGCGGCCAGCCGGTAGCGTGTGCGAAGGCTGGTTATGCGAAGCCTTCGCCCAACGATCACGAGTGCGAGGTCGTCGCGTATTCTCACGTCCTCGACGCTTTCTGTGACCGTTTCGGACGGCATGAATCGCTCTGCGTGCTGCGACAACGGTTCGGCAAAGTAGCCGGCGTAAACCTCCGTCAGTCGGGCGCGCGCGCTGGCGTAAGCGGCGGCTTTGTCGCGGAGGAATCGTTCGACGAATTGCTGCGGCGAACTCATGGCGACGAGAGGGTCAGTGTTCGACAGGCAGCGCTGCGACAGATCGTGAAGGTTCGCTTGGGTGGACTGCGCCGCTGTTCCTTAACTCCCGCACCTTTGCAAGCGCCGTGGCGTCGTGATCCGCGTGGCGGTAGGCGTTGAAGTCGTTGAACCAATACTTCTTCGCCAGCTTGTACATCCAGTGCTTCTCGGGAATCTCCTCGCCCGGCAGCCATTGGCTGAAACGCGGCGTCATGGCTTCAATCTCGGCCATCGCGGTACCGCGTGCCGTGGTGTCGCGCGCGCCGTGCTTGGTGACGAGTTCCTTCACGAGATCGGGGCGCTCCAGAACCACACACCCGCGCGTGTGGCGGGCGGAGAGTTCGCGGAAGTCCTTCAGGAAGGAGCTGTCGCGCATGGTGGCGTAGATGCCGCGCGGATCGCGGATTGTCTCCGTCGCGAACTGGATGATGGGGCACGGCTCAATGTCGCCGCGCGGGCTGATGTGATGGCTGATGCCGGTGCTCATCGGACAGAGCGCCTTCCCTTGATGATCGTAATACGCATCAATGATCGCGATGGGCACCTTGGCGCGCATCTCGGTGACGAAGCGGCGGATGCGGACGAGTTGTTCCGGGCGGAGCGCGAGCTGGAAGTTTGGCTTTGGCCCCATCGGCCGGTAGGTGTGATACCAGACATAGTGGACGCCGCGCGCGATGAGTTCGCGCAGCCAGTCCTCGGTGAGGAGTTCGTCGATGTTCGACTGGCAGACGCTGGTGGCGACTCCGGTCAGGATTTTTTCGCGCAGGCAGTTGTCGAGGCCGCGGAGGGTGCGGTTGAGGACTTCCTTCTTGCCGCGGCGTTCGTCGCTGGTGAACGAGCGTCCCTCGATGCTGATGAGCGGCGTGACGTTGCCAATGGCGCGGAGACGCTTCGCCACCTTCTCGGTGATGAACTGGCCGTTGGTGAAGACCTGAAAGTAGCAGTCGGGATGGGCCGCCAGCAGGTCGAGCAGACCGGGGTGCATGAAGGGTTCGCCACCGAGGATGCCAAAGAAGGCGTTCCCGTGCCGCTTGGCGTCGGTGATGGTGCGGTTCAGCGTTTCGAGATCTATGGCGTCCTTCTCCTCGACATCCACCCAGCAGCCCTGGCAGCGGAGGTTGCAGGAGTTGATGATCGAGAGGTAGAGGAACGGCGGAAAGTATTCGCCGCGCTTGATGCCGCGCTTGAAACGCTCGACGGAGAGAAGTCCCTTCACGCCAAAGTTCCAACCGAACTTCCAGAGCAGCCGGGGGTCGGCGGTGCGAAGGACGCGAAAAGCCAGTGCGGGGAACATGGTGGGCGGGTCAGCGTGGGGCGTCGGCGGTTCGGGACATGGCGTGGAGTCTAGGCGCGCACCCGGCTGGCGCAACGTGGAAAAGCGGCGGCGCGAAACTATCGCCCGAGGCTGGTGTTGGAATCTTCGGCAGCCGGCCGGGCGCGGTGCTTTTGAAATTGTGTTCGACCCGGCCGGTCACTAACTTTCGCCGGGTTGAGCGAATCAGCGGCCAGTGCCGCCACGCGCGCCGGCACCGAACAACAGATACAACTATGCAAGTCAGACATCGTTCCAACGCGGGTTTCACCCTGATCGAGATCATGATCGTCGTGGCCATCATCGGCGTGCTCGCCGCAGTGGCTGTTCCCAACCTGATCAAGGCTCGCAAGCAATCCGGCAAACAGGCGTGCATCGCGAACCTCAAGGCGATGGAAGGTGCGAAGGCCGTCTGGGCGCTGGAGAACAAGAAGGGTGATGCGGACGTTCCGGGCGACGGCGATCTGTTCGGCGCGGATAAGACCATTTCCCGGAAGCCAGAATGCCCCGGCGGCGGCACATATGATATCCGCGCAGTCGCTGACAAGCCCACTTGCACGGCCGCAGAACACGCGCTCCCTTGATTTGCAGGCCAGGTGAGAGCAGGAGACGCCGGGGTTTTGGCCCGGCGTTTCTCCCGAGCGGGAGCTAGCTGCGGTAGAGGACGAAGATTCCGTAGTCGGTCACCCACTCGCGGGTTTCAAGGTCGCGGTGGGAGACGTTGAAGGTCTCGATCTTCACGATGTTCGCCTCGCCGATCTTGTTGATGAACTCGGTCACCACTTCATCAAAGCGGTCCTTCCCGACTTCCACGCAGTCAAAGTGCCGGATGCACTTCACCCGCAGATGAATGCCGTCCTGCGCGGCGGTTTCCAGCGACTTGAGGGGTTTGGCGATGAGTGACTCGGGCGTCTGCGCCTTCTCGCGCTGAGGCACGACGAAGTGCTTCGCCTCTTTCGGCGCAGCGGGAACGGGACTGATGGGCTGCGATCCGCCTGAAGGCGACCCGGCTCCGGTAGCCACTGGGATGATGATGCTCCCGCCGCAGGCCGGGCATTGAATTTCGCTGCCCGCCCCGGTGGCATCTACGGAGAGTTCCTGTTCGCAATGGCGGCACTTGAAATCGATATCCATAGCAGCTAGCGGGTCTGAGGTTGTGAACTGGGCATCAAGGTAGTGAGGGGGCCTGCCGGCAGGCGAGCAAAAACATCCGCTGGATTAGCGCGCCGTCATCAGCGTGAGCGCCACGCCACCCAGAATTAGAATGGCCCCCGCCAGACGCGCGAGCATCTGCCGCCCGCCAGTGGTGCTTCGCTCGGTGTTCTTCACCCAATGGCCGGCCCACCACACGAGCGCGATGCTCCACAGCCCCCGTGTGGCATAGAGCACATTGGCTCCGGCGGCGTCTTTCCAAATGGCGATGGTAGCCGTGATGAGAATTGCCTGGAGCGCCGAGAAGATCACTCCTGCGAATATCCAGCGCCAGGCACCCCGCGGTGCGTGCAGCGAGGCGACGCCGAAGAGCGGCAGCAGTCCGAGGGACAAGCCGCCCAGCGCGAGGAATTGCAACGAAAGAAAACTCCACACGCCGAAGCCGCCACCCCACGCCTGAATCATCGTGTCGGTGAAGGCAAAGGCCAGCGCGCAGCCGAGGGCGGTCAGCGTCGTCAAACCCGATTTCCCGCTCCGGCGGAGGTCCGTTAGTCCCATTGCGATGACGCCGACGGTTGCGAGTCCGGCGGCGAGCCACTGGAAGGGGCTCAAGGCCGTTCCAAAAACCACCCAGCCGATCGCGGCGACGAAGATTACCTTCGATCCCAGCAACGGCGTGGCCACCGTGACATCGCCAATGCGCAGCGATGTGACGCTCAACAGATGTCCGATGGCAAAGGCGAGCGCCGTGAGCGCGGGATGATGCCAGTTCGACCAAGAGATTGGCTGCGTCTCCAGCGCGAGTAGCGGGAGGAAGAGAATCGCGAGCAGGACGTTGTTCAGCACGGCGACATGCGCCAGCCCTGCGCCTTCCTGGAAGGCGCGCTTGTACACCATCGACCCAATGGCGAACGCGACCGCAGCAAGCAGGGGCAACAGGGAACTCATGTCGAACAAGCGCGCGAAGGTAAGGGTGGCTCTCGCTCGTGGGCAATGTCCAATGCGCGACGGGTTGTGGGCGGGGGCAACGACTCGATTCACGTTCTGCCGCGTTGACCGGAAAAGGCAACGGCGCAATAGTCTGGGGCAATCCGCTTTAGCATTCCTGTCATGAGAATCCGTTTCGCCGCCGCCTCATTCGCGCTGATGACTGTCCTCGCTTGTGCGACGGCCGTGCGGGCGGCGATTCCGCTGGGAGTGGTGGAGCGGTTCGACTCGATGCCGACGAACACGATCTGGTCCACGCGAATCATACCAGGATCGGGCGCGATGGTGTCCACAGCCGTGCAGTTGGATGAGATCGCGCAAACGAACAGTGCGGCCGGTATCACGCAGGCGGTGGTTTTCAGCACCTCGCTCATGCCAGGTGGAAACCCCCTTGCCGGATGGAGTTCGACGGGAGGATTCATCTACACCCGTCCTGTGGGGGTGGCCGCGCAATGTCTGATGGCTACGATCGAGAATACGTCGTCGATAAGTCTCCAAAGCGTGATCGTGCGCTACTCGGCTGGCATTCCTTCGTCATTCGCAGGTGAAGATCTGGAACTGATCGGGCATCGTGTGTTTTTTAGTCTGACCGGTGAACCTGGCTCGTGGACGCTTGTCCCCGAGTTGGTGACGACGTCGGTCATGCAGCGGGCGGACGGGTTGGCTGAGGCAGAACTTGCACTTGGCGAATGGCTTCCGGGCGCGAGGCTCTATCTGCTCTGGATCGATGATAACGGCGGCCCAGGAACGGACAGCTTGTTCAAGATCGACGATTTCATTGTGACCATGCCGGGGGCCGACCCGTGTCAGTCGCTCGTCCTCCGTCGGCAGCCGGAAGGTGTCACGAACCTCACCC
>SXGS01759625.1_pt1 | contig 13789 bp, 13 predicted proteins | sample 3174681 | NCBI WGS metagenome assembly SXGS01 (sample SAMN11356861, study PRJNA531348) | freshwater metagenome | isolation source: freshwater sample F1-80 | place: China: Fuxian Lake, Yuxi | collected 2017-12-25
ACATGACCTGACGCAAGAGGAGATGGTGTTTCAATGGTGATATTTATGGAATAAATAATTTTGGCACGCCACGACACAATAAATTGGCGGTCACTCTCTCCGCCATCGCTGCGCGTGGTGTTCATCCCGCGCCTGCTACAAGCGCCGCGCAGGCTTTGCTCATGCTACGCTTCCATCCGCAAGCTCATCCGAGTGTGTTGACTGGGGTAAAATCATAAGTATCTGATTTTATTGATATTTTTAAAAATATAGCCAGTAAGGATTCCCATGGCCGGCAGTAGCCTTTTCCTGTTGATCGATGACATCGCCGCGTTGCTGGATGACGTGGCGGTGATGACCAAGGTCGCAGCCAAGAAGACAGCAGGGGTGCTGGGGGATGATCTCGCGTTGAACGCGCAGCAGGTGGCGGGCGTGAGCGCGGATCGCGAATTGCCGGTGGTGTGGGCTGTCGCCAAAGGCTCGATGTGGAACAAGGTGATTCTTGTTCCTGCTGCGCTGGCGATCAGCGTCTTGATGCCGTGGCTGATTACGCCGTTGTTGATGATCGGCGGAGCCTATTTGTGTTTTGAGGGCGTGGAAAAGCTCGCGCACAAGTGGCTGCACAGCGCAGCGGAGGATGCTCAACATCACGCCGCGCTGGTCGCCGCAAACGCGGATGCCACCGTTGATCTGGTGGCCTTCGAGCGCGACAAAATTAAGGGCGCGGTCCGCACGGATTTCATATTGTCAGCGGAAATTATCGTGATTTCGCTGGGTGCGGTTGCCGCTGCCACGTTTGCCAAACAGGCCGCAGTGTTATGCGCGATTGCTGTCCTGATGACGGTGGGTGTGTATGGTTTGGTGGCCATGATTGTGAAGCTGGACGATGCTGGCTTGCATCTGCTGGCTACGCAGGGAGCCGCGGCGCTGGCGTCCGCAAAACGCACGTTGGGCAAGGTGCTGCTGGCGTTTGCGCCGGTGTTGATGAAAACCTTGTCCGTGGCGGGCACCATTGCCATGTTTCTGGTCGGCGGTGGTATTTTGGTGCATGGTGTAAAGCCGCTGCATCATGCCATTGAGGTGGCCGTTAAGCCGCTGGGGGGGATCCTCGCCAGCATTGCCGGGGCAGTGGCCGATGGCGTCATTGGCGTGGCGGCAGGCGCCATTGTGCTGGGCGTGGTCTTGCTGGCTCGCAAATTCAAGACCGGCAAAACGGCCTGAGCGCGCTAGCACCGAAATTACATCGGCGGCTTATTTCGTCAGCGCCAGTTCCTTCAGGAACGCACGCAACTGCGCATCGTCGCGCTCCATCTGTTTGCGTGCCTCGGCACCGGGCAGATATTCGCTGATCCACAAATTATCTTCCAGCGTTTTTTTCCATTCCGCCGACTCGGTGAGGCGCTTGAACACGCGCTCCCAGTACGCAAGTTGCGCAGGCGTCATGTTTTTGGCGCCCTGAAAAGTGCGCGAATTCGACACCACTACGTCGAAACCCTGCTCGCGCCATGTGGGCACATTCGCCAGTGCACCACCCAGCCGCTTGGGTGCCGCCACCGCCAGCACACGCACCTGATTGCCGCGTGCCAGCGAGGCCGCCAGCGCCGCCGAGACGGGTGCCACATCGACATGTCCACCCATTACTGCCGTTGTTGCTGCGCCGCCCGACAGGAAAATCACGTTGCGTGTTTTCTTGATATCGACGCCGGCCAGATGCAGCGCCACCGCCAACCCCTGATGATTCGGATTGCCGATGCTGGTGGCGATGCCGAGGCTGAGCGCACTCACGTCTTTTTTCAGGCGCTCGATCAGATCGGCGCCGCTTTTTGCCGGCGAATCGAGCTTTACCGTCACCGCGATATATTCGGCGAAAAGATTCGCCACCTGCGTATAGTCCAGAAAACTCGGTCCTCGGCCGACGATGTTGTTGGTCAACATCGATTTGTTGGCCAGCACCAGATGGTGCGGGTCGGCCAGTTGCGCCACATACGTATAAGCCAATGCGCCGCCGCCGCCGGGCTTGTTGACCACATTGACCGGCACGTCCATCGACTTTTGTTCCTGAAACACCTTCGCCATCAGACGCAAAATGTTGTCCGAGCCGCTGCCGGGTGCGTTGATCGCCACCAGCTCCACCGGCTTTACGGGTTTCCATGTCACTTCGGCAGCTTCCGCCATAGTGCTTGTGGCAGCGGCAGCGACCGGCAAAATGACTGCAAGATATAGCTTCGCTTTCATATCGACTGAACTCCTGTGCGTGGCACAAAGGGTGGTTTCGCCTAACCGGTATCCGCTGACGGGCAAAAGTACTGGATAAACCCAAGCCTACCACGAAATTTTACTGTAAGTATTTGATTTAAATAACTATTTTAAAAGAAAGGTTACGCGCTTGCGATGACGTGCGCACAGTGCAGGTCGCGCATTCCCTGCGGTTCCGTCGTGATTATGATTTTATTCAATATTTGAAGCGATCACCACGACTACCCATAAGCTTGGCGATACCCATACCTGTTCGGGGCCGCCGGAATTGTCAGCGTCCGCCAAGCGCACTACCCGCTTGTTCCCTGTAACCGGTGACGCTTACGTTTCGCCGATTTTAGGCGGCCGAGGTTTCGCTGAGGAATTCCGTAACTGTTTGATACAAAAAGAGAACTGACGCAGGTGATTGTGGGGTCTCAAGTATTGCGTACCGGAGCCGATATCAAACGAGTCAGTTCCATTGGGCCGAAGGACAAAAAACATGCGCAAAACTTCGACTGCGGTACAGATTCTATTCCAAGGCAAGACTTCCTGGCGCGTAGTACCGCACGTTTTCCCGCTCGGCTGGGCAGATCAGGACCGCTTTCATGCGACCGGCGATGCCTTGCCCATTGGCGTTGCACTGGCGGACTCCCTTGGCGACATCGTGCTGGTTAACCATCATCTATCGGATTTATCGGGTTGTCCCCGTGACGCGCTGATTGGGCAGCCGCTGGAGACTTTATTGCGAGGCCGTAGCTATGCGGTGCAACCGGGAATGATCTGCGCGCTCATTGTCAGCCCGCTGATGCGTGTTATCGAAGCTGATGGCGAAAGTCAGGCGGTGAAACGCGGCAACTCTGGGCTTTGCGCAGGAGCCGGCTTCGCACCAATGACAGCGAATCTTGTCGAGATCAATGCTTGCATCTCAGCATCGATAAAGCGACGCAGGGCCGACGATGACTTGGGGCCGCCGGCACGGCTTGCGTCGCAGGACTTGTGCGACCTTTTGCGCGGCATCGCCGATTTACTTGAATGGGTCGCGGACGATACTGACTGCGCGCCCAATCGCGAAGTTTCCCGCTATACCCGGCGCGCAGTGGCGCGGGTTGAAAGGCTGGTTACGGATTTGCTGATTTGTACGCGTGTCAGCCATGCGAATGCTGCGGCTGTCCAGGTGCATCCGCAGGCACTTATCGCACACGTGCTCGGCTCTGCGCTGCCGCGGGGTAGCCTCCCCATTGAAACCGATAGTAAGGCAGCACGCTTTATCGCCGCGAAGGCGGCCATCGAAACCGTGTTAGGCAACTTGATTTTCCGTGTGGGAATGCGACATGGCCCAATAGCCGCAAGCGTTCTGATCAGAGGCCGCCAGAATGAAATCGCGCCCGACTTTGCCGAATTTGGCGATGGCGCGGTTATGCCGCTGCATGTCAGGTTTGGCAGCAAACGATCCACGATGCTGCCGTATGCCGGTCATGAACGGATTTAGATTCATGCCGGAAGCGCGTATTGACCCATTGCCGTGCTGGGCGTGCCGCGTGGGGGCACCCGGCGTCCGGCATAGGCAAACCACCAAGGAGTTGAAATGATGCAGTCAAATCCGCCTGAAATTGCTGTTGGAGGCGCCCCTTTGCGGTTGCTGATTGTTGACGGCGATGACGATGACCGCGCACGCGTGCGCCGCGCCCTTGCGCGCACGCCCTTCAAGTTTTCCGCGATGGAAGCCGGGTCGATGCGCGAAGCGAGGCAGTATTTAGGGGGCAATGCTTTCGACTGCGTGCTGCTGGATTGTCACGTGGATGGCGCCGTCGGTGGGGACCTCCTCGCCGATATTGGTGCGCTGAGCGATCCACATCTGCCGGTGGTCATGATTACCAGCCAGGGTGATGAGCACCTGTTGGCTGGTGACATGACAAATGATCTCTGTGATTACATCCCGAAGGAAAATCTGGAGGCCGATTTGCTCGGGAACGTGCTGAGTAACAGCTTGCGCCGGGCAAGCTTGCAGCGGGAAATCCATAGCCAGCGCGCACGTCTCCAGCAGCTGAGTCTCTACGATGTGCTGACCGGGCTGCCCAACCGTTCGTTGTTCTTCGATCGCCTGGATCAGGCATTGCAGGGCGCGCAGCGGAATGCCTCGTCGTTTGCGGTGTTACACATTGATCTGGATCTGTTCAAGGAGGTTAACGATAATTTCGGCCACGCTGCGGGGGACAGCGTACTGGTTGTGGCCGCGCGACGCTTCAGGAATGTCCTGCGCGCCACGGATACCGTCGCGAGACTGAGCGGCGACGAATTTGCCGCCGTACTGATCGGCACAGAGTCGGCGCAAGCAGCCATGACTACCGCTGGAAAAATCGGCATGGCAGTACGGGAGCCGATCATGGTATCCGGCAACCGGATTCAGGTCGGCGCCTCGATTGGTATAGCGCTGTTTCCGGATCACGCAGGCGATGCCGATGCCTTGCTCGCCATAGCCGGTCGTGCCACGAACAGCGCAAAGAGCTCTGGAGGCTCTGCGGTGTACAGCGCGAACATGGATACCGTTGACCGCCCGCGGCTGGTGGCAAGCCGGTTGCAAAAAGCCATCGATCAAAAAGAACTGTTTGTCGAATTCCAGCCGATGATCAATTTGACGAGCCGCAAGGTGATTGGTGCGGAGGCGCTGGTCCGGTGGCGCTCGCCCGAGGAAGGCATTGTCCTGCCCGGTGCGTTTATCCCCATTGCGGAACGTTCGCCGGTCATCGGTCCGCTGACGTACGCGATAGTCGATATGACCCTGGATCAGGCGAAATTTTGGTATGACGCAGCGATTCCCATTCCGGTATCGATCAATTTGTCCGCCCGTCTGCTGGACGACGATCGCCTGCCGGAGCGCGTGGTGCAGGCACTGGAATCCCGGGGGCTGCCGTCGCAGCTACTGACGCTGGAGCTGACTGAAACCGCGCTCATGTCGAATGTGAAACAGGCGAAAAAAATCCTCGGCTTGTTGAGTGCTGCCGGCGTAAAAATATCCATCGATGACTTTGGCGCCGGATTCTCTTCGTTCAAATATTTGCGCGAACTGGATGTGTCGGAGATCAAGATCGATCAGGCTTTCACTGCTGATTTGAGAGAAGGTTCCCGCGATAACACCATTGTGCGATCCATTGCCCTGCTGGCGAGAGGTTTTGGCATTCCAGCCATCGCTGAAGGTATCGAAGACCCGCAGGCCTGTAATATTCTGCGCGACTTGGGCTGCGACAAGGGACAGGGGTTTGCCATTGCACGCCCCATGCCCGGCGCGGAGTTTCTTGACTGGCTGCTGCGTTGGGAGCTGGCGGCTGCGCCAGTGGGCGTGGTGCAATAAAGTGCGTATACCGGCCAGACTTATCTGGCCGGGATGCTCATTTTTTCTTCTCGGGCGCTTTCTCGCTTTCGATGGCGGGAATCGCGCGCAGGTAGGCGATCATTGCCGCCAGATCGTCCGGTTTTAACTGACTGGTGGTATTGCGGATGACGTCGCCCATCGCCTTGGCGGGCTCGTCGCCGTCGGCTGTGATGCCGCTGCCGAGGAAATCAACCAGGTCTTTCTCGCGCCATTTTTTCAAGCCTGCCGGAGTGATGTTGGGTATGAACTTGCCTTCGGGGGTTGCTGCGCCAGCGAAGTGACGATCCTTGCGCATGCCGCCCATGCCGGTGCGTGCGGTATGGCATTCACCGCAATGGCCTAATGCGTTGGACAGATACGCGCCGCGATTGACTTGTGCGGTGGCCTTGGGATCGGGCTTGAATTCGCCTAGCGTGAAATAGAGCATTTTCCAGAAGGTCACGCCCAAGCGCACATTGTAAGGAAAGCCCACGTCGTGCGGTTTGTTGGGCCTGGGGTTGGGCGGCAGCGATTTGAGGTAAGCGAAGAGATCGCGCATGTCCGCGTCGGTCATCGCAGTGAACGACGGGTAAGGAAACGCCGGGAAGTAATTTGCGCCGTCGGGCCGTTTGCCGTTGCGAAGGGCGTTGATGAATTCGGCTTCTGTCCACTTGCCGATGCCGGTTTCATTGTGCGGTGTGATGTTGGGCCCATAAAAGGTGCCGAAGGGCGTTTTCAGCGCGTGGCCACCGGCGTACGGCACGGCGGCTTTAGGGTCTTTGGTTTCTTCGGTGTGGCATTCCAGGCAGCCCGCTGCTTTGGCAAGGTATTCGCCGCGTTTGGCATCGGCTTTGCCTTGTTGCGCGGCAGCGTTCAGCGCGAACGCGAGCGGTAAGAGGCTGGCGAGCAGTGATGTTCTGACTGGCGCGTTCATGGCGAAACCCTCTTTGAAGTCTGCATTGGCGAAGCAAAAACGATAGCACAAAAAGAAAACCCCGCAAGAGCGGGGTTTTCCGTGTTGCTTTTAAGCCAAACGTCAGCGCTATTTGGCGCGGAAGGTCTCGTGGCAGCCGGAGCAGGTTTTGCCGACTTCCGCGATGGCGGCCTTGGTTGCGGCCTCGTCAGTTCCCTTGGACACTTTGACCAGATTGGTGAGGCTGCGCTGCATGGCATCGGCGCCGTCTTTGAACTTTGCAGTTTCTGTGAACACTGCCGGCAGCGCGCGTGAGTTTTCGCCCTTGGTATTCTCGTGGAAGCCATCCCACGGCATTTTGGCCAGCATTTCCAGCAGCGGGGCGTTGGTGGCCACGCGCTCGGCGTTGTACGGCGCTTTGCCGGTTGGCATGCCGGCGATCGGGCCCCAGTACTTGCCAATCAGCACCATGGCGGATTGGCGTTGCTTAACCAGTACATCGGGCTTGGCTTGAGCCATAACTGCGGCGCCATAGCCGGCACCGACCACCACCGCGAGACTGCCCAACACCAGTTTCATTTTCATAAATATCTCCTAACTATTTGAATTATAGGGATAATTTAATTTCTTACGGAACGTTGATCGCGCTGTATGTGAGACCGTTCTGTGCGCGACCAGTTCCAATGCGTGAGCAGTCTAGTGGATTTCCCTTAGGGGCGTCAAATGACTCCAAATATTGCCACCGTCAGGATAAATCCAACCGGCTGCTGCGCCCGCGCTTGATATCGCCGCGCTGCTTTTTGCTGTCGAGGCGGCGCTCTTTGGCGGCGCGGCTGGGGCGCGTGGCCTTGCGTGGTTTGGGTTTGTGACAGGCGGCGCGAATGAGCTCGACGAGTTTTTCCTGTGCATCGGCGCGATTGCGGCTTTGCAGGCGAAAGCGCTGCGCAGTGATGGTGATGACACCGTCGCCGCTGGCACGAGCGCCAGCGAGTGTGATCAGGCGCGCGCGCACCTCGTCCGGCAGCGATGGCGATGCGGCAGCGTTGAACTTCAGTTGCACGGCGGTGGACACCTTGTTTACATTCTGCCCGCCGGGGCCGGACGCGCGCACGAAACTTTCTTCGAGTTCTTTTTCGTCCAGCGCAATGGTACGGGTGATGTGAATCATGACGCGTGTAGTTTACGGTAAACTTCTGCTCATGACACCGAAGACACGCACCACGCGGCAAGGTTTCGCGGCGGGCTTTGCGATTTGTGCCGCGCTGCTCGGCTGCGCGTACTATTTGCAATACGTCGAGGGGCAAAACCCGTGCCCGCTGTGCATGGTGCAGCGTGTGGCGTTTTATGCGCTGGGGGCGGTGTTTCTGCTGGCGGCATTGCACGGGCCAGGGCGCCGAGGCGTCGTGGCTTACAGCATCATCGCGTTTGTCGTTGCTGCGCTGGGGGCGGCGGTGGCGGCGCGGCATGTTTGGCTGCAAAATCTGCCGGCGCATCTGGTGCCGTCGTGCGGACCGGGGCTGGAATACATGCTGAAGCGGTTTCCTCTGGGCGATGTCGTGACCAGGGTGCTGATGGGGTCCGGTGAGTGCGCAGAAGCCGGATGGAAATTTTTGGGGCTGACCATCGCGGGATGGTCGTTATTCTGGCTGGTGGCGCTGGGCCTGTTTGCGTTGTATCTTGCGCTGCGCCCGCAGAGCCGCTAAGCGGGAATGTCAGGGGTGAGCTGGCGTTCCAGCGCGCTGATCTGGTCTTTGACGAACAGCTTGCGTTTTTTCAGACGCTGCACTTGGAGTTGATCGTGCGGCGTGATTTCACAAATCCGTGCGATGATGTCGTCCAGATCGCGGTGCTCGAGATACAACTGTTCGATGCGGCTTCTCAGTGCATCAATATCGTGGGTGTCGCTCATGGAAAATCGTGCGTCGTGCGAACGGTTTGCAGGGCGCACAGTATACGGCGTGGTGCGGTGAAACACGAGGCCCGCAGTTGAGTGGGGCGACGGGGAGTGTTTTGTAAGTATTTGTTTTTATTGATAATTTTTAAAGAGGCTGGGGCATGGAAATTACAGTCAATGGCCGCACGCTCAACGTGATGGCGGAGGCGGAAACACCGCTGCTGTATGTGTTGCGCAACGATGCGGGTTGCAAGGGCGTGCGCTACGGTTGTGGGCTGGGGCAATGCGGCGCGTGCACGGTGATTATTGATGGTAAACCGGTGCAGTCGTGCGACGTGCCGGTGTCGGCGGTGGCGGGCAAGGCTATCACCACGGTGGAGGGCATTGGTTCGGAAGCGAAACCGCATCCGCTGCAAGCGGCGTTTGTCGAAGAGCAGGCGGCTCAGTGTGGTTACTGCGTGACCGGCATCATCATGTCGGCCAAGGTGTTGCTGGATGCGAATCCGTCGCCAAGCGACACCGAAATCAAGCAGGCGCTGTCGAAAAACCTGTGCCGTTGCGGCACCCATCTGCGCATCGTTCGCGCGATCAAGCGCGCTGCAGCGGAAATGAGGAGCTGACCATGGCCGAGACCCCAGCAAAACGCAAACTCCCGGGCAGCCTGGAAATCAACCGCCAGCTCTCGCAATGGCTCACCATCAACAAGGACGGATCGGTCGACATGCGGCCGGGAAAAATCGAAATTGGTCAGGGCATTCTTACCGCCGTGCGGCAGATTGTCGCCGAGGAACTCGATGTCAACATCGAGCGCGTGAAGGTGACCGCCGCCTCGACGCCGACCAGCCCCAACGAAGGTACCACGTCCGGCAGCCGTTCGATTGAAGAATCCGGCATAGCGTTTCGCTTTGCCGCCGCCGAAGCACGCGAGCTGTTGCTGGCGCGCGCGGGGGTGAAGCTCGGTGTGTCGATAGAGCAACTGACCGTCAGCGACGGCGTGGTCAAAGCGCCGTCAGGCGCGACAGTGAGCTATTGGGACGTCACCAGCGACGACCTGCTGCAACGCGAAGCCACCGGCGAGGCCAAGCCCAAGTCGCATACACAGCACAAGGTGGTTGGCACGGGGGCCAAGCGCATTGATATCCCGGCCAAGGTACTGGGCAAACCGGTGTATGTGCAGGACATGGAAACTGCCGGTCTGGTGCACGCGCGCGTGGTGCGCCCGCCCAGCCAGTTCGCCGAATTGTTGAGTGTTGATCTGGATGACGTGAAAAAAATGCCTGGCGTGGTGGCGGTGGTACGCGATGGGCGTTTTCTCGCGGTGGTTGCCGAGCGCGAGGAGCAGGCGATTCGGGCGCAGGCTCGCCTGAAGCGCAACGCAAAGTGGAAGGAAGTGGCGCAACTGCCGGAATTCAATCCGCGCTATTTGCTGAGCCGCACGCCAAAAACCGAAGTCATAAGCGAAAAGAAGGGCGATGCGCCGGTAAAGGCAAATGAGGGCAAGGAATTCAGCGCCGAATACACGCGCCAGTTTCTCGCGCATGCTTCGCTTGCACCGTCGTGCGCGGTGGCGCGCTGCGACAACGGAAAATATACCGTTTGGACGCACAGCCAGAGTATTTACCCGCTGCGCGTGGAACTCGCGCCGGCGCTGGGCGTGCCCGAAGAAGACGTGGTGCTGCATCACATGGAGGGCGCGGGCTGTTATGGACAGAACGCTGCCGACTTTGTCGCCACCGACGCCGCAGTGATCGCCCGTGCCGTGCCAGGGCGCACGATCCGCCTGCAATGGATGCGCGACGAGGAGTTTCAGTGGGAGCCGTTCAGCTCTGCCATGGTAGTGAAAACGCGCGCCACGCTGTCACCCGATGGCCATGTGACTGACTGGAACATGGATATCTGGAGTCATGGCCATGGCTCTCGGCCGGGCCGTACGGACGGCAAGAGTAATCTGCTGGCTGCGTGGTATGTCGAGAAGTCCCTGCCGCGCGCGCCCACCGGCAATCCGCCGCTGCCGGGTGGCGGCAGCCATCGCAACGGCCTGCCGATTTATGATTTCGCCAATCAGCGCGTGAGCAATCATCTGATAGCCGATCAACTGTTGTGCGTATCGTCATTGCGCGGGCTCGGCAGCCAGACCAATGTGTTCGCCATCGAGTGTTCGCTGGATGAAATGGCTTTGGCCGCAAATGCGGATCCGATTGCCTTTCGTATCCGCCATTTGAAAGACCCGCGCGCGGTGGCGGTACTGGAGAAAGTGGCGCAAATGGCCAAGTGGCGGCCGAAAGAAAAGGGCGCCAACAACAAGGCCCGTGGCGTGGGCTTCGCGCGCTACAAAAACGCCGCGGGTTACATGGCGGTGATCGCCGAGGTGGAGCTGGGCGAGCAGTTGCGCGTGACCAAAATCTGGAGCGCGGTGGATGTCGGCCAGATCATCAACACCGACGGCCTTACCAATCAGATCGAAGGCGGAATCGTGCAGGCGGTGAGCTTTGTGCTGAAAGAGGAAGTGAAATACGACCGCGTGCGCATCACGCAGGAGAGTTGGGACGATTATCCCATCCTGTCGTTCACCGAAGTGCCGGATGTTGAAGTGGCGCTCATCAACCGGCCGGAATTGCCGCCGGTGGGCGCAGGCGAAGGCACGCAGGGACCGGTGGCGGCCGCCATTGGCAACGCGCTCTTCAACGCGGCGGGGGTGCGGGTGCGTGACATGCCCATCACGCGCGAGCGTATCGTGGCTGCGATGGCTTAGTAAATCAGCGTTCTTACGAAGCGTCGCAATCTCGCAGCGCAGCTAAATTTGTGTCGCCAGACCGTAGGCGCGATTGATAAAGTCCTTGGCGTTGAAGCCCTCGAACTGGTCGGGCAGGTCCGGGCTGGCGCATTGCGCGCTGAATTTGCGCTGGCGCACGGTGTTGCTGCATACATCGCGATAGTCGAGATCGTTGGATAAATGCTGTTGTCTGGCGCGATAATCGTTCATCTGGATGATCATGATGGCTTTCAAATGGGTGGTTGTCGCGCACCACTAATGCAGTACCTGTGCCAAAATGAAAATGCGCTGTGTATTCTTACCGGAAGTAGTTTAAGTATTTGTTTTTAAACACTTTTTTAAATATGAGCCATTTGGCGAAAAATGTCATCTTTGAATTTCTCGCAGTATCTATCCGTGGCACGCCAGTGAAAAAATCAGCGGTGCCGGTAATATTACACATGAACGCCACAAACGTTTCGCCGACCGCACAAGTGCCTCCGGGTGTCGCACTTTACATGGCGCTGGTGCAGTTCTTTTTTGTCACTACCTGGACAATTTACGTCATATTCCTGCCCACCCTGCTGAAAGGGGCTGGAATTTCAGCGAGCTGGGCGCCATATATACTTATCGTCGATCAACTGGTATTCATGGCGATGGATATCTACGTCGGCGTGGCTGCCGACCGGGCGCAAAAAACGCTGGGCAGGCTCGGCCCTTGGGTGATGGCAATGACGGCAGTGTCGTGTGTGGCCTTTCTGTTGCTGCCCTTTGCCGCTTGTGAGTACAGCCTCGGCGCGGCAACTCCTGCGATAGTGCTGGGCCTGACGTTGGTGTGGACGGCGACATCGTCTGCGTTACGTGCGCCGCCTTGGGTGCTGCTGTCGAAATATGCATCGCAGCCCAGCGTGCCGCGCATGAATACGCTGATGCTGCTGGGGCTGGCGCTGGGAAGTGCGGTGGCACCGTATCTGGGCGTTACGCTAAAGAATATTGATCCGCGGTGGCCGTTCGTGCTTTCGAGCGTGAGCCTGTTGCTGGCCACGGCGGGCCTCATTTTTGTGGAACGGTATTTGAAGCTCAGTCCGCTTGCTCCGCCGACAACCACGCCCGAACCCGCTGATGTGGCCGGGCGCTCGTGGCTGTTTCTGGTGGGTGCATTGCTACTGGCACTGGGCTTTCAGATCCACGTATCGATCAACGCCAGCGTGCAGTATTTGCGTTTTGCCAAACCCGATGATCTGGAGTGGCTGATGCCGGTGTTCTGGGTAGGGTTCGGCGTGGCGATGCTTCCCGGCAGCGCTTTGAGCAAACGCTACGGTGATTACCCGGTGATGGCGGTGGCGGCGCTATTGGGCGCAGCAGGCGCCTGTGCAACTGCAGCTGCAACGTCGCTGGATACGTTGATCGCCGCACAAGCCGTCACCGGCGGTGCGTGGGGATGCATGTTGATGTGCGGCTTTAATGCAGCGGTGGCTGCGGGGCGCAGCGGCCGCGAAGGATTGTCGCTGGGCATGCTGTTCGCCGTACTGGCCGCAGCAACCGTGAGTCGTATCATTGCCGTGCTGGCCGGGTTGCCAAAGCAGCCGCAGTACGCCAGCGCGCTGGAATGGGCGGGCGTTATGTTGGGTGGCAGGCGCGTTGCTGCTAGGCACGATTATTGTGCGTAAGCGCGTACGATTGACCGGGACTGACTGAAATGCGGTAACCAGCTGCGATTATTTCTTACCCGCCTGCGCGCGCAATTCTTCGTAGAGGGCGGGTTTGGTATCGCGCAGTAGCACAGCTATCCGCAAATCGACGCCATTGGCGGCGGCCAGCGGCACATGCTCCAGATAGACCAAACGCAGCAGTTCACGCACAGGCCTGGACATGGAACGGCCGCTTTCATAACGCGAGCCGCCACTTTGCGTGACGCCGATTTTTGACCAGAAATCCAGCTGGTTAAGCCCGAGCTTTTTACGGATATCACGCGGATTTTTGATACGGGAAAACGGTTTCAAATTTTGATGTTCCTCAAGATTTATTGAGACCACGCATTTAACCGGTGGCTGGTTGCACGCTTCAACGCCTGAATGACTCAAAGCCATGGTGAGCGACGGCTGAACCGTCAAAAAACAGCGCTTTTACTCAAGCATTGTTGCAGACTGCTTACTGAAGACTATATCGATTTTTCCAATAAAATCAAATATAATCGCCGTCCTTTTTAACCCTGATCGCGCACCCCGCTACGCACCATAAAGCAGCATGGCACTCATAGTACAAAAGTATGGTGGCACCTCCGTCGGTAACGCCGAACGCATCAAGAATGTCGCGAAACGCGTGGCGCGTTGGCACGCGCGCGGAGACCAGGTGGTCGTCGTGGTGTCGGCAATGTCGGGCGAAACCAATCGCCTGATTGCACTGGCAAAAGAAGTACAGGCGCAGCCCGATCCGCGCGAGCTTGATGTGATGGTTTCTACCGGCGAACAAGTCACCATAGGTCTGCTGGCGATGGCGCTGAAGGATATGGGCGTCAAGGCGCGCAGTTACACCGGCGCACAAGTAAGAATACTTACCGATAATGCCTATACGAAAGCGCGTATATTGCAAATCGATGAAGATCGCATGCGTGCCGATTTGAATGACGGCTGCGTGGTGGTGGTTGCGGGTTTTCAGGGTGTC
>SXGS01014535.1_pt1 | contig 13787 bp, 15 predicted proteins | sample 3174681 | NCBI WGS metagenome assembly SXGS01 (sample SAMN11356861, study PRJNA531348) | freshwater metagenome | isolation source: freshwater sample F1-80 | place: China: Fuxian Lake, Yuxi | collected 2017-12-25
CCGCCCGCGCCCGGGCGCGGCTCGATCACCAGCGGCTGGCCGAATGTCGCATTCATGCCAGGCGAGATCAATCGCGCCAGAATATCCGTGGTGCCCCCAGCCGTAAACGCCACCACCAAGCGGATGGGCTTGACCGGAAATTTCTGCTGCGCATGCGCTATACCCGGCGCGGCGGCCAACGTCGCCGCGGCAAGCCAAAAAGAAAAGCAGGATAAACGTAGCAACCCCGGCCAACAGCGCTGAATTCGCATAGTAACGATCCTCAGGTTAAGGAAACAGAGTTAGGCCTTTCATTATCACAACCATGCTCGGCAAATCAGCGCCCATCCATCGAGTAAGGCGCCGCTGTTCCATTGAGCAACGACGGATCCGGCTGCGGATACTGCATGACCAGCACTTCAGCGCCATCCGGTCCGGCGTGTGCATCCGGTCCGCCTTCGCCGGCGAATGCAAAGGCCAGTGATTCATAGGGTAACGGCTTGCTCTCGTGCATCAGTGACCCCGCCGCGACCATGATATGCCGTCCTGCGCCGCCGCATTCCGCAGGCCAGGTGGCTGGCGCGCCCGGTGGCAAGCGCAGCATCCAGGCGGCGAGTCCGTCGGCATGGGGTTCAACGATGGCATCCAGCGCGGTTTCCTTGCGCGCGCGCATCACTTCAGGTGTGCCTATGCGCAGATCGTTCGCGCCTTTAAGTATGAAGCGCCGTTTCGATGGGCGGATCGCCTCCTTCACACCGGGGGCGGCGAGCATGCACGCGCCGGGGTCGGAGCGGGCGCGCAGGGTGAAATAGGTCAGGCCTTCCTGCTCCGGCACGATGGGGCCGTACGCGGTATACGGGTCGGTAAAATGCAGCGCCACGGGGGCCACATTCGCGCGCCCCAGCTTGCCGGTGCCCCTGACGATGACTTGCCACTGCTCCGTCTGGTGGTAATGCGCCTGTGTGATGTTCTGGTGTTCCTGGCGTACGGTGTAACCCTGTGGCGAGACGCCAGTCTGGGGCGTTTTCGGTTTCTCCCACGTGCCCAGGAACAAGGTTTTAGTGGCTTTGCCGCCGCCCAGCGGCAGCGTGATCTCGCGCTTATGCGTGGCTACATCGAGGCTGGACACAACTTGCATGGTGAATTTCCCTTAAACGCAATCGATTCAGAGACTTCGATCATAGCGCAAGGCAACCCAATCCGTACCGCGACATTACGCGCCTACGCCCACCATGCGTCTGACATGCGCGGCTTATCCGTCGACAACGTTGACGCGACAACCGGTCAGGCATAGGTATCCGTCAAGCGGATTTGCGCCGTATGCCAACGGTGCGCCCGACTTCCGCCGGCCGTGGGCGTTGCCGATGCGCCTCATATACAGTTTGCAGGCGTGCAGCCGATTCGTCGGGCCAGGGGGCGCTGCGCCGTGTGGTCATGTCGATGCACATCGAGATCGACTCCAGCGTCGCCGCCAGCCAGCGCTCGCGCCGGTGTAGCATGGTCATGAAGTAGTGAATGCGCTTCGCGTCGACGTCGACCACCTGAAACGTGAAGTCGAGCGGATCGCCTTCGCGCACTTCGCGCTGGTAGGTGACGTGGCTTTCCAGCGCAAACGTACTGTGGCCGCTTTTGCCGTCTGCGGCGATGTTGTCGTAACCCAGCCCCAGCAGCGGCCACGGCCGATCCAGCGCCTGATCGAAAATTACCGAGTAATAGCCGATGTTCATGTGACCGTTGCGGTCGAGATATTGGGGCGGCACGGCAAAGTCCTCGTAGGTGAGGCTGTCAATGGCGTGCACCAAGTCTGGATGGCGAGGCAAGATGTTGCTCCGTAACAATGGTGAAAGTGCAATTTTACCGTTCAAGGCTTTGGGATTTGGTCGAACGCGTTCACGGCTTTGACAGGCTCGCCCGATCCGTGTGATGTTTCCAGGAACGATCGGTCGTCCGGCCGTTTGAATCAGCTGGTGCGATGGTGCGACAATGCCGATCCGAAATCACCTCATCGCAGGACTGAGCAGGAAAGCCCTCTTTCATGTATTTTCATCATCGCATTCTGTGCGCCCCGCGCACGTGGAAAACCGTTGCGGACAGCATCGTTCATTTGTCCGGGCAGTGGTTGGCAAAAAGTGACTGTGCGCTCTACGGCGTCTGGCGCAGCCAGATCGGCCGTCCGCGTGACGAATTGACCATGATCACTGTCTGGCGGGAACCCCCTGCTGACGACAAAGCCATTGCACCGTTGAGCGGCATCGCGGACATCGTGCGGCACAGCGCCGTGGCCCTCACGCCGGCGTTGCGCCCTACATCGCCGGAGCCGCCGCGGCGTCAGGGCAACTACGCCTTTCGCTGGTTTAAAACGCCCGCACATCATTGGCCCGAATTCCTTGACTTGTGTGCCGCCGCGTGGCCCGAATTCGAATCTGCTTACGATTCCCAGATCATCGGCTTGTGGCGCGCCACGCCGGATGACAACAACACCGTGCGCAGTCTGCTCGTCACGCGCCGGCCTGATCTGGCCATGTGGGAACGCTCCAAGCTGCCAGCCAACGAGGCCGAGGCCGAAACGCGCCGCAAGCTGAGCCGCCGTTACGATCTGTGCGATGACACGGTGGTGTGCACCTCGACTTTGCTCACTGCCGCTGATCGCGAGGATACGGCACGCTGGACTTAAGCCGTATGCGGAGACGTTCATAACGCACATCCGGCGCGATGCCGGGAGTTGCTGGACGCCAGTGCGTCAATCTTTCCCCAATTTCGGATACAGCCCCACATACCCCGCCTTCGCGCGGTGCTCGGCCGCAGCCTTGGCACGCTCCGGTGTCATCGGGATGAAGCCGTGGCCGTGGACGATCTTGGTCATGAACGTCATGCGCGCGGTGGCGGCGACCGCGCTGTGGTAAGCCGCTTCGTCCCAACCGGCGGCGACCACGGCATCGGCGTCGCTTTGGGTAATGTCATTGGGTTGCAGCACGAGCTTTCTTACCAGCGCCAGCAGCGGTTTCAGCTTGGCGCTCACCGGCGCCGTGGCCACATTGGCCACCAGTTTTTCGACCACGCCCGGCTCAATGCCACGTGCGACAGCGGCTGCGCTGTGGGCGACGTATGCGAACTGGCAGCCGAGCAACCCGGCGGTGAAGCCCTGAATCATTTCGCGTTCGCTGGGTGTGAGGGGCGATGGCCCGTTAATGAGTTGCTGGCCCATCTCCGCCCAGTGGCGGTAAATCTCCGGGTACGCCTGAAAGATGTCGCCGGGACCGGATTTATCAGTATGGGATTTGAGGAAAGGCATGGGGACTCCAGAGGGCTGCAAGTGAAAGAAGTGAACGCCTGTGCAACTAGATCAGGGTGGCTGACGCCGCGCTGGCGGTATCGTAAAACTCGAAAAATTCGCAAATTTTGCCATCACGAAAGCGGTGTATGTCGGCCTTGGGGATGCACGCGACCTTACCGGTTTTTCTGAACCGGAACGAGACATCGCCCAGTACGACCACCCTGTCGTTTTGGGCGATGAATTCGTTGGTTCGAAAGTAAATCATTTCCCAATCGGTGGCGAGGCCGCTGAAGTATTGCCTTACGGCCTCTTTCGAGCTCGCGGCGCGTGTAAAGGTCATCGGGGCCGCGCCCTGTGCCAGCGACCTGAAGTTGATGTCATCAGTCATCAGGCTCATCCAGTGATCAACGCTAGCGCCTTTACTGTCGTGCCAGCGCTGGTAGGCGTCTTTGAGGATGGCGACATTCGTGGATTCAGTGGTCATGGCTGCGCGTCTCCGTGAGAAAGTCATGCTGTGTCGTTCGTGCAGGGGCTGTAAAAAAGCGGGGCACAAAAAAACAATGGGCTAACGTTTTGATTGGCCACGGTACAACCTTATCGCCCGTCCAGACCTTCGTCAATCGTGCGTATCATATCGAACCGTCCAGCGGCGTCTCCGGTTAGAATATTTGAAGGCCATCAGAAAAGCCCGCCACTTAGACACGGGCGGAGAGCCGGCCCTGTCCGGCGATCCACGCGTGGCGGTTTGTGAGGCCCACCGGAATTTGATTCATACAGGAGGAACCAGACATGCCGTATCTGCAATCCGATGGCGCGAAGCTCTATTACGAAGAAGCGGGCTCGGGAACGCCGATTGTTTTCGTTCACGAATTTTCCGGCGATCTGTGGAGCTGGGAAAAGCAGATGCAGTATTTCAGCCGCCGTTACCGCTGCATTGCGTTTAACGCACGCGGCTATCCGCCGTCGGAAGTGCCGGCGAAACTGTCGATCTATTCGCACCAACACGCGGTGGATGATGTCGCCGTGTTGATGAAGCATCTGAAAATACGCCGCGCGCACATCATGGGCTGCTCGATGGGGTCACGCACGGCGCTGGATTTCGGGCTGACTTATCCGCGCATGGCGCTGTCGCTGACGATGATCGGCATCGGCAGTGGCGGCGATCCGCGTAACAAGGCCCAATTCCTGCGGGATGCCGAAAAGCGTGCCCGGCTCTACGAAGAAGAGGGTCTGGAGCAGGTGTTAAAGGGGTTGCGCGTGGCTGCCAACCGCATTCAGTTGAAGCACAAGAACCCGCGCGCGTGGGACGATTTCAGCCGCCGTTTTCTGCTGCACTCGGCGCAGGGCTGCGCCAACATCACTCGCCGCGTGATGGCGCCGCGGCGTTCGCTCTTCAGCATGGAAAACGCGTTGCGTGCGATGCGCGTGCCCTCGCATGTAGTGGTGGGTGACGAAGACCCGGGCGCCATTGACTCGGGGCTGTTCATGAAGCAGGTGAGTCCGGCAGTGCGGCTATCCATTGCGGCCGCCACCGGGCATCTGGTCAATCTGGAAGAACCGGATTTGCTGCACCGTATCACGGATGATTTTTACGCGCTGATCGAGGCGGGAAAGTGGCGGGCGCGGTAAGGCGGCGTCACCTTTGCCCCATCCTTGAATGAATTTGAATACCAAAGAGAATTGCGAATGACCCGTATGCGCAGTCTGAACCTGGCATCGCTGGCTGCCACCGGCATCGCCGCTCTTGCAGGTCTTGCGGCAAGCGCGGCAATCAATCCAGCCAACGCCCAACCCGCCGATGCGTACCCCGCCCGCCCCATACGCATGATCGTGCCGTTCCCGCCCGGCGGCAGCAACGACATCATGGGGCGTTACTTCGCCAACTATCTGGCCGAGCGCTTCGGCAAGCAGGTGGTGTTGGATAACCGTCCCGGCGCGGATGGCATCATCGGCACTGAGATCGTCGCGCGCGCGGCGCCGGACGGCTACACGCTGCTGGTGGCCTCTGCCGCTCACGCGGTGAACGGCGGCACGCGCAAGCTGCCGTACGATCCGCTCAATTCGTTTGCATGGGCGGCCATGCTCGGGCTGGGGCCAAGCGTGGTGTCGGTGCATGCGTCGCTGCCGGTGAATTCGCTCAAGGAATTGATCGCGCATGGCAAGGCCAATCCGGGCAAGCTGGTGCTGTCAACTTCCGGCGGCTACGCGCATTTCACCGCGGAACTGTTCCATCACATGTCAGGCATGAAACTCGTGGTGGTGGTGTACAAGGGCGGCTTCCCGGCGATGATGGATACCATGGCGGGGCAAACGCAAATCAACATCGGCGCGCTGGTGCAGACCATGCCGCACTTGAAAGGCGGCAAGCTCAGGGCGCTCGCCACCACCGGCGCCAAACGCGCAGGGCCGACGCCGGATTTGCCCACCGCGGCCGAGACCGGCATCCCCGGCTATGAAGCGAACAACTGGTGGTCGGTGGCAGCACCCGCCGGCACGCCAGCGTCCATCGTGGGCCGCATCAACGCCGAGTCGCTGCGTTATTTGCAGCAGCCCGATATCGTGAAACGGCTGGAGGCCGACGGCGTCGAGCCCGATCCACGCTCACCGGAATCCATCCGCAAGTTTTTGCCGGTGGAAATGGCGAAGTGGGCGAATGTGGCGAAGGTGGCGAACATCCGCGTGCAGTAATGAAGGGTGATTTAATGTAAGTATCTGTTTTTATTGATATTTTTAATACAAAACAACCTATCATGACAGACGCTGATTCGCGCCGCCGCAGTGGTCACGCGCGGCGGCTTCAGCGATTGTGTGCCGCGATTGCGGCGCTGACACTCGGCGGTTGCGCCGCGCTTTACACGCCCGCGCAACGCGTGAGTACCCAGGCACGCACGGGGCAATTGCTGCCGGTGGCGTCGTTCGAGGGCACGCCGGTGCGGGCGTGGCTGCGGCAGCCGCGTTCCGTTCCCACAGCGGACACCGCGCCCACCGCGCTGACCATTTACATCGAAGGCGACGGCGCCGAGTGGCGTGGCAAGTACCAGCCGCCGGTGGACCCCACGCCAGACAATCCGCTGACGCTACGTCTGGCCTTGCGCGATCCCGGCGCGAGCGTCGCGTATCTGGGGCGGCCTTGCCAGTATCTTGATCACGAGGCACTAGCGCAATGCCCCTCAATATTGTGGATGCAGGGCCGCTACGGCGAACCGGCGGTGGCGATGATGAGCGCCGCCGTCGATCTGTTGTTGCTCAGCACCACAGCAAAACAGGTGCGTCTGGTGGGCTATTCGGGCGGCGGCGTGATGGCGGCGTTGATAGCCGCGCAGCGTGCGGATGTGTCGTGTCTGGTCACCGTCGCCTCGCCGCTGGACACCGATGCATGGACAGCGGAAATTGACGTGTCGCCGCTGACCGCTTCGCTGAATCCGCTCACGCTCGCACCGCGTCTCGCCACCCTCGCGCAAACGCATATCGCAGGCGCCGACGACACACTGGTGCCCACCCGCGCGCTACAACGCTTTACCGCAGCGTTGCCCGAAGCCCAGCAGGAAGTGCTGCCCGGCTTTGATCACGATTGTTGCTGGGTGCTGGCGTGGCAGCAATTGCGGCAGCGAACCTGCCTGGTGGCGCCATAGGCGGCGTTAAAAATACTCAATAAAAACAGATAGGTACATAACCCTCGCAGCAGTGATTCCCGCGCCTTGCAAGTTGTGTCGAATGGTTCCTCCTGTGTCCCCTTGGCCGCGACAACAGCCGTGTGCGAGGTATAAGCGCCGGGAAATCGCGTCCGATCCCCGACCTCGCTGCCCTTGCTGACCCTTGGGTGCCGCTTTTTGCGATACTCGGCTGAACAGTGCCAACCACACGATGACCGACACCCATAAATCCGCTGAAGATGCCGGCGCCGCCGATCCGCTGCAACAACTCCTTGAGGCGTATCGTTATGACGAAGCGCTGCAAGCCAGCGAACAGATATTGGCGGAACGGGGAAAACACGACTCGAAACGCATGCTGGAGGCTCAGTGTGCCAAGGGTAGGGCACTGTATTATTTGAATCGCTACGGCGAAGCGCTGGCTCTATTTGAAGAAGCCATCACCGAAGGCCACGCGGCGGGCAACGGGCACGCAGTGGCAAATGCGTTGGTCGGCAAGGGCGAAGCGCTGCGAGGGCTGAATCGCGACACTGAAGCGCTGGCGGTATTTGAAGAAGCCATCACCGAAGGCCGTGCCGCGGGCAACGGGCACGCAGTGGCGAATGCGTTGGAGGAAAAGGGCGATGCGCTGCGAGGGCTGAATCGCGACACGGAAGCGCTGGCGGTTTTTGCTGAAGCCTACTAGGCGAGTTTAGCGGTAAACAATCGCATGGCCATGGCCAACGCACTAATCGCTGTGGGTGAGGTTAAGGAATCGAACGATACGACTGGATCAAAACGGGCGTTTGACGAAGCCGCCGAGTTGGGCCGGGCACTGAATTACGGCTATGCCACGTTTCGCGCTAATGCGGGGCTGCGACGCCTGGCAACCCAAGCACGTACGCAGGAACACCCACAGGGACGCAAACCGGCGGCGCGCAAGCCGGTCAGTGTGTCGTTGAAGGAGAATCCCGGCGCTAAAACTTCACGTGAGGCGCAAGCCGCGCCCTTGGCAGATGGCGATAAAAATGTCCTGGGCGAGCTTGAAGATCGTGTGACCAAAACCTACGGCGCACCAGCCATTGCACAGTTGACGCAAGACCCGCAAGAACGCCGGAAAATACTGGAGTCGATGCTGCCGGACGCGCGCATGTGGACGGTGGTGTTGATGTGCGATATCCGCGGTTACACCACGGCCATGGCGCGCACGGACCCGGAGGATCAGGTGGATATCCTCAATCAGTATCTGGCGCGCGCCACGCAAATCATTCAAAACGCCGGTGGCGGGGTGGACAAATACATGGGCGATGCCGTGCTGGGGTTTTTTCTGCCCAACAATCTGGAGGAAGAAATCGCGGCCGACCGGGCGCTTAAGGTGGCGGATGCCCTGAACGCCGCGACAGCGCTGGTGACGGACCCTGAGTTGAACGCCCTGTTTGCACAGTTTCGCGCGCGGTTTCGTGATTTGGACGAAACCCATTTCGGCATTGGCGTCGGCGTAACCAGCGGACAAGCGAAGTTCGGCGTGATCGGCGCCCGCGAGCGCAGGGAGTACACGCTGATCGGCCGGCCCGTCAATCAGGTGGCACGGGTGCAGGGCTGCGCGCGGGCGGGCGAAGTGGTGTGTACGGGTGAATCTTGGGGGCAATTACCGGCGGTCAAGCATCGGTTCGAGCGCGCGGTGGTGTCTATTCCTGAATGCGAGTTAACGCAGCGGCTCAAGGGGTTCGAGCAAATATCAGTGGTGCGTGTTACGCGCACAGCCGGCTAACGCGTGGCTGGGTTCACATTCAATCGGGAGTTAAAAATATTCAATAAAAACAATTAGTTACAGAATTTACCGCAACAGCCTTTCCAGTGCATCGCAAGCCTTGCCTGAGGCGTCTTCTTCCTGGGCCAACGCTGCCGCGACAGTGGCCGCACGCGTGGCATAAGCGCGGTCTTCCAACAGCGGCTGCAGCGCATCGGCCAACCGCCTGGCAGTAACCTTCTTGAACGGCAGCACGCGCGCGACGCCCAGTGCCTGGGTGCGCTGCGCGTTGTCGGGCTGGTCGAACGCCACTGGCACGATAAGTTGCGGGCGGCCTGCGGCGAGGGCTTGCGCGAGAGTGCCGATGCCCGCCTGATGGATCACTGCAGCGGCGTGCGGAAACACTGCGGAGTACGGCAAATACTCAAACGCCTGTACGGTGGGCGGCAGGGCGCCGAGTTGCGCCGGCGGCACGCCGCACAGCAGTATTGCGCGCCGGCCCAGCGCCTGCGATGCAGCGATGGCGTGACGCCAAAAATCACCAGCGATTAACACGGCGGATGAGCCAAGGCCGAACACCAGCGGCGCCTCACCGGTGTTGGCACCCGCATCGAGAAAGCGTTGCAACACGGCTTGCCCGTCGGCGGCCAGTGGTTTGCCGTCGTAACGCGGAAAGCCGCACATCACCGTATTTACGGGCCAATCCGCCTGTGCGGTGGCGAGCTGCGGTGAAAACAGCGCGAGGTTCAGTTGCGGAGAAAACTGCCCTTCAAACATCGCGGATGGTGCGGGCGGCAGCTGCAACTCATCACGCAGCGCGCGCAGCGGTTTTTCCCAATGCGCGGTGGCGCGTTTGGCCAGCGCGAAGGCCCAGCGGTAGGGTGTGACGCCCAGCGCGCGCACGTACCGAAGGAACGATGCGCCGTCGATGATCGGCGGCGCGATACACGACAGCAGCGACAGGGGCGCCAGCACCGAGGATGCCCACGGCAGCCCGCGTTTTTGCGCGACCAGAGGCCCGGCGTAGCCGATGGGGTGGGTGACGATCAGATCGCAGCCGGCGGCCACGCGGTTCAAGTCTTCATAACTGGCGGCGATGTGCGCCATGAACAGGTCGCGCACCAGATACTCGACGCCGCGGCGGCCTGCGAAAATGCGGCGGATCGCGCTTTCCATGCTGCCGAAAATATCTGCATCCGGGCGTATGGCGGCAAATTCGATGTCCGCATCACGCAGTGTGTCGCGATAGGTGCTGAAAGTGGCGATCACCGGCGTGTGGCCGCGCCGTTGCAGCGCGTGCGCCAGCGCCATGTAAGGGTGCAGGTCGCCGAGCGAACCGAAGGGTGCCAAGAGTATGCGTTTGCCCATGAGTAAGCACAGCGTAGCATGGCGGTTAGCGATAAACTACCGCGATGCCCGCCCCTGCTGAATTGCCCACGATGGTGTCTGACATCGCGCCCGACATCGTATTGACCACCATCAACGCGCGCTATGTGCATGCCGCCCTGGGCCTGCGTTACCTCGCCGCCAACATGGGCGATTTGCAGCCGCGCACGCGCATTGTTGAATTCGTGCTGGGCCAGCGCGCGTTTGAAATCGTCGAGGATTTGCTCGCGCTGAACCCGCGCATCATCGGCATCGGCGTGTATATCTGGAACGTGGATGAATGCACGCGTGTGGTGGTGCTGCTGAAGAAAATTGCACCGCACGTCACCGTGGTGCTCGGTGGGCCGGAGGTGAGTCATGAGACGAACGAACAGCGCATCTGCGCGCTGGCGGATCATGTGATTACCGGCTGGGGCGATGTGACCTTTCCAAAGTTGGCAGCGCAAATTATCAACGGCGAAGCGCCGCCGGCAAAAATCATCCCGGGTGAGCAACCACCGCTATCGCAGCTGACATTACCGTATTCGCAATACACCGATGGGGATATTGCCCGGCGGTTTATTTATGTCGAGGCCTCGCGCGGCTGCCCGTTCAAGTGTGAGTTTTGCCTGTCGGCGCTGGACAAAACCGCTTGGCCGTTCGAGCTGGATGCGTTCATGGCGGAGCTTGAAAAGCTCTACAACCGGGGCGCGCGCAACTTCCGCTTTGTTGATCGCACGTTTAACCTGAAAGTTGCGGCCAGCCAGCGCATCCTCGAATTTTTTCTCGCGCGCATGGATGGCAAGCTGTTCCTGCACTTCGAGCTGATTCCGGATCACCTGCCGGAGAAGCTCAAGGAAACCATCCTCAAGTTTCCGCCGGGCGCGCTTCATTTCGAGATCGGCATCCAGACGTTTAACCCCGAGGTGCAGGCACGCATTTCGCGTCGGCAGGATGACGCCGAGGCCGAGAAAAACATTCGCTGGCTGCGCGAAGTCTCGCCCGCGCTGATCCATGTGGATTTGATCGCCGGTCTGCCTGGCGAAGACCTTGCGAGCTTTGGTCGTGGTTTTGACCGCTTGCACGCGATGAAGCCGCACGAAATTCAGGTCGGCATCCTGAAACGCCTGCGCGGCGCGCCCATCGACCGGCATACCAGCACGCACCAACTGCGCTACAACCCCGACGCGCCGTACAACGTGCTCGCCACTGATTGCATCAGCTTTAACGACATGCAGCGTGTTTCGCGCTTTGCGCGCTTCTGGGATCTGGTGGGCAACTCCGGGCGCTTCCGTCAGGCGCTGCCCTTGTTGTTGGGTGAGGCCCCGTTCGAGAGTTTCATGCGCTTTGCCGATTGGCTTTACGCGCGCACGCACAAGACGCACGAGTTCGCGTTTGAGCGGCTGTGCGAGTTCATGCACGTGTACCTCTCCGAGGTGTTGTGCGTTAATGGTCGTGAAGCCACTGCGGCAGTGTTGGCCGATTACGAAGCCAGCGGCGCGCGCGGGCGGCTGGCGTTCATGGATAGCGGCGTGCGCCCCGATGGCACGCACAACCGCGACAGCGCCACCGCGCGGGCGCGTATGCGGCAGGCGCGGCATATCACAGTGTAAATGGTAAGTACCTGTTTTTATTGAATATTTTTTTGAGACGATCATGAGACGATTTGACCCCCACGAATTCGCCCGCAATGTGCTGGGCGAAAAATTGCTGTCGTGCAGCGAAGACCCGGTGACAGGTTTTTACCGCGACGGCTGCTGCAATGTTGGCCCGGATGATCTGGGCGTGCACTCGGTGTGCGTTCGCGTCACCACCGCGTTTCTTGAATTCAGCAAGGCACGCGGCAACGATCTGTCGACGCCGATGCCACAGTTTGGTTTTGATGGGCTGAAGCCCGGCGATCAGTGGTGCCTGTGCGCGGCGCGCTGGCAGGAAGCGTTCGAGGCCAATGCCGCACCGCAGGTGGTGTTGCGTGCTACGCACGAAGCGACGTTGCATTTTGTCGCGCTGGAAGACTTGAAAAAACACGCGCTCGACCTCAGTTAACATTTATTCATCCCGGAGGTTCCATGGCCGACATCGATGTAAACACCCAGCTCGCGCTTCCCGGCAACAACCTGATCACGCTGACGCACGTGGTGTACGGCCTGCACGCGTTCAGCGCAATTGTCGGCCTGACCACTGCGGCATTCGTTATCACGGCGTTTCTCACCGGCTGGCCGTCGATCATTGCCGTCATCATCAGCTATGTGAAGCGCAGTGACGTACGCGGTACCTTTCTCGAATCGCATTTCACTTGGCAGATTCGCACCTTCTGGTGGGCGCTGCTGTGGGTGGTGATCGCGGGGTTGTTGTTCATCACCCTCATTGGCATTCCGCTGGCGTGGGTGATAGCGGTGACCGCAGGCTTGTGGGTGCTGTATCGCATCGTGCGCGGCTGGATCGCGCTGCTCTCGCACAAACCCCTGCCGGTGTAACGCCTAACGTCGCAGCTGTGCGCATCGACAAATGGCTGTGGGCCGCACGTTTTTTCAAAACGCGCTCGCTGGCCCAGCAGGCGGTGGAAGGCGGCAAGATCAAACTGAACGGTGAGCGCGTGAAACCGGCGAAGGATGTGCGCGTGGGCGACACCCTCGACCTGCGCATCGCCGCGCAGGATTGGACCGTCACCGTGCGCGCGTTAAGCGACAAACGCGGCCCGGCGCCGGTGGCTCAAGCGCTGTATGAGGAAACGCCGGAGAGCGCCGCGCGGCGCGTGGAGCAATCGGCACTGCGCAAACTCGCGGCAGAGCCTTCGTCAGATCGCCATGGACGCCCAACCAAGCGCGAACGGCGGCATTTGGATCACTGGCGTGATTTGAAAAAATATCAATAAAAACAATTACTTATATCAAACCTGTCACTGCGGCAACGGCGCGCGATAACCCTGAAACGTCGGTGGTTCTGTGCCCAGTGCAGCGCCGTTTTCGCCGGTGAATCCCACACGCGGCTGGCTGTATCCTTCGCGTGCGCGCCAGCCGGGGTATTTCAGGATGAAGTTGTTCAGCCCGCCGCCGGTGTCGTATTCGAGTTTTTGGCCGGGATTGCGTTTCATCCATTCGGCGCGCAACTCGGCGCCGGTCTTGTACCAAGGCACTTTATGCATCCACACGCGGCGTGCGTATTGCTGGCGCCACGGCGTGTCTTTCATCTCGGGCCACATGTCGTCGGCTTTCTGAATGTTGAAGCGGTAATTCATTTTCCAGAATTCGCGGCCAAGGATGTCGCCGAAGATGAATAATCTGCCGTCGATTATTTCGTATTCCGTCGGGTCGGAACCCAGCTTGATGCCGTAGGCCGCGCCGTTGGCGCAGAAGGCGCCGTACTGCGGCCCGTATTTTGCAGGCGCTTTCAGAAACGTGGCGCGGTGGTTGTCGTTGAGGAAGTAATAGGTTTTACCGTCATGCGTGGCGGTGATGTTCGGGTAACCGCGCATCGGTTTGCCCAGCGTGAAGTACGCCACCGGATCGTGGCCGAGCAGCATGACGTCGCGGCCTTCGTTGTCCTTCAGCGTGGCGTTCAGGGTGCCGCAGCCGGAGAGCACCGCCAGTGCCAGTACCGCTAGCAGCAGACTGCTACGTTGCCCAAGGCGCAGCACGGCGACACTTACTGCCAGGGCGCCTGCACCACCTCGCCCTTGATCGTCGTGCGATGCATGATGCGCCGCTGTGCGACGTCGATCTCGGTGCGATAGTGCATGCAGCAGCGGTTGTCCCACAGAATACAGTCGCCAACGTTCCAGTAATGCGTC
>SXGS01216046.1_pt1 | contig 13787 bp, 11 predicted proteins | sample 3174681 | NCBI WGS metagenome assembly SXGS01 (sample SAMN11356861, study PRJNA531348) | freshwater metagenome | isolation source: freshwater sample F1-80 | place: China: Fuxian Lake, Yuxi | collected 2017-12-25
CGCGGTTCGCGCACATCGCCTCTCCACTGGAGCGCCCGATCTCTTGCAATACGCATAGAGACGACCGCGGTTCCAAGGGAATAACATCCATTTCGACTCAACTTATAGCCAGTTACCCATCACTTGAATCGCACCCGTTCCCGCATTGTTGATTACGCTGGGGACGGCTCCGATGGGGAGCCCAGAAATAATCGTTGCGGCGCCCGGGCCTGTCCAAAAAACGGGCTGGCCGAGGTCGTTCTGGCCCACCACTGTCCCTGCGTCGTTGATACCGTTTGTAAAGCCCGGCCCCAGTGTCTGCCACGCCGTGCCCACTCGACGCAGGGCGATCGGCTCCTTCATAGCGTTGAGGCCGGTGGCGGCCAACGAGCCTGATTCGTTCATCCCCGAGACAAAGAGGTTGGTGACGGCCGCGGGTGCGGTGATCGCAGTTGCGGTGTAGCGCCGAGCAGACTGGCCCCTCGCATCGGTCAGGCCAAGAACGAGGACGACAACAGTGGCTGCGATAGAGAGTGCTGCGGTCTTCACGGATCCTCCAAACTGAGAGCGGTCGAGTCCTCATCGTCATGTTCGTGCCCCAAATAGAGGCTCCTTCCAACCGTGACTAGTTTCTTCTCAAGCCGGTAGCTCGTCTGGACCCGGGCAGTCGCCAACGGTAGCCACGGTGGATTGGGCTCGTGCATGCAGGTGAATCTTCTCTGCTACGGGAGAACTCCGCTGATGACGGTGTTGTTGGCCTCGTTGTCTTCTTGGATGAGGTTGCCGGGATCAATGACCGCGATCACGAACTTCCCCGCAGAGTCGACCCCCGCTGCCAGTTTCATGGCGTTGAGAGCGATGGAACGGGACGTGCCTTCTTTGAGGACAGGAATGGTCACTGACTTCAAGAGCACGTCGCTCCCCAACACGGTATCGCTGGACAAGGACACCGACGCCTTGGTCGCCTTCTTCATTTTGGCAGCGCCCGTGTTCGCTACGCTCAGCGACCCGGTCAGGGACACGGTGGCACGGGGCCCACGCCCGTTGACCCTCTTCGTGAAGGCGGTCAGGGTCCCGGAGAGTTCCGCGTTACCGGTGGGCGTCGCACCGGTGGGGGTGAGCAGGAAGACTCTCAGCTCATCACCCAGCGAAGAGAGCGCCAGGATCTTGCCCGCATCGGTGATCTTCAGAGCGCTGAAGAGCTGCAGGGCTCCATTGTTGGTCGCCTTATCGAGGTTCACGAGCGTGCCGTTGATCCAGGCCGCCGCGTACTCCTTGCCTTCGTCCAGGGGATCCGCTTATACACCTGGCCCACAACCGCGCCGGATGCATTGATTGCGCTGCCGATGCTCGAGAAGCGGGCCGGAGTAGAGAGATCCGTGCGCATGCCGGGCGCCATCCACACCGCTGCCTGGTCCACCCCGTCCACGTTTACAACACCGGCTATCCTGCCGGACGCCTTGATCCCCGAGGCAAGCCCCGACGTCGTTTCGGGTTCGGTTCCCAGCAGATCCTGAAAGGCGCCTCCGAAATACCGGAAGGGCCTGGACCCTCCGGACTTCAGGTAGGCGGCGCCCACGAAGACGCCGCCGCTGTTGAGGACTGAGACTTCGGTGGAATCGGCGTCAGGAAAGCCGCCCAGATTGGTCACTTCCGTGGAGGGGGAAACCCGGTAGATCTCGCCCGCGGACGAGGCGATGACTTCACCGGCGTCGTTGATCGCGAGACCTTCTGAAACGGCCGGGAGTCCGGGAATCACCATGGGAACGGCATTGCTCCAGGTGGTTGCCTTACCGTCAGCGTTACTGCCGATGACAACGCCGGAAGCATTGATACCGGTGGCCTCTCTGACTCCGAGGCTGGTCCAGATCCCGCCTGATCGGATCAGGGCGAAACTCTCGTCGCCGGGTCCGAATGCCCGGCCGACCACCGCATCCGAGCCGTTGAGATCGAGGACATCGAGATCCGTGAATCCGGCCGGTGCTGGGATCTCAACCGCGGTGTACTACGACGTCGCAGCACTCGACTGCGAGCGTGCATGGGTTCCCGCCACGAGCAGCAATGCTGCCCCGAAGAGAACACAAGAAACGGAGATTCGCATGGCAACTCCAGTCGCCGCCTGACAGAGACCGTTCAGATTGGGCGGGGAAGGTGCTCGGAGTATCGCCTGCCTTTGAAACCCTTTCCAACACAAACGTATCCCATCCACTCCCCGGCGCCCGTTCCACCGGAAAGTGAATGGGTACCGGCCTCAGGAAATGAGTTCGCTCACGGGCGTTCCGGAAGTTAGCGGGATGGGCCGACCGTCGTGGGACGGGTAAAACGTCCTGTCGGTGTCGTATCCCAGGGCGTGGAAAACCGTTGCGTGGATGTCGGCTGGGCTCAGGGGTCGGCTGACCGGGTAAGCGCCGATGGCATCGGATTCGCCCACCACCTGTCCGCCCTGGATGCCTCCGCCGGCCATAACGATGGAGTTGCACGGCGGCCAGTGATCGCGGCCGGCGTCCTGATTGATTTTTGGAGTTCGCCCAAAGTCGCCCATCCAGACAACGAGCGTACTGTCCAGCATTCCCCGCTCCTGCAGGTCGTCCAGGAGCGCCACAAAGGCCTTCTCCATCGGGGGAACGAGGGTGTTCTCGAGACGCTTGAAGTTGTCCTTATGGTTGTCCCAGATGATGCTCTGGCCGTTCACGGTGGTGACGAACTTGCTCCCGGCTTCCACCAGTCGCCGCGCCAGAAGGTGAGATTGGCCCCAGGCATGCCGGCCATACCGGTCGCGCATTTTGTCCGACTCTTCCCGCAGATCGAATGCCTTCCGAACCGCGCTGGAGGTGACCAGATCGAATGCCTTGGATCGGGCGACATCCATGTCCCGCATTCCCTGGGTTTCCATCTGCTTCAGGCCCTGATCAAGGGTCGAGAGCAGAGATTGGCGCTGTGAGAATCGATCCAGCGTCAACCCGGGTATGGGATCCAGGTTTGGGATCTTGAAGTTCCTGGCGTTGGGGTCGCTGTTGAGCACGAAGGGATCGTAGCGGGCGCCCAGCATCCCGCCGTACTGGCCCGGAGTGATGTAAACGGTGCTGTCACAGTGCGGCGCCGGCGTGATCACATACGGGGGCACCGGGCTCTTGTAGCCGGACTGCTGCGACAGGTAGCCCACGAGCGTGCCGAAGCTGGGGAAGTCGTTCCGGGTGGGATTGATCAACGTGCTGTCGATGGGGTAGGGGCGCCCGACGATGGCGTTGTACATCCCGCTGTTGTGCTGGCTCTGGGCGTGGCTCACCGTTCGAACGATCGCGTAGCGGTCTGCGCGCTTCGCGAGGTTTGGAATCAACTCACCCACCTGGATGCCCGACACGTTGGTGTTGATCGGTTTGTAGGGTCCCCGGATTTCCGCGGGCGCGTCCGGCTTGAGATCCCAGAGATCGATGTGAGAGGGCGCCCCGCAGTTAAAGATGAGGATCACGGACTTCGCTTTGGCGTTCGGACGGATCGCTCCGGCCGCCTCAGCGATTCGGAAGTCGGAGAGGCTCATTCCCAGCGCCGACAGGGCGCCCACCTGCAGCAGGTCCCGGCGCGTCACGCCGTCGCATAGCCGCGTCTTTCCGCGAAGTCCGATGGAGAACATCCCTAACTCCAGGAGAACCACTTTCTCTGGAAACATTGGACACCGGTGTTTGGCCCTTGTTGCGCCTCTAACCTCGGCCCGTGGCACCAGGTACGCGAGTCAGCGGCCGCAATTCAGTCGGCGGAAGCAGAGGCTCTCACGCGGCTCCGATAGGCGAGTGCTCCCAGCAAGCATGCTCCGCCCATCACTGTGGCGGGAGTGGGTAGCTCTCCAAAGAAGAGCGCCACCCAAACGGGGTTAAGTAACGGCTCCAGGAGCGCGAACAGTCCCGCCTCGACGGCGGATAGCCATCTGAGTCCGAAGCTGAAAAGCACGTAGGGCGCCGCGATCTGAAGGACCCCCATTGCCGCTGTCACCGCCAGGATCCTGCCCTGACTTGTCGGATGGTCCCAAGCTTGTGCCACGAGCGCAGCGTCGTCCGGCGCGGTCATGAGCATCCAGACGCCCGCCACGGCGGCGACTCCCAGATTGTTGATCGCGGTGAGAGCGACCGGGTCGGCGCTGCGGTGTTTCCGCAGGTAGAGCAGAAACAACCCGAAACTCAGGCCGGAGAGAGCCCCGAGAAGGAGCGGCGCCTGTTCTGCCCCGCGATAGCTGCCAACGAACAACACGGCGATGCCGGCGCCTGCCAGGGCAAGGGGTCCCACTTCCGAGCGGCTTACCGGTTCTCCCAGCAGCGGACCTGCCAGGAGGGCGGCCCAGAACGGCGCCGTATACTGCAGCAAAATGGCGTTCGCAGCGGTCGTGCCCTGCGTGGATGCGACGTAGGTGATGAGCAGTGTCACGTAGAGTCCAACTGCCGGCAGCCAAACATGGGCCCTTGGAATGCGGCGGCCCCGGATCAACGGCAGCAGACAAAGCGCGGCGAACAGACTCCGGTAGCAGGTGATACCGACCGCGCTCAGGCCGGCGTCTCCTCCGGCAGTGAGTGACTTGATAAACAGCCCGCCCGTCGACCAGAGGACTCCGGCGGCCACAATCGCCGCTCGACCCCGCCCCGCCTCGCCCGGCGACGGGGCGTCTGGGTCCGGCATCAGAGCTGCGGGAGCTCGCCCGGAAGGGGTTCCCCCTTGCGAATCCGCTCGGTCATCATGTGCCGCCCGTCATTCTCCGGCACGCCCAGTTCAGCTTCACTCGACGACGTCCACTCTTTAAACCACTGGATAATCTCGATGTGATTTCCATCGGGATCGGCAATGAAGAATCGCTCGGCGCCCGCGATCGGCACGGTCTCCTGGAGTGGGACGCCACGCCCGGTGAGTTCCTGTCGGGCGGCGGCGCAGTCGTCCACATGGATGGCGAAATGTCGGGGACTCACCACATCGGGCACGTCACTCGGAATCAGATGCACCTGTTCGGCGCCAAGCTCGAACCAGCGGACCGGAGTGACGAAGTTGGACGGTCGGACAACCTCCGGGAGCCCGAGGGTGTCTCGGTAGAAGCACACAGACCGATCCATATTGGTGACGAGGATCGAGACGTGGTGGATGCCGGTAAGTTTCATAGGGGGTTCACCAGACAGATGTCGGCTAGAGCCGGGACGGAAGCAGGACCAGTTCCGGGACGTGACAGCGTGGTGGAAGGCTTGCGACGAATGTGCACGCCTCGGCGACATCCTCGGGGAGCAGCGCGTGCTGCATCACCTCGGGAGGCGTCGGCACGGGCCGCCGCAGGACAAGTGGCGTATCGCACAACCCGGGATAGAGCACGGTGGTGCGCATCCCATTCGCCTTCTCCTCTGCCATCGTGCCGCCTGCCAGGCCATCGAGCCCACATTTGGTTGCCTGGTAGGCGACTCCCGAGAGGTCTGCTTTCTTAACCGCGCCCGTGGACACGTAGATCAACAGACCACCTCCCTGCCTGCGGAAGATCGGGACCAGAAGCTGGGTGACGTGGTAAGCGCCGGTGAGATTGGTCGAGACCATGTCGTCCCAAATCTCGGGGGTGAGACGATCCAGGGACCGATCCGGAATGTTGATTCCCGTGGAGAAGACTACGACGTCGATCCTCTTGAGGTGTGCCTGGGTCGCGGCAAGCATCGCGGCCACTTCGTCTCGAGATCGAACGTCGCATGGTAGTCCGAGCGTACTTCGGCCCGAACGAGCGGCGATTTCCTCCCCGAGTTCCTGCAGCAGCCCGGCGCGGCGGCCTGCAATCGCGACCACGGCCCCTTTTGCCGCGAACTGCAGCGCGGTTGCCCGCCCCATCCCACTCGTCGCACCGATGATCAGCGCCGTCTGGCCCTCAAGTCTCATTGCTCTCTGTCTCAACCCTTCCGTCGTGGGCGACCGTCACCCGGCAGGAGCGGGCGATGCGGCAAGACGGGTAGCCTTGCGCCGGTCGGACCAGATTTCGAGCGCGTTGGCGATGGGTCCTACAAAGAACAGTGCGTAGTACGGGGCATGGGTGTTGTTGTTCAACCGCAAAATCGCCTCCAGCAGCGCAACCAGGAACACGACCAGCATCTGACCCTTCTTCCCGCGGACGGTGGTTTTGGGGTCTGTGATCATGAAGAAGGTGAACAACTGGTACATCGGCCCGGTGATCGGCGCCACCTGAGCCCAGTAGCTGGTTCCCTGGATCAACGCCCGGACCGCAGCGAAGGCAAAGAAGGAGACCACATACGTAGCGCACTGGTGGAAGCGCTTCAGGCGCCCCACGATGATCGACCCAAGGGTCCAGATCACCAGCATTGCGCCGATGGAGTTGCCGAACTGGATCGTCAGCGTGGAGATGCCGAAGTTGTGGAGCGTCACCAGCGAAGCCGCGATCCCGAAGTTTGATGGGTTCCAGAGGTGTCGACCGTGCCACCGGAGCACGTATTTTGAAGAGATCGACAGAACCGCGCAGTAAACGTAGGGCCAGAGATGGGGGCTCCGCAGGAGAATCCCCACACTGATCCCGGACACATACGCGCTGGCGACGTTTGGCCACTTACCGAAAAAGATCCGCCCAAGAATCAACTCGGTGACGATCGAAGCTCCGATCGCCGCCGCCGTTTTCCACGGGCTCTCCAGGATCTGCACCGTGAAGCCGGCGATCAGCAGCACCAACGTGATGAAGAGCGGCGCGATGTAGCTGGGGTGCAGCCGGAAGCCGGCCTTTGCTGTCGCCGCCGGAACGCGGCCGGCTACCGCCGAAATGGGTTCAGGGCTCATTCGGGCTCCCGGATGTAATGAAGCTGATTGACCTTGAGATCGGTCAGCGTCTGGCGTTTGCCGGACGGCCACTGAATAGTAACCCGCTCGAGTGACGGGGATCCGCCGAGCCCAAAGTGTAGACGGCGCTGGTTCTGGGCGCAGAAGCCGGACGCGCCCGAAACAACCTGCACCTGCTTCTTGCCGCTCCAGCCCACCTCCACCAGTGCACCGATGGCGCTCCGATTACTTCGAGTTCCCTCGAGCTCAATCTGAATCCAGCTCTGTTTGGGATCTACCGAGTTCCGGTACAGAAGGAGTGGCGCCTTCTGGCTCGCCACGGCCACATCGAGCGCTCCCCGGTTCCAGAAGTCCGCCTGCGCCACGGCGCGACCGTCAAAGGTTTCCCGAACACCGACGAGCGGGGCGACGTCTTTGAACTCGCCGGCGCCCGTGTTGAGCCAGACTCGCTTTTGCTGATAGCCGGACAGACTCTTGCCATCCATCGCGGGCCACTTGGCGGCGTCCTGGATGATGGAGGTGTTGCCGCCGGCGACCAGCGAGAAGTCGTACCAGTAATCGCGACCCCGGTTGTCCGACACGTAGCCGTTGGTGAGGAACAGGTCCTGATTGCCGTCGTTGTTCAGGTCGCCGAACTGGGCGCCGAAGCTCCAGCCGCCGTCGCCAACCTGGCGCTCCGTTCCTTCGTTGGCGTAGGTGGTCACGTTTCCGCTCTTCGACTTCGGGCACCACAGGTTGTTGTACTGGGTGAGCTGCCCGGCTTCGGTGATGTTGGTGATGTAGATGGCAAACTGGCCCGTGTTGTCCACATCTCCGAAGCAGACGTTCATACCACTCTTGGGTTGCACGCCGATACCGGTGACACGTCCCACCTCACGAAACCGCCGTCCGCCGCCCGGCGCCGGTTCGTTGGCGAAGTACTCGGAAACTCCATAGTCGTTCGCGATCACCAGGTCGGGGTAGCCCGTGCCTCTAAGGTCTGCGGCGGCTGCAGCCAGGGCCCAGCGTCGGCTGACGAGTCCGGTGTCTTCCGTGACGTCGCGAAACTTTCCTGAGCCGAGGTTCTTCAGCAGGTACTTGCGGCCGCCATTTCGGGCGTACTCAAAACTCTCCGGCATGACCAGCGTGTTCTCGAGCTTCCAGAGATTCAGTCCCTCGCTGTAGTACCCGCCAATGAACAGGTCCACCAGGCCGTCACGGTCGTAGTCGAGCCACACAGCGCTGTTCGCATTCACCCACGAGGGCAGGCCGGAGCCTTCCGTTACGCGACGAAATGACTTGCCGTGTTCGTTGTGGAAGAGTTCGGGCCGACCCCACTTGTTCACGTAGAGGTCTTCGAAGCCGTCGTTGTCGTAGTCTGCCCACACGGCGCCCATCGAAACACCGGACTCCGGGGCGTTGACGTCAGCGACACCGAGATCCGCCGCCACATCCTCGAACTTACCGTTACCCAGGTTTCTGTAGAGCGCGTTCTTCGAGCCTTCCCCGCTGTTGGTGGCGTAGAAGTCCAACAGGCCATCCCGGTCGAAGTCAACCACCGACACGCCGGCGCCCATGGAGGCCACCTGGGTCATGATGTGGTTGAGTTTGGAGTCGAGTGTCGGAGCGCGGTGGACGAATCGAACACCGGCCTCCTGGGAGACCTCTCGCAGTGAGAAACCGTACCGGCGAATGGTCTCCGCTTCCGCGGCCGGGGGCGGCTCGGCGGACCGTTCCCGCTGCCGTGCCACCAGCGGCGGCACGACGAGTGCGGTTAGGAATAGCGCGCTCAGCACGGTGTGAGCCACCCTGCTCATGGTTGTGGCCTGCCAGTCTGAAGTCGAGGGCTCAAGCCGGAGCGGAACCCGGAGATGTTGACGGGCCGCGTGTGGTACCGCTGCCAGTCGCGCTCGTTTCGTCGGTAAGCCTCGTTGGCCGTGAGGTCGAACAGGGGCCGATCATAGCGCGTGTCGCGGTGGGTGGGCAGGGGAGTCACCGTTTGGCCAAAGGCCGTGTTGAAATTGCCGTCTTTATCCCAGCCATCAGACACGAAGATGAAGTCCCTTACCCGACCCGCGTCGGGTCCCCCGAGAACGGGGAACTTCAGCCGCATCTGGTCGCCCGCATTCATGATGACGTAGCGGTCGTCCGTTTTGGACACGAGTTCGTCCACCGGCCCGAACCGCGTGTAGAGTCCCACGAGATCCGGCCAGATCTGTCCCGACCGGACGACCTTCGCGTATTCGGGCACTTCGGGGTGACTGCGGCTTTCTTGCCGAATTCGCGAGAAGCCTCGGTACTCTAGAATCGCGGACTTCGGCTTCAGCCGCTGGAACATCAACTCGGCAGTGGGGTCCTTCTGCGCGACGGTGACGCGATCCCAGTAGATCTCAAGGTTGGTCCGTAAACGCAGGCGACGGGGACCGCTTCCGGAGCGCCATCCGGGGTCCGCGGTGAGCTGACCGAGTCCGTCCAGGGAAAGGATGATCGTCTTGTGTTTTCCCGCCGGGAATCCCAGGCCACTCCCTGCGAGCTTCCACCCACCCTTTCCGTCGGGAAGCTCCATCGAGAGCCCCGTCGGCTTTGGGTGAGCTCCCTGGCTCAGGGCAACATTGATGGAACTGTCGGTGGGAAAGATCCACCCGTTCGCCAGCAGGACGGCATCATCTCTCGGGGCATCCGGCGACAACTCGATTTCGAGCCAATGATCCTCCGCAACGCCCTGATAGGATCCCAGTTTGAAGCCGTCGGCGTAGATGGAGTCGCGCTGGGCGAGCGCCTGGGTGACGTCCTTGCCTGCAGAATTTGTGGCCCGGCCGATGGGGATCTCGGGGCCGGTGACAACCGCTTCGAGCTTTGGCTGTGGGATGGCGAAGCGCTCGTCGATATGGATTTCGGTCCCCTTAGGATGATCAACCACCATCAGGCCAATCTCATCGAAGAAGTCCGTCTCCCACAGTTCCGCGGTCACTGCAAGCTCATAGAAGTCACCCCGGGCTGCGAGTTGGTCGCCCCGGACCTTCACCCAATCAGTGGTTTGGGATACACCCGCTGTGTCCTGTCCGTTGATTCTCAGCCCCAGCGGAGACTTCCAGAGGATGTCGGTGACGAACTCCATGGACTTGCCGTTCCAGGCAAAGAGCCATGGGCAGGAGCCGGTCAGCCGCTGCTGCGCCAGGCTGGCCTGGCCGGGTTTGACATCGAACTCCGCCTGCGCCTGTCCATTGGGCCACACCACCCGCACCACCGATGCGCCGGGCTGCTCTCCGACCCCGATGTGAATCCAGGGCGAATCAATCGGGTAGCGGGCGTGAATCAATCCCGCCCGCGCCTCAATCTCCCCGCCAACTCCGAACGAGTTGATTTTCTGGTTGCCCTCTTTCACGGTGTTCAGGCCGCGGGGCCGAAACTGAACGGATCGGTACTCGCGGGTGGAGTCTCCTTGCCACACCGACGCGGTGCCGTCCCGGGATATGCCGACCAGGTCCAACCGACCGTCCCCATTGAGATCCCCAAATCCCTGGACCGAGCCGTCTATCGATATTGGAGGCGTGGACCAACCGGCGGCATCGGACAGGAAGACCTGGGTCTTCCCGGCGCCGGAGATCAGGATGTCGACGGAGCCGTTATTGTCGAAGTCCCCGGAAAGCAGCGCCGCAGCGGCAACCACATCGCTTTTCGCGAATGGGGTGGCCGTCCAGTTGCCTTCCCATTGGACCTGATACAGCTGACCCTGCCCCGTTGCGGCGACGAGATCCATGCCGCCGTCTTCGGTGAAGCCGGACACACAGATCGCTCGGACTGCGGTGACTTCAGCGGGTGGCGACTCGTTATGGTAGGCGCCGGCGCGATCGTTCAGCCGGAGAATGAGCTTCCCGTCCGGCTTCAGAAGAGCCAGATCGGGGTCGGCGTCTCCGTCGAGATCGGCCCACACCGAGTCCTTGACGGGTCCAATCCCACTGAAGGCCGAGATTTGCGAGAAGCTGCCGTCGGAGTTGTTCCGCAGCAAGACCGGATCCCCAACCTTCCGACCGACCATCACGTCGAGGTCTCCGTCCAGATCGTGGTCCAGTTCCCAGCAGCCGAGCGCCGGACCGGCCGTGGTCACCGTCTTCAGTGCACTTCCGGTGACGTCTTTCCAGTCTCCGGGAGCGGTTTGCTGAAAGATGCGAATGCCGTCTTCGCCCGCGCAGACGAGATCCGGCAGAAAGTCGGAGTTCCAGTCGACCTGGCGAACCTGGGTGGGCAGAGGGAGCTTCCCTGACTTCAGGGTTGTCGTGCCCACCCCCAGCGTCGACCCGTTCGGAGCAACGAGCGCCAGGCCCCGATCCTCAACCCTGGGGTTTACATCGGGAGGGGACTGCGGAATGACGTTCCACACCAGTTGCCACGGCGCCGGATTGCTCGGAGCACCCTCCACCAGGAGGCGATAGCTCAGTGTGGTGTCTGCGGGTGCCGGTCCGGGCTTGGGTTGGGGCAGCCGCAGCGGCATCCGTAAGGGCACCCCAGGCGCGTTGTCCTCCATCCTTACTTCCCGCCCTGCGGCGGTCCAGAGGGGGAGCGGGAGCAGCAGGTTCTGAATCAACTGCGTGGAGCGGCGGGCCGAGCTCCAGTCCCCGGCCGCTGTGGCCCGCTTGAGCTCGCGCATCAGTTGTCGTGGCTGTGCGGGCCAACTGGGGCTGAGCGGATCGAGGCGTTCGACGACGGACTTCATCAGGTCAGAATTCTGTTTGGCGGCCGCGAACCGACCGAGTTCCAGCAGAATCAGCACGTTGCGTGGGTGCACCTTCAGGATGGCTTCAAGCTGGTCTCGAACTCCATCGTCCAAGGTCAATCCACTCCGACGGTCCAATTGGGACTTCAACGCGTATCGGGCGTAGACGTGCTCCGGTTTCGCTGCAACCACCTTCTGGAACGCGGTGATCGCCTCGTCCACGCTTCCCTGCGTTGCGGCGATGACACCCCGGAGGAACTCCATCTCAGGATTTCCCGGAGCCCGCTTGTTCGCGGCTTCCAGCGCCTTCAGCGCGCCGAGATGATCCTGGGTGCGAAGCCGAACGATGGCCAGGTTGTACCACCCGGCGGGCTCTCCATCAATCAGCTTGGTGGCGCGGCTGAGTTCCGTGAACGCTTTCTGGTTCATCCCGACGTCGAGTGCCGCAACGCCTGAGAAGAACGAGGTCATGTACTCCTTGTAGGGGACCGGCGCCGGCGTAATCGGTCGCGCGGGGTCATCTCGACAGCCGGCGCCTACGATCGGCAGCACCGCCAGAGCGCCGAGGGCCGCCGCACGGCGAAAGACCGTTTGAAACTGACCATGCATGGGCTTCTCGGGTTTCCTTCTCCGCTTATTTCCTGGGTGCTGCGGCATCAAGACCAGTGGTGTCGATGCTGGCTTCGTGGATTTCACTGGGGATGAACCGGCGATCGATCAGATCCTTGATCGAAATCGGGCTGTCGAGGAGCCCGGCCTCCACGGCCATGTCACGGATCCGCGTCATCTCGTCAGTGGTCGGCGTGAGCATTCGATAGCTCACCCGGTCGGGCGGACGAGTGAGCACGTACTTCAGCAGTTTCTCGTCCTGAATGAAGTACGGCGCGGCCACCTTCGCCGCGTCCAGACGATGGGTTTCCGCCCACTCCCCGGACTCGGCGATACCTCGTACGAGGTCTTTGACCACATTCGGGCGAGAGTTGATGAGTCGCTCGTGCACGACCAGACAGCAGGAGATGAAGCGGGGCCAGATGTCCTTTACCAGGTAGAGCACTCTGCCGGTGCCATCCAGTTCCGCGCGGGCCGCGTGAGGTTCGCCGACGAAGTACGCATCGATGGCCTTGACGGCGAGCGCTCCGGGCATGTCGGGTGGCGGCAACTCCACGAACTCGAGCTCTTCGGGCCGGACGCCCTCATCCTTGAGGAGCTTTCGGAGCACGAGGTTCTGGTTACTGTACTTGGAAGGGATGGCGACTCGCTTGCCGCGCAGATCGCGGATCGTCTTCGCTGTGCTGTCCTTCCTAACCATGATCGTCGAACCGTCTCGGTGGCCGAGATAGCAGATCCGAACCGGTACGCCCTGTTCGCGGAGCTTCATGGCGAGCGGGACGATCATGAACGTCGCATCGATGCGACCGGCCTTGAGAGTCTCCACCACGGTCGGAAAGTCCGTGAATCGCTGTGACAGAAACTGGGTGGACGGGCTCGTCTTGCTGGCAAAGTCGGTGACGGGACACGTCAGGTGGCAGGTCACCGGAAGAAAGCCCACGGTGAGAGTCTCCCGCTTGGAGGGGTCTCTCGGCCCCGCAACGGTTCCCGGCGTGTTCTCCAAGGGTACGCCGGCCGAACGTGGTGGTTCTTCCGTGGTGCGTCGGAGAAGCATGAGCGCCAGCACGGCCGCGACCAGGGCGCCGATCAGGATCACTACGGGCGATTTGGATGGCATGGATGCGTCTCTTTCACGACTGCGACTGCGGAGTCGCATCTTCCAGCCCAAGCGCCCGAAGCACGTGAGCTACCGTGTTAACGACCTGCGGGTGAGTGACGGCACGAGGACGAGGAATACCGATCCGTATCTCCTCGCAAATCGTTGCCGGTCGGGTGGACAACACGACAACGCGGTCTGCGAGTTGGGCAGCTTCTTCGATATCGTGGGTGACGAACACGACTGTGCGGGGTCGTGCGGCGAGAAGTTCGGCGAGTTCCCGCCGCATACGCAGCCGAGTTTGATAGTCCAGAGCGGAAAACGGCTCGTCCATCAGGAGCACCTTGGCATCACCGGCCATCGCGCGGGCGAGTTCCACCCGCTGGCGCATACCGCCTGAGAGCTGGTGAGGATAGTGCTCCGAGAATTCATCGAGTTGGATCAATTGCAGGAGCGACGCCAATTCACTGCGCCTCTCGGCGATCGTGGAGCGCGGTGAGATCCCCATGGTGATGTTCTCCCTCACGGTGAGCCAGGGAAAGAGTCCGTCCTTCTGGTACACCATGCGGGTCGCGGAACTTCGTTCGACCAGTCCGCCGCTGGGGCGCTGAAACCCGGACA
>SXGS01418571.1_pt1 | contig 13787 bp, 15 predicted proteins | sample 3174681 | NCBI WGS metagenome assembly SXGS01 (sample SAMN11356861, study PRJNA531348) | freshwater metagenome | isolation source: freshwater sample F1-80 | place: China: Fuxian Lake, Yuxi | collected 2017-12-25
GCGCTGCGCTCGACGTCTTTAATCCGGAGCCGATTCCTGCAGACCACCCCATCCGCACTATGCCCAACGTGATTCTCGCTGCTCACATCGCATCGGCGAGCCCGCCGTCGGTAAAGACGCTGCGAGAGAGCGCCGCTCGCATCGCGCTGCAAGCCGTGCGCGGCGAACTGCCGCCTAACATCGTCAATGGCGTCACCGCTCCGAGGTAATTCAACCCCACCCAACTCAACCCACACACCATGACCACTCGTCGATCCTTCCTCTCCTCCATTGGTTCGCTCGCTGCCATGCCTCTATTAGCCCGAGACTACGGAGCCAATGCGGCCCCGGTCCGTTACCCCGAGCCGGATGTCATCGCCCTCGATAAGGCCTTCGAGAAGTACAAGATCGGATCCTCGCCCATCGAACGGCTGCACACCGGCATGTATTGGGCGGAAGGACCGGCCTGGAGCGGCTGGGGACAGTACCTCGTCTGGAGTAATATCCCGAACGACGTCCAGCATCGATGGCTGCAGGATAACGGCGCGGTGACGACGATTCACAAGCCCGCTGGCCACAGCAACGGCAACACCTTTGACCGCGAGGGCCGGCAGATTTCCTTCGAGCATGGCAATCGGCGCGTGGTGCGCTACGAGGCGGACGGCAGCCTCACCGTCTTGGCTGACAAGTTTGAGGGCAAGCCGTTCAACGCACCCAACGATGGCGTAGTACACCCCGATGGCAGCATCTGGTTCACCGATCCCGGATATGGCAGCCTCGGCAACTATGAGGGCAACAAGGGCGATCTCGTGCTCAAAGAGGCCGTTTATCGCATCGATCGCAGCGGCAAGGTGCAAAAGATGACCGACGAAATCTTCAAGCCGAACGGGCTCTGCTTTTCGCCGGATTACAAGAAGGTCTATGTCGCTGACACCGGCGCCAGCCACTACCCCAAGGCTCCGAAGAACATGAAGGTCTGGGATATTGATGGAGCGAAGGTGAAGAACGGGCGCGAGTTCGCTTCCATGCAAATGGACCTCAACGGCAAGAAGGTGGCCGGGTTCGCGGATGGCATTCGTTGTGACAAGGACGGCAACGTCTGGGCTGGCTCAGGTTGGGGCGGCGAGGGCTATGACGGCGTGCAGATTTTCTCGCCGGAAGGCCAACGCATCGGACAAATTTTGCTACCGGAAGTGTGCAGCAATGTTTGTTTCGGAGGCCCGCGCCGGAACCGGCTCTTCATGACCGCCAGCCGTAGTCTCTATGCGGTTTATGTCGAGGCCCAAGGGGCGCATTGGTGCTAAACTCTGTCGCTTAAAACCATGCAGACGCCACCGGACAGGGATGTCCGCCTCTTGGAAGCTCCCGATATCGTCCTCGTCGGTAGCGGCATCATGTCCGCGACGCTCGGGGTGATGCTCAAGCGGCTCGACCCGCGTCTGCGTATCCAGGTGGTTGAGGCTACCAAGGACTTGGCCTCTGAAGCCTCGGACGGCTGGAACAATGCGGGCACGGGCCACGCTGGATTGTGTGAGATGAGCTACACACCGTCTCGAGATCCGGACGGCCGGGTGCCGATTGGCAGAGCGCTGCGGATCTTCGAACAGTTCGAGCAATCGAAGCAGTTTTGGGGTTCTGCGACCGCCGATGGCCTGGTGGGAGCCCCCTCGGATTTTATTCACGCGGTACCGCACGTTTGTTTCGTGAAGGGCGCTGAGAACGTGGACTTCTTGCGGGCCCGCCACGCAGCAATGGCGGAGCACCATTTCTTCGGTGGCATGACCTTTACCACCGATGCGTCGACGATCCATCAGCGAGCTCCGCTGGTGATGGAAGGCCGCGAGCCTGGATCCGTCGCAGCCACGACGGGCGATGGCACCGAGGTGGACTACGGACTGCTGGCCCGCCGTTTGTGTGGTTGGCTGGCGGATCAGGAGCAGTGCGGCGTCGCTGCAGGATGGAAGGTAACCCGACTTCAGCGCGGTGCGGGTGAGTGGCATCTCTCCTTGCGATGCAGCGCCTCGGGAGAAGAGCGCCAACAGCGAGCGAAGTTCGTCTTTGCGGGCGCCGGCGGCGGCAGCCTTCCCTTGCTGCAGTCCACGGGTCTCGCCGAGGTGGAGGGACTGGGTGGGTTTCCCATTGGCGGTCAGTGGCTTGTTTGTGACGCGCCCTCGATTTGCGCCCGACATGACTCCAAAGTTTACGGCTTAACGCCGCCCTCATCGCCCAGTCTGGGTGCCGGGCACCTCGATGTGCGGCGGCTCAACGGGCAGCGCCAATTGCTCTTTGGACCGTTTGCCTCATGGACGACCCGTTTCCTTAAACAGGGGCATTGGAGTGATCTGCCCCTCTCGATTCACGGGGGCAATTTGGGCGCGTTGCTCCAGACCGCCGCGCGGAATCTCCCACTGGTGAAGTATCTCATCACCCAGGGGCTGAAAAGCATGGACCATCGGATGGAAGCGGTGCGCGAATTTTATCCCAATGCTCGATTGGAAGACTGGAGGCTCGTGCAGGCCGGTGTCCGCGTGCAGGCCATTAAGAGGGCAGACCGGGGTAAATTGTCTTTCAGCACTGAGGTGTTTTCGTCCGCCGACCGTTCGATTGCAGCGATGTTGGGTGCCTCGCCCGGAGCATCGGTTGCGGTGAACATCGCGCTCGAGGTCGTCCAGAATTGTCTTCCGCAGTTGCTGGGCTGTTCCGAAGGCCTGGCGCGGATGAAGCGGATGATCCCGACGTTCGACCAAGACCTGAAGCAACCCGCCAGCGTCCCCTTATTCGAGAAGACCCACCGCGAGGCCGCCGAGAGGCTGCAACTCCATCCTTCAGCATGATAACCCTGACAGACAAAATCGCCCTCGTCACCGGATCGGGTTCCGGCATCGGAGCCGCCATTGCAGAATGCTTTGCCGAAGCTGGAGCATGGGTGTTTGCCACCGACTGCGACGAAGCCGCGGCGCAGAAAACGGCCGCGCGGATTCGTGAACGGGGACATCGCGCAGAATCGCTCCTCTTGGATGTGAGTGACGAGACGGCGTGCCGTACCGCGGTGCAGCGGGTGACGGAGGAGTGCGGACGCTGCGATGTGCTCGTGAACAACGCGGGCGTCGGGCATGTCGGCACCATTCTGACCACCAAGCCCGAAGAGTTAGAGAAACTGTGGAAGGTGAATGTCCTCGGCATCTATCAACTCTCGCGTGCCGTACTGCCCGGCATGATCGTCCGGCTCAGCGGGTCCATTGTGAACATCGCTTCCATCGCCGGCTTGATGGGCATGGAGGCCCGTTTCGCCTACACCACCACGAAACACGCCGTCGTCGGAATGACGCGATCGATGGCAATGGATCTGGGCACCCAGGGCGTGCGCATTAATTGCATCTGCCCAGGTCGTGTTCGCACCCCATTCGTCGATGAAATGCTACGCCAGTATGACAACCCCGAGGACTATCTCCGTCAGATGGAGGCGCCGCACGCCATGAAGCGCATGGCGGCCCCGTCGGAGATCGCTTCTGCCGCGCTCTACCTTGCCAGCGATGCGGCCTCCTTTGTCACCGGCAGCGCCATGACCGTCGATGGCGGCTATACCGCAGGAAAATAGAAGCCCACCCTTTTCACCCTCACTCACCACAATAAACCATGCGCATCCAGACCTTCCTCAACAGCAAGACGATGCAGGACTGGAACACCAACGACATGATCTTTGACGTGCCCACACTCATCGAGTTCCTCAGCGGAAGCACCACGCTGCTCCCCGGCACCGTCATCTTTACTGGAACGCCCCAAGGCGTCGGATTTGCGATGAAACCTCCCGTCTTCTTGCAGCCCGGTGACACCGTGACCATCGACATCGAGAAGATTGGCGCACTGACCAATCCCGTCGTGGCCGAGGCGACTGTTTAGTCGCTGAATCGTCCCACTCCAGCGCTCCATGAACCCCTCCGCCGTCGACCCCATCGCACTACGACGCAAAGTCGCATGGCGGATCCTGCCGCTGGTCGTTGTCCTGTATATCGTCTCCTACCTCGACCGCGCGAACGTGGCGTTTGCCAAGCTGCGCATGGGAAAGGCCTTGGGGTTTTCCGACGAGGTGTTTGGCTTCGGCATTGGTGTGTTCTTTATCGGCTACCTCTTTCTTGAGATTCCCGGTGCGTTGCTCGTGGAGCGGTGGAGCGCGCGGAAGTGGTTTGCTCGCATTCTCATTACTTGGGGCTTCATCTCGGCGGCGATGGCCTTTGTGAAGACGCCATCGCAATTTTACTGGGCCCGATTTGTTCTCGGCGTGGCCGAGGCGGGATTCTTCCCCGGCATTATCGTGTATTTCACACACTGGTTTGCGCAGAGAGACCGCTCGCGTGCGTTGTCGGGATTGCTGGTGGCCGTGCCGTTGAGTCTCGCGCTCGGTGCGCCGGTGTCGTTGATGCTGTTGGATGTGCACTGGTTCGGGCTCGAGGGCTGGCAGTGGATCTTCATCGTCGAGGGACTGCCTGCAGTGCTGCTGGGAGGCATCGTTCTGGCTTGTTTCACCGATCGACCAAGAGATGCCGTATGGCTGACCCAGCCTGAGCGAGATTATTTGGAGGGGGTACTTGCCGCTGAAGCGACGGCCAAAGAAGCGACCGCAAAAATCTCCGTCTGGCAGGCGTTGCGTTTGCCCGCGGTGTGGACGCTCGTCTTCGGCGTGATGATTGGTAACAGCGGCGGCTATGCCCTCAACTTCTGGTTGCCAACCACGGTGAAAAATCTTTCCGGTGGCTCCGACCAAATGACGCTCTTCTACAGCGCTCTTTACTACTGTTGCGGCATCCTCAGCGTCATCATCTCGGGCCAGACCGCCGATCGCACAGGGGATCGCAAATGGCATGCGGCGGGGGGCATGATCGCCACGGGTATTTTTCTCATATGCAGCACCATTCCTGGCCAAGGTTTCGGCACTCAAATGGCATGGCTCTGCCTCACCGCACTCGGAGCGTTTTTCTGGATCTCGCCGTTTTGGACACTGCCATCGCTCACGCTCACCGCCTCCGCCGCCGCAGTGGCCACGGGTTTAATCAACATGGGAGCCAACCTCGCAGGCTATCTCGGCAACCACGTCACCGGTTGGTTGCGCACGAACGGCTTCAGCGAGACGCAGTGCCTCCATTTCCTCGCTGCCTGCTTCATCGTCGGTGGCTTTATCATTAGCTTTCTGCGTCTCAAGCCCAAAACCGCATGAGTCCCCACACGAACAAATCATCCCCCCTTCAACTCTACCGAACCATGCTCACCATCCGCATGGTGGAGGAGCGTCTGGCGAAATCGCATCAACGCGGACTCATCCACGGAGCCTGCCATACCTATGTCGGACAAGAAGCCATTGCGACGGGTGTGTGCGCGCACTTGCACAACGCGGACGCCATTTTCAGCACGCACCGGGGTCACGGTCATGCACTAGCAAAAGGCATGGAGCCGGGGCAGCTGATGGCCGAACTGTTTGGTCGCGAGACGGGCTGCTCGCGTGGTCGCGGCGGGTCCATGCATCTCTTTGCGCCCGAGATCGGAATGATGGGTACCAGCGGCATTGTGGGTCCCTGCATCTTGCAAGCGGCCGGTGCGGGCTACAGTTCCTTGATCCTCAAGAGCGGCCAGGTGGGTGTCGCGTTTTTCGGTGATGGTGCTGCGAATAACGGCGCATTCCATGAAGGCCTGAACATGGCGAGCATCTGGAAATTGCCGGTCTTGTTCATCTGCGAGAACAATCAGTTCGCCACAGAGGTTCCCTTTGCCAGTGTCGCAGGCAATTCCAGCGTCGCAGCTCGGGGTGCTGCCTATGGCCTCTCCAGCATCGAAGTGGATGGCAACGATGTGCTCGCCGTTGAAGCCGCCGCCTGCGAGGCCGTGACGCGCGCACGGGACGGCGGAGGCCCCTCACTCATCGAATGCAAGACCTACCGCACCCGGGCGCACGCCGAGGGCATGGGCGACTTCACTTACCGTACCCGGGAAGACGTGGAGCAATGGAGGACACGATGCCCGATCGCTCGACTTAAAAAGCACCTCCTGGAGAACGCCCTCGCAAGCGATGCCCAGCTGGACTCCATCGAAGAGGAGGTCTCTGCACTCACCGAAGCGGCGCATGAGTTTGCTGAAAAAAGCGCTTATCCCTCCGCTGAGAGCGCCACCTCCCATGTCTACGCTGTTTCCGCCAACGCACCTCATCGGGAGGCGCCGTCGACCTCTTCCGCCACGCGCGAACTTACCTTCATGAAGGCCACCCTTGAGGCGCTGACTGAAGAGATGGCGCGCAATCCAAAGATCTTCGTCATGGGCGAAGGCATCGGTGTGCGCGGCGGCAACTTTGCCACCACCAGCGGCCTGTTTGCAGTGCATGGAGCGGCGCGGCTGCGTGACACGCCTATTTGCGAACGGGGCTTCGTGGGTCTGGCGGGGGGCGCGGCGATGACCGGTACGCGGCCCGTGGTGGACTTCATGTTCGCTGACTTCGTGCTCGATTCGGTCGGCGAGATCGTCAACCAAATCGCCAAGATGCAATACATGAGCAGCGGGCGACTCAAGATGCCCGTGCTCCTGCGGGGATGCATTGGTATCGGCCATGCGGCGGCCACCCATCACAGCGGCAGCTACTACTCGATGTATGCGCACTTCCCAGGATTGCGAGTCGTGGTGCCGTCCTCACCGCGTGATGCAAAAGGCTTACTCAAGACCGCGCTCACCTGTGACGATCCCGTGCTGTTCCTCGAACATCGCGAGCTCATGTCGGTGAAGGGACCGGTGCCTGAGGAAGAATATTTCATCGACTTCGGTAAGGCCGCCGTCGTCCGCGAAGGGAGCGATGTCACCGTCGTCGCACTCGCGCTGATGGTGCACAAGACGCTTGCGGCCTGTGAAACCCTCGCCGCCGAAGGCATCTCGGTAGAACTCATCGACCCGCGTACCGTGGCCCCGCTCGACGTGGACACCCTTTTGCGCTCCGTTGCCAAGACAGGACGCCTCCTGATCGTGGATGAAGATTTCGCGCACTGCGGCATTAGTGCCGAGATTGTTGCCCAACTGGCCGATCGCGGTTTCGACGACCTGGATGCTCCTATCCGCCGCCTCAACGGCAAACCCTCTCCCACACCGTATAGCCCAACCTTGGAGGCCGCGGTGGTGCCGAATGTTGAGGCCATCGCCAACGCGATCCGCAGTCTCCACGCCGAGTGATCATCAGCATCCAGCCACATTCTCACTGCACATAGTCATGCCCATCGAAATCCAACTTCCGCGTCTCGGGTGGTCCATGGAGGAAGGCAAGTTCCTCGATTGGTTGAAAAAGGACGGCGACTTCATCCAAGAGGGCGAACCGCTCTTCACACTCGAGAGCGACAAAGCCGCCCAGGAAATCGAGTCCATCGACTCCGGAATTCTCCACATTCCCTCCAACGGCCCCAAGCCCGGTGACAGCGTCCAAGTGGGGCAAGTCCTGGGTTACCTGTTGTTCAAAGGCGAATCCGCACCCGGCCCATCGCCGCAACGTTCTGCCGCCGACCCGCAGGCCTGTGGGCTCGATCCATCGGCGGAAGGTAAATCTCAAAGGGTGGATGTCAGTCAATCCACTGAAGCAACCCTGCCTCGCGCCACGGCAGGCTACCCCGCTTCTCCGCGTGCCCGCCGAGCCGCCAAGCAGCACGGCGTTGATCTCTCCACACTCTCTCCCTCCGGCCAGGGCGGGCGCATCCGAGAGTGCGATGTTCTCGCCGCCGCCGACTCCACGTCCTCCGGCGGCATGAAATCGGTGCCGCTCACGCCCCTGCGCAGATCCATCGCTGCGCGGTTGATGCACAACCGCCAAACCACCGTTCCCGTGACCATCACTGGACGGTGCGATGCCACCGAGTTGCTCGCGCTGCGCCGGCGACTCAAATCCAAGTCTTCGTCCGACCAGCACTCCATTGCCGTCATCCCCACGATCAACGACATCCTCGTCGTGCTCACGGCCGCCGCACTCCGCCAGCATCCCATGCTCGCGGCGAGATGGGCGGGCGATCACTTGCTACTCCCTGAAAGCATTCACCTCGGTATCGCCGTGGATACTGAGTCCGGCCTTCTCGTCCCCGTCATCCGCGGCGTGGACACTGCCACACTCACCCAGGTGGCCGCCCAATCACAGAAGCTCATCGCCGAGGCCCGTGCGGGCAAACTCGCCGCGGTCGACATGCACGGCGCCTGCTTCACGCTCAGCAACCTCGGCAGCCTCGGGGTCGAGGCCTTCACCCCGGTCATCAACCCTCCCGAATCCGCCATCTTGGGTATTGGTGCCATCGTGCGGGAGGCCGTGCCCCTCGATGACGGCACCTTCGTCGCGCGCGACCGGCTCACCCTCAGCCTTACCTTCGACCACCGTGTGAATGATGGTGCTGCCGCTGCGCGCTTCCTGCTGACCCTCCGTCAACTTATCGAACAGCCCTTCCAAGGCCTCATGTAGTCTCGTTTAGTCGTTACCCAGGCAATGAACGTCCAACTCCAAGATCAGGTGGCCCTCGTCACCGGTGCCGCCGGTGCCATCGGTCAGGCCATTTGCGCCTCGCTCGCTGCCAATGGCGCCAAGGTCGTCTACGCCGACATTGATTTCGAAGGCGCACGCCGACTCGCCGCAGCCACTCCCGGAGCGATGCCCCTCCGCATGGATGTGACGGACGAAAAAGAGGTCGAGTGGGCCATGAGTCAGATCATCGACGCCCACGGTCGACTCGACATTCTCGTCAACAACGCAGGCATCAACACCATGGCGCACCGCGTGACCATCGATTCTTTTCCGGCCGAGGAATGGGATCGGATTCTCCGCGTCGACCTCACCGGTCTTTTCCTCGTCAGTAAAGCCGCCTCCCGCCAGATGCTCCGGCGCAGATCTGGGCGCATTATCAATATTTCCTCCGTCATGGGTCTGGTCCCAGCTCGGCTCCAGTGCGCCTACACCGCGGCCAAGGCAGGTGTTGTCAACCTCACCCGCACGATGGCCATTGAGCTCGGTTCGCAGGGTATCCTCACCAACTGCATTGCTCCCGGCTCCATTCTCAGCGAAGGCACCAAACAGCTCTTTTATGGCGAGAACGGCCAGTTCAACGATTGCGTCCAGGCCATGCTCTCCCACGTACCGCTTGGCCGACCCGGCCAGCCCGAAGAGATTGCCCATGCCGTCCTCTTTCTCGCTGCCCCCGAGAGTTCCTACCTCAACGGCGCTATTATCCCTGTCGATGGCGGTTGGCTCGCGGGCTACTCCCGCGATTTTTAGTGGAGCCTTTCATCGAAGCGACAGTCGTAGGGGCGGTGTCTCACCGTCCATCCCCCCTGCATCTGGTAGGGATGGTGTCTCACCGTCCATCCCCCCTGCATCTGGTAGGGATGGTGTCTCACCGTCCAGCCCCCTGCATCTGGTAGGGATGGTGTCTCACCGTCCAGCCCCCCTGCATCTGGTAGGGATGGTGTCTCACCGTCCAGCCCCCTGCATCTGGGTTAGGCAAGAAATGGACCGAGAGGACTCGATCCCAACCGGGAGGTGGGCGGCCCGGAAGGGCCGCGAAGGCAGGTAAGGGCGGGGAACGCCGGGTCGGGGGACGCTGGCCTACGGGGAGGGAAATTTGACCGGTAACTGAGTACTGGTCGGCACCTGCATGTTGTAGGCCCGGTGCCATCACCGGGCGGGGTGGGTCTGGGGATCACCGTTCTGGGTGAATCACAGAGTCATTGAGAATTCGTCAAGGCTGGACGCCCGAACGGCTCGGCGAAGGAGATCCTTCAGGGTGGGCTCGCTGCACAGGGCATTGACCTGCTCGCGTACGAAGTCAGGCACCTCGCCGAACCGGGTGTCGAGAACATCAAGGATCGCCTCGCGGGCGTTTTGGAGGATGCCTTCTTGGCGACCTTCTTTGAGGGCGAGTTCTTCGAAGAGGGTGATGTGGGGCATGGTTTTGTCGGGTAGGCGTTGCTGGAGTTCTTTTCTGAACTGGATCTTAAGGTCGTCGGGCAGCGGCATCAACCAGTCGATCAGGCGGATCAATTGTCGGATTTCCGATGGGGAGTATCCCTCGTCGTTGAGTTTGACGAAGAGTTCGAAGCGGCAGTCGAAGAGGTTCTGAGGGTTCCGGCGGTGCTGTTGGGTGCCGAGATGGGCGGCGATGATGAAGAGGACTTGTTGATGCCGGTAGCGCGGGTCGTCGAGTTTGCCCTCGAAGTCGATCGTTTTGCAGATACGGAAGAGGAAGGTGATGCCGCAGCCGAGGGATTCGTAGCGGTACGATGTGGGGCGCCATTTCCGGCTGGTGTCTCCGAGGATGGCGAGGGTGAGCGGGCTGACGCCGTATTTGTCGAAGATGCGGTAGTGGTGGATGAAAAGGCGCTTGGGCAGATCGGGATCGTGGTGCATTTGGACCTCGATGTGGACGTAGAGCCATTGGTCGGTGCCATCGAGGAGGCGGACTTTGAGGAGTTTGTCGACCCGCTTGGCTCCGATCTCGGAAGCCGGGGTGATCTCGCGGAGTTCCTGCTCAAGTGATTCGGGTTGGACTGACCAATCGATGCCGGCAGCGACATCCGGAAAGGTGACCTCAAGGAAGGATCTTGTGAACTGTTCGACGGTGTCTTTCCAGGGGCTGTCGTGATCGAGGGGATCGGCCATTTCCTAATTATTCGCTCGGCCCCGACCGAACCTTTCATCGACGACGAAATTTGTTGAATGCAGCAACTGAGAAGGCAGCGACTTAGAAGGTAGGGAGCTTGTCCGAAAGCGTTGAGGGTCAGGGAACGTCCGGCGGTCTGGGCTCCGAAAGCGCCGGGTCGACGTGCGGCCGTCTCAGAGATCGGAGCCCTACCTAGAATGTTGCGCGGGCGGGATGAGGGGGCCGCTGGTGAGTTAAATACTCAACGCGTTTGCGAGGATTTCCTTGAGGTGGGCTTGGTAGGGGACCCCGCGCTGGTTGGCCCGGGTCTTGAGCTTGTGGAGCATCCAGATGGGCATACGCAGTGAGATCGTTTCTGAACTGGGCTGGAGATTCGGGAAATTGGCCGCTTGGGCGGTGGACCAATCGAAGTTGGCTCCGTCGGTCGTGGCCATGGCCGGCACCGCGGCGGAGAGACCGACTTTAGCGTTGGTAGGTTTCATAAACGGTCCGTTCTTTGCGGTTCATGGGTCGGGCGGAGATGATCCGCAGTTTACTGGTGCGAAGGGTGAAATTGAGGTGGAGAGGTCGGCCGGCGTCGGTACGACCTAAGACCCGGAACCGGAGCTCGGCTTGGGAGTGGTCAGGGTCAGGATCGACGACGCATCAGTACCAGAGCTTTCCGGTCTCAGGGCTTCTTTGCGGCCTCGGGCTCCGGCAGTTTGCAGGACTGCCAAGCGAGAAATCGCCAAACACCCTTTTCGAGTCGGTAAGCGGCGAGGAAGGAGAGGTGAGCTTCGGTAAAGGGGGCTGCCTTACCGAGATTCAAGCGGCAACGGCCGTTCATCAAGACAAGCCCAGGAGCCACTTCACGGAATTCGCGTTGTTCGTAGGTGATGGAGTTGTATTTGGATTTACCGGACACGAGCGCCTCGGTGAATGAGGCCTTGGTGTCGGGCTTGCCATTGGAGTGAACGTACAAGAGTTCGTCCGAAAAAGTCTCGGCCAGCCTGCTTGCATCACCGGAAATCATGGCCTGGATGCGGGCATCATCGGCGATTCGCCAGAGCGCGGAATCATTGGCCGCGCGCAGGGTTGTCAGGGCAAGCGAGAGGGCACATAACACAAACAGCGCAGTCTTCATTGTGAGGCCAACATGGGTGGGTAACTCATCGCTGAAAAGCGAAATGACAGGTTCGTTTGCGAACCATCGAAGCCAATCGATTCGCCGCGGAACCGATATTTGCGAAAACAGGGAAGGGTTTCCTGATCAGTGAAGGTGCGGGCGAGCTTGAGCGCTTAAAAGCGTCTTTAGAGTCTGACCGTCGCCGGTTGCCCATAGTCTCCAGCCAAGATGCCGCGGATTGAGAGGTCCTCGTCCAAATCGGGCCAGTGCAAACCGAACGGTGAAAGTTCTATATTGGCCAACTCCTGAGGTGTCCCGCGTGCCAGTCGTGGGTTGAGGGCCACCGGAAATCGAACCTCCGATCCGCTGCGCAGCGTCAGCACGATCATGCCGTTCCAGTGCGCAACAGATTGGGCTCTATCGGTCAAGGGGCTCATGCCATTTCTTGATCATCAGTTGTTTGTACTCGGTCGCAGTCGTCTCGGCTTTCGCGATATCACTCAATTTCATCCCTTGGGATTCCCGCAACTCGACGCCATTGTAAAAATCGAATACCGCCTCTTCGAAAACTGGTGCAGAGGCCCGTGCTGTCCGGTGGAGGTTTAAGGATTGATTTTGGATGGATAACGGCGAGCCAACCAACGTACGTCGTTGGGAGCTTTAGTATCGTTCGGAGCACTACCGAACTTATTTGGATCCATGCTAGCGGAATAGGCTTTCATCACGGGATCAACCCATTTTTTGGTGTCAGCATGACCATCAGCGTAGTTGAAAGTGCTGGCATCGCCGTGAAAAATAGCGGTAGAATCAACGAGTTGTGCTCCTTTAAAATCTTGGGCAGGACTGCCTTGAGCCATGATCCAAGAGCCCACGTTTTCCCCACGTGGATCATTTTCTTCGGCCCAGATAAAACGTTCACTCACACTGCTGAGCATCGAGATTTTGAGAATTTCGGAGACCTCGCCATTGAGGGTTCCGATGCCAGAAAGGCTGACGTAGGTGTAGCCTTTGCCGGCCTTGAGTTTAATGCGGGTGTCACCGGGGCAATGGATAATGCCAGGACTCGGTGCATAGGTATTGAGAGCTCCTTGGCGGTAGCCATTTTCGATCCAGAGTTGAATGCGCCTCTCGTTACTGGTTCCGGCAGGAATGACCACAGCAATGGGGCCGGACTCGTAACGCCAGGGCACGTCACCGGTTGAGTTTTTATTTTGGAGGAAGTTGACCACTCGATCTTGATTGTCGGTGCTATACATATTCCATGCCAAAGCGAGTTGGCGCTGGTTGCTAAGACAATTGGCGCCCGTGGCTTTGAGCTTAGCCCTGGCCAGAGCCGGAAGGAGCATCCCAGCCAGGATGGCAATGATGGCAATCACCACCAAAAGCTCTATTAAAGTGAAGGCGTGTGGCTTTGAGGGTGCTGTCTGGAATTTCATGAGTGGAAAAAGGAATACTAGGGGTGGTTCTAAAGTGAAGGATTGAGTCGCCAAACTCCAGTCGCATTTTGATAGTCTGTCTCTAATTTCTGTTTTTGGCACCGCGCTCGGAGCAACAGTGCTGAGTGGGTGAAGTCGACCGCGGCGGATTCAATCGGTCTGAGGTTGAGGCGCGGCTCGCTCTATCCCACTCGTTGAACCAGGTCGGGCGTGATTTAGAAGTAACGCTCGCCGTCGGCCTCGGTGGCCAGGCCGCAGGTGGCGCTGTTAATGACTTCAGAAAAAGGGGTCAGTTCTTGATATTGATGCATGAAGCGCCCAAAGCCACCCTCCCGGCACCGGCCCTTCGAGCGAACTGCGCGATCAACGCGGCGTTTGCGAAGGTGTGGTCGGTGGAGTTTAACGAACCCGGGTGGTATCTGCCGCATGTGGTGGATGGTTCGTCTGCAGGCGGTGAGGCCTTGCTGGGGATTCTGGATGGGTATCTGGCGACCCCATCGAACGACCGCCGGGTTATCCAGGCTTGGGCCGATCACCTTGGCCTTGGACACTGGTTGAAGTGGATTCAGCATTCGCCCTAGGCCCGATATTTTCGAACGCCATGGACTCGTTCAC
>SXGS01710968.1_pt1 | contig 13787 bp, 8 predicted proteins | sample 3174681 | NCBI WGS metagenome assembly SXGS01 (sample SAMN11356861, study PRJNA531348) | freshwater metagenome | isolation source: freshwater sample F1-80 | place: China: Fuxian Lake, Yuxi | collected 2017-12-25
TCGAGGCGCTGTTCATCCTCACGATCATCGACGCCGGAACGCGAGTGGGCCGCTTCATGCTGCAGGATCTGCTAGGGCACTTCCACAAGCCGCTCGGCCGGACCGGCTGGATGCCAGGCGTGATCGGCGCGAGCGCCGCCGTCGTGGCCGGCTGGGGCTACTTCCTGGTGCAGGGCGTCAAGGACCCTCTCGGCGGAATCAACTCGCTGTGGCCGTTGTTCGGCATCGCCAACCAGTTGCTCGCGGCCATCGCCATGTGCGTCGCCACCACCATCCTCGTCAAGATGCACGGCGCCCGCTTCCTGTGGATTACGTGCACGCCGCTGGCCTGGCTGGTGATCGTCTGCTACACGGCGGCCTGGCGCAAGATCTTCTCGCCGCTGCCGCGCGAGGGATTTCTGGCGCTGGCGTCGCAACTGGAGGCGGCCATCGCCGCCGGGACCGTTCCCGCCGCGCAGGTGGCGGCGACCCAGCAGCAGATCTTCAACAACAAGCTGGACGCGGCCATCTGCGCCATCTTCCTGGTGCTGGTCACCACGATCCTGGCCGATTCGGTCCGCCTGTGGTACGGCATTCTGGCCGGAAGCCGCTCGCGGGAAGTGAACGAGTCGCCGTTCGTGCTGACGCGCCTGCGTCCGGAGGAGGTGTAACGTGCGCCCGCTCCGTCGCGCCGCCTCTTTTCTCATGGCGCTGCTGCGCGAACTCGCCGGCGAGAACGCTTACCGCCGCCATCTGCTCGCTCACGGGCGCGTTCATTCGCCCGAGGAGTGGCGCCGATTCAGCGACCATCATCTGAAAGCCAAGTACGAGAGGGCCAAATGCTGCTGATTCTTTTTGCCGCCGCGATGGCGGCTTCCGCCGAAGACTTCCCGTCGGCCGAAATCTCGAACGGCGCCGTCCGCGCCAAACTGTACCTGCCCGATCCCGCGCGCGGCTACTACCGGGGGACGCGCTTCGACTGGTCGGGCCAGATCGCCAGCTTGCGCGCGGCCGGCCACGAATACTTCGGCCAGTGGTTCCCCAAGTACGACCCCAATCTGCACGATTCCATCATGGGACCCGTCGAAGAGTACCGCCACCCGGATGGCGGACTCGGCTACGGCGACGCCAAGCCCGGCGGCACGTTCATCCGGATCGGCATCGGCGTGGCGAAGCGGCCCGACGACAAAGCCTATCAGGGATTCAAGACTTACGAGATCGTCGATCCTGGCAAGTGGCGCGTCAGGAAAGGACGCGGCAACGTCCGCTTCACGCACGAACTGGCGAGCGACGGCTATGCGTATCGATACACCAAGGTCGTCAGGCTGGTGGGCAAGGAGCCGCGCATGGTCATCGAACACGAGTTGCGCAACACCGGAACCAAGCCGATCCGCTGCCAGCAGTACAACCACAACTTCTTCGTCATGGACGGCCAGCCGACCGGACCCGCCTCGTCGGTGAAGTTCCCGTTCGAGTTGCGGCCCATCCGCGACTTCGCGGGCGGGCTTGCTCAGGCGCGCGGCAAGGAGATCCGCTACGACAAGGAACTCGAAACCGGGCAAAGCGTCTACGGCGAGTTCGACGGCTTCGGACCCGCCGCTTCCGACTACGACCTGCGCGTCGAGAACGCCAAGGCGGGAGCCGGCGTGCGGATTCGCGGCGACATTCCGCTGGCCAAGGTGGTCTACTGGTCGATTCGCACCGTGTTCTCGCCCGAGCCGTACGTCAACATCGAGGCCGAGCCCGGCAAGACCTTCCGCTGGACCTATACTTACGACTTCTACGACCTGAAGCACGCGGCCGCTTCGCGCTAAGGAGCCGGCGCTATGATGTGAGAAGGAGCCGCCCATGAGCACTACGACTCTGATGACCGAGGAGGAATTCGCCGCCCTGCCGGAGGGGGAAGACTTCGAACTCGTGGAAGGAGAATTGGTCCCGTTGTCAAGTTCGAACTACCTACACGCCCACGTGCGCGGCGAACTGGAATGTCTGTTGCGGCTGTACTTCCGCGGCAACCCGATCGGCGAGGTCGCTAGCGAAATCGACTGCCGTCTGGGACCCGGCCTCGTCCGCCGCCCCGATGTCGCCGTGTTCCTCCGCGACAAGCTGGAGGCGATCGACGAGGAAAGGGTCCCGCTGCCGTTCGCGCCCGACATCGCCGTCGAAGTGCTCTCCCCTTCGGAAAGCGCCATGGACGTCAACGGCAAGACGCTGGAGTACCTGGCGGGCGGGGCTCGTGAAGTCTGGGTGATCGACCACAAGAACCGCCAGATCTTCGTCGACACCGGCTCAGGGGTCCGGCGGCTGCGCGGCGACGCTGTCCTCGAAACACCCGTTTTGCCTGGCTTCTCCATGCCGGTATCGGAACTGCTCCAGGCTCATCGCGGCAGCCGTATTACAATCGAATGAATGTCGCGGGTCTTCGGCCTTCTCCCGGTCGCAACGGTGTGCGTTTGCCTGGCCCAGAAGTCCGAATCCGAAGTGAAGCCGCAGCAACAGACCGAAGCGCAGGCGGCCCAGCGGCGAACCGAACTGAATCTGCTCGCCAAGACGGATAACGCACAGGGCGAGAGCCGGCGCAACGAGAACGTCCAGTTCAACCTGATCGACAACAACGCTCTCAAGGAACTCAACGTACGGCTGGGAACCACGGCGACCATCGTGCAGGAGTTCCGCGCCGACCGCGCCTACTTCGGCGCCGAATTCGGCAACAAGCCCGGCGCGCCGGTCCATCTGACCCCCGGCAAGGGCTCATCGTTCCACGGCAGCCTCTTCGAGACACACGGCAACAGCGTCTTCAACGCACGCTCGTTCTTTCAGGTAGGCGGCGTGAAGCCCGCTCACGAGAACTCGTACGGTGTCTCGGCCGGCGGCAAGCTCTGGCGCGGGGCCTTCTGGACCGCCGATGCCGGGCAACAGCGCGTCCGGGGCAACGTGAACGGCAACATCCTGGTTCCGAAGGCCAACGAACGCGCACCGCTCGCGGCCGATCCCGCCAAGCGGGCCCTGCTCCAGCGCCTGATCGGCGGCTTTCCAAGCGAACTGCCCAATCGCACCGACATCAATGAACGCGCCCTCAATACGAACGCGCCTCAGTCGGTGGACGACAACAACGCCGGCGGACGCATCGACCAGAAGCTCTCCGGGCGCGACTCGCTTTTCCTGCGATATCTATTCACGACCCAGAAAGTGGATGCCTTTCAGTTCGCCGCCGGCATGAACCCCGACACCACCACTCGCGCTCACACCGCCGCCGCCACCTGGCAACGCACGTGGACCGCCGCCACGGCGATGACCGCGACGGCTTCGTTCGATCGGGTCGGCTCGCTCCTGACGCCCGACGCCAGTTCGCCGGGTCCGACCGTCAATTTCGCGAACGTGCTGGCGCGCCTGGGGCCGAATTCGTTCATCCCCATCGATCGCGCACTGAACCGGTTCCGCCAGGGCAGCGCGATTCGCGCCACGCGCGGCAACCACTCCTTTTACGCCGGCGGAGATCTGGTCCGTAAGCAAATCAACGGTTCGGAAGTAAGCAGCCACCGCGGCAACCTGTACTTCCGCGCCGACTTCGGCCGCACCGCCATCGAGAACTTCCTGCTCGGCGTGCCCAGCCGCTTCTCCGGCGCCACCGGCAGCGTCCACCGCGGCTTCCGCGTGTGGGAAGGATCGCTGCACGCGGGCGACGCGTTTCGCGCGACACCGAACCTAACGCTCCACTACGGCATTCGCTACGAGCCCATCGGAAAACCGCTGGAGGTGAACGGCTTCACTAAACTGCCCTATCCGTGCGACTGCAACAACCTGGCGCCTCGCTTCGGGTTCGCGAGGCGGCTGCCGGGGGTGGCGGGAATCATCCGCGCCAACTACGGGGTCCACTTCGGCGAGATCTTCGCGGTCACCTTCCAGCAGGCTCGATACAACGCGCCGCTGGTGCGCAAGTTCGAAGTGGTGGCGCCGGACCTGCTGCTTCCGTTCCAGCAGTTGAACATCCCCGTGGATCCGGGCGCGCGCAGCACGGTGATCGATGTGTCGCCCAACCTGCGCACGCCCTACTCGCACCAGTACAACTTCAGTTGGGAGACGCAGGTGGGCCACCACACGCGCGTGCAACTCGGATATGTGGGAAGCCGATCGCACAAGCTGTTCATGCTCTGGTACACGAACCGGGCGCAGCCTTCGGCCACCCTCCCGCTGACCACCGCTACCATCAACGACCGGCGGCCGGATACCACCGCCTTCGACCGCCGCAAGATCGTCAACGGATCCCGCGCCTTCTATGACGCAGCCCGCGCGTCGCTGGCGGTTGCGCGGTGGCATGGGCTCGCGCTGGACGCTTCCTACTGGTTCGGCAAGTCGATCGATTGGGGCGCGGGCTACGCCAACACGGGCACGGGCGAGGATGGCACGCAGTCGCAGAGCCAGACCGAGTTCAACGCGCGGGAGGACATGCGCGCCGTGAGCGTGTTCGATCAACCGCATGCGCTGATGTTGCGCGGCTCCTACGCGACTCCGAGGCTGCCGTCGTCCGTTCCCTGGATGCGAAAGCTGTTCGGGTCGTGGGACGTGTCCGGGGTCGCTCTTTTCAAGACGGGGACGCCCTTCACCGTCATGACCGGGTCCGACGCACCCGGCTTCGGCAACGTCGACGGCGACTCCGGCGACCGGCCCGATATCGTCGATCCGTCGATCCTGGGCCGGCGCATCTCCGATCCCGACACCTCGCGCCGGATGCTGCCCGCTTCCGCGTTCGCCTATCTGAAGCCGGGCGCGGTGCGAGGCAACCTTGGGTCGGGCACGTTCCGCAAGGGCGGGATTCGCAACGTGAACGCCGCGTTGTCGCGGCAGTTCGCGATTCTGGGTGACAAGAAGCTCGAGTTCCGAGCCGAGTCCAACAACTTCTTCAACACGCCGCAGTTCGCCGCTCCGTGGTTCGAACTCACCAGCCCGAGCTTCGGATTCATCACCAACACGCTCAACGACGGGCGGGCGTTCCGCTTCCAGCTACGCTTCAGCTTCTGACGCGAAAGCCGTCGCACGCCTCCGGCGCCGATTCACTCTCGTCCACGCCGCGTACCTCCGCGAAACGAGGCCCGATCCAAAGCCGGCCGGCGAACCGGCTCAGCGAGTCGAACGATCCCTGGGCGTGCGCCTCCACCGTGCCATCGGCGCGGTTGCGGACCCAGCCATCGACGCCGGCCTCGATGGCGGCGCGCTGGGCGAAGTAGCGGAAGCCGACGCCTTGTACGCGGCCTCGGACGATGTAGCGGCGAGAGTGTAGTTCCCCTGCCAACAGGTCACTGCAAGAGCGAAGCCATCTTGGTGAGCAGACCCAGACACGAGAGCGAACAGACCCAGGCAGCTACCTTGTGCTTCAGCGATCCCTTTTGATGATAGATCGTCGTGACGGAGACGGCGACGATTCCGATGAGCGTCAGCCCTCCCGGAATCACGACCCAGGGGTTGAACGAGATGCACACCGACACCGTCAGTGGAGCGAGCAGCAGCGCCATGGCCACGTTCACCCGCGGCCAAGCCTCAATCCAGCGAAAGTCCCGCTTCACGATGGGCATCCAGGATTCGAGCGCGGCCCGAAGCGCCGGCCGTCCCGCCACATCGGCGCGGATGTACAGAAACCGGAACATACGCCGCGTTCGAACGACCATCGCTCCCCGATGGTTCTCCTCGACAGCCGTGACCTCGGAGCGCTCGAGCCGCAAAGGGTGCCCGTCGCCGATGGCCGTGATCGAATTCTCGTCCAGTTCGTAGCGGGCGTGCTTCATCCGCTCCCGTCCGGCCTCGTTGTTCCGGCGGTAAGTAAACACCAGCGCGGCGGCGAGCACGGGCATGAGGAAGAGAATCTGATACCGCCCGAGCGCCAACGCCCAGCCGCTGACCACCAGCGCGGCGGCGACTCCGAGCATCACGACGTAGTGAAGCGCTCTCTTTTCCCGGCGTTCGAGGGCGACGCCCAGGTTCGTCGGCGAGAGATGGAATTCCTGCATGACCTCGCTATCGGCGCCCGCGCCCGTTTTGCTTAGGGTCCCGGGGCAGATCGCCGCCGGGCTAAGCGCATCCCCTAGCGCGCTAAACTGGGAGCCGATGGCTCCGACGCGGCGCGCGATCGTGCTTTCCAGCCTTGCCGCCCTCCACTCGAAGGCGGCGGATTGGAATGCCCCGCCGTTCCCGAACTGGAGCCCGGACACGGTATTGAAGCTGTTGGTGGATTCTCCATGGGCCAAGCCCAAGGAAGTCCGGCTCACTTGGTATCCGAAAGGCGAACAGCCGGTCACCTACAAGGATGTTCCCGGCGCCAATGCCACCGGAATCGCGTCGTCCACCGCGCGGGGCGGCAGTCCGGTAGGCGGGATCGGCGCGCCGAAACCGAAGCTGCCAAGCCACGCCGCCTTGATTCTACGATGGGCCAGCGCTCTTCCGGTGCGTCAGGCCAAGGCGCTCTACCGGCAGCGCGAGGACAAGCGCGACCCGTTGGACGCGCTCGACATGGTGGAGGCGCGGCATCCGGGGTACGCGCTCGAGATTTTCGGACTGCCGCTCGAGGCCGCTCACAAAGGGACCGGAGTTCTCGAATCCGCGCTGAGGGCCGGTACCGTCCTGCGGACCAAGGGCGGGCGCGCTCTCCGTCCGATGCGCGTGGAGGCGAGGGTGCGGGGCACGGGATCGGACGCGACCGTGCTGTTCGACCGCGCGGAGATGCTCTCGCCGGCCGACCGCGAGATCGAAATCGCGGTGAACGCGGGGCTGTTCGAGTTCCGCGAGCGGTTCCGCCTGGCGCCCATGGTCTACGCCGGACATTTCGAAATCTAAATCCTTGTCGGACAAACACCGGCACGAAATCCGAAGTCCGTCCGATTCAGCCGGACGGGCCCGCCGCCGCATAATCGATTAGGTTGGACGCGAAGGCTGGCATGAGCCCGCGGCCAGACCGAAATCGGCACGGCGCTCGTTCACCGGCGCGCGCGCCACAACAAGGAGCATCGTGATCGAAGTAGTACTAGTCGACGAGCATACGGTTGTCAGGGAAGCTATCCGGCATACCCTGGAGCAAGCGCGTGGATTCGTGGTCACTGGAGAAGCGGGGACCGGAACCGAGGCAGTCCGCCTATGCCGGGAGTTGCGTCCCCACGTGGTCCTCCTCGAACTCGAAGCCGGCGGCCTGAGCGGGCCCGCCGCGATCGACGAGATCTTGCGCGCATCCCCGCAAACACGGGTCGTCGTGCTAACCGCGCAGGACGATCAGGACGCGGCCGTCTCCGCGCTGTGCGCCGGCGCGCACGGCTTCGTCCCCAAGCGGGCGCAACTCGCGGAACTGCTCGAAGCGATCCGTGCCGTCAGTCAAGGTAGTGTGTACGTCAGCCGCGAGCTTTCGGCAAGTCTGTTCGAGTACTTCCAGTCGCACTTGCGCGCCAAGCCGAGCGCGCAGGCCTCGGCCGGTCTGACGCCGCGCGAAACGCAGGTGCTTCGGATGATCTCCGAGGGAATGACCAGCAAGGAGATCGCCCACGTCACCAGCCTGAGCCCGGAGACGGTCCGCAGCTACCGCAAGACGCTGATGGCAAAGCTCGAAGTGCACAACGTGGCGCAATTGACCCAAGCCGCGATCCGGTTGCGGTTGGTTCGCAAGCCTGTCAAGGCCTTCGGCGCGCCCGCTCCTGGCGATCTGGCCGGAGCGGGCAAGTAGAATCGCGACAGAGATCATTTTTTCACCGTTCCGGCGGTACTCCGATGGCTGGACCGGTCTGGGGCGTTGGCGGCTTCCTCCTCGCAACGCCCTTTTTTCGCTTTTGACAATGGAACGGTACTATCCTACCCTTGGGTACGATGACGCCCCGTTTCTGGGTACCTGCCCTTGTCCTTTCCACCGTCGCCGGTGCGCAGACGATATCGTTGAGCCGCGTGATTCCAGAGTCCGCGCGGATCGGCGACGAGGCTGAAATCCAGGCGGACGCCCAGTACTCGGGACTTCCGGCCGGCGCCACGGCGGTCCGCGCCACGTTTACGTTGACCAATAGCGGAACGCCTTCGATCACCCGGGTCGACAATCCGCAGTCCGGCGTTCAGTTCCGCCCCGCGCGGATCACGGTGAACGGAGCGCTCCGCGTCGAAGTGGAGTTGGAGTACGTACAGCCGGTCCCGAACACCACGACCCTCGAAACGCGCACCGTCCGCGCGTCCTCCGACATTCCGGTCGATTCGCGGGTGCCAGCGGCCCAGTTGAGCGCCACGGCGCAATCGCTGAATACCTGGGCCGCCCGGACCATCTCGACCCAGGGGCTGGATCTTGCCGCCGCCGATACGGTGCGGGTCACGTTCCAGCATGCATCCACCAACAAGCAACTGCTCGTCTATCGCGGAGACCCGCTCGACTTGGCGGAGGTGGCGCGCGGCGGCGTGCCCGCCAACTTCACCGAGCCGCGCATCGCCGGGTCCACCATCCTGTTCGGATTGGCCACCGCCGTCTCCACTCCCGCCGATCAGAACGACGCCGAAGAGGCCCGCTATCTGGGCGACTACAACGTATTCATCGTCGTTTCCCAGACACGCAATCTGCCGGCCGGGATCGTGCGGCGCGGTGCGACGGTGGTCCTTCGAAACGCCTACCAGGTGACCGGTCCGGTGGACCGCGACGCGGTCGACATCACCGCCATTCGCTTCACCGTGGACACCGGCGATCCGGCGCGCGCGGTGAGCGGCGTGTGGAGGGCGGGCGTGCCCAATGTGCTCAACGCGCCTCCCAGCGCGCGCCTGCGGCTGGAATTCGAGGGCGGCATGGTTCTCACGCGATACTGGCGTACGCGGATTTCGCCGTCGCTGCAGACCGCGCGCGACAATCTGATCGAACTTCCGGTGGATGCCTTCAACACCAACGGCGCGCGAATTCCGCTCGAGGATCAGAGCTTCCCGGGCGCGCACACGCCGCTTCGAGCCGTGTTCACGCTGCCGGCGGAGGCGCAGCCGGTGGAGGTTTCGCTGTCGCTGTTGCCGCCCTCGAGTTCGACGCCGAAGGGGCGGTCGAATACGATCCAGGTGATCTGGCAGCCCCCGCAGGATGTGACCATCGAGAACATCGAGGTGGTGCAGGTGATGCAGGATCCTCGCAACACGGTGCCGCTGATCGCGGGCAAACGGACGGTGGCGCGCGTCTTCGTGGTGGCGCGGGGCGAGACTCCACTGCCGCAGCCGGGGGTGGAGTGCACGCTGAAGGGATTCCGCGACGGCGTCGAACTGGCGGGCGCGCCCACGGTGATCTCGCCCGTGTATCCGGCGACGGCGCCGGGCGGGCAGCTCCAGCGCGACAACACCGATCACTCCATCAACTTCGAACTGCCCGCGTCGTGGATCGACGCCGGGCGGCTGGAGCTACGCGCCGAGGTGAAGCTGACCGCCGGCCAGATCGACCCGAGGCCGGAGAACAACACCTTCGAGTTGCCGCCGGTCACGTTCCAGGCGACGGCCTTTGGCGCTCAGTTGCACTCGCTGTGGTTCAAGGTCTGCCTGCAGCAGGACGGCAGCCGGGCCACGTGTCCGCCGGGCACGTCGTGGTCGGCGTCGTCGGAACGCGCCGGCGGGTGGATCCAGAAGCTGTTCCCCGTTCCGGAGGGAACGGTGCGCTACCTGCCGCTCACACGCAGGACCAAGCTTTGGCGCGAGCAGATGGCGCCGGGAAACTGGAACTTCTTCGAGTATCTGCAGCGGATGCGCGCCCACGCGCGGTCGCTTTCCCCGGCTTTGGACAGCTCGCAACTGACGGCGATCTTCCCCACCGGCAGCGTCATTCCGCTGAGCGCGGCGGATTCGCGTCCGGCGCAGGGATCGGCGCTGATCAACACGCCGGTGAACTGGATTGTGGATCAAGACGGCCTGGACGCCAACGGCTTGGCCCAGGCGCACGAAGTGGCGCATAGCGCCGGATTGCGGCACCCCGACACGTCCGACAACGGGTCGGCCGCGGCCCCGGAGGGCTATTGGCAGCAGGGGCCGGACCGCCGCTCGTCGGCCGTCCAGGAGGTGGGGTTCGACGTCGAGGCGCGACGCGCGGTTCCCGCGTCGAATTTCGACCTGATGGCCTACCGGTCGCCGCGGTGGATCTCGCCGTTCCACTACAGGCGGCTCATCGCCAGCACCACTCACGGGGACTTGTCGGCCGTGTTGACGCCGGAAGCGGGCCGCTCCGAAGGCCCGTCGGAATCGATCGTCGTCAGCGGCTGGGTGAACCTGGACAGCAACAATGGGTTCCTCGAGCCGGCGTTCCGGGTGATCTCGCCCCAGCCGGTGAAGAACCGTTGGAAAAACGATGGCGAATACTGCATCCGCCTGTTCAACGGCACGCAACGGCTTTCCGATAACTGCTTCGACCTTCCCGCCGGCGACTCCGACGAGGGCACTTCCCGCCGCCGCGGCTTCTCGTTCGCGATGCCGCTTCCGGCAGGGTCCAACCGTGTGTCGTTCGCGCGGGGGACGGTGGAACTGGGGCTGCTCGCGGATTCGGGGATCAACCCCGTGCTCACGCTCCAGAGTCCGCAAACCGGCGCGCGGTGGCAAGGGCGCCAGCGGATCGGATGGGCGGCCACCGTCGCCGGCGACCGTCCGCTGACGCATGCCGTCTACTTCTCGCCGGACGGCGGCCAGACGTGGCAGATCCTCGATGTCGAACCGGGAGCCAATGGGCTCGATCTCCACTCGGCGGATTTGCCAGTATCCGACAACGCGCTGATCCGCGTGGCTACGTCGTCGGGCTGGAACTCCACCGTACGGACCTCCGGCGCCATCTCGATTCTCCCTTCGCCGCGTGGCGAGTTGTCGGCGCCCCGGATCGACTTCGGCGCCGCCGCGCCGGGGCAGGCTGTCGGCCGGGCGGTGACGCTGTACAACACCGGGAATGCGCCGCTGCGGATCTCGTCGGTACGGCTGGAAGGGGCGGCATTCGCGCTGCAAGGCACGGCTCCGGCGTCGCTCGATTCCGGCGCGTCGTTCGACGTTCTGTTGCGGTTTACTCCCGCCGGAGGCGGCGGTGTGGAAGGCGTGCTGATCCTGGCCACCAATGACGGGGACAATCCCGAGATCCGGCTGCCTTTGTCGGGCGTCGGAACTGGCGTGGCCACGCAGGCTCCGGTGATCGCGGTGTCTCCCGCGCGGCTGGATTTCGGTCCCGTGGATCCGGGCCAATCGCGGGACCTCACCATCGAGATCGCCAACCGGGGAACGGCTCCGCTGACGGTTTCCGCCATTACTTCGTCGAGCCCGCGATTCGTGCCGGCCGCGTTCACCGCGCCGTTGACCCTCGCGCCGGCCACGACGCGGCAACTGGCGGTTCGGTTCTCACCGGATTCGGCCGGAGAGTCCAGCGCCACGCTGACGATCGCCTCGGACGATCCGTCGCGCCCATTGGTGACGGTGAGCGTCGTGGGACGCGGCGGACAGGACGCGGCATCGGCTCCGCGGATTGAAGTCGCGCCCACCGCGGTGGGGTTCGGATCGGTGACGGTCGGCCAGTCGAACGACCAGCAGGTCACCATACGCAACAGCGGAGCCTCGGCGTTGAGCGTAACCGCGCTAACGACGGCCAATCCGGTGTTCTCGGTGGTGTCGCCGCGAGCGCCGTTCACGGTCTCGGCCGGCGCGACTTCGGTGATCACGGTGCGGTTCGGGCCGGTTTCGGCGGGTCCGGCGGACACGGCGCTCACCATCGGCAGCAACGATCCGCGGCAACCGTCGGTCACGGTGGCGCTCTCTGGATCGGGCGCGGGTGTGACCGCGCAGGGACGGCTGGCTGTAACGCCGCCCGCGATCGACTTCGGATCGGCGCCGGTGGGCGAGCCGAGAACTTCCACGGTTACGCTTCGCAACACCGGGGCGGGCATCCTGACGGTGACCTCCCTGAACGTGTCGGGCGCCGCGTTCACCATCGGCGGCGCCACCGCGCCCTTGGTGCTGGCTCCCAATGGCTCCCAGGCGTTCACGGTTCGTATGTTGGCGCTCGAGAGCGGACCGCAGAGGGGCACGCTCACGATCGCGAGCGACGACCCCGCTTCGGCGGTGACGACCGTGTCGCTCACCGTAACCGCGACGGGGACGGTGAGCCGGGAACTTACGGTTGAGGACGGCGTGTTCGAGCGCTATCACCGGCAAACGGTGACAACGCAGTACTACGTCAACCGGCTGACGCCCGCGCGGTATCCGGCCACCTTGAAGACCATCCGGATATACATCGGCCAGGAGACGATCTCGCCCGGCGATCAGATCACGTTTCTCTGGGCCAACAACCTCGGCGGTTCGCCCGAACTGGCGCCGTTGTCGCTGCGGTCCGCGGGCGTACGCGTGCTGAAAGAAGAGGACTGGCTCGAGTTTCAAGTTCCCGGCGGTCTGACGATCCAGCAGGGCGACTTCGTTGTCGGGTTCGCCAGCACGAACTCAGGTTCGCGTACCGTCGCGTTGGACGATTCCGGCTACAGGGAGCGTTCGTACATCTCGTTCGATGGCGGGACGTTCCGGCTGGGGTCGACCGAGACGCTGATCGGCCGGTCGAACTTCGGGATCCGCGCGGTGCTCGAGTAGTCCCGGTAGGCGCGCCGGATCCCCTGCTCGAGCGGGACCCGCGCGCGCCAGCCCATGGCTGCCATGCGGCTGACGTCCAGCCGCTTACGGGGCGTTCCGTCCGGCTTGCTCAGGTCCCAGAGAATGGACCCATGGAAGCCGGCCGCGGCCGCCACCAGACCAGCCAGTTGCCGGATTGGCAGATCCTCGCCAGTGCCGACGTTCACCGGCTCGGCCGAGTCGTAGCCGCGCATGAGGAACACGGCGGCGTCAGCCAGATCGTCCGAGTGGAGAAACTCGCGAAACGGAGTACCGGTTCCCCAGAGAGTGACCGTGGGGTAGCCGTGCTCAACCGCTTCGTGGAATCGGCGGATCATGGCCGGAAGCACGTGGGATGTGGCGGGATTGTAGTTGTCGTTGGGGCCGTATAGGTTGGTGGGCATCACGCTGATGCCGTGGAAGCCATGCTGCTGGCGAAGGGCCCGCAACATGTGAATGCCCGCGATCTTGGCGATGGCGTAGGCTTCGTTGGTGGGCTCGAGCGGACCGGTGAGGAGACAGTCCTCGCGGATTGGCTGCCGGGCGAGGCGGGGATAGATGCAGGAAGAGCCGAGGAACAGCAGTTTCTTCACGCGATGCCGCCATGCCGCCAACATTACGTTCTGCTGGATCGCCAGATTGTCCGCCAGGAAATCGGCCGGCCGGGTCGAGTTCACCAGAATGCCGCCGACCCGCGCCGCCGCCAAAAAGACATACTCGGGCCGTTCGGAGGCGAAGAACTCTTCCACCGCGGCGGGATCACGAAGATCCAACTCGCTCCGCGTCCGGCCAATCAACCGTTGCGCCCGCTCCGCTTGCAAGCGCCGCCAGATCGCCGAGCCCGCCAGTCCCCGGTGTCCGGCCACGTAGATCCGCGCCCCGATGTCCATTTTCATCCTCCCGGCCCAAGGCTTCGCGCCGGGCCTTTTCCAGATCGTGCTCCATCATGATGCGAACCAGCCCCGGGAAATCGACGCCGGCACTCCACCCGAGAACCGCGCGAGCCTTGCGGGCATCGCCGAGCAGGCAGTCGACCTCGGAAGGACGCATATACCGGGGCGCGATCTCCACATGGGCGCGCCAATCCACTCCGGCGATGCCGGCCGCATGCTCCAGAAACTCGCGGACCGAGTGGGTCTCGCCAGTGGCGACGACGAAGTCGTCCGGTTGGGGAGCTTGCAGCATCCGCCACATCGCTTCGACGTAGTCGCCGGCGA
>SXGS01147494.1_pt1 | contig 13781 bp, 7 predicted proteins | sample 3174681 | NCBI WGS metagenome assembly SXGS01 (sample SAMN11356861, study PRJNA531348) | freshwater metagenome | isolation source: freshwater sample F1-80 | place: China: Fuxian Lake, Yuxi | collected 2017-12-25
CAGAAACAGGATATTGCCCGGATGTGGATCGGCGTGGAAATGGCCATGCACCAAGATCATCTTGAGCACCGCATCAGCCCCGCGCCGCGCCAACAGCGCCAAGTCATACCCCGCCTCACGGGCCTTGGCAAAGTCGGTGCCCTGGATACCCTGCAAGCGCTCCTGCACATTCACGCTATCGCGGCAATAATCCCAATAAACGCGCGGCACCCGTACCGTATCGTCACCGGCAAAATAGCCCGCAAAACTGTCCAGATTGCGCGCCTCCTTGACCAGATCGGTTTCGCGCGTCAGAGAACGCCTTAACTGGGCCACGATCTGCACCGGACGATAGTTCCGCGTCTCAGGCCACTCCAGCTCGACGATGCGCGCCAGTTGATCGAGGATACGCAAATCGGCATCGATCTTGGGCAGGATATTCGGGCGCCGCACCTTGACCACTACCGGGGTGCCGTCATGCAAAACTGCGGCGTGAACCTGGGCGATCGAGGCCGCCGCAAAGGCTTCTTTCTCGAACAGCTGAAAGACCTCGTCGAGCGGGCGACCGAAGGCCTCAGTCAAAGTATGCTCAACCACCTCAAAGGCCACCGGCGGCACCTGGTTGTGCAGCTTTTCCAGTTCCTCAATCCACTGTGGCGCAAAAACATCGACGCGCGTGGCCAGTACCTGACCAAGCTTGACGAAGGTTGGCCCCAGCTCAGTTAGGGCCAGTCGCAAGCGCACCGGCTGATCGAGGTGTTCAACATCGCGAGACGGCTGCCAGCGCACCAGCCGCCCGGCCCGCTCCAGGGTGCGCGCCACCCCCGAATGCTTGACCAGATCGCCCCAGCCGTAATGCACCAACACGGTCGCAATTTCCTGCAGACGGTGCAAATCGCGCATCAGCGCCATGGTTTCACGCAGCATAAGAGTATGAGTGCATTCAGGCCGGTAATGCCCGCATACTAGACCAGCTCTGCCAGCAACGCACTAAACCCCCTGCATCGACCCGCTCATTACCATCCGCACTTGATAATCATTCTTGGATGAGTATAATCTACTGCTTATGAAACCGAGCGATCCTGTCCTGACTCAACTCGACCAACTCCCTGTCGGTATGCCTGCCATGGTGTGTTACATCGAGGCTCAGACCGAGATGACGGCTCGCCTGCGTGCCCTGGGCATCAAGCCAGGCAATCAGATTAGCGTCGTACGAAGCGCACCCCTGTCCGGACCGTTGCAGATTCGCGCCGGCCAGACCGACATCATCCTGCGCCGCAGCGAAGCCGCCACCATTCATGTCAACCCGGCTTTCTAGTCAAAACGAATCCGCATGAGCAAGGCGCGCATCGCTCTCGTCGGCATGCCCAATACGGGCAAGTCCACCCTCTTTAATCGTCTCTCGGGCGCCAGTGCCCGTGTCGGCAACTGGCCGGGAATGACCGTCGAACTCGAGATTGCCCGTCTCTTGGTCAGTGCCCGCATGGTCGAACTAGTGGACCTGCCCGGCCTCAACAACCTGCATGGCTTCAGCGAGGACGAACGGATTGCCCGCCACTTTCTTGAAACGCAGTCCCTTGATGCCCTGATCGTGGTCCTCAACGCCACCCAGATCGAACGCCAACTTGCCTTCGCCCTGCAGATCAAACAACTTGGACTGCCCCTGGTCCTGGTTCTCAACATGGCTGACGAGGCCATTCGCCGGCATGTCCTGATTGATCGCGAGGCCCTAGAAAAGGCCCTAGGCTACCCCGTCTGTCTCATCAGCGCAAAATATGGCCATGGCACCCAAACCGTGCGTCAGGCCCTTGAAGCCGTTTTACAAAACAAGGCCTCCACCGTCCCCTCCCAGCCACGCGCCACGCAAATTCAGGCCCTGCTTGAAGACGATGCCATTGAAGTCCAGACCACCGCGCTGCTGGCTGAGGCGGTGCGAACGCCACAAACGCCCGCCATCACTTATACCGATCGTATCGACAGCCTTCTCCTCCATCCCGGCTTGGGTGTCGTCGCATTCTTCTTCATCCTGCTCGGCCTGTTCCAGATCGTCTACAGCGTCGGCGCTCCCCTACAAGAACTTTTGGGAGAGATTCTGGAGGCGGCCAAGACTGACTGGATCGCGCCCCTTCTCACCCCCCTGCCCGCGGCCCTGACCAGTTTTCTGTTGGATGGCCTCTACGACGGGGTCGGCACCGTGGCCACTTTTCTGCCCATCATCCTGACCTTCTACCTGGTCATGAGCGCCGTCGAAGACAGTGGCTACATGGCCCGCGCCGCCTTCCTGATGGATGCACTGATGTCGCGCATGGGTCTGGACGGTCGCGCCTTTGTCATGCAAATCATGGGCTTTGGCTGCAATGTCCCGGCCGTCATGGGGACGCGCGTCTTGCGCAACCCCCTGCAACGCCGCCTGTCCATGCTGATCATCCCCTTCTCGCTCTGTTCGGCCCGGCTGCAAGTCTTCCTCTTCTTTACCACCGCCGTTTTTTCGCCGCAGGCAGCACCCTGGGTTCTATTGTCTTTTTATATCCTTTCCTTCCTGGTCGCCTTCCTCACGGCCTTTATCTGGCGGGGTCAGGTAGGCGAACAAGAGCCGCTGGTTATGGAATTGCCCCCTTATCGTTACCCCACCTTCGCTTATCTAGCCCTGCAAGCCCTGCGCGAGGCTGGACAATTTCTGCGGGGTGCCGGGGGATTCATCATCGCCGGTGTTGCCATCATCTGGCTCCTGACCCATCTCCCCTGGGGCGTCACGCCTGCGAGTCCCCAGTCCTGGGCTGGCCAGATCGCCACCTTTACCACCCCCCTCTTCGAACCGCTCGGCATTAACAACCTGCTGTCCATTGCTTTAATGTTCGGCTTCGTCGCCAAGGAAGTCGTGGTCGGCGCCCTCGCCGTTATCTACGGGGCCGGCCCCAACGAATTGGCCGGCATCGTGGCGCGCAGCATGGACTGGCGACAGGCCTACAGCTTTATGCTTTTTACCCTGCTCTACACCCCGTGCCTGGCCACCCTGGCCACGATTCGCCGCGAATCGCGCAGCCTAAAATTCACCTTCGCTTCCATGGCCTGGTCGATTGCAGTGGCCTGGCTAGCCAGCTTTGCGTTCTACCAGATCGTGACCTACTGACCCCACCAGGGTCTTCAGCGTCCGCCTCCCGGCCCTCATCGGCCCTCATCGGCCCCGCCCACGCCCCTTCCCCCTTTCGCCATTCCCGCCGTAAGATGGCGCCGCCATGTCTGCGATGCGCCCCTCCCTGCCGCTCCCAAGCCACCTGCTTTACACGGTGGGCAGTGGCTTTCTGCTCTCTTTATTCCTCATCATCGCGATGAGTCTCACCGGTCTCGGGGCATTAGAAGAGAATAACCAGCGTCTGGCCCGCATCACCGACGAAGTCATTGAAAAAACCCACCATGCCAATCTGATGCGCGACACCCTGCGCGACCGGGCTTTGACCATGCACGACATCTTCGTCACCCGGGAAGCGTTTACCCGTGAACAGTTAGTGCAGCACTTTTACCAGTTGGGCGGCGTCTATCTTTCACTCCGCCCCAAGCTGGAGGCCTATCCGCTTAACGCCGAAGAAAAGGCCATTCTTGCGCGGCTCGATCGACTCACCCTAGAAAACCAGCCGCTGATGATCAAGATCATCAATCTCGCCGTCGAGAATCAGGAAAAAAAGGCACTCTACCTCCTGCAAAATGAGGAGATGCATCGGCAAAGAGTCCTAGTTGCCACACTCGATGAGCTCATCCAAGCCCAACAGCAGATTGCCCATCAGGCCACCCTGGAAGCGGAACAAACCTATACGAACACCCGCAACCTGATGCTTATTCTCGGACTCATGGCGCTACTGCTGGCCATCTTCATTGGCAGCGTGATCCTGAAACGGGTCCAACGCCTGGCCTCAGAGACCGAACGGGCACGCAACCGCTACCAGACCCTGTTTGAAACCAACACCGAAGGCATTGTCATCCTCGGGAAAAACGGCTTTATCGGCTGTAACCAGGCCGCCCTCGATATGTTTGCTTACCCGAACGAGGCCGACTTTCTCGCCCAGCTACCCGAAAATCTTGGCACCAATCCGCAACCTGACGGCCGCCCGGCGACCGAGGTCGTGGCCGAGGCCACCAACACGGCCTTTGCCCAAGGCCATGCCTTCATGGACTGGGAAGCCCGGCGTAATGATGGCAGTCACTTTCCGGCCGCTATCGCACTCCACGCCATGCGCTTCGAAGGTGAGCCAACCCTGCAAGCCATCGTTCGTGACCTGACCCGCGAGAAGGAGGCCGAGCGTACCCTGCACGCCGCCCACACCGCAGCACTCGCCGCCGCCACCCTGAAGACCCAGTTCATCGCCAATATCAGCCATGAGATTCGTACGCCGATGAATGGTGTCCTGGGGATGACCGACCTCCTTCAGCGCCAACCACTGAGTCCGGAACAAGCCGGCTATGTCCGCGCCATCCATGATTCTGCGCAAACCCTCCTAAGCGTCCTGAACGACCTCCTTGATTTTTCCAAGCTGGCCGCTGGACGGATGACCATTGAACAAGTCGCCTTCGATCTGCCCACCCTGCTAACCTCGGTCAGCCAACTGCCGCAACACCGTGCCGAAACGACCGGCCTGCAATTTCACCTCCGTCTGCCCGACAACCTGCCGCATTGGGTTACGGGTGATCCGCTCCGCCTGCGCCAGATCCTCACCAACCTGCTCGACAACGCCATCAAATTTACCAAGCAAGGCTCGATTACCCTCGCGGTCGAATATCCCCATCCTGATCAGCACCCGCAAAACCTGCACTTTTCTGTTACAGACACCGGCATTGGCATCCCGGAGGCGGTGCGCAACGCCATTTTTGACGCCTTTATCCAGGCCGATGGCTCCGTCAGTCGGCATTTTGGCGGCACCGGCCTAGGCCTGACCATTTGCCGCGAACTTGCCGAACGCATGGGCGGCCGCCTCTGGCTTCAAGAAGCCCTCCCCGGCGCCGCAGCCTCAGCCGGAAGTTGTTTCCATCTTGATCTTCCGCTCGAGCCAGCCTCACCCGTCGATATTGCGGCCGACCTCTCTGAGCCGCACCGCTTTGAAAGCCCCTTGGACCAGTTCAACGGGGCACGCATCCTGGTTGCCGAAGATCACCCCGTCAACCAACTCCTGATCCGCGAAATGCTTGTCCAACTAGGCACAACGCCTACCCTGGCCAGCGATGGACGAGCAGCCTTTGCCGCCTACAGCGATGCCGAATCTCCCTTCGATCTCATCCTCATGGACTATCAGATGCCCGACTGGGATGGCTTGCAGACCACACGCGAGATCCGCGCCTGGGAATCTCGCCAAGGCTTACCGCGCTGCCCCATTCTGGCACTCACCGCCGCCACCTTCATCGACCACCAAGGCAACGTGTCCGACGAATGGCGCAGCGCCGGCATGGATGGCCATCTTGCAAAACCCATCACCACGGCACGGCTCTCAGCCGCCCTAGCCGAGTGGCTGATTGCCGAATCCATACCTCACTCGACCGGTAGCTCAAGCCCAGCCTCGCAGTTCAACAAACACCCGCCCTCCGTACTGGAAATGTTTGTGTCCACCACCACAGCCGACCTGTCGCAACTGGTTGAGCACCTCGAGCAAGAGCAACACGAAGAAGCCATCCGACTGGCCCACCGCATTTGCGGAGCTGCGGCTTTTATCGGCGCAACCGAGCTTGCCAACCAGGCCCGCGCCCTGGAGAAAACCCTAAAAGAAGGCGTTGCCCACAACGAATCGGCGCTTGATGCGCTACATCTGCAATTCTCATCCCTCAAAAAGGAGCTTAAAGCGCGCCTGAACGGACCCACCCACGGCTAGAATAGCGGCATCCCTTGACAGCAACACTCCTGAAACATGCTTGATATCCAGCTTTTACGCAAAGACCTGGCCAGCGTAGCCACCCGCCTGACCAGCCGCGACTTTCCCTTCGATACGGCGCGCTTTGAAGCCCTTGAGAGCGAACGCAAGGATCTGCAAACCCGCACGCAAGATCTGCAAGCTCAGCGCAACAGCCTCTCCAAGCAAATTGGCATGGCCAAGGGTCAGGGCCTTGATGCCACTGATTTGATGCAGCAAGTACCCGCCATCAACTCCACCCTGAACGACCTGGAAGCCCGGCTCGGCACCCTGCAAAACGAGATGCAAGCCTTTCTCGCCGGCATCCCCAACCTGCCACAAGAAGGCGTTCCGATGGGCCTTAACGAAGAAGGCAATGTCGAGATACGCCGCTGGGGCACGCCGCATCGCTTTGACTTCACCCCGCGCGACCATGTTGACCTCGGCGAGGCACTGGAGTTACTCGACTTTCCCACCGCCGTAAAAATTGCCACCAGTCGTTTTGCCCTGATGCGCGGCGACCTCGCCCGCCTGCATCGCGCCCTTGCCCAATTCATGCTCGATGTTCACACCGGCGAACACGGCTACGAAGAGGTCTATGTCCCCTACCTCGTCAACGCCGACTCCCTGCGCGGCACCGGCCAGCTACCCAAATTTGAAGAAGACCTGTTCAAGGTCGGCGACAGCCTCTACCTCATTCCCACCGCCGAGGTCCCCGTCACCAACATCGTCCGGGACGAAATTATCCCCATCGAAAACCTGCCCATCCGATTGGTCGCACACACCCCCTGTTTTCGTTCTGAGGCCGGCTCCTACGGCCGCGACACGCGCGGCATGGTCCGCCAACATCAGTTCGACAAAGTGGAATTGGTCCAGATGGTCCACCCCGACGACTCGGCCGCCGCCTTGGACGAACTGACCGGCCACGCCGAAGCCATTCTCCAGCGCCTGAACCTGCCCTACCGCGTCATGGCCCTGTGTACCGGCGACCTCGGCTTCTCGGCCGCCCGCACCTACGACCTCGAGGTCTGGCTACCGGGTCAAAATGCCTATCGTGAGATCTCCTCCTGCTCCAACTTCGAGGCCTTCCAGGCCCGCCGCCTCCAAGCCCGTTTCAAAAACGAGGCCGGCAAGAACGAATTGATCCACACCATCAACGGCTCCGGCCTCGCCGTGGGGCGCACCCTCGTCGCCGTACTGGAAAATTATCAGGAAGCCGACGGCAGCATCACCATCCCCGAGGCCCTGCGTCCCTACATGCGCGGCGTCGAACGGCTGCAAGCCAACGCTTAATGACCCGCGGCCCCGGGCAATATTCCAAACCCCTCAGCCAGCGGGCTGGCCCGCGACCAAACCACAAACGCTAGGGCTTTAACAAACGCTTCAACCACGAAGCGCCCTGCGATTGGAGCGGCTCATAGCGCTGCAAAATGTCGTAATAAATCCGCACATTCTCGGTCAAAGCCCGCGCCTCACCGCCCCGGGCATAGCCGTGCGGCAAACCCGCCGCGATACGCGGATTCGACAACAGCGGCAGCACCTCTTTAAGATCCTTCCACTGATGCGGATCTTTGCCCTGTTTACGGGCGAGACGCATGGCATCCTCAACATGTCCGGACCCGATGTTGTAAGCCGCCAGCGCCAGCCAAGTGCGATCTGGCTCGGCCACCGCCTCCGGCAAGGCGTCACGCAGCTGCAGCAAATAGCGCGCCCCACCCAGAATACTCTCGCGCGGATCGGTGCGGTCCACCACCCCCAGATGCTCGGCCGTCCGCTCGGTCAACATCATGATGCCGCGCACACTAGTAAATGAACGCGCCTGCGTATCCCACTGAGACTCCTGATAAGCCAGCGCCGCCAGCAAACGCCAATCAATCCCCGTCTGTCGCTCGGCCAGATAAAAATGCGTCTTCAAGGCGGGCAGCCGTTCCGTGCGCAAACGCAAAATGTTAAGCACATCCACTTCGCCAAGGCGCGAGACATGGCCAAAATAACGGTCGCGCAATTGAGCCACCAAGCCCGCCGACTCGGCCTTGCCAAAAAAACGCTGCAAAAGCCGGGCAAAACCACTCTCCAGGCGCGGCGACACCAACCACGCCAAAGGCTGCCGCTCAGCCACCTCAAACGCCGCCTGCAGACCCGGCAAATAATTACGCTCAATCGCCAGATTACGCTCATCACTCACCGTGCAATCGGACAAACCATGCGACACGCGCTCCAATAATTCACCCGGCGTAGCCCCCTCCATCCGCCGAATGCCGCGCCCCAGGGCTGGCGGCCTCAAAGCCTGTGCCCACTGTGAACCCGCTCCACCATCCACCACTTCGACGCGCAACTTGTCCAACTCGGCAGTCGAGCGCGGCAGAGGCAAAACCTGCGCACCGCATACCAGCCATTGCCGCAAGTGCTCATAAACAGGCCCGATCCTGACGCCCCCGATTTTCTCAATCGACGGCGTCAAAGCCGCCGCGGCCATATGAGCCTCCCCCCGCGCCAACCGAGCGTGCAGCGAATCCAGCGAATCGACCACCACAAAACGCACCGTCCAACCCTGCTGATGCGCAAAAGCCGTCACTAAATCATGCTCAAAGCCCATCGCCTCGTCGTCCGCATCCAGGAAATAGGTAGTCGGCCCATTCAAGGTCAAAACCACCAACTCCCCCGTATCGCCAGGAGGCGGCGGCACACGACCACAACCGGTCAACAGCCCCGCCAGCAAGGTCCACAACAGCACACGGTAAAAAAGCAACGCAAATCCGGGCAAGGATCCATTCCCCAAAACGGGCTACACCGGTAGAATAACGCACATGGCCGACCTTAGCGTCGGCCGATCGTTTAAGACCAACCCGGAAAGGTGGCAGAGTGGTCGAATGCACCGGATTCGAAATCCGGCATACGGTTTACCGTATCGGGGGTTCGAATCCCCCCCTTTCCGCCAAAACAAGACCTGCTAATTCGCTCAGTCGAATTGTCAGGCGCTCAGAGCCCCGCACCCCGCGGGGCTTTTTGCTTTTGCGCCCTGACTGACCCCATAGCCACCCACCCCTGAAATCCGTCTCAAACCCCGTTTCGTCTCAGAACCTCCTGACTTTTTTGCCGTGGTACGGCAGGAGGGGGGAGGCGAAAAGTCGGGGGGTTGGCGCCGTACCGATTAGATACCCTTGGGTTAAGAGTAACGAGGTGCTATGTCAAAACGCTGAAAAGCTTTTTGAGATAGACACTTGGCCCATCTTCCATGAACAACACGTTGCGGCTTTCCAGATCGGCCTTCTTTGTTGGATCGCCAACATTGAGCAGGTCGGCGAATTTCGTCGGTGACAGCACGAAGGCATTCAAGACCAGCGGCGCTTCGCCCGCCTTGGCCTGCGATGCCAACGTCGTTTCAAGCGTCTTCACTTCCTTGTAGAGCCCCAGCTTGGGGTGCGACAGGTCGAGATTGCGCAGCCCCTTCGGGTCGACAAAGGTCAGCCACTGCTTGCCGCTGGCATCGTCCACCAGCCACAGCAGGAAGTCCGGATAGAAATTGCCCGCCAACGCAAAGCCCAGGCCTTTCTCTTCCCGATCCGCATTGCGCAGCAGGTACAGACTGCGCGGGCCAATCGCTTCCTTGCCCTCGCCTGAGTTGTAGAACACCTCCAAATCGCGGACAAACTCCCATTCGCTCGGTGCGTCAAAAGCCAGCGGACGCAGTTTCAGCGGCACTGCATCCTTGTCCTCCAATGCCAGCAGCGGGTAGTACAAGTGGCGGTCGAAGCTGATGGCGACCATGTGTGGTGCGTTCCATTTGCTGGCCTCGCCGATCTTGCCGTCCGCCACCAGCTTCTTCAGCACTTCCAGCTTCGCCTGATACTCCAGACCGTCGTCGCTGTTCTCGATCTCGAACTGGTACAGCTTGAGCATCGACCCGTGATCTTCATCGATGTGGGTGATGTCGTAGAACTGGCCTTCATAGCCCGTCTTCAAGGCCTTGTAGAAGCGGTCGGTGTAGTCCATCAGCAGTCGAAGCAGGATGTCTTCCTGCTTGCGGATGTCGGCGAAGGTCGTCACGCTCAGTTCCGCCGCCGGGATGAACAGCGTGTACCAATCCTGCGCACCCGCGCAGAAGTCGATCAGCTTCTGCCGTTCCAGCCGCAGGTTGCTCCAGCTGCGTTGCAGCTTGTAATCCTGCAGGGCCAGATAGACGCGATCCCAGTTGAAGGCCGGGAAAAGTTGTGGATTCAACTTGCCCTCGTTGCGGGCTTGTATCGTCGGGGCTGCGCCCTTGTCCTTGCTGGACAGCGCTTCGACGCGCGGGTACAGGTCGAGCACCACATGGGGTGGCTTGATCTTGCTCTGGAACTGCGTGGGAATTTCGTACAGCCACGGGAAGTGCGTGCGCTTGAACCCCAGTTTCTGGTTGTCCTTGTAGCCATCCTTCAGCGCCAGGGTCTTGAGTTTGCCTTTGGGCAGGTTGGCCCGCGTCGGGAAGTCCAGCTCCAGCACTTCGTCACTGGGCGTGATGCCTTCCTCGCGCAGGTAGTCTTTGAACGCGGCCATGTAGCTGGCGCGCACGCCGAAGATGTTTAGCGCCTCCAGCTTGTCCAGATGCACGCCCTTGGGTCGGTCCTGCGGCAAGGTGCGCTTGAGCGAGAAACTCTTGCCCTTGAGGCGCACCCCGCGTCCGAACAACTGGATGATCTGCGAGCCTTCACCCTGGCCCATGTTCAGCAGACCCATCGTGGACACGCGCCAACTGCTCCAGCCTTCCGTGAATTTGCGCGAGCCGATCAGCACATTGAGGCGGCTGTCCTTGTTGTTCAGCGTGCCGAACAGCGCGCCGCCGAAGTCGTCGCGTTCGCTATCGAAGGCCTCCACGTCCTCCGCCATCCCGAAGAAGCCCGCATCGTCGCCGATGTTGATGAGGCCGAAGGGCTCTGCATCGCCCACGCGCAACGCCAACTCACCCTTGCTGCTCTTGATGTTGACCAGTTTCAGTCTCTGGCGGGCCGAGGCATTGAACACTCGCAGCAGGATGTCGGCGTACAGATCATCCACGCGACCGCCGAAGCCCATCAGGGGCGTGAAACGCCCGCTGAAGATGTTGTTGCCCTTGGCGTCCAAAATCTGCGCATTGTCCGCAATCAGGTCGGTCAGCCAGCTCTTGATCTGCGCTTCGCTGTTCAGGAAGTCTGCGAGGAAGTTCACCACTTCCAGGATGTCCGACTCCTCGCCTGACACGGTGTTGCCCACGAACACCCACAGCGGCTTTTCGATGTTGAAGTCGGCAAGCGCCGAGCGGTGCGTGCTCCACAGCCAGAGCTGTTGGTAGTAGGCCAGAAGGCAGGCGGTGAAATACTTGCGCGCGTTATCCGCCTGCTCGTAGGCCTCGCCATTCATGTTGAGGATCAGCGACTCTTTGCCGTAGCCGTCCTCATAGAAGAACTTGTACGAGTAATCGAACAGGATGCACTTGGCGTAAATCTCGCGCGTAGCGGTGATGCGCGCGCGGCGCTTGTCCTCGGCGGTCAGCGCAAGTTGTGCCTTCTGCCCGTCGTCCAGACTGCGCAGACTCGTGGTGTTGAACAACATCTTGGCGCGCTTCTTCTGGATGTCTTCTTCCGCCGCCGCCACGGTCATGCCCTTAGCCACCGCCTGCCCGAAGGTGGCCGAGTACTCGAAGGCAAAACCACCGCGCACCAGCGCATCGCGTCGCGCCATCCACGCACCCGCCGCCGTGCCCGTACCACGGTGGCCTTCGTCCACCAGCACCAGGTTGTTGCCCTCGAAGGCATCCACGGCCACCGTCTTGTCTCCCATCTCATCGCCTAGCTTGTTGATGTCGATGATCTCGATGGTGCCGCGCGCAGGCGACTGCGCCTTGTTAAAGAACTGCGAGAACCCAAAACCGGACGAATGCAGCTCTTCCAGATGCTGACGGCTCAACCCTTCGTTGGGCGTGAGCAGGACGATCTTGCTCGGGTAGTGATCGCTGCGCCCCGCCTGGAAGTAGTGCAGGTACTGACGGATGTTCACATGCAGCAGCAGGGTCTTGCCGCTACCGGTGGCATTCCAGAAGGCGATCTTGTTCAGGTCGTCCGCTTCGAAATCGCGGAACGGTTCCGCACCCGTCTCGGCGCGGTAGCGCGTCATTTCCTCGTTCAGGCCATCGAGCAAGTCCTGACGGTGGTTGAAGTACCAGTCCAGATACAGCTCGGTGAACAGCAGCGAGAGGTACTGGAAGTACTTCATCTGCAGTTCGTGGCCTTCCAGCTTGTTGCGCTGGGCGGTGATGGCCTGCCAGTGGGTGACGATGTTCAGGTCGTAGCGCCGCAGGTCGGCTTCGGGCACCTTGTTGGGATCGAACAAACCTCGGATGAGTTCGTGGAAGAACTTGGTCTGGCCGTCTTCGTCGATGCCCTCGAAGCGGTCATCGCCCAGGCGCATCTTGAGTGCCGCCAGCGAGCCGCCCTGAAAGAAACCCAGCACCCAGCGATTCAGCACCAGATCCTGATGGAAGCTGCGTTTTTTGGCTGTCGCCTTCTTTTTCGGCTCAGTCTTCGTTGCCATCGTCCGCCCCGGCGTTATTCATGGTCATGGCCAAGCGAATGGCTTCAGCGTCGCGGGTCAATTCCAGACGCAGTTCGTCTTCGCTCGGCAACACCAGCTTGTAGCGGCTGGCAAAAAGCTGCTCACTGCCGTTCAGTACCGAATACCGCACCACCGATTGATCTTTGGCCTCGCAAAGCAAGATCCCCACCGTGGGGTTGTCGCCTTCATTGCGCTTCAGGTCGTCGTACATGCGCACATACATGTCCATCTGGCCGATGTCTTGGTGCGTCAGCTCACTGGTTTTCAGGTCGATCAGCACAAAGCACTTGAGCAGGTAGTTGTAGAACACCAAGTCGATGTAGAAATCCTTGCTCTCGGTGCTGACGCGCTGCTGCCGGGCCACAAAGGCAAAGCCTTTGCCCAGCTCCAGCAAAAAGGCTTGCAGCTTGTCCATCAAGCCTTGCTCCAGGCCGGCCTCCAGCAACTTGCCGCTGCCGGGCAAGCCCAAAAACTCCAGCATCACCGGGTCGCGCACAAAGGCGCGTGGGCTGGTTTCTAGCTTGGACAAGTTTTGTCGCGCCTCGTCGGCCACGGCGGCCTTGTCCTGACTCAGCAGCAAACGCTCATAAAACAAGGTGCCGATCTGCCGCTCCAGTGCGCGCGAGCTCCAGTTTTGCGTGGCGGCCTCGTTCATGTACCACTGGCGCGCCTCGGGCTTGTCCAGGCGAGTGAGCAGCCGGTAGTGCGTCCAGCTCAATTCGGAACGCACTGCGTCCCAAATTGGAAAAGCCTGAAAAAAAGCCCGCATATGGCGCAGGTTGCGCTCGTCAAAGCCCTTCCCGAATTCTTGCGTCAGCCGCTCGGCCAGCAGGGGCAACAGTCGCTTGCCGTAAGCCGCACGCGCCGCACCCCCTTGCTCAAATTCGACGATATGTCGCCCCACCTGCCAGCAGGTTTGCACCTGAATGGCGTCCACCGCGCGCAACGCACGCTGACGCGCATCAGCAATAACGGCCTGCAACTGGCCCAGCAGTGCGCCTAATTCGTCACCAGCCTCGTGACGAATTGAAGGGTCTAACGGTACTTCAGGTTTTTTGGTCATCACACATCCTCCACCGAGAACATGCGCTCCAAAAACTCTTGTTCAATCTGCCTGAGATTGAGCTCGCGCGTAGCGCCACCGTCCTCAGTCATCTGCATCAGCTTGGTAGGAATGTTGTGGTCGCCGTTGATGTAGACGACGTCAAACTCGTTGTCCGCCGGGTTGATGGCGAGCTTGTCGCACAGCTTCGCTACGCCTTCGTAGTCCAGCACATCGCAGTCGCGCCACAGCACCAGGCAGGTCTCACCGCTGGGCAGCGTGCCGGTGACAGTGACAAAGCCGCGCGCAGGCTGCATGTCCAC
>SXGS01454218.1_pt1 | contig 13780 bp, 19 predicted proteins | sample 3174681 | NCBI WGS metagenome assembly SXGS01 (sample SAMN11356861, study PRJNA531348) | freshwater metagenome | isolation source: freshwater sample F1-80 | place: China: Fuxian Lake, Yuxi | collected 2017-12-25
AGTCTGCGTCGCTTGGGAGCTCATAAGTCGCGTCAGATGAAGCCGTACGAATTGCGTCTTGCAACGTCTTCACGGTCGTAACCGAAAGCACGTGTGCGGCCTGGTTTGGAAGTTTGTAGGGAATCATAGAAGATGGCTAATAGTTTCATCACTGCCCCCATAAGGGAGCAGAAAGAAACAACTAGTCGTTGTCCGGAACGAGAGCGGTAATAACCGCACCAAGCTCGTCGACGGCTTGAACGATCCAAGTGTTTGTGTCAACCAACATACACTTCAGAAGTGTTGTGGCTGGAATATCTACCTGGTTTGTACCATCAGAGTCAACGTTGTTGATCGTCGCGTTTGAAGCGGCAGGAGTCAACAACTCAAAACCGTTGGCCCCAACCCAGATCGTGAACAGCTTGCCAATGAGCGAAGCGGAACTCGCAGGGAGCGTAATCGCGTTAGTAGCCGATGCCGAAGTCACGACCGCATGAGTGGTGTTGCCAGACATGAGGCCTGTAGTGAGACCATCAGCAGTCGCGATAAGTGCCTCAGACGTCGCCATTTTTACTGGCGTGATAACTCCTGAGACAATTTTTGCAGCGGCATCAATCGCTCCGTCAGCCACCTTAGCGGCGGTCACGGCATCATCAGCGAGCTCCGCGGTCCCAATGGAACCTGCGTCCGCAATGATAGTGCCAGTAAAAGAGCCTGTTGCCGCATCGAAAACCTTCTCTGTGCCGCTATAGATGTCAGAAGTTGCTGACAGGTATAGGCTCGCACCTGCGGAGAGAATGAGGTTTCGATTAAAAACTTTTCCTGATGCTGCCATATGTCCTTTTTATTAAGGAGTAAGGGGAGGAAAAATCCTCCCCTTCACTTACCTACTGGCGTTAGGCCAGAGTTGCTGAATTAACTTTAACATTCACGAGAGCGCGAGCGCCTTCGACGAAAGTCTTCTTGCCGTACATCGTCCAAGGAAGGACGTTCTTTCCGAGCTTATCTTGAACCTCCTTGAAGGCAACCTTTGGAGCCTGTTGAATAACGAGGTCAATAGCACCCTTCTGACCGAACTGGAGATACACAGTCTCAAGAGACCATGGGTCATTGGCTTCAGAAGCAGAAACGACAGCTTCAGATCCACCCTTCCAGGTTACGGTGATGTAAGTACCCGAGCTCGAAGCAGAGATGCCCGAGAGCGTGTTCAAATCATCAGCGTTAGTAAGCGCCTGGTGCTTAGCAGAAATGCTAGTACCAGGGGCGTTTAGGAAGTTCACCAGGTTAGTAAGCGTGGTAGCAAGGTCGGTTTCCGACTTCACTTCACCTGCAACGTCGATTGTACCCGTCTCAAACGTGATAACCACGCCTGCGATGGTCACAGTGTCGTTGTCAGAAGGTTGGTTAGCTGGAGTCCAGCGGCCGGTCCAGTACAGGTTATTTGAGAGGTAAAGCTCGAAGCCCATGTACTTACCGATCTTACCGTTCATACCGATCTCGTCACCGAGCGCAGTATCCTTGCCATCCATCTTCTCCAAAAGAAGCTGGTGGACGGTAGGCGAAATGACGGCATAACGACTCTTGCGGTCAACGTTCTGACGGTCGAGCTTCTTGCCAGCGGCGGCAAACATCTTCGCGATGTTGCTCGTGGTCAGATCAATGCTCGTTCCGGCAGTACCACCAACATCGGCATCATCCAGGGATGAAGTCGCGTTGATAACTTCGGACAAGAAATCCGAGTCGATAAAGTCGTAAAGTTCCTTACCAGCGTCGTCCGCGAACTTGTTCACGGTCGGCCACTTGTTCTGAAGTTCATCGAGATCGTCGACGTAGAAGGGAACAACCTTTGTAGTGTCTACTGAAAGGAATTCATCAGTAGAAGAGATGTCCTGAACGGTCACAGCCGTATTTTTAGTATACGACTGAACCGTCATGCGAGAGCGGTAGGGGCGGTGAACAGTGTCACCGTTTTTGAGCATTGCGCGTTCCTCGTAGGAAGCGAGAGCTCGGAACACAGGCTCGTTGAAGCGAATGACTTGCATTCGATTAGACCAGTATTCGGGGTTGAAGGCCGTAAGGTTATTGGCCATAGAAGCTAGGCGTTATTAGGCCCGGCGTCCAAGATTATCACTGTATTTTTGGAAAGCGGCGATTCCCTCCGGGGTCGTCATGTCGAAGCTCGGCATTTCGTCCGGGTTTGTGTGGGTCTTGCCTCCTCCGCGGCTTGATTCTGCCGTCGCGGACTTGCCGCGTGGCTTATCGAACATCATGTCGCGGTAGACCGACTTAAGTGGCACGTTCCAGAATTCCTTCTTAAACGCGCGTTCCTTGAGCTCCGACTTTTCCTCAGTTGTGAGGTCAGCCGCCTCAGGAATTTCCTCCGTCAGCTTTTGGAATTCTTCCCTAAATCCAGCCTCTGCATTGGCAGCCTGGGACTGTTTAATATGAGGGGATAACTCCTGTAGAGCTTGCTTCTTCGCAACGGAAAGCAGATCGTTGAAGAATTCTGGGGCGACGTTGTACTTGGTCGCGAGAGCCGCAACCTCATCGCTTGCCTCCTTCTTCGTAATGTCCCCACCCGCGAGGGCGGTCGCAAGATCAGCTAACTTCTTCTCTACAGCTTTGGAACTTGCCGCTGCTTCCTCTGCCTTCTTCTCGGCCGCTATGGCACGATTTTCGGCTTCTTGTCGCTTCGTCGATTCCTCGTCGAGGCGATGCTTTGGAATCATTGGCTCCTTCCCACCCGGATCCTTAGGGGATTCGGGCGTTGTTTTTGGTTCCGCTGACGGGGCGGCGGTGGGGATCTCCACCTTTGATTCGTCTGGGTTAAGCTCAGCCATACGTTTGTTATCGCGGGCTCGACCGCGTGTGGTTAAGAATTGTCACCTAAATTTAAGACGTCCGGCCTTCTTCCGACCGCTCGATCAATTCGTTAATTGACCGCTCGATCTGATCCTGTGCGCCTGCGAGGCCGACCGTGCGAACGAACATCCTGTGCATTGCCTTGAGATCCGGATCTTTCGCGACGAGCTCGAGGATTCGCTCCTTGAAGTCCTGCCGCATCTTCACGACCAGCTTTTTGAAGGCCGGCTCGTTCAGAAGCGACGCGGCTTCCGTGGAGGACTCAAAGAGGTCCATCCACTGCGTTGCAATTTCCTGGCTCCCGTCGTTTGCAAGTCCCGGGATCAGCCCTTTCAGTTTATCATACATTGACATAGGCGTGTTGGATTACATGGCAAGCGGCTGAGGAGCGCCCGAAATTGCATCCTGTCGGACCATCTCCTCCATCGGTGGCATGCCTGGGGGCGGTGCCATCATCGGGGCGGCGAGCGGAACCTGGGTGATCTGCGTTGCGCCCGGTGGAAGCGCCTGCGGAGCGGGTGCTTGCGGAGCAGGTGCCTGCGCGGGCTGCGGGTTCGACTGCATGAGCAGCTCGTTCGTCTTCTTCTCCACGACCTCCTTCGCCTTGCGGATCTCGTTCTCGGCGGCGAAATCAACTTCTGCGTTCGCGTGCTTGATAATGCGGTCGATGACGTTAGGCTTAAGGCCGTTCGTCTTCTTGGCAAAATCAAGGTGTTTTTGGATGTGTCCTGCCGTGGCACCCTTGTTGGCCTCCACGTCCTTGGAAAGCATGTCCTCGTTCTCAGCCGCGGCTTCCGCGAGGATTTCCCAGTCACCCTCCATGTCCGGATTAAGGAGGCGCCCAAGCTCGTCGTCCGTGAAGCCCATGACCATAGCCTCCTTCTCATCGAGGAACCGCTGGTTGAGGCGAGGATTCTCACGGGCCGCGCCCATGTACGCCTGGAAGCTGGCGCGCTCGATCTGCTTCGAGGCCTCTTCTGTGGAGTCCGTCGTCACGATGACGTCGAAGTTACCCTTGAGGTCCGACTTCGTGACCTTGCGCCACTCGTAGCCCTTCGTTCCAAGGACCTTGATGCGCTTCTCCTGCGTCATGTTCTCCTCCACGCCCGCGGCGTAGAGCTCACCGAGGCGGCGATAGCACTCGCGATACGTGCGATTGACGGTAAAGAAGCGGTCGGCGACCTGGTCGACGAGCCCGGCGTATTCCGTGGCCGACATGCGCTTCGAGTTCGGCATGCCCTTCGACATGTCGTTGACGCCCGAGTCGCGGGAGAATCCTGTGTTGAGGAACGTCATGAGATCCAACGAGTCCGTGATGCTCGGGAAGTCCCGGAGCTTAATGACCTCGTTCGGGTTCCCGTTCACCGCGATCTTGCCCATCGGCTTCGGGTCGAGCTGCGCCGGGTTCGTGATGCGGTTCGCATCGTAAATCGTCATGCCGTAGTTGCGGAACGCGTTGTTGTCGAGAACCTGACTCGTGAGGATGTTCTGTACCTGGTTGACCTCCTTGAAGAGTTCGCCGATGCCGGGGGTCCAGAACTCGAACGGGTGAGGGAACACGGCCCATGAGGAGAAGTGGAACTCGTCGGAGGCGTAGAGTTCCCTGAGCGGGAGGGTGCGTACGGCGCGGGTGTACTCGCGGGAGAAAAGACAGTAAACGCGCTCGCCCTCGTACGTCGTCATCCACTCCACGAGCTTCGCCGAGTCCTGCGACAAATAGACCGCGTTTGATAGACCAAGTGAGGCTCGGCGCGCTTCGATCGACGCGTACTTCGAGCTTGCGTCTCCGTCTGACTGGAGCTTGCCGACGATGGCGGTGACCGCCTCCTGGTCGTAGATCGGGTCCTCCAGCTGGAACTTGCTGCGGATAATGTTATCCTGCCCGCAGTAGGTCGCCTGCTCGAACGGCATGAGACCGCCCGCGAGAGGGTCAATAAGAAAATCCAAAGGATCGACGACCTCGAGATAGTCGGTAAACCCACCTTTTGAGTTAGAAAACTTCTTAAAGATGGCCCGGCCGTAGAGACCGGCGACACGTTTGTTGAGAAGATCTTTTAGATCCCAATAGCCGATGCGGGCATCATGCCTGATGAGGCCCGTCATGTTCGCGGCCTTCGGCTTGTCACCCTCCTCCTGCGGATCGAACCCGATCGTCGGAGGATCATCAACCTTACTTACCCAGGTCTCGACCGTGCCCTGGAGCATCGGGAGATGGATGTTCGCCCTCGTGACGAGTGACTTCTTCTTCTTGCCGTAGTACATCTCATCGACGAGAAGCCATGCCGCCTCGCGCTGGGAGCGGTATTCGAGGGCATGGTCGTATTCCTCGCAGCACTGGGCGACGATCTTCTTGACGACCTCGTCCGTAAATTTCTTTGCCATAGTGTTTTGTTAAGGGCTCTTTATATCCAGCTAACGCTGGATATTAGATCCCAAGTTCATCGTAAAGCGGGACGTAGGCTTCCTCCTCGTTAAGGACGAAGAGTCCCAAAGGGTCGTTCGGATCGTGGCGCTTGGGCTGTGGGATGTCCGGGGCCAGGCGATTGAGCGAGAACATCCACGCGTATCCGAGGGCGTCAGCAACGTCGTCGTGTCGCGCGCGCGGGAAGCGCGTGAGCTGCTCGATAAGCTTCGTCATCCACTTCTGAATCCGGATTGCCCCGAGCTTCATCGGAGATGCCATCGCTGCAATGCGTTGATACTTCGCGTCCGACATGTTCCCGCGCCTGTCGCCTGAGCCTTTCGGCGGCGAGACGTACTCGACGTTGAGGAAGTGGCGGTCGTTGAGCATCCGCTTCTCGAGCGGTGAGATGAGAAAGTTCGTTGCCGTGGACTTCTCGATTCTGACGACCTGTGGGTGATACATGTCGTCCAGGCGAAAGATCTCGTCGATGATGCGGTCGGTGTCCGTACCCATTTTATCAGATACGTAGTCGACGACGTAGAGAGTGTTCTTCTCGTCGGAAGCTGTGACCACCATCGCGGAGTCGTCCGCGCCTTTCTTCACACCGCCTCCGCCCACGTCGACGGTGAGCTCAATAAGAGGGCTCGTTGGGAATTCCTTCTGCTTGTCGAAGTACGTGAAGACCTTGAACTCGGCGTTCTCCGCCGGGGTCGGGTCGTTCATCCACTCCATGAAATACTGCGCCAACTGGTCGCGAGCGATATAGGCGGCCTTAATCTTATTGAGAGTTTCCAGAGGAAACCGCTCGGGCCAAAGTGAGGTGTCATCCTCCTTGATCGCGGAGAAAACTTTCGTCTTAAACTCGGGATAGAGCCCTTGATTAACGATACGGTTTAAGAGGGAGTCCATGTGGAGGATGGTCCCGATCACGATACACTGCCCGACCTTCGGCGCGAGCGTAGGGAGTACGGTTCCGTTAAACCAGGCCTCGAAGTCAAAGCGCCGAAGCTCTGAACGCACCATCTCGTCGTCCTCGACGTCGTCCATGACCACGAGATCCGGACGGTCGGTGCCGTTGATAAGACCGCGGAGCTGCGCGCCGCGTCCTTTTGCGTGAATGAGACAGCCATTGGTCGTGCGAATTTCTGTTTCCGACCACTTTTCCGAGCGCTGTTGGCCGAATGCCCAAAGAATCCACTTGTTCGACTCCAATTCCTCCTTGATACGGCGAAGAAAGCGAATGGCCATGTCTTCCGTGGCCGAGATGATGACAATGTGGCGCTTACGCTCGAAGAGGATGCAGTAGAGGACGTAGAAGAGGGTGGTGACGGTCGATTTTGCGTGGTTACGTGGGGCTGCGAAGCCGATGAAGAGCTCGGACATGTATGTGTCCATCATTTCCACGTGGAAAGCCGGTGAGGGGAGACGCTCGCCGTTGGATTGGTCGGTCATGTGATGACCAAGGACGGTGGAGGCGAAGGAAAGGGGCTCGTTTTTGAAGCGAGAAACGAAAAGTTGTTTGGCTTCGGGGCCGTTGGGATCGAGTTCGCCTGCTTGGATGCGACGTTTGAGCTCGATTTTTTGTTCCTGAGTAAGAGATAGGGCCACAATGCGGTCATTTTACCATTAAAATCGGGCCGAAATGGTTTAAAAATTTTGTGCAATTACTTCCATGCTCACATACACGCTCCCACGCTCCCGATGGGGGGAGCGGGTGGGTCTTCTTGCGTGGGCTCGTTGCCTGCCTCGCGTGCGTGCGCGCGTGTGTGCCTACGCACGTGCCCTCTTTTCTCACTTTCTTTTTTTGCACCCCCTCCCCCTCCCTCGCTCGCGTGGGTGAAAGGCCGTAGCTGCGTGGTTGTTGATACTTATAGTGTCGCACAATGAAGATTGTATGACACAAGAAAGAAAAGCCGCTAAGGTTAGTGGTTAAAGGCCAAGAGCTGTAAGCAAATCGCTACCGTCTAGGTTCACGTTAACGCTTTGCACCTGAACTTTAGTAATCTTCGCACCTGTTAAGTCGGCTAGCTGATCCGCTGCACGCAGGCGGATTGAATGGTCTGGTGCTTCCGATTCTCTTGCTTCACCTCGATAGGTTACGACTGCACGCGCGTCCATAGCCTCATTCACCACGCGCGCCATTTTGTCCGGGGTTGCACCGGCTTCCGCTAGTGCCTTCTGAAAACCCTGAGAAGTAAAAGGCTTTGACGGTGTTCCGTCGATAGTACCGTGACTGTAACCAGCCAAAGTCAATAATTGCGTGCGCGTCAAAGGCTTTTCGCGTTTTGTGTTCTCCACCACCTCGGCGGCTAATCGTTTATGTCGTTGCGTTGGACGGATATTCTGCCGCTTTGTCACGGTTTTCGTTGCTGTACTAGTCATAGTCTAACTATGTGGATAACTCACTCATTCAAATACTTGACACTCATTCAAATGAGTGATATAGTGTCTTTGTAAGGTCATTGACCTTCAAGAGTCGCAAGACTCACACCACACGCGGCGACGCCCTGGCATAACGCTAGCGCACCCGTCGCGTGTGGCCTCTCTCACATCATTCTAACACTTAACGCGCAAAGTATGTTTATCGAAATCTTTCGCGACGGCATGCACCTCATGGAGCCGATCGAAATAAGGGATCAGGACGTTGAGGCTTTTAATGAAATACTTACCCAAAACGGCCACGGAGTAAAGCAATACCGCCCACATGGCATGTGTCCAGACTGTGGCGGCTACGACGGCGAACATCTCCGAGCATCATGTAACGAATAACTAAACCTATATGAAATCTACTGTAAACTTTTCCACGTTCTGCGACTCCTTTAGCGAGACCTACAAAAATAATTTTAGCTATGAAGGCAAACGCGCGCTGTTTGACTACCTCAGGAATTACGAAGAGGAAACAGGCGAAGAAATGGAACTCGATCCCGTCGCCTACTGCTGCGAGTACACGGAATACGACAGTCTAAAGGAACTTAATGAGTCTCTTGATAAGCCTCTTTCCCTCGACTCACTACGCGATCACACTACAGTTATTGAGTGCGACAACGGCCATATTATTATTCAAAACTTCTAATATGCCACGCTTTCACGTCTACATTACCGAGCAAGTACATTCATTCATTTCCGTTGACGCCGACACGGCCGACGAGGCGCGCCGTATGGTACTTGCGGGCGACTACAATTCAGAAGACCAGAGCGACCCGGACAGCGACGGTTTAACCGTTACCGACGTCGAATTAAGCGATTAACTATATTTCTCCCATTCCTCAAGCCACTTGTGGAAGGCGTCCTCACCTTTGCGCGCTCATCTCAAATCGTGAGCATAAGGCCGAACGGCTACACGCGCACCGCCATTGACGTCACACGGTCAGACTCAAACCTAAAACACCGTATGTACACGCTAGAAGCCTCATTCATCTTTACCTAACCTATGCCCTCCCCCCACTCTCTCGGCTACATCCAAATCAACGACCACAAGTACAAGGAACGCCACCCACTCACAATTACCGTCCTCAACTTCTTCCGCAACGTCCTAGGCGGCCTGATCCTCCTCTTCGCCATCCTCATGCCCTTCTTCACCTTCTGGCTCATCTCAATGCCCCAGGCGTAAGAATAAGAATACCCCCCAAGGGGGTATTCTTCATTCCCCGCCATCAAACGCCCTCAACCTCTCCCCCGCCTTAATGGCCATTTCCTCCGTCACACTAGCCACACCCAAAGCCCGCCACTCCTCCATTCTCTCAAACCCCACCGCATACACCCTCGCCCCACGACTTAACCCACAGCTCCACCCAATAACGAACCGCGCCAAAGTTCCCCGCCCGAGCACAAAGCAATCAAACGGCTTATAGCCCGCGCTCATGTCCGAAATCTTGTGCCCCTTCGCCCCTCGTTTTGTCCCCCTCCCCGCAGCGTACCGGAGCGCATCCGCCTGCATCTCCTCATGCTCTCCGACGGCTAGCCTGCCCGCGCAGCGGGTAGGCGTGCAGGCCGCCCTCTTACCCTTCCGCCCCTCACATCGCACATGCTTCAGCTCAAACGCCGCGGCAATGTTCCCGACGCTAGCCGGGTTCATGCCCGCAATCCAATCCAAACCCGCCCCCGAGACGCTCCAAGGGCTAAAGTCCGTCTGCATCCCCGCCTCGTCCCTCCATTTCATATCCTCCCCATTGTACGCCACGGGAAACGCGCTACCCGCATTTCCTTGACCGCTGATTAGCCCGCGCCCGGAATTTCATTTTCAGCCGCCCCTGAGGCCAATGAGCTCTGCCGGCTCTGGCTTGACTCAGAACGCCAAAACGAACTGACCATCCTCCGTTTTACCCACCTTCCCGAGGCTCGTCATGAAAAAAGTGAAATTTCCCAGCAAATGACGCGATGACGAGATGACGAGCTATTTTAAAAAAAACTTTTTCTTTTTCTCTATATTCCTCTTATATAATATTATTATTATTATTATTAGAAGGACTCGTCACCTCGTCATAGACTATACGTTTTTTAGCTAATATTAGCTACGATGACGAGGTGACGAGCTATCAATTAACGCGTCATGAGTGCGTCATAAAAACCCGGAAAATCCGCCTGTGGATAACATATACTATATAATGTGTGTTATAATTCTTATACTTAATAAAACTTATACACAGTATGGACGAACAAACCTTTCGGCCCTTCGTTATCACCTCTGTTCGACTGGACGAGGAATCACATCGTTTGGTGAAACTTCGGCTCATAGAAGAGCACCTTGGATCTTTCTCGGACTTCGTCAACCGGGCAATGTTGGAATTTCTTGAGAAAAAGTCGAAATAAGACAGCTTTTCGGTAATTTCATATTTTCTATGCCGAAAAAGCCAAAGACTCAGGAAATAGCCCGTGCTTTTCTGGCGTCGACGATTATGTTCGACGGGCATTTGTTGGACGCCAAAGTCGACATCCTCTTTCACGCCGACGAGCAGATCTTTTACCACTACGACCAAGCCTCTGGCGCGTGGGTCATCATTCCAGTAGGAGACAGGGACACGGGACCGTTAGCGAAGATGCTTTCGTCTTTTCTCGAGACCAATTTTCCGGATGTGGATGCGAACTCGTCAGCGATTAAGGAACTTAGAGCGGCAATTGTGCGGATCATGGACAACGTGGTGGGAGAGGAAACGCACGAGCTGACGCGATACACAGCGTTTCAGGACGGACTATTAGATTGGCAAACCTTTGAACTCGTTCCGCACGATAAAACGAAGCTCGCGTTTCACTCGTTCCCCTTTAGTTATCCACACGAAACACAAGTTATCCACACCCCCGTCTTCGACGCGTACCTAGCCCGCGCGTTCAAAGACGACGCGGCTATGCAAGCATTCATCCCTGAGATGATTGGCTACTACATGCTTCCAAAGACAAAGGAGCCAGCGGCGTTCTACCTCTACGGTCAGGCCAGATCGGGCAAATCCGTCATGCTCGACCTTATGCGCGAGCTGATCGGTGACCGCTTCACTTGTTCCTTCTCGCTCCAGAGCCTCACAAGTGACAAATACACGGTAGCTGAACTGGCTGGCAAACGCGTAAACATCCAGGACGAGGACGAGTCGGAGTTTATCCTTTCGGACAAGTTCAAGGCTCTAATCTCACAGTCTAGGATTCAAGCGGAACGTAAGTACGGCACGCCCTTTTCCTTTTGCCCGCACTGCAAGCTTCTTTTCGGATCAAATCAGCTCCCGATGTTCAAGAGCGTTGACGATGGTCTCATGCGCCGCCTTCGCTTTATCGAGTACAAGCATCCACTGCTACCGGAGGAGCAGGACAAGGAGATCTTAGATAAGCTGATTAGGGAGTTATCGGGGATCGTGCAACGATCGATAAAAGCCGCTCGGGCATTTATGGATCGAGGCCAGGAATTTAACCTTTCCGAGTCCTCGATTCATACCGCCGAACAGTTCGCAATCGAGTCCGAGCCCGCGCTCGCTTTCATGGAAGAGTGCTACCAAATCTACCCCGACGCAGCCAGCGATGCCGTTCCGTCCGAAGGTTGGACACCATATTCCGATATCTACAAGCACTACCAGACCTGGTGTAAGGAGAATGGCAAATATCCAAAGAGCAGCTCGAAGTTTGTAAAGGTCCTCGACCGTATCCCGAAGCTCAAAATCGGCCGCAGCTCTGATATTCGCTTCCGCTCATGCGTGAGGCGTGGCTCCCAAACTTATCCAAAACCTACTTTCTAACCCTCAACATATGCCAACCCCAAAAGACCCCCTCGAGAACCTTGACATGCAGTTTTCTGTGCGCGAGATCGTGACCGCAGCAGGCCAGGTTGCGCTTTTCGAGAAGCTCTCCCAGGACGAGACCATCGCCTTCGGCCGCGGGATCACCCGCATCCTCGCCTGGGCCCAGGAGATCAAGGAGCAGAAGCGGAAGAATAACGTCAAGAAGAAAAAGGTATGACCTACCCCAAAAATGTCACCGTCTGGGACCTCGAGACTTCAGGTCTCGATCCCTTCATCCACAAACCCATTGAGGTCGCGTGGGTAGTAACGAAAAATAACCTTGTCGTGAAGGCCCGTCGCTACTTCCTGAACTATCAGATTGACATCCCAGAGGAGGCCATCAGGATCCACGGCATAACGCGCCAGGCGATCGAGGAGAGTGAGGATGCAACCCGAGACCCTCAGGACGTCCTTCGCGAGCTCCTTGGCGATATTCTGGCCTCTGAGGGCCATGTGACGCACAACGGGACCAACTTCGACCTAGTGTTCCTCCGACAATGCCTTTCAAGTCCCATATCTGAGGAGCACCTGCGCGAGACCCACGTCGACACCGCCGCGATCTTCAAGGGCAGGGGGTTACGGATTTCCCGCACCAGTGCGGAATCTCTCGACTCCTATGCTAAACGTGTCCTGCGGATCCGTTCCACGTTCAAGTACAATCTCCGTATCGCCTGCAAGACCCATGACATCCCCGTCTCCAACACCCACCGCGCTATGGACGACGTAATGTTGACCCAAGCGCTTTATTCAAAGATGTGTTTAAAAGTATGAAAGACTCTATTGTCGCTTCAGTCATCAAGAAATTCCAAGAACGTTCGGATGTTGGCGTAAAGAAATACGGCGTCACGCTCGATCGTGTTGACCTCACGACTCTCGACTGGTTGACGCATCTCCAAGAGGAGCTCATGGATGCAGTGAATTACATTGAACGACTAAAGAAAGAAATCGTATGACGCCGACCCAAGCGCTTTATTCAAAGATTTGTTTAAAAGTATGAAAAGGAAAACGTTCCAGAACGAGGCGTGGGAAATCCTCGCGGAAGACCGCGTGGACTATCTATGGTTTGTTACAAAATCTTCCACGCGGGAGCAACGACTCAAATTCGACATCGGCGATATTTTTATCAACGGTGCCGTGTGTTTGATATGTCATAAGTTTATTCGGAGTATGGATCGTCACGACTATCGCATATGCCGGTGTGGAGCTGTGGCCGTCGACGGCGGCAGCTGGTACGCCCGGAGGGTGGGTAACCAAAAAAACCGCGTTGACGTGATCGAGAATTTTTACGACGTCGGCTAATTTATATGTACACCACCCTCGAACACGCCCTCGCCTACTACGACGCAGGCTTCAACGTGATGCCATTACAGGGTAAGCGCCCGGTAATGTCTTCGTGGGATTCACTAAAAGACAAGCGAAGCGACCGGGATAGGGTCGAGGGTTACTTCACGCGCAACCCGCAATCGAACGTCGGCATTATCTGCGGCGCTGTCTCAAACCTCACGGTCGTCGACTTCGACGTGAAGGTGTTCAAAGATCAGCCAGGGCTCCTTGAACAAGCCAAGCAAGCGTTCCTCAAGGAGTATAAGAGCCCCCTCATGGTCGAGACGGGAACCGGTGGTTACCACGCGTACTTTCAATATGCGAGGGGCTCTAAGAACCACACCGCCCTCAAGGTCGGGGCCCTCTCCCTCGACGTAAAGACACAGGGAGGCTACGTGGTTGCTCCCCCTTCCATTCACCCCGACACCCAGAGGCCCTACGCGTGGCTCCAAGCGGACATGGACATCAACATGATCCCGGACCTCATGGACATGCTTCCCACGCTTCCGGAGACGATCTCTCGTTGCATGAGCTATCAGCAGACACACGCGAGAAGTCCTCAGGAGTGGACGGGCGTTGTGGAGGCGACAAGGGAGGGTTCGCGCAACTCGAACGCGACGATCCTGATCGGCAAAATCCTCCACGCATTCCCAACGCACGAGTGGAAGTCGATCGCATGGCCACTCATCTCCGGGTGGAACTCTACTTACGTAAAGCCGCCGCTCCCCGAGCACGAGCTCGCCTCCGCGTTCGAGAGTATTGCTAGGAAGGAGCTTTCCCGAAGGCTGAGCAAGGCAAGTTAATAAGCGTATGAAAGAGAGGATACCGAAAGCTGGCGTAACTGGTATAATGGAACGGCTTCTAACTATTAACCTTACACTTATGGGACCTGAAGCAGAAGTGATGAACGAGGGCACAACTCCTGAGCCGGAAGCTACCGGTGAGGAGACCGCAG
>SXGS01589777.1_pt1 | contig 13779 bp, 12 predicted proteins | sample 3174681 | NCBI WGS metagenome assembly SXGS01 (sample SAMN11356861, study PRJNA531348) | freshwater metagenome | isolation source: freshwater sample F1-80 | place: China: Fuxian Lake, Yuxi | collected 2017-12-25
ATGTAGTCCTTGAACCGGCCGGGCAGCGGGCTCCAACGCGCGTGCATCGCGCCGAGCGCCGCATAGCAGTCCCGCACCGAGTCGACCAGCACCCGGACGCCGATCAAGTCATTGATGTCGTCGAAATCTTTGTCCCGGACGATCATCTTCTGGTAAATCGAGTAATAGTGCTTGGGCCGACCAGTGATCGCGGCCTTGATTTTCGCGGCGCGCAGGTCCTCATTGATCTGCGAACGGACCACGGCCAAGTTCTTGTCCCGCTCCGGAGTCCGGTCCTCGACCATCCGCACGATCTCTTCGTAGACCTTCGGGTACAGCGCGGCGAAGGACAGGTCCTCGAGCTCCCACTTGATCGTGTTCATGCCCAGGCGATGCGCCAAGGGGGCGAAGATCTCCAAGGTTTCCCGCGCCTTGCGCGCCGACGATTCCGGTGAGACGTAGCGCCAGGTACGCGCATTGTGCAGCCGGTCGGCCAGTTTGATCACCAGCACCCGGATGTCCTTGGCCATCGCCACGACCATCTTGCGGACGGTTTCGGACTGCGCGGCATCACCGAAGGTCACTTTGTCGAGCTTGGTCACCCCGTCCACCAGCATGGCGACTTCCGGGCCGAAGTCAGCGGTGAGGGCTTCCAAGGTGTAAGGCGTGTCTTCGACGGTATCGTGCAGCAACGCCGCGGCCAGGGTCGATCCGCTCATGCCCAATTCGGCCAGGATCGTGGCTACCGCAACGGGGTGCGTGATGTAGGGGTCCCCGCTTTTGCGCCGCTGGCCTTCATGGGCGCGCTCAGCCACGCTGTACGCGCGTTGGATCAGTTCGAAATCCTCGCGCGGATTGTTCGCCCGGACCACGCGCAAAAGCGGTTCCAGGATTGGCGAATGGTTGCCCGGACCCCGTCCGGTCAGCCGGGCCAAGCGGGCCCTGGTCCGTTCCCGGCGGCCAGGAATGACCTGCCGGTGCGCGGCCGCAGCCGGCGCGGCTGCGGTTTCCGCCTCCGGGGGAACCTCGACGCCTTGATCGGTCGACGTCATGCGGTCATCCATCTGCGCCTCCTCCCCTGGCTGCCTGCGGTATTCACATTCGAATCCTCTTAGTCTATGCCCGTGCGAGTGGGCTTAGAAACCGGCGAGGTCCTCCGGATCCCAGCGCGCGCCGGGCGGCTGCCGGAGCATCCGACCGAACTGCTGGGTTGTTGGGTCAACGACATCACAACCTTAACAATCAGAACAATGGAAAAAATCAATTAATCCTTGACAAGGCGATTCAAGGTCAATACGATAATTCACACGATATGAGACTGATCATATCGATTAATCATGGGGAGAGTAATGCGCAATATTCGAAAACTTGCCGCAGCATCGATCACGGTATCCCTTGCGGGTGGAATCATGCTTTCAGCCGCGTCCGGCGCGAGCGCCATCAACGAAGTCACCTGCACTAATAGCAACTTTCTTACAGTCTATAATGCCGCCGGAAACGGCCCGAATTGTTTTGCGAACGCCGGAACAATGTCTATCTACATGCCGCGCGTTAATGCAGCTAGTGGCGGTAATAACGCAGGAAAAATGACCGCCCCGGGAACAATTCTTTACTTTTATAAGCAGAAATATACAAATTATGGATTTCAAACGGACGTAAGAGAAGTAACAATTTATTAAAGTAAATTAATTGAATACAATCTTTCAGAGATTCGCCAAACGTTCTTCGATCACACTTCTGATCTTGCTTCTAGGAGCCTGCGCGTCTCCGCCAGAGCGCATTGTTTCTGAGCCGACAATCGGAGAAGTTAGAAAAATAAACGAACCCTCTCAGGTGGTCAGGCCAATTGATATCTATCGGCCAAGTGTACAGCAACTTATTAAGCTGGTAGAACTTCAACAAAAAGGTATCAATTCATGCCTCCGGGCTCAAGGATCCAAGCAAGAGTGGAAAATTGTCGATGACTCTGCGCTTCTCAAAAAGACTATTGAAGTTATCTCAAAGAGTGAAGTGACAAGATCTGATCTCTGGGGATTCTTCGATGTAACCAATGTCGAAGCATTCGGATATTCTGGATCACCAAGTGAAGCCGGAGCTGCAAGCAGCGGCCCGCTACCCGAGGGAGTCACACAACAACAATTGGCAGGATGCATCAAGGAATCAAGCAAGGATCTCCCTGGTCAAGATCTGGCCATCTTTCTCGCAGGAAATGGGGTGTTGCCAGGCAACGGCCCTCCGGTCGCCGAAAAGGATAGTCGTTATGCTGCAGTCGTTTCATCCTGGAAAGAGTGCATGAAAATAAAAGGGTTTGATGTTGAAGACCCACTGACAGCACTCCGAAGCAGTTTAGAGGGAAATTCAACTGACCGTAATCAGATCACCAAAGCCGTGGCCGACATAAAATGCAAAATTGACACCAACTTGGTCGGAATCGGCGTAGCGGTGCAATCTGCCTACGACAAAGAATACATTCGAGCCTACGAGTCAGAACTCAACTCCTACAGAGAGCAAATCGATAACTATATTCGCGACGATCGATAGCCAATGATCGTCCAACCAGATAATCTATCAACGGGTCGGGTGTTTTGCGGTGACGACTGCGAAACACCCGACCTTTTGCATCAGATCGCTGTCGCTTCTTCGACCGAGCGACGAGATTCCACGTCAATCCGAGCCTGAACGCGCTCAGCTTGCTTGACCAAAGCCGGCTCATTTTGCCGGAGCATTGCATAAAGCGGAGCTGCGATAAAGACCGTGGTCAAACCACCGACGATGATGCCGATGAACAGAGACAGCGAGATATCCCGGAGCGTACCGGCACCGAGCAGGAACGAACCGATGAACAGGATCGAGGCGACCGGGAGCAGCGCGACCATCGAGGTGTTAATCGAACGCACCAAGGTCTGGTTCACCGCGAGGTTCACTTCGGATCCGAAGCTCCGCCGGCTGGAGGTGGCGATGTCCGAAGTGTTTTCCCGGATCTTGTCGAAGACCACCACGATGTCGTAGAGCGAATAGCTCAGGATGGTCAAGAAGCCGATGATTGCCGACGGCGTCACTTCCACATCGGTGATCGAATAGATCCCCGCCGTGGTCACTTGAACAAAGAGCATTCCCAAAATGGCAGCTAGCGACATCTTCCAAGTCCTGAAATACAAGGCCATCAGGATAGTTGCGAGCAGCACGAACACGATCAAGCCGATCAGTGCCTGGTTTGTCACGTCGGCCCCCCAGGTGGGTCCCACGAAGTTCGAGGCCACCTGGTCCTGGTTCACGCCGTATTCCTTGGCGAGCGATTCCTTGACCTTGATCGTCTCGTCGTCGCTGAGCTTCTCGGTCTGCACTTGAATGGTGTCACCAGCGAGCTTCGACACCCGCGGCAGCTGACCGGAGATCACATCGGTGACCGCCTTCTCGCCGATCGCGGTGCTGGTGTCGTTCACATTGGTGATGGTGAATTCGCTGCCGCCGCGGAAATCAATGCCGAGATTGAATCCACCTTTGATAACTGGGAATGCGATTGAAACAAGCACCATAACCGCAGCGATGCCGAACCAGATCTTGCGCTTGCCGACGAAGTCGTAAGAACGCTTGCCGGTATAGAGTTCGTTGCCGAAGGTGGCGAAATTGATGAACTTGGCCATTAGTCCTGGTCCTTTGCTGCCTTCACGGAAACCTTGCTGTCAGGTCCCTCCGTGGCTTGGTCCTGGGACGCGTCGTTCGCCTTGGTCCGTTCGGCGAGCTTGCGTTCCGCGATGGTTTGCCGGCGTTCCGCTTCCGCCACAGCGCCGATGTTCTTCTTGGCGACTGCCGGTCGATCGTCCGGGGTCCGGAACCGGCCGGCACCGCGGTACAACGGAACCGCGCCCAAGCGGTCCGGGGAAAGTCCGGAGAACCGATGGCCCTCGCTGAAGAACTTCCGCCGGGCCAAAAGCTGCAGTGTCGGGTGGGTGAACATGAAGACCACGATCAAGTCCGCCACCGCCGTCAGGCCGAGCGTGAACGCGAAGCCACGGACGTTGCCGACCGCGACGAAGTAGAGCACCACGGCGGCCAGCAAGTTCACGGCCTTGGAAGCCAGCACGGTACGCCTTGCCCGCTTCCAGCCGTTCTCCACCGCGGCGATCAAACCGCGGCCTTCCCGCAACTCGTCGCGTATTCGTTCGAAGTAAACGATGAAGGAGTCGGCAGTCTGGCCGATCGCCACGATCAAACCGGCGACTCCGGCCAAGGAAAGCCGGTAGTTCTGCGACCAGCCGAGCAAAGCGATCGCCAGATAGGTCAAAACCCCGGCCACGATCAGCGAGGCGACGGTCACCAAGCCCAAGGCGCGGTATTGGAACAGCGAGTAGACCACGACCAAGGCCAAGCCGATCAACCCGGCGAGCAAACCCATTTCCAATTGCTGGGTGCCCAGGGTCGCGGAAACCTGCTGTTCATTCTGGATGTCGAAGCTGATCGGCAAGGCGCCGAATTTGAGCTTGTCCGCCAAGGATTTGGACGAGGCTTCGTTGAAGTTGCCGGTGATCTGCGACCTGCCGTCGGTGATCACCGCTTGCGAGGTCGGCGCGGAAACCACTTGGCCGTCGAGCACGATCGCGAATTGCGACTTCGGATCCTGCGGGTTGACCGTGTAATAGCCGTTCAACCGGGTGGTGACTTCGCGGAACTTGGTGCTGCCTTCGCCATTGAAAGCCAAGTTCACCGCCCACTTGTTGGTGGTCGCACCCTGCGCGCCCTGCTGCAGCCCGTAGCTGGCGTCCGAAATGTCGCTGCCGGGGACTTCTACCGGTCCCAGGATGTATTTGAACCCGTTGCTCAGATCGCAGGCCACCATCGGCTTGCCCGGGTCTGCTCCGGTGTCCGGCTCGGAGACCGGAGGCAGGCAGGAGAAGGCCTGGAATTTTTGCCCGATGTCCGGAGTGACCCAGTTCGAGTCGCTGGGGTTGGTCGGAGCCGCGGTGGGTGCCGGCGTCGGCTGGATCTGATCCGCCGGAGTGGCTTGGCCAGGCGCCGATGCGATCACCGGCCGGAACGCCATATTCGCCGAGGCTTTGATCAGATCCCGGGTCTCATTGCTGGGATTGCCCGGCAGGGCCACGACCACATTCGTGCCGCTGGTGCTGATCTGGGCTTCCGCGACGCCGGTTCCATCAACCCGTTGCCGGATGATCGAGACGGCTTGGTTCAGCTGATCGTCATTGATCGAGGTGCCGCCTTCGACCTTGGGCGCCAGGATCATCTGGGTGCCGCCCTCGAGGTCGAGCGCCAATTTCGGCGCCGGGTTGGCGCCCCACCACAGCGTGCCGCCGGTGAGCAGCAACGCCAGGATCACGGTAAGTGCACCGAGCCACAAGAGGATCTTGCGGGCTTCTGATGCGGGGCCTTTTCGTGCCATATGAGTTTCTCGGTTCCTTCTCGTGCTTGCCCTGACGCGCTGGGCACGGGGCTGACATAGTTGCGCCGCCCAGGCTCATGCTTGGGCGGCAGCACTATTGAGGATGTTACTGCTCCTTGTTGTTTTCTTTGTTCAGCCGAGCAAGTGTTTCTTCGGCGGTTTCCGTCGAAGCGACGTCTTTGGCTTCGCCGGGCTCTGCTGCCGCCTGCACCGGGCCGGTCAGCGAGGACGCATCGTCCGGGACCACGGGGGTCTCCTCGACGGCCTCGGCCGGGGTGATGATCTTGGTGACGGCCTGGCGGTGCACCGTGGCGGTGGTGCCCGGTGAGATTTCCAGAACCACTTTGTTGTCTTCGGCGTCGATCGACTGGACGGTTCCGAACAAACCGAAACTGGTCATCACCTCTACGCCCGGGAGCATCTTGGCCTGCTGTTCCTGCTGCGCCTTCTGCTGCGCCCGACTACGTCGGAACATGAAGAAGATGACGACGGCAAAGAGCACCAACAGGATGATCATGGAGAAATCCACAGCAAAAAATCCATTCTTAGAACCAGCAAAAGGACTCCGCACACCGCAAAATGTGCCAAGCGTCATACCAGTCTAAGCCAGATTTCCATGGATTTGCGTTGAACCAACCGAATCAGCGCTCGGTGAACCATTCTTGCGTCGGATCGGCGATCGAGGAACCGAACTCGGAAGCGTCGAAGAGCACCTGCTCCGATTCGGCCGGCATGCCCTCCGGCCTCGGCACGCCCAAATGGTCCCAGGCTGCCGGCATCGCGATCCTGCCGCGAGGGGTGCGGCCCAAGAGGCCCTCGCGGACCAAAAAGGGCTCGGCGACGGTCTCCACGGTTTCCATCTCTTCGCCCACCGCGATCGCCAGGGTGGACAGGCCCACCGGACCGCCGTTGAATTTTCCGATCAGCGCCTGCAACACCGCCCGGTCCAAACGGTCCAAGCCGCGGACGTCCACCTCGTACATCTCCAAAGCGGCGGAGGCAGCCCGGGCGTCGATTTGCGGAACGCCGTGCACCAAAGCCCAATCGCGTACCCGCCGCAACAGCCGGTTGGCGATTCGCGGCGTGCCCCGGGACCGGCTGGCGATCTCGGAGAAACCGGCACCGGAGAGCTTCAGGTCCAAAAGGCCCGCCGACCGCCGGAGCACCAATTCCAATTCGTCGACCGAATAGAACTCCAGGTGACCGGTGAAACCGAAACGGTCGCGCAGCGGCCCCGGCAGCAGCCCGGCCCGGGTGGTCGCGCCGACCAGAGTGAAGGGCGGCAGCTCCAGCGGGATCGCCGTGGCGCCGGCGCCCTTGCCGACCACGATGTCGACGCGGACGTCCTCCATCGCCATGTAGAGCATTTCTTCGGCCGGGCGGGACATCCGGTGGATCTCGTCCAGGAACAGCACTTCGCCTTCGGTCAACGACGAAAGAATCGCCGCCAGGTCTCCGGCGTGCTGGATCGCCGGCCCGGAACTGATCCGCAGTGGCGCATTCATCTCTGCCGCAATGATCATCGCCAAGGTGGTTTTGCCCAGGCCGGGCGGCCCGGACAGCAACACGTGGTCGGCACTGCGGCCGCGCATCCGGGAGGCTTCCAGGACCAGCGAAAGTTGGCGCCGCACCCGCTTCTGGCCGACGAAATCGTCCAGGTTCTTCGGTCGCAGCGCAGCTTCGATCAGCCGCTCTTCGGGCTCGCCGTCGGCCGAGACCAATGCCCGCGATTCGTCGGAGCCGGGTGCCCCGGGGAGCTCAGACACCGGCCGGCTGCCTTCCGGCGGCGCCGCGCCCGGCACCGCTCCGCGCGCCGTCCTGGCCCAACCAACGCAGGGTAGTCCGCAAGATCTCTGCGACATTCCCGGCGGCCAACACTTCCGGCTGGTCCGCCGTCGCCTGGTCGATGCTCGTCACGGCTTCCTTTTCGCTCCAGCCCAAGCCGGTCATCGCTGCAACCACTTGGGGCTTCCAGGATTCGCCGGTCGCGACACTGCCCGACGCCGCCGCAGTACCGTGCGGAACCAGCTTGCCGGCCAGCTCCAAGACGATTCGGCCTGCCACTTTGGGGCCGATGCCCGGGACCTTGGTGAAGGTCTTGCCGTCGCCGGTCGACGCCGCGACCCGAATCGTCTCCGGGTCCAGCACCGCGAGGACTGCCATCGCCAAGCGCGGCCCGATGCCTCCCACGGTCAACAGGATCTCGAAGACTTCTCGCTCATCGGCATCGCTGAAGCCGTATAGCGTCATCGAATCCTCCCGGACGATCATCGCCGTGGTCAGCGTGGCTTCGACACCCAAGCGCAATCCGCCCAGGGTCTTCGGCGTCGCCTGCACCAGCATGCCGACGCCGCCGACGTCGATGACCGCGTTGGAAAGACTGATCTGGGCCACTGGGCCGCGGAGGAAACTGATCAACTGCGGGCCTTTCTACGATGCGGCTGTCGCCGGCTATCCGAACATATCTACGAATAGCCTATCCTGCGAGGGGCCGGAACGGGCACAACGCCACGCACGGTTCCGGCCGGGCGCCGGCCCGGTCAGCGCCGTTGCCGTGAGCTCTTTTCGGCATTCTTGCGCGCCTTGGCCTCGGCTTCCAGCCACAGCTTCCGGGCCGGGGTCAACTCCCCCAAGGCACTCGTGGACCCCGGACCGCTGCGCCAGGCATGCGTGATCGCCAACGCCAAAGCGTCGGCCGCATCGGCCGGCGACGGCGCCACCGCCAACTTCAGGATCCGGGTCACCATCATGGTCACTGCGGCTTTGTCCGCGCGCCCGTTCCCGGTCACCGCGGCCTTGACTTCACTGGGCGTGTGCATCGCTACCGGCAATCCGCGCTTGGCCGCCGCCGCGATCACGATTCCGGAGGCTTGGGCCACGCCCATTACGGTCGACAGGTTGGTCTGCGAAAACACCCGCTCCACGGCCAGGACATCCGGCGCGTGCGCATCCAGCCATTCGTCGATCGATTCCGAGATCACCAGCAGCCGACGGGACAGCGGAAGTTCCGAACTGCTGCCCACCACGCCGACGGCGACCAGGCTCGCGCTGCGATTCGGCTGCACATCGACGACGCCCAAACCGCAGCGGGTCAACCCCGGATCGACGCCGAGAACGCGCAGCGCCATCGCCGGATCAGTCTTCGTCGAGCTGCGCCATGACCTCGGCGCTCATGTCCGCGTTGGAATACACGTTCTGCACGTCGTCCAGATCCTCGAGCGCATCGTAGAGGCGCATGAATTTCCTCGCGTTCTCGACATCCAGTTCCACCTGCATCGACGGCACGAACCCGGCTTCGTCGCTGTCGTATTCGATGCCGGCTTCATTGAGCGCAGCACGAATCGCCGGCAGGTCCTGCGGTTCGGAAATCACCTCGAAGTTCTCGCCGCCGTCTTTGACTTCTTCGGCGCCGGCGTCGAGCACTGCCATCAGCACATCGTCTTCGCTGAGCTCGTTTTTGGGCAGCGACACCACGCCTTTGCGGGCGAACAGGTAGGACACCGAGCCGGGGTCGGCCATATTCCCGCCATTGCGGCCGACGACCAAGCGGACTTCGGAGGCCGCGCGGTTCTTGTTGTCGGTCAGACACTCGATCAGGATCGCGGTGCCCTGCGGGCCGTAGCCTTCGTACATGATGGTCTGGTAATCGACCGCTTCACCGAGCTGGCCCGAGCCGCGCTTGATCGCCCGGTCGATGTTGTCATTGGGCACCGAAGTCTTTTTGGCCTTGGTGACCGCCAGTTCGAGCGCCGGGTTTCCTGCCAGATCAGGTCCGCCGACCCGCGCCGCGACTTCGATGTTCTTGATCAGCTTGGCGAAGGACTTCGCACGGCGTCCGTCGATGACGGCTTTCTTGTGCTTGGTGGTAGCCCATTTGGAGTGACCTGACATGCTTCTGCTCTACTTTCCTAGACTTTCCTGGACACTTCGGCGCCCGGTAACACTTCTCGGTTCTGCCGCATCATGCCGGCGAACAGTTCATGCACCCGCAATTCTGCGTGGTTGCCTTCCTGGGTGAGCACCTCCGGGTGGAACGAGGTGGCCAGGATTTTGCCGGAACGCACGGCGACCGCACGATCGATTCCTTCGATTCTAACCGTGGCCAGCACGGTTACCCCGGAACTGGTCGCTTCGACCCATGGCGCGCGGATGAAAACCGCATGCACCGGACGCTCCGGCTCGGACAATTCGGCGAACTCCAGTTCCGTTTCGAAAGACTCCCGCTGCCGGCCGAAGGCGTTCCGCCGCACCGTCACGGCCAGGCCGCCGAGCGTCCGCTGGGGTTGCCCGGCCAGATCGACGGCCGGTTCGGCGAGCCGATCGGCCAACAGGATCATGCCGGCACAGGAGCCGTATACCGCCCGGCCCGAGGCGATGAACTTTTTCAACGGCTCTGCCAGGCCGAAAGCCCGGATCAACCGGTCCATCGCAGTGGATTCGCCGCCTGGGAGGATCAGGCCATCCAGGTCTTCGAGTTCGCTGGCCCGCCGCACCGCGACTGCCTGCACACCGACTGCGGCCAGAGCCGCCAGGTGCTCCCGGACATCGCCCTGCAGGGCGAGTACACCGGCTTTGAGGTCTGATCGCGTACTGGCCGAATTCACCCAGCAATCATACGTCCCCGGCTCCGACTGGGTGCCAACCGCTCAGTGGGACCTGCTGGCAACGTCGAAGGGCCTGCGCTGCAGCTTCGCAACGCAGGCCCTTCGACGTGCTTGTTTCGGAACTTCACTTCAGGCTGGAATCATTCAGCCTTGGGAACCTCGACGACCTGGGAATCAGCATTGCGACGGACCGAATCGATGCCGTTCATTGCGCTCTTCTTGGTCTTGTACCCCTGAGAGGTGGCAATGACTTCGCCATTGCCTGCCTTCAGACGGAAACGGAAACCACCGGATTTGTCTTCGTAGAGCTCAAACTTGCCTGCCATGCCTGAACCTCTCTGTTTGCGGAAACCTTGCGGCGACCGCGAATGGAATCCAACGTCTACAGTGTAGATCCGCATCCTGGAAATGAAAGCCTTTTCCGCATCGCATTTTCCGGTCCCGGCGTTGTCCAGTTCCGCTGAGCATGAAAGAGTCGACTCATGCCTACTTCTGACCAGGATTCACTGCGGAATCCCCTGCTCCACGACAGCCCGCTGCCCTACGGCCTGCCGGACTTCGAGGCGATTCGCGCCGAGCACTATCTGCCGGCTTTCGCGGCTGGATTCCAGGCGCACTTGGCGGAAATAGCCGCAATCCGGAACCATCCGGAACCGGCGGATTTCCAGAACACCGCGGAAGCCATGGAGCGGTCCGGCCGCTTGCTGCGCAACGTCAGCTACGTCTTCTTCAATCTCGCCAGCGCCGATGCCAGCGCCGAAATCCAGGAGATCGAACGCGAAATCGCACCGCAGTTCAGTGCGCATTCCGATGCGATCACGCTGGATTCCGCGCTGTACGCGCGGTTCGCGGCGATTGAGACGGACGGACTGGCGGATGAAGCGCAACGATTGGTCGCGGAGTACCTGGACGAATTCCGCCGGCTGGGCGCCGCGCTCGACGAGCCGGCCAAGGCCCGGTTGCGCGAGCTGAACAGCGCGCTGGCCGAGTTGAGCACCCGATTCGGCCAGGACAGCGTGGCCAATATGAACCGCGCCGCGGTCCTGGTCTCCGATCCGGCGGAACTCGCCGGGCTGTCCGACGTCGAAATCTCCGCCGCGGCGGAGGCCGCCGATCAAGCGGGTCATCCGGGCGGCTACTTGCTCACGCTGATCCTGCCCAGCAACCAACCGGCCCTTGCCGCACTCGAGAACCGCGACGTGCGGCAGCGGCTGCACACCGCTTCGGTGCAGCGCGGTGCCACGCCGGATGGCATCGAAACCCTGCCGACCGCGAAACAGATCGCCGCCTTGAGGGCCGAGCGGGCAGAGCTGCTGGGCTTCGCGAACCACGCCGAATTCGAAACCGCCAACCAGACCGCGCCGTCGCTCACCGCGATCGGCAGCATGCTGGCTTCGCTGGCCCCGGCAGCAGTCCGCAATGCCGAGGCGGAAGCGGCCGCCCTGGCCGAGCAAGCCGGCCACCCGATCGAAGCCTGGGACTGGTCCTTCTACGCCGAAAAGGTCCGGGCCGCACGCTTCGACATCGATCTGGCCGCGCTGAAGCCGTATTTCGAACTCGATCGGGTGCTCCACGACGGGGTCTTCTTCGCCGCAAACCGGCTGTACGGATTGACCTTCGAACTCCGGGACGACTTGCCGGGCTACCACCCCGACGTGCGCGTCTGGGAGGTGAAGAACCGCGACGGCAGCGGCCTGGGGCTGTTCCTCGGCGACTACTTCACCAGGGACAGCAAAAACGGCGGCGCCTGGATGAACGAACTCGTGGCGCAGTCCGATCTGTTGGACGAACGTCCAGTCGTGGTGAACAACCTCAATATCTCCAAACCGGCCGCGGGGAAACCCGCGCTGTTGAGCTACGACGAAGTGGTGACCTGTTTCCACGAATTCGGCCACGCCCTGCACGGGCTGTTCTCCGAGGTCACCTACCCCAGGTTCTCCGGCACCAATGTGCCCCGGGACTTCGTCGAGTACCCCTCCCAGGTGAATGAGATGTGGATCCTGTGGCCCGAGGTCGTCGCGAACTACGCCCGGCACCATGAAACCGACGAGCCGCTCGCCCCCGAAATCATCGACAGGCTGCGGGCCGCCAGCCTGTGGGGCGAAGGCTTCGCCACCACGGAATACCTCGGCGCTGCCCTGTTGGACCAAGCCTGGCACCAGTTGGCTGCCGGCGTCGACCCCGGCGACCCGTTGGTATTCGAAACCACGGCGCTGCAAGCCGCCGGGGTCGATCTGCCGCAGGTGCCGCCGCGCTACCGGACCGGCTACTTCAACCACATCTTCTCCAGCGGCTATTCGGCCGGCTATTACGCCTACATCTGGTCCGAAGTGCTGGACGCGGACACCGTGGAATGGTTCAAGGAGCACGGTGGCTTGACCGCGGAGAACGGCGAGCACTTCCGCCGCGAGCTGCTCTCCAGGGGCAATCGGATCGCCCCGTTGCAGGCCTTCCGGAACTTCCGCGGCAGGGATGCGCAGATCCAACCATTGCTCGACCGGCGGGGCCTGAACTGACCATGCCGGTGCAGGGCGTCCGGATCCGGGACTGCGAGGCGGTGCAGACGGATTGGCTGCGCACATCGGCCATCGCCAAAGGCGGCAAGACCTTCAGCACGCATGGCATCGATTGGGCCTGGAATCCGGCGGAGCGCGCTTTGTACGGTTTGTTCCCCGAGCGGGTCGACGAAGCCGGCCTGCGGCCGGCGCTGGCCGAGGCAGTCCGTTTGGGGGCTAAGACCGTGGGCCTCTGGAGCAATGCCGCGGTCCGGGTCCCGCAGGCCCTCGGACTCGGCTTCGAGGTCGGCTGGCAGCCGTGGTGGATGGCAGCGGCGGTCGCCGACGTCCCGCCGGACGACCCGCCATTGGCCACCCACCGGGGCTTGGACCTGCCGGCGGGTGCCTGGTCGGCCGAATTGGCGCCCGACGGCGACTGGGCGGCGAGCGGCAGCCTCTTCATCCCGGCCCAGGCCGAACCCGCCGGGCTACGGCCGGTCCGACCCGGTTTGGCCGGCGTCTTCGACATGTACGTCCTGGAGTCCCGCCAGCGGCGGGGACTGGGCAGCCGGATCCTCCGGGCTTTGGCCGACCGCGCGCGGAACGAAGGCGTGCAGACGCTGCTGCTGAATTCGACGCCCGCCGGGGAGCGGCTTTACCGGAGCCACGGCTTCGAACTGATCGGGCGCGGCCAGACGTACTGGCTGCACCTGGGCTAAGCAAAGGACCCCGCGCACACATGCACACATGCACACATAGGGTTACTGGAGTGGCCAGAGTGATGCCTGTCGGCTACCGAATGGCCATTTCGTCCGTTCTCTGTGCGGACGTGTTCAGCAAGGCATGACGGATTTACCAGCCGCGCTCGGCCAAGCGGTGCGGTTCCGGGATTTCCTCGACGTTGATGCCGACCATGGCCTCGCCCAGTCCGCGCGATACTTGCGCGATCACGTCGGGGTCGTCGTGGAAGGTGGTGGCTTTGACGATCGCGGCAGCGCGCTGCGCCGGGTTGCCGGACTTGAAGATGCCGGAGCCGACAAAGACGCCGTCGGCGCCGAGCTGCATCATCATCGCGGCATCGGCCGGCGTCGCGATGCCGCCCGCGGTGAACAGCACCACCGGCAAGGAGCCGCGTTCGGCGACTTCTCTGACCAGTTCGTAGGGTGCCTGCAGCTCCTTCGCCGCGACGTAGAGTTCGTCTTCGGCCATCGAGCTGAGCCGGCTGATCTCCGCCCGGATCTGGCGCATGTGCGTGGTCGCATTGGACACGTCTCCGGTTCCGGCTTCGCCCTTGGAACGGATC
>SXGS01008690.1_pt1 | contig 13777 bp, 14 predicted proteins | sample 3174681 | NCBI WGS metagenome assembly SXGS01 (sample SAMN11356861, study PRJNA531348) | freshwater metagenome | isolation source: freshwater sample F1-80 | place: China: Fuxian Lake, Yuxi | collected 2017-12-25
CGCCGACATGATCGAAAACGCGATCGACGATCCGGCGCAGAATGATGTTTACTATGCAAACAACCGCCTACAGCAGGGTTCGAACACCAGCACTTATGCCCTTGGAACATCGAGCATCGGAAGTCCACATGCCTATCCACCGATTTCCGTCACACCGGTAGCAACCCTCACGACCTACATGCAAAACCAGGTGGGTGCATTCCCTCGGGACACTATGGACGATCGTCTGCTGGGCTACCTGTCGCTACCGATCGACAGTAAACCTGCGGCTTGGTCCGGTGGAAACGGGGTGAACTTTGGCGACGCCCTCGCGCTTGGGAATGGAAGCCATCCCGCTCCGCCCACGGACACCGATGCGGATGGAATGCCAGATTCCTGGGAGACTCTGCATGGGTTGAACCCGGCGTCGGCGGGCGCTGCGGCCACCGGATTGTCTGCAAATGCAAACAATGGAATCGACGGCTGTTGGCCGGGTTACACCGATCTCGAGTGCTACATCAATGAACTTGCCGATTCATTGCAGCCTTAACCCCGCGGACAGGAATTGCCCTAAGGCATTGTCCAAATCACCACGGTGCCGTCTTCTCCCGCTGACGCCAATCGGCGATGATCCGGGGAAATCGCCACTCCAAGAGCCGCACCGTCGTGCCCGCGCCAACGTGCCATCTTTTCTCCAGAGGCCGGATTCCAAACGGCGATCGTGCCATCCGCGCCTGCGGAAACCAAGCGATCACCATCCCAATCCAGCGCCAGCACGGGGATGGCGCCCCAGGATTGGTCACCATGATCGAGCACCACCGGCGTTTCGGAGGCGGAATTCCAAATCATGATTTTGCCGGACTCGCCCGAGGTGGCGACGTATTTCCCGTCGTCTGACCACGCCAAGGTCCGCATATGAACCCCCACGCCGTCGAGCTTCCGCTGAAAATCGACGGCATTGGTCGACGTGCGCCAGACCCCGAGCACATTGTCGTGCATCGCGACCGCGAGGGCGGCGCCATCGGGCGCAAAGGCGAGCGCCTCGACATGGGCGGGGTGTTGGTAGGAGGCGAGATCGCTGAAATCAGAGGTGGAAAGCACATGGACGCTGCCTTCCTCGCCGCCGATGGCGATCGCCGATCCGTCCGTGCTCCACGCCAAAGCCTCGCCTTCGAAGCGGTCTCCCCAATATTTGAAGACGGCTCCGGCTTCGACATCCCACAAGCGGTAGCTGCCGTCCCCCGAAGAGGTGAGAAGGCGGTCTCCACCCGGTGAAAAGCCAATTTGCATAGCGCCTTCTTCGTGTCCAAACAGAGCGCGTTTCTGCTCGCCGGCGTTGGCGTCCCACAAGGTCACCGAGCCGTCCCCCGAGCTGGCCGCCACCCGGCTGCCATCGGGCGACCAAGCGATGTCGGTGAGCGCTTCTTGCGGACCTGAACGTTCAAACCACGCTTTCCCGGTGAGGCGCCCAAATGCGGCGAGCTTTCCGCCGCTGGCCCCCGCGACGACCCTCTCGTCGTCCACTGCGATCACCGCCGGCAAAATTCTTGGTCGCACCGATTCAATGGGCTCACCGGACAGCGGGTTGAGCGAGACCACCTGGCCGTCGGCGAGCGCCACCACGGTGCGGCTCGAGGAACCGCTCATGCTGATCACGGGAGCATCGAGGACAATTTTGCGAGGCCGCAAACGCCGGAGATCCCAGACCTTCAACCGACCGGTGGTGAGGGCTGGATCCGCACCTAGCCCGACGAACAAGCTTGCACCATCGGACGAAAATGCTATTCCTTCGACGCCTTCCCGGGTTCCTTTGGCCTGAAGCAGGGGGGTTCCATCGGCGGCCCACACCCAAACGGCACCTCCCAGGCCGGATGCGGCGATCTTCTGCCCGTCGGGCGAAACGGCAATCTCCGAAAAGGAGGTGTCCGTCGGCCCGATCCAGTGTTCCAAAACTTCGCCGGTCGGACTGAGGCGGTGAACTTGACCGGCATCATCGCCGACAAAAAGCTGGGCACCATCCGGCGACCACACAATGCTCCGCAGGCCATCCCCCACGTTGGCGGTGTAATGCACGGCTTTTTTCGTATCCAAATCCCAAATGGCTACGCCGGATTCGTCCGCGGTCGCAGCAAATCGGCCATCCGACGAAAAGGCGACCGCTTGCGCTTGGACGCCCACCCGGTCGTAGCGGCCAAGGCGGGTGCCGGTTTCCAAGTCCCACAGTGCAAACCCGCCCTCATACCGACCGATGGAAGCGAATACTTTTCGAGTAGGGGAAATGGCTACGCCGACCACCCCTTGCCGATGCGCAAGAACGGGAGTTCCAAGGCGGCGCTCCGCCCCGGCCGGCACGGGCGAGCCCTCGGCGATCAGCGCTACGGGCTCCGGTGGTGCTTCATCAGCTTTGGTCGATACAAAATCGACGGTCGGGGCGGCCTGCGCGATCAGTGCCCAAAAGCCAATTCCTGCACAAAACACGGGGGTCCTCCCAAGATGAGCGTCTAACGGGAACAGAGTATTCGCACGTCGCGCGGAAGTACAGCGGTGCCGCGCCCGACGGGATGATCCTTGGGTCGCGACGTGTTAGAATGCGCCGTTGCGTCGGGGGGTCTCATGCGAATGTTGGGCGTCGTGTTGGGCGTGTGCATTTCTGGCGTGGCGCTGGCTTCGGTGGGTTTGACCAACGAGGACTCCAAAGAATACCGGTTGCTCCTCTCCGATGGCGAGACGTGTTTCAGCGGAACCCACACCGCGATCGGTTCAAACACCACCACCAGCGTGAGCAGTGCAGTGAAGTACATCTGCCTAAATGAGCAGAAACCCGCCTTTGCGATTGAAGACGGCAAGAGCTATGTCATTCGCGATGGTGTGCTGAAAGCGCGATAGCGAACACCTGCGGAGACGGCCATCACCGGAATTGGGCTCGCATCGCGGATCCTCATGGGCCTGGTTGGCTACGAACTGGTGCGCCTGGCGGTGGTGGGTTTTGCAAAAAAGCTGATTCGAAGGGGAGCCATTCAGTTCCTGCGCGAACATCGGGTGCGCCTCGAGTCGGCGCGGTTTATCGATCGGGTATGGATGCGCGAGCGCTTGGCGTGGGATCCGGAGATTGAAGCAGCCATTCTGGATGCCGCTCGGGAAACGGGGGAGCCGATTCCGTCGCTCCGGCAGCGAGTCGATGAATATGTGGAGGAGATCGCTCCCTATTTCTCCATTTCATCCTATTATCAATTGGGCGGAAACCTCGCAAAAGTCGTGATCAACTTTTGTTTTGAGTTGGTTGTGGATCACGGGGGATTCGACCGTCAGGCGAAAAGAGTGCCGCCCGGCGCCATTCGGATCTATGTGATTAACCACCGCAGCAATTTCGACCCGGTGATCCTCGCGTTTGGATTGCTACAGCATGTCTCGATGTCGTATGCGGTGGGCGAGTGGGCCCTGGTGTGGCCGCTTTCGACGTTGTTTCGGTCGTTTGGAAGTTACTTTGTACGCCGTGGCGAGGAAGATCCCCTCTACCACAAGACGCTGGAGCGTTTCGTGCAGCTCCTGGCCGGGCATGGTGCCGTCACGGGCTTCTTCATTGAAGGCGGACTTTCGCGTGATGGAGTGCTTCGCCGCCCCAAGACGGGTCTGCTCGACTACTTGGTGAAAGTGAGGCGCGAATATCCCGATCGCGAGGTCATCTTCCTTCCGGTGGGGATCAACTACGACCGGGTGTTGGAAGATCGCTACTTGGTCCGCGAACGCAACGGCCGCCGACCCAAGAAGATCCTGCTCCTTCGCCTGTGGAACCTTGTGGCGATCGCGTTTTGGCTGCCCATCCTCATCGCGGCGAATGTGTTGAAGGTCGCCACTCGTTCTCACAAAAAATTCGGATATGCTGCGATTTCGTTTGGTGAGCCGCTGAAGATCACCGACTGGCCGGGAGGAGCCACCCTGCACGAATTGTCCGCCGACGAACGAAAGGACAAGGTGGACGCCCTCGCTGAGGAGTTGTTGTACCGCCGGATCGGCGCCGTGGTGCCGGTCATGCCCGTTCCGGTGCTCTGTCTCGCACTGTTGCGGAGCTCCAATGGGGAAAACTCTGACCTCGTTAAGATGATACGTGAAGTGATCGCGGAATTTCGGCTTTTGAAGGCGCCGATGGCGTTTGGTGAGGCGTTTGAGGGCATTTTCCGCCGCCGCCAGCAAAACCGCGCCCAAACGCAAATGCCAAGGGTGGACGAGGATCTCATCGATGTGGAAGAAGCGGAACTCGTGTTAGAGCTCGCGCAATTCCAGCTGGTGCGCCGACGGATCCTGCGAAAACGTCCGGATGGACTGGACGTGATGGATCGCCCGATGGTGGAGTACTACGCCAACAGCGTCATCCACCACCTCAGCCCTGAGCTGCTGACCGACCGGCCGCCGGAGGTACAGCGGACTGAACCGGATGTGCAAGCTCGTTAGGGAGTTTCCGGCACCGTTAACAGACTGGTCTGCGTCTCCTGGATCCCTTCCAGCGTGCGCCGCGCAGCCTCCCACAGCCGAACCGGGAGCGGGCTCGATCGATCCTCGGGATAACCTACTTCGATCCTGAAATCGAAGAACTTCTTAAAGGCATCCAGCCATGCGGGGTGTTCGCCCATCTCCTTGGTCATGGCCCGGAACGCTATCAATTGTTTGGCCATGCCCAATCGAAGCACTTCGCGCGGGTTGAATCCGAGGGTCCGGAAGGCATTTTCGAGCGACTTCATCCCCCGGACCTCATAGTCGAACATCCGCAACTGCCACAGCACCAGATCGGCCATTTCCGCGCGGGAAGCACCTTTTAGCAGCTCTGGAAGGTAGTTGATCCCGAGTGCCACATGCCGCGCTTCATCCCGCTCGTAGTAGGGGAGAAGCTCTGTCAGAATGGGCTCAATTTTCCGTTCGCGGGACGTCTGGAACAGGGTGAGAGCCACCGGCTCGATCATCAGTTGCATGCCGATCAGTTTTTTTGCGAGGGTGTTGGCGTTGATCACTTCTTCCAACGTGCGTTGTGCGGCGTGCGGTAGGTGTTCCGCTCGGTAGTTGCTCAACTGCAGGTAGTCGTGCATCACGTAAAAATGTCGGGCTTCATCGTGCGCTTGCGACGTCGCGGCGAGTTTGGCCTCCATCGGCTGAAGCGCATCGGCGAGGGCAGCGGACACCTTCCAGGCGGCGAGCTCGCCCCAGAGGATCATGCCGAAAATTTGGTGCACTGCGCGGGTCTTTTCGGGGGAGAGGTGCACCCCACCGTGCTTCTTGACTAAGTTGTCAAGTATCGCCTTGCCGTCCCAGATCTTTTCTTGGCCGCGGTGGTAGATTTTCTCGAGTTTGCGGGCTTGTTCGACCTGTTTTGCCGTGGCCACCTGATCGAACATCTCGTAGGGAAGCGAGGACCGAGCAGGAGCGCGGCGACCGAGGGTGGCTCGTTTCAAGGCGCGTCGTAGCATAGGACCTCCCATTCACGGGTTGGGTTGCGGCTTGAGCGCCGCTTCGTGGAACAATCGGCGAAGATCTTGGTAGGAACGCTCGATGCGTTCGATGTCTTCGGGAGTACGGGCGTACGCGAGCTCGACCACGAGGCCGTGCATGGTGATGCGCACCAGGCGGGTGAGCTGTTCGGGGGGAACAAACAGGCGTTCGGTGTCTTCTTGGAAGATGTCGCGGATGGCATGCGCCAGCATCTGCTCATTTTCGGCGTAGAACTCATCCAACCGGTCGCGGATCGGACCGCCTTGGCTCGCCAGTGCCACGGTTTCTACCATAAACGGCGCCCAAGCATGCATGTCGCGCAGGGCCCCCCAGAGAGCGTCCAGGCCGCTCAAAGCGGTGTTCATCCCGCGATCGCCGCTCTTCACCTTGTCGACAATGCGAGAGTGTACCTGCCGAAAGGTGAGGCGCTGAGCTTCAATCAGCAGATGCTCTTTGCTCTGAAAGTGGTAGTGAAGCAGGCTTTTGGAGACCCCGGCCGCAGCCGCCACCCCATTCATGGTGGCGCCCCGGTATCCCTCCGCGCCAAACAACCGCGCTGCCGCATGGAGAATCTTGGCGACCGTCCGTGTGCGCCGAGAGGTACTTTGGGAGTCGGGATCTTGGAAGTCGGACATGTGGGTACCTGGCCGGTGGAGGAAACTGGCCCGCCAGTACAAAAAGTATCGCCTTTCCGCCGAGGGAAAGCAACGGTCGGCGTCGCAAATGACGGTTTTTGACTAAGAAGGGCCACTATCCGCGCCACCGGTTTTCAGCTGGGAGCGCGGGTTGGCGGTCGGAGGCGACTATTCGTTCGCTTCCACCGCGACAAAGACGGCCTGACCATTGTCCGATAGCGAGAGGATGCCTCGAATGCTGCGTTTCAGCCGTGTTTCCACATCGCTGCGTTCGGCCAGAGGATAATGGCGTGCGAGCGCGCTGATCGCCTCATGCGGGTTCGGAACGGTGACGCCGCCGATGACGTTGATGCCGTGATCCACCGCATCGAGAGCGCCATCCAGCGAAATGCGATCGCGAAGTTCGCCGATGGCCAGCAGATCGGGGTGTTGGCGAAGGGCCGCTCGAATGCCGGCGGCCATGGACTCGGTGTCGGTGTTGACGCCTCTCTGGGCGATGGTCGCCATGGCGTCGCGGTGCAAATAGGTGATCGGATCTTCCAGGATGGTGACAAAGCCCCGATGTGCGGCATTGAACCGATCCACCAACGAAGCGACCAACATTGCCCGCTTTCGCACGCCCGTGCAGAGGATCAATCCGGGGTTGCCGAGGATCCGCTCGACATCGGCATCGAACCCGAGGGACGTCAGAGCTGGGATCGTGAGCTCCGAGCGCTGTACGATGATGGCGGTGGAGCCTCGCTGGCGGTACAGGCTCACAAAGAACCGGCCGACGCCGTTGACGCCAAACGAAAACTCTCGGTCCGTGGCGGTGTTGAGTGGAACTTCCAAGTTGGCCAGCGCACAGAGGTGTTGTGCGATCTGCAGCGAACCCTGCGGGGTAAGCTGAACTTGGCCGACGGGCAGCAATACACCGTCGATCCGAAACAGGGGCCGGTTGGGCACCTTAAAATGAATTTCGGAAGCATTTTTGTCGCGGGCTTCGCGAAGGATCTTGAGCACGTCGTCGCGGGTCATCCGTACTCCTCGTGTCGTTGACCTTCGGCATGATACCCGATCGCATGCAACTCGTGGTCCGCGCTCCGAATCACCTGGGAGACGGCGTGATGGCGCTGCCGGCCCTGCACGCGCTGTCGGCGGTGGCGGCGCATTTGGTGATCGCGGCGCCGCCGTGGGGGGCGGACCTCTACCGTGAAGTGCGTGGTAATGTCGTGCCGTTGGGAGCTTTTCCTCGGGGCGATGTCGCAGTGCTATTTCCGCCCTCTTTTCGCGCGGCGTGGGAAGCGCGCCACAGCCCGCGCAGGATTGGGATCGCGTCCGATTTTCGCCAGTGGTTGCTTACCGATGTGGTCAAAGAGCACGAACATCGCGGTGAAACGTACGCTGCGTTGGCTGCGGCAGTAGGGGCGGTCGCGGAAGGGCCGCCGCGTTGGCGGACGGATTCCGTCCCTTCGGACGCTCCGGAGGGCCATATTGGCCTAAATCCGATCAGCCGTTCGGGCGGGGTGGTGGATTGGCAGGGGTATGCCGTACTGGCCGAAAGGATTGGGCGACCGGTGGTCTTCTACGGAGGCCCGGGTGAAGAGGCGCGGGTCGCCCGAGTCGCGGGGCGGCACCTTCAAAAAGTAGGTTTGTCTCTGCCCGAGTTTGCGCGCTCGTTGGCGCGGTGCGCCTTATTCGTCTCCAACGATTCCGGTGCAGCGCATTTTTCGCGGGCATGCGGGGTTCCCACCTTGGTCATTTATGGCTCGACCGCGCCCGAGCGCACCGGACCGGCGGGGGCGGCGTCGGTTCAAGGGAAATCGCCTTGTCGGCCGTGTTATCGGAAGTCGTGCCGGTTTGACTTTGAATGCCTGCACATTCCGGTGGATGCGGTCGCCCGCGCGATCGGCCAAATCGTCAAGTAGTTGACTACATGGGCAACATCTCTTAAGGATGCATCAGCTTTTCTGCGAGGGTGAGCGCCGCCATTCCTAACACCAGCACCCCAAACGCGCGGCGAAGGTTGGTCTGCGGAACGCGGGAAGAGGCGAGGGAACCCGCGATCGAGCCGAACACCGCCGCACCGAGCACGATTCCGGTGACCTGCGGGTCGATGCTCACCCCATGCAAATGACCGAGAAAGCCGGCTGAAGTCTGCAATGCGATCACCAGCAGGGAGGTTCCGACCGCCCGCCGCAACGGAAGCCCGCCCACCAACGATAGCGCTGGAACCACCATAAATCCCCCGCCGGCGCCGACCAACCCGGTGATGCAGCCGACGGAACCCGCGGTGAGAAACAGCTTCGGCCACACGATGTCGTTGGAAGGCTCGTGCTCTTTGCGTCCGCGCAGCATTGACACCGCAGTGGCGATCATCATCGCCACAAAGCCATACAAGAGGAGGGAGGGGGAAATCCAAGCGGCGGCCCGACCTCCAAGGTAGGCGCCGATCATCCCCACCGCTGCAAAACCGAGTCCAACGCGCAGATCGACGTTTCCTTGCCGATAGTGAGGAATGGCGGCAACGGCGCTGGTGACGCCCACGACCAACAGGGAGGTCGCGATCGCCGTTCGCTCCTCCATTTGCACCACGTACAGCAGGATCGGCACCATCAAAATGGAGCCGCCGCCACCCAAAAGCCCAAGGGAAACGCCCACCAACACCGAAAGTAGGGCGGCGAGCGCAAGCATGTTCAGCGCTCCACCGGGAGAGCGGCTTCATTCCAAGCGAGCATTCCGCCGGCGAGGTTCACCACCGTCTCAAATCCCTGTTGCGTGAGAAAAGCGGTGGCATTGCCGGATCGAGCGCCGGATCGGCAGATCATCAGCAACGGTCGGTGCCGGTCGGCGCTGGCGAGCGCGTCGGGAACCGTGGCCAACGGAATCAGTTCGGATCCAGCGATGTGCGCCAAAGGACCATTGTATTCCTCGGGCTGCCGGACATCGATCAGCCGAAAAGCGCTGAGGTGCGTTGCGACCGCGTTGGGATCGACTTCAAACCCACCGTAACCGGCGGGGCGAAGTAGTTTTTGCGTGGATTCGGGGAGCATGATTCCTCAGTTCGGCGCGTCGGTGTGGCCGCATTGAAGGTTGGCGGGGAGGGCTTGGTCGATGAACCTCGGATAGGCGAGCTTCAAGTCGGCCATTAGTGCGATGAAGTCTTCCCGCGAACGACCGTCTCCAAGGCGAGCATTGGAGCGTTTCTCTTCGCCGATGGTGGAAGAGGTGCGACCCTTATAGTCGTGTCCAGGGAAAACGATGGTTTCATCGGGCAAAGAGAAGAGGTGTTGATGGACGCTGTCGTACAGCCGGCCTGCGTCCCCTTGCTGAAAATCGGTGCGGCCGCAGCCGCCGATCAACAGCGCATCGCCGGTGAATACGCGATCGAGCACGTAGATCGACAGATCCGCAAAGGTGTGTCCGGGCGTGTGCAGGATGTTCAAGCACAGGTCGCCGACCTCCAGCCGATCGCCATGCCGCAGGTAGCGGTCGGCGCAGGCGATCCCTGCGGCTTCGGCCACCAAACTCTGGCTTCCCGCGCGACGCCGGAAGGCGGAAGCGGCGGTGATGTGGTCCGCGTGCACATGGGTGTCAAGCGTATATTTCAGTTTGAGTCCCAACTCTGCTAAGACTTGGCTGTCGCGCTCCACCATGCCCAACACCGGGTCGATGAGAATGGCCTCGGAAGTGCGCTCACAACCCAGCACATACGTATACGTCGATGTTTCGGGTTCGAACAATTGCCGAAAGATCATCGGGAGCTCCGTCCTCGTGTGGCTAACCGGTGGTCGCCGCGCGCGCCGGCTGAAATAGCGCTGGGAAGGGCGGCGCCGACCGGGTAGGGAGTAGGGGGAGGGCGCGATGTCCAAATGGTCAATCGGCTTTACTATGGGGTTGTTGGCGTGCACTTCCGATCCCGTGGACACCGATCTTCCCGTTGAAACAGACGTTGTGGACACGCAGGATTCCGACACGGATGGTCTACAGGTTGACCAATTCACCTTCACGGCGGTGGCCTGGAATTTGGAGTCGGGCGGCTCGGAGATCGAGACCTTGGCCGACACGGTCGCTGTGGTAGAAGGCGAGGCCAGTTGGGCGTTTTGCGAGGTTCAGGATTACACCTGGGCCGATTCCTTGGGTCAAGACGCGGCGGACCAGGAGAGTTTTCTTAATTTCGAATACGTGTTTGGGACGACCGGCTACGAGGACCGGTTGGTGATCGCCTGGGACCAAGAGGTGTTCGACAAGCTGGATGACTATGAGCTCGACGACATCAATGTGGGTGGGACGGCGCGTGCCCCTTTGGTCGTGCATTTTGAGGTGATCGCCACCGGCGACCAATTCCTGTTTATGGTCAACCACCTGTGGCGCTCGGAAAATGAATACCGGCACGAGCAGGCGGACATGCTCAATGAGTGGGTATCCGAGCAGACTTTGCCCGTGATCGCGATGGGCGACTACAATTTTGACTGGGATGTGGTCGACGGCGAAGAAGACCACGATGAAGGCTACGATCTGATGACGGCGCTCGATCGTTGGACCTGGGTTCGCCCGGACCCGCTCGAAGAGACGCATTGCAGCAGCTACAATTCCGTTCTCGACTTCGCGTTCGTATCGCCGACCGTCTTGGACTGGGCGCCGGTTTCCGAGATTTTAACGCCCGATCCCGATTGGTGCCCGGATGGACCGGAGCAGTCGGATCATCGGCCGGTTTCGATTCAGGTGTCGATTCCGCAGTAGAGCGGCGGCAAATGACGGGGGATGACACAGATCGTCAGCTCGGTTGACGATCTAGCGCATCCCCTTGAACCACATCTCGCCGTTTCCGTACCCCGACGACACGATCAGCTGCACATCATCTGGCGTACGGACGGTCTTTTCGAATCGTGCGATCCACAGGTCCGACCAGATGTTCAAATGCGGGTAGAGGGCCCGCTGCATCGGATTCGGCTTGCGGACTTTGTAGATGCTGACGAGCTTTTCTTCGGTGCCATCCGCCAATAATCGGATCTGCCATTTGTCGTCGGCGGTGCCGAATTCCTCGCCCTTGGGCATGGCCGAATCCGACGAAAACACCAATTCGTGGTACAGATTCCCGTCTTCGAGCAGGCGCTCGGTGTACGCCTTGTGATCCTCTGGCGTCGCATTCAACAGGCGTTGGCGTTCGTCCGCCATCGCCATGCGAAATTCGGGGGTCAAATAGGTCGCGCGCATGTTCAACGCGGTTTCAAAATCCCAATACACGATCAGGTGTTCGGTATAGTCCTCGTAGATCGCGATGTAGTTGCGACGCGCCCGGCCACCGGCGGCGGTTCCGAAGAGCAGCAGGCCGGCCAAAGCGACGAGGCGAACGTTAAACTTCATTTCAGCAACTCCGCGCGCGTAGCCAACGCTTCCAGCACCAAGCCTTGTTCGGCAAGGAACTCCGCGGCGCCTTCCTGGCGATCGACCACGGTAAGGCATTGTACCACATCGAGGCCGGCCGCCCGGGCGCGCTCGACGGCTTTAAACAGCGAGCCCCCGGTGGTCGTGGTGTCCTCGACGATCGCCACTTTACACCCGGCGGGGAGGTTGGACATGCCTTCCACATAGGCGCCGGTGCCGTGCCCCTTCGACTCCTTGCGGATGATGAAGGCATGCACTTTTCGGCCTTGCATCCAGGCGATCGGCGCGATGGCGCACGCGATTGGATCGGCGCCGAGGGTCAGCCCTCCCACCGCCTGAACGTCCGAGCGCAATTTGTCGAGCATCAACGCGGCAATCAGCCAGGAGCCTTCCGCGTTCATGCTGGTCTGCTTCACGTCCACATAAAAATCAGAGGTCTTGCCGCTCGAAAGCGTAAACTGGCCGGTGCGAACGGACAATTCCCGGAGCAGCTCCATCAAACGAACTTTGTCGGCCTTCATTTGGACACCTGAGTGTCCAACCACTGAACGGTGGCCGTCAAAACGTCAGCGCGTTCGGGTTCATTGAAAATCTCATGGTACAACCCGGGGAAGACCGTCTTGGCGATCGGCCCACCCCACTCGGAGGCGAGACGATCGATAAGACCGGTATCGACGATCTTTTCTCCGGTTCCGTACATCGCGAATGCCGGCAGAGTGTATTTCGAACCGTGCGCGAGCACCCGCTCCGCGGCCTTGCCCATCTCCGAAAACCAGCGCGGAGTGATGATGTGAAACACGAGGGGATCCGTCTCATATCCCTTGACGATGTCCGGGTGACGGGAGACCTCGTCGGCCTTCAGTTCATTGCCCATGGCGAGCGCTGGAATCACGCGATTGAGCAGCCGGGCCGCGGCCAACTTCCAGAACGGGGCTTTCAGCTTTGGGCGGAGCAGGGTGGCCGACAATACCACCCCTCGGGCCGGGTTTTGGCGCAGGTAGTCGAGAGCGACCAATCCACCGGCCGAATGCGCGACAATGAACGGCGCGCTGCCGATCGCTGCCACCGCTGCATCGACATCCTGGGAATATTCGGTCCAACGCCGCACATGTCCACGACGCCCTTCGGCCACGCCGTGCCCGCGAAGATCAAGTCCGAACACTCGGTATCCGGCGTCGACGAGCGCTTTCGCCACATGATGGTAGCGGCCCATGTGATCCGCATAGCCGTGGATCAGCAGCACGTCCGCCTTGGGGGCGCCTGTCGGATCGGCGCGGAACCACCCGAGCCGAGTTCCATCGGCGGAGCGCAAGTCTTGCTGGCGTTGCAATGTTGTCACGGCGAACCTCCCCGGTTGGCCCCTCATAGCATTGCCGTGCGGAGCAGGCCCGATTACGGGTCGCTCCCGAAGGGGAGGTCCCGATGTTGCTGGCCGACGTCCCGCTTGCATTGACGTTTGACGACGTGTTGCTGGTTCCGCGCGCGAGCGAGGTGTTGCCCCGGGATGTCGATATCTCGACAATCCTTGGGCCGAATCTCCGGTTAAACATTCCCATTCTCTCTTCGGCGATGGACACCGTCACCGAATCGGGTACGGCGATCGCGTTGGCGCGGCAGGGGGGGCTTGGGATTCTGCACAAGAATCTCTCGGTCGAACGCCAGGCCGACGAGGTTCGCAAGGTGAAGCGCGCGGTTACCGGGGTGATCGCCGATCCGGTGACGGTGGGCCCGGATGTGACCATCGGCCAGGCGCGCCAAGTCATGCGTGAAAACGACATTTCCGGCGTTCCGGTGGTGGTGGATGGCCGCGCGGTGGGGATCCTGACCAACCGCGATCTGCGCTTTGAACGCCGTCTGGACCGCGCGGTTCGGGAAGCGATGAGTACGTCGCTGGTTACGGTTCCGCCGGGTACGGGGCTCGAAGCCGCCAAAGACCTGATGCAATCGCACAAGATCGAGAAGCTGCTGGTGGTGGACGCGCAAGGATTTTTGCGGGGATTGATCACGATCAAGGATGTCGACAGCCTTTCCCGGCATCCGCTCGCGGTTCGCGACGCGCGCGGCCAATTGGTATGCGGTGCCGCTGTGGGTACCGGCGGGGATCGCCGCGAACGGGTGGCCGCGCTTGTAGAAGCGGGCGTGGACGTGTTGGTGGTGGACACCGCCCATGGCCACAGCCGTGGGGTATTGGAAGCGGCTGCGGAAGTGAAAGCCAAGTATCCACAGGTGTTGTTGGTGGTTGGAAATGTCGCCACCGCTGAAGCGACGCGGGCGTGCATCGACGCTGGCGCCGACGTGGTGAAAGTGGGCATCGGTCC
>SXGS01173531.1_pt1 | contig 13777 bp, 8 predicted proteins | sample 3174681 | NCBI WGS metagenome assembly SXGS01 (sample SAMN11356861, study PRJNA531348) | freshwater metagenome | isolation source: freshwater sample F1-80 | place: China: Fuxian Lake, Yuxi | collected 2017-12-25
ATACCATGCACGACCTCGGCCCGGTCGAATCGCTTGACGATCCGCGTGAGGGTCACCGACGCCATCGATCAGCCTTTCACGCCGGACAGGATGACGCCGCGGATGATGTACTTCTGCAGCAGGATGAAGACGACCAGCGTCGGGATCGTCGCCACCGCAGCGCCGGTCATGATCATGTTCCACTCGGTCGAGAACTCGCCCGAGAACGAGGCGAGGCCGACCGGCACCGTGTAGTTGGACGCGCTGTTGGTGACGATCAGCGGCCAGAGGAAGGCGGTCCAGCTGCCGAGGAAGGTGAAGATCGCCAACGCCGACAGCGCCGGCATCACCAGCGGCAAGGCGACCTCCCAGAAGATGCGGAACTCGCCGAGGCCGTCGATGCGGGCGGCGTCGATCAGCGCGTCGGGCACCGTCTCGAAGAACTGCTTCATCAGGAAGACGCCGAAGCCGGTGACCATGCCCGGGAACATGATCCCCCAATAGGTGTCGAGCCATCCCATGTTCTTGCTCAGCACGTACCAGGGGATGACCAGCATCTCGGTCGGGATCATCAAGGTCGACAGGATGGCGACGAAGACGACCTGCCGGCCCTTGAAGCGGTACTTGCACAGCACGTAGCCGGCCAGGCTGTCGAAGAACAGCACCGAGACCGTCGAGATCGAGGCGATGATGAAGGAGTTGAAGAACCAGCGGACGAACCGGCTCTCGCGGAACAGGTAGGCGTAGTTCTCCAGCGTCGGCGCCAGCGGGATCATACGGAGGTCGTAGACCTCGCCCCGGCCCTTCAGCGACGTCGAGATCATGAAGGCGAAGGGCATGATCATGACGATGCCGCCGAGCGCCACCAGCGTCCAGATCAGGATCCGCCTGGGGTCGCGCCGTGGATCGAATCCCAGCGCCATCACTTGGTCCTGAGCGCGCGCAGTTGGACCAGGGTGACGATGAGCAGCACGACGAACAGCACCATCGTCTGCGCCGCCGCATAGCCCATCCGGTGGTCGGTGAAGGCGAGCTGGTAGATGTTCAGCACCAGCGGCCGCGTCGTGTTCAGCGGACCGCCCTTGCCGTCGACGGTCATGTTGTAGACCTTGTCGAAGATCCTGAGGAAACCGATCGAGCTGACCACCACAAGGAACAGGATGGTCGGCCTAAGCAGCGGCAGTGTGATCTCGCGGAGGATCGTCCAGCGGCCGACGCCGTCGATGCGGGCGGCCTCGTAATAGGTCTCGGGGATCGCGCGCAGCCCGGCGAGGAAGATCACCACCTGGAAGCCCAAGCCGGCCCAGATCGCCGGCGCCAGGATGGATCCCAGCGCCTGGGTGGTCGAGCGGAGGAAGGGCTGCTGGCTGAATCCGAGGTCGACCAGGATCAGGTTGAAGATGCCAATCGGCACCGGCTGATAGAACCAGCGCCAGACCCAGGCCATCGCTGCCGCCGTGGTCAGGAACGGGATGAAGTAAAGTGCGCGGATCGTCCCCTGAAGGAACCGCACCTGGTCGAGGTAGTAGGCGACCATGAACGAGAGGACCAGGCTGATCGGCATGCCGATCAGCAGATACTTGAAGGTGTTCAGGAACACCTGCCAGAAGACCGGGTCGTCCCAGAGGCGGAGGTAGTTGGCGAGGCCGATGAAGACCTTCGGCCGGAGCAGGTTCCAGTCGGTCAGCGACACATATGTGGTGTAGCCGGTCGGGAACAGCCGGATCGTGCAGAAGAAAAGCAGCGGCAGGGCGAGGAAGACCCACGCCCATACCGCCTGCTTCTGCCCGACCGTGCGGGAACGATACCAGGCCTGCACGGCCGGCCGCCGTCCCTTATGCGTCGCCCCTTACTTCTTGAAGTGGTTGTCGAGGACCTGCTGCTCCTCTTTCGCAGCGATCTTGATCGCTTCCTCGACCGGCATCTTCTGCAGGCTGACCCGATCCATCATGTCGAGGAAGATCTGCCGTTGCTTCGCCTCGTCGACGAACTCGGTGGTCCGCGCATAGGCCAGCGCCGCGATGAACGGCCCGTAGACCGGATCGTTCTTGTTCTCGGGGCTGACCGCCACGCTCGGCTTGGCCGGCAGCTCGCCGGTGGTCTTGAGCCAGAGCTGCATCGCCGCGTCGCTGGTCAGGTGCTTCAGGAACTTCATCGCCGCGTCGCGCTTAGGCCCCGCCGCCTTGCTGGAGACGCCGTTGACCCAATAGGAGGCGAAGTTCGACTTGACCCCGTTGTGCGACGGCAGCTCGGCGACGCCCCAGTCGAGGTTGGGCACGCCCTGGAAGGTGCCGATGCGGAACGAGCCGTCGATGTGGAAACCGGCGCGGCCGGAGCGGAACGCCGCCTGGGTCTCGTCCATGAAGCCGTAGGTGGTCAGCTTATGCTTGGTCGCGATGTCCGAATAGAACTGCAGCCCGGCCGCGCCGCCCTTCTGGTCGTACATGACCTTCTTGCCGTCGTCGCTGTAGGGCTGGCCGCCGAACTGGCGCACCAGGATCTCGCGCCACCAGTGATGGTCCTGGCCGACCGGCCCCATCGTGTATCCCGCGACCAGCGTGTTGCCTGCGGGGTCGCGCTTCACGACCTTGCCCGCCTGCGCGATCAGGTCGTCGAGAGTCGCCGGCGGCTTAGACGGATCGAGGCCGGCCTCCTTCATCAGCGTCTTGTTGTAGAACAGCGCCATCGAGCGGACCGCGGTCGGCAGGCCCCAATAGGCGCCGTCCGCCTTCATCGCCTTGACGATCGGGAAGAAGTCCTTCTCGACCTGGGCCGCCTCGAAGAGCTCCTTCGGCAACGGCGCCAGCAGCTTCGCCTTCCGATATTCCTCGAGCCAGCCGTAGTAGAGCTGCACCACGTCCGGGCCCTCTCCGGCTGGAACGGCGGCAGCGACCTTGGTCTGGTACTGCGCGTAGGGGAAGTGCGTGTGCTTGACCTTGATGCCGGGATTGGCGGCTTCGAAGGTCTTGATCAGGGCGTCGACCGCGGCCACGCGCTCCTTGAAGAAGTATTGCCAGTACTCGATCTCGATCGTCTGCGCCTTGGCGCCGACGGACACGGAGAACGTGAGTGCGGCAGCCGCGACCGCGGCGAGCATCTTTTTCATCGATCAGCCTCCCGGGAGAAAACTTGGCGCTAGGTTCGGGCGGGGCCCGGCCGCTGTCAATCGCCAGTGCCTAGAGGTCGCCAAGACCAACCGTCGGCTGACTGCGTCACGTGCCCGAGATCGGCGCCGCGCGGGAAATGGCCGAAGGCGAGAAGCGTGCCCGTATCGGCGAATTCCGCGAAGACCGTCTCCCGCGCCGCCCGGCCGGCTCCCGCATCGACGTCGGAGCGATGGCTCCAGGAGAGTTCCGCGACCTGCGCCGGGCAGTGGCAGATGTCCGCGCAGAAAAGGCAGCGGTGTCCATCCGAGGTCGCGAGCACGCCCTGGTGTCCCGGCGTATTGCCGGGCAGGCAGCGATAAACGAACCCTTCGATCGGCGAGCTGCCGTCGGGAACGACGGTCAGCAGACCCGCCGCCTCGACCGGCCGAACGATCCGTGCGAAGGCATCGAGGTGATGCGCCAGGACGTTGGTCGGCCCGCGATCCCAGAACGCCCACTCGGTCTCGCCGACGAAGTAGCGGGCGCGCGGAAAGCTCGGACGCATCGTGCCGGACGCATCGGGCGTGCTCGCCCAGCCGACATGGTCGAAATGCAGATGGGTGAAGATCACGGCCGTGACGTCGTCGAAGGTGAGCCCCAGCGCGCCGAAGCTGTCGCCGAGCGTGCCGCGCGCATCGCCGAGATAGGGAACCGGCCCGGGGCCGATGCCGGCGTCGATCAGCGCGACACCATCCGGCGAGCGCACGACGAAGCAGCCGAGGTCGGGCTGGAACAGCCCGTCGGCGGTCAGCCATTGCCGATATGGATCCCAGGCCGCGCGCGGCACGTCCGGATATGAGCGCGTCGGATCGACCGGCGCCGGCCTGGCATCGGCGACGCCGTGGATCTCAAGCCGCCCGACCGTCGCATGGGAAATCAGCAAGCCCGCTCTCCGTGGCCTTCCGCCAAGGGCGGCACCTTAAGCCAAGGGGAGCGCATAGTGCATGCGAGTTCCTGGTTTGCCGAGCCGTTGCTCGCGGGGCAAGGCCCGCCTTCGCCCGTTGGGCACCGGCGCGGAAGCCTTCGCTCGCTTCGCGAGCGAAGGCTGGTGGCCCGGCACCCCTCAAACAGGCCGCAAAAAATGGCTCATATCCGCCATTTTCTAAGACACTACAATCTGAGTTGCCCCCAGAATTGCCCCCACCCGAAGGGGATTGCCGCCCGTGCCGCCCGATTGCTCCGGACATAGGCAAGGTCTGTTCCTGAATACTGCATCAATCCAGACAAGCCTAGCCTGGGGCGACAGCATCGCATCCGTCCGCGGGCGCTGCCGGTCGTTGATCGCCGCTACTTCTTCTCGGGCCGCACGAAGTGGGCGCTGAATCCCCAGGTCTTGTTCTGAGGCACAATAGGGCGAAGAGGCTTGTCCGCGCCCTCCGGCATTCCCTTGTGGAGAGGATTCTGACGCAGAGCAGTCCGCTTGATCCTCTTGCCGCTCGGTCCGTCAATCCTGGGGATCGTCGAGCGTGACTTTCCGTGGGCTACGGTCAAAGACGCTTCGTCGACAATCAAATCCACGATCTCGCTCGGATCGAAAGTAGTCGCGATTTTGTGGACCAAGGCGCCATCCACCTGCACTTCGGACTTAAGAGTTCCGGTTGCCGGGACGGCATTCTCAAATAGGCCGTGCCTCGCTTCCACGATCAAGAGTTCGGCTTTAGACGGCAAGAACGACAAGCAAACCGGAGCAGCCTTGTGCTTCTTCGTCTTCCGTGGACGAGCCGACTTGAGCGCATTCGCCAGGTCACCAGCCAACAGCCGGACAAATTCTTGATTCATGTGCGGTCAGTTCGATGGCCTGTCCGGCCTCGCCCTTTGCCGGAGATTTTCTGCAAGATCGCGTCGATAGGCACGCTCCTGATCGTTCGGTGCCTCGTCGGCCAGCCGGTCATTGACCCTAGCCATCGCGGAAAGGACCTTTGAAGAAGATGCCCCGGGCATGGGCTTTTCATTGCCGTGCTCGCTCGGAGAGATCGCCAGCCAACAAATCAAATCGATGTCGTCCGCGCCAATCGGCGGCAGCGGTTCCGGCGGCTGGAACGGATCGATGCCCACCCCCGTGATCCATTCAGCCAGCGCCTGTGCCGCGCCAGCACCGCGTCGTCCTTCTGCCTTCCTGTACTCATCTCGCAGCATTGCCTCTTCTCGGCGCGGCCATGGCTGCTCGACGATATCCAGGGCGCGGTTGAAAGCGTCCTGAGCCATATCGGCCGGCTGGTACTTGCGAAGAAAATCCGCCACCTGCCGATTCAGCGGCCGGACCTTGGGAAGGAGGTTGGCCGGATCAGACTCAAAGTTCCAGGCACCGAGAATGTGTTGCTCGGCTGCCGCCCATACCCCAAACACTGCATCCTCCAATGCTTCAGGAACGAAGCGCGGCGTCTCTGGAGTGCACTCGATGAGTCTCAGACAGGTGCCTATCTCGTGAATGATCGCGCTCTCGCCCAAAATCGGCGTCCAATCCGGCGTTGTCCTGACGAAGCGGAGATAGACGCGCTTGTCGACCGTCGCGCAGAAGAAAACGCCGCGCTCGACACCCTTCACTAACCCAGACCCCGCTTTAGCCGGCAGGTTCTTGATGGCGTCGGGATTCTTACGCAGCGCCTCGCGGAGTTGCTGTCTGTATTCCTCGCCAGTCTGGCCTGCACTCGCTGGCCCCCCGTTCTCGAAGAGTGACGGGTCCTGCCTGTAGAGCTTCTCAATCTCCTCACGCGTTTCGGCGAAGACCTGCTCGCCGACTGCGCCGTGCTCGATAGGCGACCCCACGCCGATGCTGCGCGCGGCCTGGGCAAGCTTCCGCAGGATGCGCTGTTCGAGATTGAGCAGTTCATCGAGGCGATCAGCCGGAAAGACAGTCCGGAGAAAGACCCGATTGTGGGGGCTTCCGATCCGATCTATGCGGCCATGGCGCTGAACCAGGCGCATCGGGTTCCAGGGCATGTCGTAGTTGATGATGTGACGAGCCTGTTGAAGGTTCATGCCCTCGGCAAGAACATCGGTCGAGATCAGGATGTCGTAGATGTCGGCACCCAGACCGGCAGGAGCCCTGGCCGAGATCGGCGCGAAGCCAAAGACGGCCTTCTCCCGGTCGATGCCTCCGGGAATATTCGACCCGCTGACCGCTGCCATTCGCCCGAGATAGGGCTTTAGGTCGGGATGCTTGGTTGCCAATTTCGGCAGATGCTCGTTTATCCAGGCGACGGTATCGGCGAAGAAAGAGAAGATCAAAACCTTTCTTAGCTGCAACTCTTCCTCATCACCGACAGCCTCTTTCCTGGCCTGCTGGGCGATGGCGATCAACTGCTCGACGAGGGCCAGGAGCTTCGGGTCTCTGTCAGGCCTTATCTTCGCGGCCTCTTCGGCCAGCGCACGCAGGATATCGAGATCGTGCTGGACGTCCCGCCGTAGGGCGTTGATGTCGTAGAGACCGGACGGCAGCGTCTCTTCGCTGGCGTCGAGAAGGGCCTCGAATGCCGACTCGTCGTCACCGGAAATTTCCTGCAGGAACGCGGTGGTGATGACCTTCCCCTTAGACAAGGCTTCCAGGAATAACTCGTGTTCTCCAGCCATCTTCTCGATGGTCTTGCGGAACGCTGCCGCCGAGGACTCGAAGCGTTTCAATAGGCCGGACCTCAAAAGCCCGGTCATGGCTTCGGATCTGGCTCTATCCTCGTCGGTTGCCCCCTTCAAATAGGCATCGGGGCGGTAGCGGGAAAACAGGATCGGATCGGCACCGTCTTCCGGGTCCAGTGCATCGGCGATCCGTCCGAAGAAGCCCGGCAGGGCCGTCTCCAGATCGTAGCGAACGGTCAGCGGCACCGGCTTCGGAAAGACGATTTCCTGCAGGCGCCCGTCCGGTCCACGGATCTGTTCCCCGGCATAGTGGCGCTTTACGAACGCCCGGGTCCGCTTGACCGTTGTGGCGTCGATGATCGGATAGAGCAGATCGGGACTCAGGTTGGTCGGATCGAGCCGCATCGCCTGCTCGAACCGCTCACGGATCGAGAGGATGCCGCGGTCGGCGAGGAAGGCATCCTGCTTCACGAAAAATCGGATCTGGTTGAACAGATCCCAGAGCGAGTTATTGACCGGCGTCGCTGTCAGAAGGACCAGATCCTTGCGTGGGCCGAACAGCAGTCGGCGAAGGGCTGCGGCCCGATAAGGGGAGTCCGGATTGCGGTAGTTGTGCGCCTCGTCCACCACGATGAGAGCATACTCGTCGATGGCGCTTTTCAGATGGCGCTGGGTGGCATGGGGACGAAGCACGCCATCATACAGTTGCAGGTCGCTGCCCAACTGCTCATAGGAAATAACCTCGATGAACAACTGGAACCGAGTGCGGAAGTCCTCCCAGGTGCTGTCGCGTAGCGCCGCCGGGCAGACGACCAACACGCGCTGACGCCGCTCGATGTAGCGGCGCATGATCTCGCCTGCGATGAAGGTTTTCCCCAGCCCCACTTCGTCGGCAACGATGGCACCGCCCGAGTGCGCCAAGATCTTCAAGGCGCGCCAGACGCCGTGAAGCTGGAAATTGGCCAGGGGGATACGGCCGGCTTCCTTCTCCTCTTCCTCGACATCGTCGCCATAAAGTTGGAAGAGCACCCGGAGGAAAATCAGATAGGGATTGAATGCGGCGAACGGCTGCTCGAAAAGTTCAGCCAGATCGAAGAGAACCGCCTCCTCCCACAATTCGTCGAACCAGGTCTCGGCCCGCTTCGTCGTTTCCAGGTCGTAGCGCCCGAGATTGAGTTCCAAATTGTGGAGCAGACCCGCTCGCGTCAGGTTGGACGAACCGACGATCACCCCGCCGGCACTGCCCCGGAATAGGTAGGCTTTGGCGTGCAAAAAAGCCATCTCGTAGCGCCGGACTTCCAGGCGTCCGTCGCGAACCAACGCAGAGAGTTGCTTCAATGCCGCCATGGCGGCTGGCGTGAACGGAAGGTGGTCCCGTTCGGCACGTAGGCTGGCTTCGAGCGTGCGCAGAGCATGGCGAAGGAGTTGGCGGCTGAATCCGGGCTCCGGCGGATCTGCTGGCCTTCGACGCGCGGCGGCCATTGCCGGGGTCGCCTCGGCACCAAGCATCAGCCGGATCTTCGGCACCGAGCCAATGCTGGCGAGGATCTCGCGGAAGCCCGACGGACTGAAATAAGCACTCGCGATGCTAAGTTCGGCAATTCCAGGGGCCGGAGGGTCCTCTCCGCCGCCTGCCCCATAGACCGAGGGGATCGGCTCTCCTATTGGCGCATGCGCTGCCAGATAAGCGCTCAAAGCGGCCCTGAGCGTGTTGCCGTCGCGGTTATCGATGAAGTCTGGCTTGGTCACTGCCTGCCCTTCCAGGCATCGAAGTGTCGGAGCGAAGTCTTGAGCGCTTCGCTCGAATCCCAACCTTCATGGAAGGTTTCGAAGATATGTCGCAGTTGTTTGGCGTCGAGCCCATAGAGATGGGCGACGACCGCGTCTAGCTCGCGGATCATGTCCCCGCTTTCGTCGTCTGGCACCTTCCCGACTTTCACGCCGACAGTTTTGGCCCAGCCCGCGAAGCGCTTATCCGGACAGGCCAGCTTTCCAGCCAAAGAGACGGCGCGTTGCCAAAGAAGGCTGGTGCGCGAAGGACGTGGAATTGGGAAGGGATTAGCCACGAAGAAATTCAGGTGGGTTTCGACATAGCGTCGCGCATACCAATCAAGGGGGATCGATGAGAGAACACCCAACAGAAAGGCTTGGTCTTTTTCATCGCCCCTGGGCCACAAGAAATAGGGCGCCTGATTTGCAACGAAAACCTCTGGCGGAATCAACGCGCATCGGACCGTTCGGGTGTCCGTGGCGCGGCTCACGTCTCGAAATGCGATCCGTGGCCTAAAGCACGGCAGGGTTTCCTTCTTGCGAAGGTAGTCCAACGGAAATTCGGCATGAGCAGAGTCTTTGGCTCGTCGCTTGGCGCTCTTCAGTCGCTTCTCTTGTAACCACCTCACAACGTTCTCCGGATCTGCCCACGCGTAGTATGTGCCGGTGTCAGGTTGCCAGATATCGAATGACTCGCCTTTGTAGACCGGCCAATAACCCTCAGGCTGCTCATCCGCAAACGTCATTAGCGGCTTCTGATTGGTGGCGTGAAGTTCGCCATCCGGCCTGGCGCGCCAGGACTTGCCGTCATTCAGATCCAGCCTCGGGGCTTTTCGAAGCTGAAGGAAAACACCGAGAGACTCGTCCCGAGGTAACAATGGGAGGGAGGCGGTATCCGTCCACCCTTCGACAGTCTCACGGCGTAGTGCCTGCGCCGGTCTGGCGAGCCCGGCTTCAAACGCCTCCATTGACGCATACGGTCCGCGCAATCGGATTGACTCGGGTTCCGGCTCGCCGCGTTTCATGGCTACCAGCCCGATGGTATAGCGATGCTCGGCTTCGTCGAATACCCAACCACCGCGATTCTGAACAGTTGTGATCTCGATCTGCTCGGCGCCCCGGAATAGCTGAGCGCGAAACTCGGTCGAGCCCTTCGCCGCGAGAGCGCTGCGCGGCAGAACCACGCCAATCCGACCGCCACGCTGATGAACGAGATGCCAAAAGCGCCAGCAAAAGGCCTGATAGAGATCCGGATCACCGGTTCCCATTCCAGGGAATGTCCCCGAGGTCAGTAGGCGACGCATCCGCTCGGCTTCTGCCAACTCCGCTTCGTAGAGCACGCTCAAATCCGGACGCTGTTCGCGCAAGCGCTTTTTCGTAGTTTCCTGATCCTTCTGCGCTAACCCTCTCAAGCCAGGAAAATGCCGCGCCCAGAAGGCGTGTTCCTCCAGGGTGGCTTCCTGCCAAGGCGGATTGCCGAGGATGACATCGAAACCAGGATTCCGTCGGAGGAATACCTCCGGGAAGGCGATGGGGAAGTGGATAGGGTGAAGTCCGGCGAGAGCTTCGGTTGCAGCCCTGTAGGCCGGCGACTTCTGGATCTTGTCTTTCCGATCTTCCCAGGTCTCGTATTGGAACTGGATGGGCGGATCGGCGATCGGCTCGGCAGCAATGATGTCGCACAACGCCTTGGTCGGCAGTGACGCCACGCGCGCATCTTCGATGGCTCGCCGCGCTGCCTCAATGTCCTGTTTCGTCGCGTCGGTAATTTTACTGAGGCGCTCCAGAGGTTCTCGTGCCGTACCCAACAGGCTATCTGCGTCTACAGCGAACATGCCGAAGCCTGCCGCCTGGAACTTCTGCCCGATGTCGGCGACCGTGCCGACACCGACAAGGCTGCTGCCGTGTATCAGATTGTGGTCGAGGACCGAGAGCGGAAGGCCCGGCACGAAGGTATGAATCCAGATCGCGAGCCGAGCGAGTTGGACAGACAGAGGGTTCAGATCAGCGCCGTAGATACAGCGGCGCGCGATGAGCCTACGAATAAGCTGGCCATCCTCTATATCCACCTGCTCGGCTAGCGGACCCAATGCGTTGGCTGCCGCGGCGCGTAGCGTCTCGAGTTCGCGTCTCAGGCCGGGCAAGGAACGCTTGGCCATGTATTGCGAGAGGCGGCGTTCGATGCGATCTACGGCGGCGACCAGGAAATGGGCCGAGCCCATGGCGATGTCGGCTACTCGAAAGTCGAACAGCGCATCGGCGGCGTCGGTGTCATCCAATCCGTCGAGCCGCTTGATATGGTCGTCCAGGGCCGGTTCGAGCGCCGTATCGAGCAGATATTCGACCGCGAAGCTCTTGGTGAAATAGCTGCCGGTCGATTTGCGGGCACCTGATCGGTTGTGCAGATAGACCGCGCCCTCGGGCACCACAACCCTGTCTTTGCCCTTTGCCGGGACATAGACCTCGTCGCCCTTCTCAGACTTGAGCGCGAGATCGGTCTCGGCGACCGAGAGTTCCGACTCCAGCAAGCCTTCATAGATCGTCCCGAACTCACGCACGCCGAGAGCGCGGAAATCGACTGGGCCAAGTCCGCCTTCCGGCGTCTCGATCAGCAGGAGGTCGGCCAGGATCGGTTCGAAGGCGCTGTCGGGGAGACTGATCTTGCGCAACGCAGCGCCGGCCGAGCCGACACCATCCGAGGAAAAAAGGCCCCCGTTATAGGGAGGCACACCCCATTCCCGATTGCCGCGATCCACCGCGTCGAAGAGGAGGACGGTTTCGCGCCAATGGGAGTCACCCTCTCCGGGTGTGCCACGCGCCTCTGCCACGCGTCCCAGTTCGAGCGCTTTCTCCTTCAGGGAGCGGCGCCGGTACGCGTCATTGAACTTGTAGGGCAGCAGATCTCGGTCTTCTGCGTAGGCAATGAATAAAAGCCGGAACAGGACCGTCAGCGCCATCGAATAGGTCAAGGTCAGGTCGTCGGCAGTCGGCTTCCTGAGCTTCAGTTCGATGGCGATGGCCTGGGCCAGGCCCGGCATCACCTGTTTGTAGATACGCTCCCGCAGGCGGTCGGCGAGGTCGCCGGCAAACCGTTGAGACTCACCCATCAACTGATCGAGCGACCCGCTCTTGGTCAGTGCCTCGGCAGAAAACAGCAGCCACAGATAACCGACGTCCTCATCACGCAGCAGGCTGGTCTGCAACTCCACGAATGTCTCAGTCCGGCCGCGCCGGCCGACACCCTGCTGCGGAGCCGTTGCATACAGGCGTATGCGGCTTGCCTGGACGAGGATCACCCAGGGCAGGTTCTCCTGTTCGGCGATTGTCAGAGCGTAAGAGACCGGCGACAGGCCAGCGAAACGCGGATTGCCAGCCTCCGGCGCCTCATGCGCCTCCAACAGGACGGCTAGGGCCGTCTTGCGGTCCGCGGCACGCAGGATCGAGGTCTGGCCGTCCTTGCGCTCCACGGCAAACCCCAGGCCCTTCAGGAGGTCGTTGCCCGCAAGGGGCAGCACCTTTGCCGCCCTCTCTCCTGCCCGCGCCCAATCCGCCCTCGTAGGTGCCCCCTTCTCCAGGGCGTGCAGCGCCAGCAGCCCCTCGTTGCGGACGCCCGGCAGGGCCGTGTCCAGCGACGGCAGGGCGGAGGCCAGGAACCGAAATGCGGCGTTCCGGTCGGGCTGCAATAAGGCTTCCCGGCAGACCCGCTCGGCCTGCCCTGGGTCCAGATCTGGGTAGACCGGCGGCTCATCGCCCGAGGGGCCGCAAAGGCTTGCCTTGTCACCATGAAGGACGACGATTAGGAGAGGGACTGCCCGACCACCCAGGCGGGCCTTCCAAGCGGCTTGCAGTGCCCCAGCAGCCGGACGGACGGCACTGCCGGCCACGGCGACTTCAAGCGCTGGATTGCCCTTGCCCAGATAGAGCGATCGGGACTGCAAGCCCTCGGCCTTGGCGAGGGCGAGTGGACGGGCTGGAAGGTCGGAGAGAAAATCGGCAGGCTTGGATGTCATCGGATTCGTCAGTCCCATTTTTTCGGACCGGGATTCTTGTGAGATCGCGACTATTGGCGCCCACCTACCACTTACCACCTTTCCCGCTCAGGTAGAACGCATTTGTATCGATTGCCTAGCTTCAGATGATCGACCCGCGACCCGTGTCAGGCCTGCTGCCGCTTCAGCATCGCGTGGATATCAGCGATTTGAGCCGCCATCCCTTGTCTCGTCGGATCGTCGATCGGCTGCCTCAGCGCGCCAATGATTTCGCCCTGTCGCTCCGGGGAAACGTGCCCATAGCTTCCTAGGGTCGTCAGCACGCTGTCATGGCCCAAATTCTGGCTCCAAGCCTTAAGCTGTTCAGGAGTCAGTTGCCGCTGGTACGCGAGCTGGGTGAGCGTGTCGCGGACGGAATGGGGATTGAAATAGGGCAAGTTCACGCGGGTGAAGGCGTCCCGAAAGATCTGTCGGATTGGGCTCGCGTTTGCCCAATGCTCGCGACTTAAGCCAATGAGAGTGAATCCGTGGTCGTTGTCCTGACCGACCAAGCTCTTCGGGAACAGCGGATCGTCGGGACCGAAGAGCTTCTCCTGGGACAGATATCGCACCCATTCACGCACGATGTCCGCAACGTCATCGCCTACTGGGAAGAAGAAGGTCTCAATCGTCTTGCTGAATTTGGTGCGAACCTGACGAGGGTCCTGGAAGACATAGCCCCGTCCCGCCGAAATGTGCTTGAGCTTCAGACTCGCGACAGCGGCATCCCGCATCCCCGTGAGGAGCGTGAGAGCCATCGCAGCCCGGTCGCGTCGCTCGCTCTCGGCTCCCGCGGGCATAGCGAACAGCGCGGCTCGGTACTGTTCGACCGTTGCATATGATTTTGGCCGTGATGCGTGGGCTTCGCGCTCCTCCTTGGTTGTGAGGTTGAGGTAAGCGACATCGGCCAGGTCGATGCGGCGCCGATAGCCCGGTCGCCCCTTCAGCCACGCCAAGAACTCCTTGATCGCTTGCAGGATATGATGGGCAGTGGCAGTGCTGATCGGCTTCCCGGAACGCAAGCCCTTCGTCGCAATCAACGCACGCTTGAAGCCTAGAGCCTGCTCCCTGTTGAAGCTGCCAAAATCCTTGTACCCCGTATAGACTTCCAGCCGGTCGATCGCGTGGCGCGCCTGCTCGACCGTGGCGGGAGATCGCTGCCGCGCGTCTTTCAGATAGATGAGATAGTCGCGCTTGGAGCGGTCGTTCTTGGGATTGTTCCTATAGGCACTAGCCGGTGGTTTCATGGGCACTCTCCGAGTCACTGTTCACGCTGGGGCC
>SXGS01204157.1_pt1 | contig 13777 bp, 4 predicted proteins | sample 3174681 | NCBI WGS metagenome assembly SXGS01 (sample SAMN11356861, study PRJNA531348) | freshwater metagenome | isolation source: freshwater sample F1-80 | place: China: Fuxian Lake, Yuxi | collected 2017-12-25
CAGGATGCTCACATCCGACGGCGAGACGCCTGAGATGCGCGATGCCTGCCCGATCGTCGCCGGCCGAATCTTGCCCAGCTTTTGGCGCGCCTCCTTCCGCAGGCTATGCACCTCCTCGTAGTTCACCCAAGCCGGAATCTGCTTGTCCTCCATCGTCTTGAATTTCTCCACTTCCAGCTCTTGGCGCTGAATGTAGCCTTCGTATTTCAGGGCGATCTCGACTTGCTGAACAACGTGCAAAGCCAAATCCGTCCGCGCCTGAGGCAACTTCTCGTAAGACACCTCCGGGCGTCGGAGCAATTGCGCCAAAGTATCCTTCCCATCCCGCGTGGAATGAAGACGCGCCAACTCCGTCTCGATAGCCTCGCGCTTGGCGGTGAACTGCCGGTAATTGCGCTCAGGCAACAGTCCAATATCCCTGCCGAGATCCGAAAGCCGCAAGTCACAGTTATCCTGCCGCAGTAACAAGCGATACTCCGCCCGTGACGTGAACATGCGGTACGGCTCCACCGTTCCTTTCGTCACCAAATCATCGATCAGCACCCCGATGTAAGCCTGATCGCGGCGCAGGACGATAGCCTCCCGGCCCAGCACCTTGCGGGCTGCGTTGATTCCCGCCATCAAACCCTGAGCACCGGCCTCTTCGTAGCCGGAAGTGCCGTTGATCTGACCGCCAAGGAAAAGCCCGGCGCAAGCCTTGGTTTCCAAGCTCGGATGCAACTGCGTTGGAAACGCAAAATCATACTCGACCGCGTAGGCTGGCCGCATTATCTCCGCCTGCTCGCAACCAATGATGCTTCGCACCATCCCGACCTGCACCTCGTAAGGCAGACACGTCGAAAACCCGTTCACATAGATTTCATCCGTCGCAATTCCTTCAGGCTCAAGGAATAACTGATGTCGCTCCTTCTCGGCGAACTTCACGATCTTGTCCTCGATGCTTGGACAATACCTGGGACCGACCCCTTCAATCACTCCCGAGTACATGGGCGACTTGTGCAGGTTCGCGCGAATCAACTCCGCCGTCTTGTCCGTCGTGTAAGTGATGTAACACGGCAGCTGGCCGCCGTTCTGTTCGAGGATCGAACCAGGCGGATACGGCCCCGTCGCACCTGAATCTCCAACCCGATCCGGCTGCAACAACCTCGCCGTATCGTTCCAGAGATCGTCCTTCCAAAACGTGAACCATGGCGCCGGCTCGTCGCCCGGTTGCACTTCCGTCTTCGAAAAATCAATCGAGCCACGCACCAAACGCGGCGGCGTCCCTGTCTTCAAGCGGCCGAGTTCGATGCCGATCTCCTTTAACGATCCCGACAGACCCATCGCTGCGGACTCGCCAGCTCGCCCGCCACTCTGCTGGTTCCCGCCGATGTGCATCAACCCCCGGAGGAACGTCCCCGTCGTTACCACGACCGTTGTGGCCAGATATTGCACCTCCAAGGTCGTCTCCACACCACACACCGCTCCGTCCTTCACCAGAAGCCGGTTTGTCTGGCCCTGTTTGCAGTCGAGATTCGGCTGCCGTTCGCAAATCCATTTCAGCCGGAACTGATATGCCTTCTTGTCGCACTGCGCCCGGGGTGCCCAGACTGACGGTCCTTTCTTGGTGTTTAGCATTCGGAACTGAAGCCCCGTCATATCCGTGTTCCGTCCCATCTCTCCGCCAAGTGCATCGATCTCCCGCGCCAGATGGCCTTTGGCCAGTCCTCCAATCGCAGGGTTGCACGACATCTGCCCGATCGTATCCAGGTTGATCGTGAGCAACAGCGTCTGGCAACCCATCCGCGCCGCCGCCAGCGCCGCCTCGACTCCCGCGTGCCCCGCTCCGATCACGATCACGTCATACCGTTTTGGATAAACGAACATGCCTCCCAGCCTACCCAACCCGCACCCAACTTCAATCCTCCTGCTTCGCTGGAGCGTTCACTGCCAATCATCGACGACCCAATAGAATGCCAGCAAAGGAGTCGCGCGAAGAAGCGAAGGACGCGAAGAGGTCAGGGAAATTGAGCCTTGGATAGCGCTTACCTATCAGTTTGTCGCAGCCGTTGCAAAACCGTCCCCCGCCTTCGCGTTCTTCCCAGCTTCGCGCGGAATCTGTTGGGTTGTTACGGCCGTGTTCAGCCCTATCGTCGCGTCTCGAGTTGAAGCGTGTTGGTCCCCGCGTTTGCACCTGCGCGGGTCCAGACGATTGGCCCGGCGAAGCGGCCGGCACCGGAAGGCAAATACGCCAGCCACCCGTGAGCGAGACCTGTCCCTCGGTTTGCCGTGACATGGAATGGCACCAAGCCATTGCCGACTCCGGCAGCGGTCTGGCTGAAGGCGCTGCCGTCCGGCAGTCGGCCTCGGACGGTGACGCGGCCGGAACGGCTGACGCGAAGCGTGTTCGTTCCGCGGGCAGGCGGGTTGTCGTTGTTCTCCGACACTTCGAAGAAGCGGCCGCGAAATTCCCCGGCCATCTCCAGTGCGCCGACAGCATCAGCGTCCATCTCGCGGCGACCGAGCAGTTCGGCGGCGACGCTGGCGCTGGCCATTGCGCCGGTCACTGTTCCACCGTCTGCTTGCCATTGGAGAACCAACGCAATCGGTTCCCGCGCGCGAGCTGAGATCTCCCGGGACACACGCAGGCCTTCCGGCAACGCGCCCGTAAAGGACTCCCTTCGGCCGCGCCAGTTCAATCGCCCGCTGTAGGTGCCGCGCACGGTGACGCTGGCGGTGAAGCTTCCGCTGTTCGACAAGCCCGGCGCAGCAGGCGGCTGGAACAGTCCCCGGTAGGCTCCTGCGATCTCGACGAACGGGCCGGGGACGAAATGCGCGATGACCGACGTGTTCGACGCAGCGATGAACGTGAGCGCGGGATTGGTCCCGAGGCGCGTCCCCGACCAATCGCTCCAGTGGCTGAAGCGATGTCCTGTCGCCGGGCGTGCAGTGAGGGAATGGGTCCGGCCCTCAGTGAGCGACCTGCCGTTGCGCAGGCCGGAGACGGTCCCGTGGCCGTCAATCCACAGGGCAAAGCGCGCGGCATCGGGCTGCACCAAGATGTGCGCGGTGTTTGTGGTGGAGAAATTGCCGGCCTCGTCTACGGCCACGATCTGGATCGTGTGGTTCCCGGGACTCAGCGTCAGCGCGGCGAACCAGTTGGTGATGCCCGTCGCCGGTTGCGCCGCGCCGCCATCGACGCGGTACCACACCGCCGTGACCTCGACGTCGTCTGACGCGGTGCCAGCGATCTGGACGGCGGAGTTCGCGACGCGCAGGGGCGACTCGGCAGGCGCGGTGATCGTTAGAACCGGCGCGTTTGTGTTCACGACTGAGAGCGTCGCAATGCGGCTGGAGATCGTCGAAACGGAGTTGGAGACGCGGCAGAAATACCTTCCCGCATCCGCCCCGCGAACTCTCGGCCAGCGCAGGAAATTGGTCGTTTCGCCGGGAACAGGTTCGCCATCACGGAACCATTGGTAAGCCAGCGGAGCTGAACCGATCGCCATCGCGAGGAGTTGTGTCTCCTGGCCGGCGGCGATGGTGAGGTCCGCAGGTTGTTCGATCCATCGCAGGGGCGTTTCGGTCGCCGCGACCGGCGTGGGAGTGGTCGCCCACCAGTTGACTGGATCATCGCCGTAGAAAGTTTCGCCAATCCGGTGCAGCGAAGCTCCCGATCCATCGGCGGCCGTGGGCCACGGAAACGCATCGGAGTAGCGCACTCGATCGACGACGATGAATGGAACGATGCCGGATTGCGGCGCGTCGGGCCGGACGAGTTCGATGTTGCCGGCCGAGTTATCGAGCGGCAGAAGCATCGGGCCGTGAACAATCGCTCCGGCCGGCACGTTGTTGGAGGAGAGAAACTCCGCCAGCGCCGGCGGGTCAGCGGGATTCACCCCGGCGATGAGAATTCGGCCGCCGGGCGGAAGCAACACGCCGGGCGGAAGCTGGAAGTGGATCTGGTCCAGGGTGGAATCGACGAGCCGCCAGGTGTTCGTGGGGAACGCCGGGTCGAAGAGCGGGAGCGGGACATCGAGCAGGTTCCGAATCTCCACATATTCATCGCACATGTTCGGGAAGTCGGCGCGATCCGGCGGGTGGTAGTGGATCTCGCTGATGACCGCCGGACCGACGCGCGGGCCGGTGTTCGGCGCGAGGAAGGTCATCTCGCGTTGCGCGACGAAGTGTTCCGCACCGACGCTGTTCACGTAACGCCCGAAAGTCACGTTCGTCTCCGAAGTGCCGAACTTGAATCCATGCACCCAACCCGTGAGCCCGCCCTCGGCGTCGGCGGAGAAGACAAAAACTTCCTCGCCGAAATCTCCGAGCCCGAAGCCGATGACGGACGGATCTTCGTTCGGCGAATTGAACGCGTGCTCGTCGAGCGCCAGGAAACCGCCCGCCGGAATCGTCACGCCGGGTGGTAAGCGAAACTTCTGCGGCTCATCGAAGTCATCGGTCAGGAACCAGCCGCTGATGTCCGCCGCGTTGGTGCCAGTATTGTGCAATTCGATCACGTCCTCGAAGGGCAGTTCTGGCCGCGACAGCACTTCATTCACAAACACCGCCGGGATCACGGCGGGAACGTCCACGCGCCCGGGCGAGCCGCCGCGCTGGCCGCTCGCGCGCCACGCCGTACCGCGCCGGTGCGAGCTGGCTGGAGACGTTTCATCGCGCAGCACGAGCGAGAATCCGTGCCCGTCGGTGATGGGACTCCACTCGTCATCGTAGGTGATGTCGAAGATCGTCACACCGTCCGTGGTCATCAGCCACAGCCGCTCGCCGTTGTCGCTCAACGGGCCGGTGAATTCTCCGGCAACCGGCAGGCCCGGGCCGTAAAGCGTCTCAAAATCCGCCCGGCTCGACACCAGCAGCACGCGCTGACCGGGATCGATCGTCACCCCGTCGAAGGTGTATTCGATTCCGGCGAGGAACGTCGCGCCGTCGAGGCTCACGAGGTTCGTGCCGGTATTCTTCAACTCGATGAACTCCACCGGCAACGAACCGGAATCCGGCGGGTGATAGAAAATCTCGCTCAAGATCACCGGCGGCCCGCCCTGCTGCGCCGGGTTTCGTTCTCCTGGAGTTTGTTCGAGATACGTCGGGAACTCTGTCAGCACCCGCCCATCGTCCATCGGGAACCCGAATGAGAAGCGCGACGTCTGGGGTGGATACTCGGGCGCGAATTCCTGCGCAATGGTCACGCCGTCGGGATGCACCAGCGCGAGGTAATCACCACCGCCGCGCAACGTGAACGTCGTGTGCCATGTGTATTCCGGCAGTGATCCTCTGCCGCTGGCGAAGACGATCTGGAATCCGCCCGGCGGAAGATTCGTGGCCGGCAGTTGCCACATCCGCAGACTCTCGCGGTCGTCCGTGAGGAACCAGCCGCCGAGATTCACGTTCTCAGTGGTTGGGTTGTGAAGCTCGATCCAATCCGGCGAGGCGCCGAAGGCATCCCGAAGCGGCCCGTTGTTCACGGCCTTGAACTCGGTGATCACCACTGGCTGGCCGACGGTAGAGACCGACATGGACGCCGCAACGGCCAGTGCAAAAAGGTGCGGGAAGAGCCTTGCTTTCATGGTTCACGGGCCGGCAATACTAAGTTCACAACCCCGGTGCCCTGTGTGGGACTCGCGCGGTTGCGCCGTGTGGTGCCGATGCTCGATGTGTTATCAACGAACCGAAGGAATTGAAACCATGAATCTCTCCCAATTCACCGCGCTCCTCTGCGCGTGCGCCGGCCTTCTCGTCATGCTTCCTCAACAGGGCGCGGCCCAGCTCTTCTCGAACCTTGACGCCTTCGCCAACCGACTGCGCGTCGGCGACCCGGAGATTCGCGCGACCAATTCTCTCGACGGCCCCAAGGGCATCGCGACGGCGGACTTCGACGGCGACAACCGCCCCGACATCGCCGTTGCGAACACCGACGGCACGGTGACGGTCTTCTACGGTCGGCCGCAGGGGAAGTTCAGCCCGCCGACGCACCTGCGCACGGGCGTCGAGGAACTGCGCGGCATCACAGCCGCGGATGTCACAGGGGACGCGCGGCCGGACATCGCCGTCGCCGCGCCGTACTCGGGCGAGATTTTCCTGTTCGTGAACCAGAACGGCGAATTCAACGCTCCCCTGCCGCTCCCGCAATGGATCGGCGTGCGCAATGTCAGCGCGGGCGACTTCGATGGCGACGGCCGCAAGGATCTTCTCATCGGCGGGACGACGAACGGCCTGCGCCAGCTTCGCAGCTCGGGAGCCGGGGCTTTCCAGACCATCACGAACCTCACCAGCCTCGCCGCCACGAATGAAACGGATTTCCCGAAGCCGCTCTACGTGCTCACGGTCTTCCGGCCGACGGGCGCGATTCGCGACGCCGTCGTCGCCACGCACGCCGACACCAGCCTGCTCTGGGTTCTCACTGCCAATGCCAATGGCGCGCTCGCGCCCGTCGCGGAACTGACGAACCAGTTCGTCCACGCCGCCGTCGTCGGCCCGATCCTGGGTGATGTGAACACCGGCCTGAACGACCTCGTCACCGCCTCGCGCGACGCGGGCACCATCGAGGTCCGTCGCGGAACCAACGGCGCAGGTCGCTTCCAGCAATCCGTGACGCAGCGCATCAACGTACCCGGCGGCCCGCGTGCCCTGAGCATCGCGGACCTCGACGGCGACGGGTGGAATGATCTCGTCGTCGTGCTCCGGAACTTCGACCGCGTGCTGACGTATCACAACAGCAACGGCGTGCTCGTGGCTTCCACCGAAATGCCCGTGGGCCGAAGCCCGCGCGAACTCGTCTCGGCGGACTTCAATGCAGACGGACGGCCCGATGTCGCCGTGATGAATCGCGCGTCAGCGGACGTGAGCGTGTTGATGACCTTCCCCGGCCAGTCCGGCTTCGGCGCGCTCGACCAAATCTATCCCGTGGACGGCGGCGTCAGCGGCCTGCACGTCCTGGACTTCAACGACGACAACCGCGACGACGTCATCCAGCTCCACCGTACCTCCGGCGAATTCAGCGTGCGAATCACTGACACCAACGGTCGTCTCGGCCCGCCGCAGTTCTATCCGATGGGCACGTTGCCCAGCGCGCAGGCGATCGTGGACGTGAACAACGACGGCTTCCGCGACATCGTCACCGCGAACCTCGGGCAGGACGGCATCGACCAGGGTTCCGTCTCCGTGCGGCTGGGCAACGGGGCAGGCGGCTTCGGCCCCGAGATGCGCTACGAGCTTCCCGATGGCATGGCCGGCCGGCTCTTCGCGCTGGTGGCGGCGGACTTCAACAACGACGGCCACATCGATCTCGCGGCGGGCTTCTTCGATTGCCGGATCGCGTTCTTCCGTGGCAACGGCAACGGCACCTTCACCTACACGCGCGAACATCGTTTCGTCTATGAATCGCGCGTCATGGTGGTCGGCGATTTCGACAAGGACGGCGACATGGATCTCGCCGGGGCCGGTTACGCGGGCGATGTCGTCGTGATCGAGAATCGCGGCGACCTGCTCACCACTGAGACCCTCACGCGCACGGATTATCCTGCGAGCGATCCGAACAAGGCCGGTACGAAGGACATCGTCACCACCGACATCAATGGCGACGGCGATCTCGACCTGCTGATCGGCACGGGCAAAGGCACGATGCTTTTCATCGGCCTGGACGGAATGGCCTTCTTCCCCGTCAGCCGATCGCTCCCAGGCACTGACTTCCCGGCGTCCGGCGTCGCCCTCGGCGATTTCGACGGCGACGGCAGCCGCGATGTCGCCGTGTCGTGCCGCGTACTCTCGTGCGTGACCATTCTCCGCAACACCCCGGACGGCCTCCAGCCAGCGCTGTCCGTCGATGTTCCGTCCGGTGAATTCCTCGCCGCCGGCGATCTCGATGGCGACGGCCAGGACGATCTCGTCGGGACGGGCAGCGTGCTCTGGACCGCCCTGAGCAGCCGCCGGGCGCAGCCCTCGCCGCCCGTCATCGCCGCCGCGAGCCGGCCCACTGCCGGCAAGCTCGTCATCAACGAGATCCTCGCCGTGAACACCGAGCTGCCCCTGGAAGCGGATGGCGACCGCCGATCCGACTGGGTCGAGCTTTTCAACGCCGGTGCCACAGGCCTTTCGCTCAATGGATGGAGGCTCCGCCTCGAAGAACCCGGCCAGCCGGCGCGCGACTTCACGTTCCCCATCACCGCCTTCTCCAGTCCGAACACGCACTTGCTCGTCATCTTCTCCGACACGCGGCGCACGCTCTATCACACCGGCTTCCGCCTGCCCGGAGATGGCGCGACGCTCAAGCTGTTGAACCCGCAGGGCACGGTCATCGACGAAGTCGCCTACGCGCGCCAGCAGGAGAACATCTCCTTCGCACGGTATCGCGACGGCCTGCCCGCCTTCGCCGCCAATCCGTATCCAAGCCCCGGCCGCGCCAATTCCGACAACGGCCCCGTCGAGCCCGTCGCGGATCTCGAGAACTACGCTCCGCTGCCCGCGTTGCCCGATGAACCTGTGCGCTTCACCGTCACCGGCCGCGACGACATCGGCATCATCGGCGTCACCGTCGTGTGGAAACGCCTCGACGTGCCGAACTCGACCGAGCGGCGAATCCAACTCTACGACGACGGCGAGCATGACGACGGCGCCATGCAGGACGGCACCTTCGCCGGGCTGCTGCGCCCCGGATTGCCGGACGGTGCGGAGATCCAGTTCTACATCGAAGTCGCCGACCTCAGCGATCAAGTCGTCGTGCTGCCGGACGAACCGATCTTCTCCGCCAACGGCGCGCCCGTCACCCTCTACAGCCTGCGCGTCGGCGCGCCCGAGACGGCCGCTGCGGGTCTCGAGATTTCCGAAGTCGTGGCCGTCAACTCGACCGGCCTGCGCGATGAGACCGGCGCAACGCCGGACTGGGTCGAGATTCGCAACACCTCCGCCAACGCCGTGCCCCTGCGCGGCGTCTCGCTCGCGCAAAAGTTCTTCGGAAACGGCACACGCCATACGTTCGCCGAGGGCGACGTCCTCCAGCCCGGCGAATATCGCGTGATCTACTGCGACAGCCGCCCGACCAACGGTCCGTCCCACGCGCCCTTCAGCCTCAGCCGGACGGGTGACGAACTCATGCTGACCGGCCCCGGCTCCAGTGGCGCCCGGGCCTTGCTGGATCACGTCAACTTTGGCACGCAGCAGCCGGACATCGCACTGGCCCGCCTTGGCGCGGCCGGCGCGTGGCGCAGCACCGCGCCCACGCCGCGCACGGCAAACATGGCGGAGCCGTGGCTGGGCTGGCCGAGCTTCGCGGACCTGAGCTTCAACCTCGCCTTCCCCACGACCACCAACGCCACCTACACCGTGGAAGCCACCGATTCACTCGCTGCGCCAAGCTGGCGTCCGGTGAACGTCGTCCCCGGCAACGGCATCGAGCGGATCGTGAAACAACCAATGTCCGAGCGACAGTTCTTCCGCGTGCGCCGGTCGCAGTAGCTCGAGCAGCGCGTCGTGTCAGAACCGGATCATCCATGAGAACATTTCTGGAGCTAACGCTGAAGGTTCTCACCGCCCTCGCAATCGTTCTGTGCGGTGGCGTCACCCTGCGCGCTGAGATCATCTACTGGCCAATGACCGCGCTGGATCTGGCCAAGCAACGATCCGAGAGCGTCAGTTGCGTCAACCATCTCAAGCAGATCGTGCTGGCGGCACGCATTTCGTCGCTCGGCGGCGGCGCTTTCCCCCAGAGGATTCTGAATTTCACCAACGAACTGGATTCACCAGCGGTGCTCTTCTGCCCGGCGGACATCGATCGTCAGGTCTCCACGAACTGGGCCGACTTCGATTTGAGGAGCAGCGATTATGAATGGCTGCCTCAGCCGAACTGGAACAATCCTGACGCCATTTGCTGCCGGTGCCGCATCCACAATAACGTTGCGCAGGTGGACGGGTCCGTGCGGCTGCTCTTTGGCTATCGCAGCGGATGGCCCGCGATTGTCGCAGCCCCCCTTCAGCAATACGCGACCCCGGGCTCGGAGGTTCGCTTCGAGGTCGGCGTTGCGCCCGACTCTCTTCAGCCGATCAGCTATCAGTGGCGGAGGCAGCAGTTGTATTTGGTGACGAACGTGACGTTCCACGCCGATCCGGAAGATCCCAGCGGCGGGTTCTGGACGACGAACCGGCGGGGCCAGTTCACGACAACGATTCTCAGCGGAGAAACCAACCTCAGCTACGTGATTGCGAACACGCAGACCAATCACACCGATTACTACAGCGTGGTGGCCAGCAATGCCCTGGGTTCCACGGCGTCAAACCCATCCCACCTTTTTGTGGATCCGTGGGTTTCCGCAAGGATCACCAACAACTACTGGTCTGCGGTCAACTGCGTCAACAACCTGAAACAAATCGCCCTCTTTGGCCGGATGATGGCGAACGACCGCGACGAACAGATGCCGCCAAGTTTATCCGCGATGACCAATGCCTATGGCGCGCCGATCTTCGGCTGGCCGGTGGTTCTCTACTGTCGATTCGATGCTGCCCGGACGGTTCCGGCGGACTGGGCCGGCGTGGACCTGGCGAATACCAGCTATGAAGTTCTCCCGGGCGACAGCGCCGATTTCGATGCTCCTTTCTGCCGCTGCAAGGTTCATGGCTTTTACGCGAAGATGGATGGAGCGGTGGTTTCCAAACCGCACTTCTCTGGCATCCGACGCCTCACGAACCACACGGCTGAGTTGACCTTCACGGTGTTCGCGGGACAAACCAACGTGTTGGAAACTTCCACGAACCTCGCAAACTGGGCGACGTTGAGCAGCTATTCTTCGACGAATGGAAACTTCGTTTTCCACGACACCAACAGTTTCCCTCAGCGGTTTTATCGGATTCGCACCGAGTAGGCGAAACAGTGTCGAACCGGTCGTCAGCCGGGTTTTCAGCGGATTCAGCGGATTCAGCGAGGAGCGATCTTGTCCCGCTCTTCCCATCGATGTTTCGTCCAAGCGACAGCCATTCCGGCGGCGAACAATGCGAGGCTTCCGAGCAAGGCGATGGCTCCGGCGGACGCATGACGGAACAGCCAGTGGGTCGGCGCGCAACAGAGCACCGCAATCGCAGCGATCGCGAGGACGATGGATGCGCGCAGCCTGAAGACCCACCAGAATGCGATCAGCAACAGAGCCGCAGCCGTTGTGAAGCGAACGCTGTCCGCCTGTAACGCGCTTGTCCAAATCGCCGCATCCAGCAGCCAGATGCCCGCTGTCATGACGCGAAGGAATCGCTCGACCGACGGTTCCTTGGATGCCCAGCGGATGCTGTGCAACAGGAGGAACATCGCCGACGTCTCGACGATGACGTGCGGGCTCAGGATCGGAAACCTCCCTGAGAATATGCCCATCCCCAGCGCCACTGTGGCTGCCGCGGCCAGCCCGACAACCGGTGAACGCGAGCGTGTCGCGTAGAGCAGCACGAAGGCGGACCATGCGAAAACCACGCAGCCGGATCGTCCGATGTTCGGCACGACGGCCTGCGCCCAATCGATCGGGAAGCCCGCCAGGATCATTGCCAGTGAGGCGAGCGCCAGTTGCCCGACCGTTGATCGCAGCGGCCACGTGTCCGACGAGCGCAGCCAGAGGATGAGGTAGCCGATGTGTGTGCCGACGGCCAGGGTTGCGAACACGGGACTGTTCGCAAACGCCGGCAGCGGGGCGAGCAAGGCGAGAAACAGGATCGCGCGGCGCAAGGCGGGAGCCGGATTCGGAAGGAAATCCTGGAGACGGTGCCACAGGGTCCAGACGATCGCGCAACTCAGCGGCGCGACATGATGCGGCTCCAGCGGCAGGCTGCAAATGTGCGCGATGCTCCACACGTGAACCGCACTGCCCGCGAACCACAGCGCGTATATGAAGATCGGCAGCCAGTGACGTTCCGGATTGGAGCCGCCGTATCGACGAGGTTTCGGCAGCAGACCAGCAGCGAAGACGATGGCCGGCAGCGCGAAGTGCCACAGGAATTGGTTCTCCTCCTGCCAGTCGAGAAGGTCTTTCTCCATCCTAATCCGGAAGACGAGCGGCAATGCGATGTTGCCCGCGAGCACGGCTGCGCCGAGCAGCAGCGCCTGCGGAGGCAGGTTGAACTCGGGAAACCATCGGCGAATCGAGAGCATGCGCGCCGCAGACGCGACGAAGCCCGCCAGCGCCAGCATCCATGCGAGGCTCATGCCTTCCTTCAGTTCCTGCCCCTGCACGGTCGCCTGGCTGATCAGCAGGAATGGCACGAGCACCAGACCCTGCTCGACGACGACGAGCAGTGAGGAATCGTACCAGATCTTGCGGCGCGCGAGGACAATGCCGGCGATCACGACGAGCGTTTCGTAGAACTGGAGCGCGGAGAAGTTGAAGAACAGGTTTTGAATCTCGCCCGTGAACAATGAATCGACACTGGACAGTCGGTTGACGGCGTAGAGCAGCAACGCCGCGCTACAGAGGAAGAACGGATTGCAGACCAGCAGCCGGCGCATCCAGTGTCGCCAGTCGAACGGCGGTTCGATCGCCCGCAATGTTTCAGAACGAGGTTCCGAAGTGTTCAGGTTCGAAGGGTCGGTGTTCATAGGGCCTCTCTTTTAGTCGGAGATGACGTTGCGACGAGAACGGAGCCCGCTCGCCTGGTGTCGGGCGCGCGCACCGTGCGTGGATAAGACGCAGCCGGTGAGGCGTTCTTCCAGCATTCATGCACTGACACGTCCAACTGCATCACCCATGCCAGCAGACATATTTGAAAACTCGCGTCGGTCCGCCGCAGGCCTTCCTGTTCACCAAGCATGAAAATAATTTGTGCGTACCCCCCCGTGTGCTATCTCTCTCGCGTAACCCGGCAACATCAACAACAGGAGAACACTCATGCATTCCATGGAGACATTCGTACGGAGATTCGCAATCGTGGTTTATTCATGCCTGCTCGGCACGCTCGTGACCGCAGCCAGCGCTGGAACCTTTGACACCTTGCAGTGGAGAAACCCTTACCCGACTGGCAACGACTACGTGGGCACCGCGTTCGGTGCCGGCCAGTTCGTCGTGGTCGACAGTGCTGGTGATGTGCTGACGACGACGGACGGGCATGTGTGGGCGCATCGTGGCCCGTCCACGAGCCGGAATCCGCACTTGATCCGGCATCTGGGCGGCAAGTTTGTGGTGATCGGCTCTGATGGCAGCATCGCGACGTCGACGGACGCCATCACTTGGACAGCGCAGTCATCCGGCACGACGCAGGCGCTGGTGAGCGTGGCGTATGGCAACGGGGTTTATGTGGTGGGAGGGGCCGGGGCGACGCTGCTGACTTCGACTGACGGCGCGACCTGGACGCCGAGGATTCCCGGACTGGCCCCGGCTACGACGTACTTCGGGTTCGTTGTGTTCGGCAGTGGGCGGTTTGTGGCGGCCGGCGGAAATTCAGTCTATGTCTCCGAGGACGGAGTGACTTGGACGGCGCACGCGCGCCCCGGCACGTCGCTGACCAGCTTGGTCGCGACCGATACAGGGTTTGTCGCGGATTCGTGGGTTCACATCGGAGGGAACACCAGTTATCCCCAACCCTTCACATCCACCAACGGGATCAACTGGGTACGGAACGGCGATGTCCATCTCGCTGGTCGAGCCTATGTAAACGGCAGCCACTTCGCCTACGTCTCCGGCCTGCTGTCTCACTCATCGCGCGGCCTTTTCTACAGCGAATGGACCCCAATCGTGCCGCAGTTTGCTGCCCGTCCTGAACAGATCACGTACGGAAACAACCTCTATTTCGCGGTGGGTCGAGTCGGAGACTACGCCACCGG
>SXGS01406634.1_pt1 | contig 13771 bp, 8 predicted proteins | sample 3174681 | NCBI WGS metagenome assembly SXGS01 (sample SAMN11356861, study PRJNA531348) | freshwater metagenome | isolation source: freshwater sample F1-80 | place: China: Fuxian Lake, Yuxi | collected 2017-12-25
CATGAGCCAGATTCCTTTCTGACTGAAGCGTTTTCAGTTGGTCCTGTTAGGAATCTGGCTTTTCTTTTCTCTCCTTCGTTTCTGAAACCCCACTTTCTTCGACGCCAAATCGTTCACGGCGTTGCCCAACGGGGCGCAACTCGTTCCAGGTCACGCCCCGTTGGGGCTGACAGCGTATTTTCGCGACGAATACCCAGGGCGTTGCCCTGGGCTTTCGAGTGTCGCACCGTTGGTGCGAAGACAACATCACCTCAAAGGATCAATGATGTCCACACGCCGTGATTTTCTAGCATCGAGTTTCGGTTCCAGTGTTGCCGCGCTCACTGCGGCGCATCTCTTCGAGCGTTCGGCACCAGCGGACGACAAGCCGCTGATGGTCGATTGCCACACACACTTCTACGACCCAACTCGGCCGGAAGGAATCCCCTGGCCCGGCAAGAACGATGCCTCGCTGTATCGCCCTGTCTTGCCGAAACATTTTCTGGAACAAGCGGCACCACTCGGAGTCACGAAGACGGTCGTCGTCGAAGCCAGCCCGCGAGTCGAAGACAACGCTTGGCTGCTGGACTTGGCCGCGAAGAATCCATCAATCATCGGCGTGGTCGGCAACCTGACTCCCGGCCAGCCGGAGTTCGCCGGGCATTTGAAACGCTTCGCGGCGAACAAACTGTATCGCGGCATCCGCGTGAATCATGGTGCGGTCAAAACGGGACTCGAACAACCGGAGTTCCTCGCCGACATTCGTCGTCTCTCCGAAGCTGGCTTGGAACTCGATGTGAACGGCGGGCCGGACATGCCGGCCGATGTCGCTCGCTTGGCGGAAAAGCTGCCGGAGTTGCGAATCGTCATCAATCATCTCGGCAACTTGGCTGTGGACGGAGCAGAACCGCCGCAAGCGTGGCGTGACGGAATGCGTGCCGCTGCGAAACACGCGCGGGTCTTCTGCAAAGTGTCGGCGCTCGTCGAGCACGCCAAACCGAAATCTGGAGACAAGGAAGTTCCGGAAGACGTCGAGTTCTACCGGCCAATCCTCGACGCGATCTGGAACATCTTCGGCGACGACCGCCTGATCTATGGCAGCAACTGGCCGGTCAGCGATCGTGCCGCCTCCTACAAGGCGTTATTCACGATCGTGAACCAGTATGTAATCGCACGCGGGCGAACGACGTCCGAAAAGTTCTTCTGGAAGAACGCACGAGCCGCGTATCAACCATCGAGTTGAAACCAGAGCCGCGCCCGTTCGAGTATTTGTCCAAAACATGCGCGTTTTTTGCGCGCGAGTTTGCCGTCACTCGTTTGATGATCCACGAACCGTCATTCGTCCTGGGAAAAGGTGAAAAATGGAATCGGCGAACGAGCCGTTTGAATCACAATGCATCGCTTTGTTTGTCTGGCTTGGTCTCATTTTTCACCCAACCATTTTTCACCTTCTTGGGTTGCGGGCGCAGCCCGCATTAGAAAGCGGAGTTCGGGCACCGCTTCCTCACGGGCGCGGCTCAGGTGTCTCGCTCTTGGCTGCGGTCTCGTAGAGCCGCGCCAGTTCGACGAGCAGCGGTTCGATCTGTTGCAGGTAGTCGTCTTCCGCAAGCTGCGACTTGCGTTGCCGCAGTACAGCCAACTCGACCTCGATTTCATCACGCCGGGCGCGAACGGCGGCCGGGAGTTGTTCTTCGCGAGAACTGCGAACCAAGTGCATCCGGGCGGCGCGAGTGCCATCCACCGTGGCTCCATTCTTCGCCGACTTTGTCGCGAGGACGCCTTGAAACCAATCCGCCGGCGTGCCGAGCTTGTCGCCGTTGTCGTCGAGCAGCGCGTGCTCGGTCATCAAGCGGCCTTCACTGACGTAGAACTCGTGTACGCGAGACGACGCCAGCAAGAACGCTTCCAGCAGCGACGTCTGCTCGTCTTTGTCGAGATCCGCTTTCGGATCGCTGATCGCGGCGGAGAGATAGTCACCGAACCGTGCGAAGTTGTATTCGTGTCCGCTCTTCGTCGCCGCGATGACGATCCTGTTTGGCCCGGAGAGTTCATTCAAGAACGGACCGCTGCTGCTGGTGCAATTGATGATCGCGATCGGCCGTTCCACCGGCTTGAGCCATTCAGCCAACTCGCCGGACGAGACATCCGGACCTCGCAGATTGAACCGCGCGACCTTGCCATCAAACGTGCCGTGACCAATCAGGATCAACCACAACGGCTCGGCCTGCGCTCGGCGCGATTCCTCCTGCGCTCGGCGCGGGTCTCCCGACCCCGCCGCTTCCGACAACTGCCGCTTCAACAAGTCGCGATCATCCGTCTTGCCGGCAGCCTCCAAACCAATTTGAGCAAAGTCCGCATGTCCCCGCTTCGCCGCGTCGGACCAACGACCCGCCCATTTCCGAAACTGCGGACCGTACTCCTCGGTTCCCTCCGCACCGACCACGATCAAGACCGTGCTGCGTGGCGTTTCGACCGCCGGATCAACCCAGCCCATAGAACTCAGCAATAAAAGGAAAGACGTCATTCGAGTGGTCCTTGTTTCCCATCCGTGCCCATCCGCGAAATCCGTGGCCTCCGTGTTTTCACTCGTCGCATCAAAGAACACAGATGACACGGAATTTCACGGCATTCCGCGCCAACGTCTCAACCCCCATTCGCCGATCAGACAACTGATCGCCAGCACGAACACCGACGACTGATGCCACAACGGGTACGTCCACGTTTCAGTGACGGGGATCTTGCGGTTCGGCAGGCTGCTCACGAATTGATCAAGATCATCGGCCGAGATCACTTCGCCGCCGGTCTGCTTCGCAAGCTGTTCCAGTAGCGGTCGATTGACGACCAGCGTCCGGAATTCTTCGGTTTGCGGTTCGACCGTCCAACCGATTTCGCGCTGGCCGACTTCGCTGCCGTCGGCGGCCGTAACGGCGATGGTTGCTCGATAGACACCCGGAGCACGCGGCGCGAACAGCGCTTCGTATTGGCCGGGTGAGCGATCGCTGCTCTCGGCGACGAGTTCAATCTTGTGGCCATCGGGAGTCTGCACATGCAGCACGACGTTCGCATTGTCGAGCGGTTCAAACTGCGCGTCTCTCGCACGCACAAGCATTTGGACGGCCGGAGTCGATCCAGTCGAACTGCGCCGCGATTCCACTTCAACGCGGCCCGGCACGTCGCTGACCAGCCAGCGCACCGTTTGCCGCCAGGACTTTTCGAGATCGCTTTCCGTGTGATCGGTCCGCTTCAGATTCCAACGCCAAAGATCGCCGACCAGCAGCGCGGCCGTGCGGCCTCGGCCGAACGGTTGCACGACCAGCGCGGGTGATTCCTTGCCGTCCGCGCTCGTCACTTGCGCGAGCACGGACGCGCCCGGCTTGATCGCCTGCACGCCGTTGAGACTTTTGAATTCGGGCATCGACGTCAGCCGCTTCGATTCGTCGGTTTCGTTGGTTCGCAGACGAACCCATGGTTGCAGCCAACCTTCGCGGCTAAGTAGCAGCCGATAGCCCGCATCAGCGGCGGTGGGATCGCCGCGATCCAAATAGACCGGCAGCATGTCGCCGACCGCTGTTCGCTGATAGCCCCCTTCGCCGAACGAATGATTGCCGCCGAGCATCAACAACCCGCCACCGCGCCGGCTGACGAACTGCTGCAACAGCGACAATTGGTCCTGCGTGAAGAATGCCGCTTCGATGTCGTCCAAGAGGATCGCGTGATACTGAAACAAATCGTCGGAGCTTTTTGGGAATCCGCCACGCAGCTCATCGGCGTCTTTCGTGCCGAGCCGAATCAGCACCGGCTGATCGTAGTTCTCGGCCTGCTCATCTTTGTTGCCGAAGCCCTTGAACAACGGGTTCATCCGCTCGCCACGATTGAGGAACGCGAATTTCGGCTCCTTCTTCGCGATCCGTACCATACCGACCAGTTTGACTTCGTCATCTTCATCGAGAGCTCGCCGTAAGAATTTGAATTCCCAGTTCGGCCGGCCGCCAACATACAGCACTCGGAATGGCCCGCCGCCGCGATCGACGGTGACGATGCGCGAGTTGTTCGCCAGCGTCGCTTCTTGGGATTCGTTCGTAGTTCCGCCTTCAGGCGGTGCCTGGTCATTGGGCCGCCTCAAGGCGGAACTACGACCTTCTTCGCCATTCAAGAACGCCTGCACGGTGAAGAAGCTGATCCCCGACTTCTCCGGCTTCAACAAGAATCTCTGCACGGAAGGTTCGCCGTCGAGCAATCGCTCGATCTTTCGGCGTTCGACCTCTTCGCCCGCTTCGTTGAGCACTCGCAAGCCGATCTCTTTGTTCGCGACCGCGCGGCCTTCAAGCGTTGCGGTGATCGTGACCGGTGCCGCTTCAAAATTCGTCTGACTGACCGCCACCTGCGAGACCGACAGGTCCACTAATCCGTGATCGGCCCCGATCGCCACCGGATACACCGGCGGTAGTTTTTGTTTGTCATCCATCGCGACATCCGAGAGATCGGTTCCGTTGCCGTCGGTCAGCAACAAGATGCCCGCGACCGGTTGGCCTCGATAACGATCCGCCAGTGAGTTCAGAGTGCCATTGATCGCCGACGATTCGCCATTCAGCGTCAGTTCGGCAAACGTCTTCGCGGGTCGCACGTTCGTGTCGAACAGATACCGCCGCACATCAAAATCTTGCGACAGGCGAGTCAACCAAGATGACTCTTCCGCCAGCCGCTCTTTCATTGCCAGTCCGCGCGACTGATGCTCGCCGCTGTCCGACAACTGCAAGCTGCGGCTGTTGTCGGCGACGACGAGAAACAGATTGCTCCCCGGCCGCGGCCGAGTCCCCGTGAAGAGCGGCTCGACCAAACAGACTGCCAGCGCGACGATCCCAATCCCTTTGAGCACCGCAGCCAATCCGCGCACCCGCGATCGCAAACCGCCTCGGCGATACGACCAAATCACCACCGCCAGCGCGATGACCAATAACAACACCGCCCCGCCGAGCCAGTGACGTGCTCCCAAGGTCACTTCGGCGAGAAACATGCTGCACTCCGTTGTTCTGTCCGGCTGATGGCTGTGAGCTGAACGCTGATGGCTGTTATCTCAAATTTGGGCGTCTTGATTTTGGGATGACAGCCATCAGCTTTCGGCCATCAGCCATCAGCCGAACAAGATGATTATTTGCCGCTTCCTAACCGTTCGTAGTAGCGGCGGGTCTTTTCGGAATACTTGGGGGGCACCGGATCGCGGTCGAGCGGTACGATCGCTTGCTTCGAGTTGCGGCGCAGCAACTCATCCGACACGCGTTTCGATAATTCGACGAGCGGTTCGGCGACGTTGACTCGGACGAGTCCCCAGTTGGGTTCCTTCGAGTGACGTTTGAACTCGGCACGGATGGCGCGAGCTTGATCGCGGATGCGTGCGGCTTCGGCTCGCAGTTCGGGATCGTCCACCATTTCCTCGACATCGCGCAGACGGTCGGACCACTTCAGAAACTCTTCGCCAGTGATCGGCGCAGACTCGCGGTTCGTACCTCCTTCAAACTGTTGAGGCCCGCCCGCTTGGTTGTTGTCCGACAACTGCGGAGCGCCTCGCTGGCCGCGTTGCCCCGGTTGTGGTTGTCCCGGCTGACGCTGACTCTCTTGAGGTTGCTCGCTCGGCTGACCGCGTTGGCCGGGTTGCTGACCGGGCTGAGGTTGTTCGCCCTGAGCTTGTCCGGGCTGCGGCTGCCCCGGTTGTTGTCCGCGCTGAGGTTGATTGCCTGGCGGCTGTCCCGGTTGTTGTCCGCTTGGTTGTTGACCGGGCTGCCGTGTACCTGGTTGTTGTCCCGGTTGTCGTTCTCTCGGCCGCTGACTCGGCTGCGATTCATTCGGTTGTCGTTCGCCGGGCTGTTGCCCCGCACCACGTTGCTGTCCGGGCTGTTGACCCTCTCGCGGTGGTTGCTCACCGGGTCGCTGTCCATTGGGTTGTTGACCATTCGGCCGCTGTCCTGGTTGCTGTTCGCCATTTTGAGTTTCACCCGGACGCGGCTCGCCCGACTGTCGTTCGTTGCCCTTCTCCCCTTCTCCCTCTCTCCCCCTCTCCCTCTCTCGATCACGCGGTAACTGCGAACCCTCAGCCGGCGCGTTCCGTGCGATCTCTCGATTCAACTCCTGCGAGAGATTCTTCAACTCTTCGCGGGCTCGTCGCAGCGCCTCGGTCTCATCGCCGAGCACCGCTTCGGCTGCTTTCTCAACCCCTTCTTTCAATTGAGTGATCCCGCGTCCGGCGATCTTCTCCACCTGCTGAGCGTCCTGCATCAGCCCGCGTTGCAGGGATCGGCCGGCCGCGTCCAACGCGCGGCCGACGTTTTGGGTTTGTAGATTGCGAGTCGTGTCGTACAGCCGCGCGGTCAGTAGCGGTTCGGTTTGCTCCGCCTCTTCGATCGTCTGCTTCATGCGTTCGGTGAGGTTCGTCAGCTTCTCCTTCTGTTCGGTTAAACCTTTGACGACCTCTTCGGCACGGTTGTCTTCCCGCAGCGACTTCTTGGTTTTGTTGTCTCCCTTTGCGGCCTCGGACTGAGTGACCTCGGTGAGTTTCTCCGACAGCTTCTTCTGCTCCTGATCGAGTTCGCGAGCCGACTGGCGCATCTCGCGCATTTCTTCATTGAAGCGGTTCGAGGCGCGGCGGCGGAACTCGTTGCGGAGTTCCTCGAAGTCCTTCTCCGCGCGAGTTCCCGATGCGGCGGCTTGAGTGACTTGTTCCTTCTCCAGCGCTTCCGATGCTTTGCGGACTTGGTCGCGTGTCTGCTCAAGCTGCTGACGCTCTTCGGACATGCGTTCCTGGTTCTCGGCGGTCTCCATGCGCGACTGCAATTCGTCCGTGTCGCGCAGCACCTGCTTTTGCTCGTCTTGCAACCGCTTGAGCTGTTGCTTGACCTCTTCGCGGCGTTCGGCGGTTTGAGCTTCCTGCAACGCCGTCTGCAAATCCTTCAGCCGCTCGTTGAGATCGTGCTGCCGCTGAGCCAGCTCTTTCAGCCGGTTGAGCACCTGGCGGTTCTCGCGATCCTCGGCCGACTCTTGCTGTTGCTGCTGAGCCTGCCGCTGCGTTTCGTAGCTGTTCTCTTCATTCTTGAGATCAAGCTGCTGCATCTGCTGCCGCTGTTGCTGTTGCTGCGAGCGTGCCTGTGCTTGGCTTTGCTGACTGCTCGACTGTTGTTGTTGCTGTTGTCGCACGACTTCGTGCTCACGAGCACGCAGCTTGAGCAACGCCTGATAGGCCGACTGTTCGGCCGCGAGCGCCGGTTGCAGCGGTGCGGCGGCATTGCCCCTGAGCGGCACGGCGCTAGCCGCCGGTGTCGTTGTCGGTTCTCGACCGGCAGCTAGCGCCTTGCCGCTCAGTTCGTGAGCCGCCATCAACTGCTTGACGGCTTCCAACATCGCAGCGATCACCGCATCGACGTGCGCTTGCGATTGCTCGTCGGTGACCTTCTCCGCAAGGGCTTTCGATTTTTCGAGCAGCGCGTTCTGAGCCGTCACCAATTGGGCGACATCTTCGGCGAACGGCTCCGTCGGCTTCGAGCCGGTCTCTCGGCGGATCAGCTTCCACGTCGCGTTGATGATGTCCTTCTGGTTCTGAGCCAACTGCTGAGCCTGCTGCCCGGCCGGGCTATTCTGCTGTTGTTGCTGCTGTTGCTGACCGCCCGGCGGTTGCTGACCCTGCCGGAAGATTTCCTCGAAGTGCCGGACTTCGGCGAAGAACATGTCGCTCGATGTGCGCCGCACGTTGCCGTCGGGACCGAAGTCCTCGGCCCAGAAGTGATATGACAGCAGTTGATCCGGCTCGGCCTTGAGTTCCTCGAACTTGATCGCGTTGGCGATCTCATGCTTTTGCTTCGCGGCGGCGTTCTCGCCCAGGATCACATCGACCAGCGGCTGCCCGGCGATCGCGAAGCTGAGGCCCATGCGTTTCAGGCCGAAGTCGTCCCACGCGGTGGCCTTCAGATCGAGCTCTTCCAACGGCGAGACTTCAAGATCTTTCGCCGGCTGCACGAGCTTCAGCGTTGGCGGCTTGTTGGGTACGACATTGATGGCGATTTCTGATTGCTCGACGTTCTTGCGTCCGGCCTCGTCGATCAGTTCGAGTTTCAAGCGTTGGGATTTCTCAGCGGTGAGCGTGGCTTGATAGTAGCCGTCTCGCTCCGCGAGACGGATTTCCTGTCGCGGAGCGACAGGACTACGATCGGCGAGCATCGCCGACTTCACTGGCTTGTTGAGCTTGAGCAGCAACGTGACCTGCGTCCCCTCGACGACCGACACCGTCCGCACGTCTTGTACGAGCCGTTCTTCGAGAGCCGTGTAGCTCGGATAAACCAATCGTGCGTCGGCTCGTTCCAGACGTGGGTACTCGAAGACCGTGACATGAAACGTCTTCGTCGTCTGCCCACCAAGCTCGATGTGATAGTCGAACGCTTCCGTGATCGTTGCGATGCGTCCGCCGAACACCGGATCGTCGAGGCTACGCGACATCGCCAAGTCGCCCGCGTCACCGGTCGCCGGTTGCAGCACGAGCTTCGCGTCGGCCGGCACTTCGCCTGTCACGCGAGCCAACACGAGCAGGCTGGTCCCACGTTCGATCTCCGTGTCTCCCGGTTCGACGGCCACGGAAAAGACATCCGCCACGGCGGCTGCCGGCGAGTCCTGCTTCGACTTCGCAATCTGATCCGATCGACCCGCACTCAGCGGCATGTTGGTCAGCGTCAAAACAAATAGTGCCAACGTCACACACTGAGTCGAGACCGCCCACGCGAGCCGCCGTGTCGGCACAACCTGCGGCCACGCATGACAGGCCGCATGAACGAGCGCCTGTCGAATCACGCTCTCCTGCAAGAATCCAAACCGTCCATCGGAGAGCGCCGGCTGTTGCTCGACAGCCGCCAGCAAGCAACTGCGAAGATCGGGGAACTCGTTCTCGATTTGCCGAGCCACCCAGTCGTGCCCCGGAGCCGAAGCCGTCACTCGCCACGCGCAGAGCAACACCAACCCGGCCGCCGCTCCACACACCAGCGGGATCACGGTCGATGCCGTCCGTTCGATCTCCACTCCAATCGCCGCCAGCGACGCTCCAACAATCGCGGCGACAATCCAGCCGACGGTGAGTGTTCTCCAGAAGCGCAATCGTTGATAGCGCTCCGCCACCTTTTCCACTTCCAGCCAGAGTCGATCCTGAATCATCGGATGACCTTTCGTGTCAGTGAGCGTCGATCAGTCCGCGGCCAGCGCCGCGAGGCAACTTTCGGTTTGAGCAATCAGAATCGGGAGTTTCGCTTCGATGATATAGATCACCTGTCGGCTTTGATCGACTCCCTTGCGGAAATATGGATTCCGGATCGCTCGGTCCACCACCAGATCAATTTTCCGTTGAAACAAGTCCTCCAGATCCGACAACAAACCGAAATAGGCATCAACATACTGGGCGTTCGTCAGCGGCAGGTAATCCACGAGAAAATCCAAATCGCTGGTCTCCGGCCGGAACGATTCGTCCGTCGCCGAACCAAACACTTCCAGCCGGCGAACATGATGTTTGCGGCAGAGCGTCTGAAGATTCGATTTCTGTTGTTCTACGATTGAGCTCATGGAATCAGATTCATTTCCGCGACGATTCTTGGGACATTGATCCTCCGGCGATCACCTGCCGTTCCGCTCTGCCGGCCCACCAAGTCTCCAGGATAAGCGTTGCCAAGGCGATCACAATCAGCCAGCGCCAGACTTTTTGCCGGCTTTCGAGTTCCGTGTCTCGTTGTTGCCGTTCTCGGTCGATGCGTTCTACGCGAGTCAGATCGGCTCCGAAGCGGACGCCGCGTTGTTCGAGTTGTTCCAGATTCAGCGGCGCGGTGTGGCTCTCGGCGGGAGACAGATTGACCGCGAACCGCGTTTCCGTCGAGCCGACTTTCGCTCGGTAAATGCCGGGGAGATCGGTTTCCGAGAACGCCGAGTGTCCTGCATCGAGCCGCTTCTCTTGGCCATCCGGAGTGCGGACCAAGATGACATGACCTTGGCGAGCGGGGGGTGTCAGCCCCCCGGTATTCGGTGCATCGGTCGAATCCAAATCCACCGGGGGGCTAACACCCACCGCTCGCCTGGAATCCGCCAACGTTACCGGCTGACTGACCACGACGCTGTCAGCCACCTCTCCTCCGCCACACGCCAGATCGAGCAACGCTCCGACCAACGGCACGAACTTGCTGGAGAGTGCCAATTGACTGTCCTCGGGATGCCAACCGCTTGTGAAGGCGAAGACTCGTCCTTGACCAATGCTGCGTTCCAACAGCATCGGGTCGCTGTTGTCGAATCGCGCGAGGATGCGTGTTGTCGCCGCAGTCTTGAGCGTGACGGGGCGATGCTTCCAGAAATGAATCTTGGTGAAGTCGCTGTAGCGCGGACCGGCGAATGGAGCGAACAACGGATGCGTGAAGTCGATGTCCCCCAGCAGCAGATACTTTTCACCACCGCTGCGTGGGGTGGCACGCCATGAGCCTTTGCGAAGGGCGTGGTTGGCTTCAGGTTCTTCCACGCCCTTCGATGACTCAGGGCGTGCCACCCCTACGACTTCAGCGTCGCTCAACAAGGCGAATTGCGATGCCGCAGTTTCGTCGTCTCGCGGCACGAGCAACACAACACCGCCTCGTTCGACGTATTGTTTCAGTGTTGCTGGCAACTCGCCCGACAGTGGCTGAGACACGACCACCATTTTCGGTGCGAGTTCGGGGGGCAACGCCAACTCCTTCGCATCGTCGAGCGAACGAATCTCGACTTGCCGCAGCGGATCATTCGCCAGCGCCAGGCGGAGATAAAGCTGCAAGCCCTCTGGGTCTTCCGCCGCATCCTTTCCGGCATACAACAACGTCGCTTCGAGCTTCCGCGGCGGCACGACAAAGAACGTGTTGTCGAAGTCGTGATCGTCACCCCGCAGAACGATGCGGTCCGCGTGAAGATTTTCGACACCGCGCGGCAAGCGGATGACTCGGCTTTGTCCGGCGGGAACATAGACAGCGACCTCCTCGCGCAGTTGGCGAGCAGAGGGCGTCAGCCCCCCAGTTGTTCTGAGCGGCACGGCGCTAGCCGCCGGTGGAGCCGTCCGCGCGGAACCGGCGGCTAGCGCCTCGCCGCTCACCCACGCCACAAAAAACTGATCGCTGCGAGAATCGGCCGCGTTGACGACTCGCACGCGGACGTCGGTTGAGGTGTCTCCGTCTTCGCTCGGCAGCGCGTGAGCGTGCGCGTTTGTGGGATTCGTCACTGACACGCGCCGAGCCACCACCGGCACACGCTTCGGCCACTCGAACGATTGCAGAGCCTCGATCCGGCTGCCGCTTTGGAAATCGCTGATGACGACGATCTGCGGTTCCAGCGACGACTGCTGCACGTCACTGGCCGAAACGAGATCGCTCGCGACACTCACCAGCGCGGTGCCCAGATCGGTCGCTCCCCAAGCCGGTTGAAGTTGCTTCAATCGATTGCGAACCACCTGCGGCTTGTCGGCGATCGGTGCCGCTCCCTCTTTTTGAAAGTCGATAATCGTCTGCAAGTGATCGCTGAACGCGAACAACGCGACGTCGTCCTGCGGGTTGAGTTGATCCAGTTCGGCCTCAGCCTGCTTCATCGCCTGCTGCCAGAGATCCGCTCGTTTCATGCTGGCGCTGGTGTCGATCAGGATCGCCAGCCGCTTTCCGGTCAGATCGGCGAACGTCAGCGAGGCAGCTTCTCTCATAAAGGGCCGAGCGAACGCGAGCACGATCAACGCCAGCGCCGCCAGCCGCAACAACAACAGCAGAATTTGATCGAGCCGGCTGCGTCGCGTGAGCCGTGGCGGAGTCGGCGACAGAAACATCAGCGAGCTGAATTCCTGCCGCCCGCGCGGAGTCCGCCGCACCAAATGCAGTATCAGTGGCAGCGAAAACGCCGTGAGACCCGCCAGATAAAGTGGAACCAGAATTCCCATCAACGTCTCCGGACGATCGTGCAGAGTGCAAAGTGCAGAGTGACTGAAACAGCCACTAGCGATTTCATTTTGCACTTTGCACTTTGCACTGCTTTCCATTGGCTAGGCATCAAATCCGTCTCCGTCGCGCGACTTGCCGGCCTCGCCGCATCCGCGAGTTCAGCAAATCGAACAACGCCAGATCGAGCGGTTGATCGGTCGTCAAATCGTACACGTCGATGCCGAGCGAACTGCACGCGCGGGACAACTCCTGAGCGTGCTCGGAAAACCGCTGCTGATAGTTGGCTCGCATTGCTTGCGGATCGACATACAACTCGCGGCCCGATTCGAGGTCGAAGAACATCGCCTCATCCTGAAACGTAAAGTTGACCTCGGTCGGATCGAGCACTCGGATGACGATCACCTCGTGACCCTGCGACCGCAGATAGCCCAGCTTGGTTTCAAGCGACTCGACCGGCGCGAGCAGATCCGACAACAACACAACCACTCCGCGCTTGCGGGCCGTCCGTGCGACTTGCTCCAGCGGCAGGCCGAGATCGGTCTCGGTGCCCGCCAGTTGATGTTCCAGGCACATCATCAGCCGATGCAGATGCCCGGAGCGATATCGCGCCGGCAGATAGTCCCGAATCGTTTGATCGAAGGTGATCAGCCCGACGGCGTCTCGTTGCAGTGTGAGGAAGTAAGCAATGGTCGCGGCGACCGTCTTGGCGTACTCGGCTTTATTGTAATTGACCGAGCCGAATCCCATCGAGCGGCTGAGATCGACCAGCAGATAGCAGCGAAGGTTCGTTTCGTCCTCGAACCGCTTGAGGTAGTAGCGATCCGAGCGAGCATAAAGTCGCCAGTCGAGATATCGCGGATCGTCGCCGGGCGAGTATTGGCGATACTCGGAGAACTCGACCGAGAACCCGTGATAAGGGCTGCGATGTAAGCCACTCAAGAAACCTTCGACGACCGCCTTGGCTCGAAGTTGCAGATTCTTAATCCGCATCAACGCCGCCGGGTCGATGTAGGAGGCTCGCGATTGGGCAGGAGTCGCAGTTTTCATCGAGTCGTTTCCCGCAGTCTTTGTCCGGCTGTCGGCTGTTGGCTAAAAGCTGATGGCTGTGATCACAACTAATGAGGTTTGGAATAACGGCCATCAGCTTTCAGCCAACAGCCAACAGCCGGTCCATCAGGCAGAGGGCGGAGTGACAGTTTCCAACAGCCGAGCGATGACGTGATCGACTGAAATCCCCTCAGCTTCAGCGCGATAACCGACAAGGATGCGATGTCGCAGCACCGGAGCCAGCAGCGCGCGGATGTCTTCGACGGTCGCGTGATTGCGGCCCTGCAACATTGCGCGGGCTTTCGCTCCCAGCACGACGTATTGAGCCGCTCGTGTCCCCGCGCCCCAACTGACCCAGTCGGTGATGAATTGCGGAGTGTTCGGCTGGCCCGGCCGGGTGGTGGCGGCGAGTCGCACGGCATAGCGAACGATGTCCTCGGCGATCGGCACCTTCTTCACGACGTCGTGGAAGCGTCGCACGTCGTCGCCAGTGAAGAGCGGCTCGATCGGTTCCGGCCGGCGTGACGTCGTTTGCTGCACGACAGCGATCTCGTCGTCTTCCGGCAGGTAGTCGATCAGCACGTTGAACATGAACCGGTCGAGCTGCGCTTCGGGGAGCGGATACGTCCCCTCCATCTCGATCGGGGTCTGCGTGGCGAGCACAAAGAACGGTTCGTCGAGCGGATATCTCACGCCGGCGATCCAACGGTTCCCACAAGAACGTCACCCTGGCCAGGCCATTCGCGCCGCGCCCGGTGCCCATCCACGTGCGCACGTAGCGCCGGTTGGTGAGC
>SXGS01759718.1_pt1 | contig 13770 bp, 13 predicted proteins | sample 3174681 | NCBI WGS metagenome assembly SXGS01 (sample SAMN11356861, study PRJNA531348) | freshwater metagenome | isolation source: freshwater sample F1-80 | place: China: Fuxian Lake, Yuxi | collected 2017-12-25
GACAGCGGCACGCAGACCGTGGTGGGCGTCAACAAGTTCCTTCTGGACGAGGACGAAGATGTCCCTGTGCTGAAGGTCGACAACGCCGCCGTGCGCCGCATGCAGCTTGAAAAGCTCGCGCGCCTCAAATCTGAGCGCAACGAAGCCGAAGTTGCCGCCAAGCTCGATGCCATCGCTGAAGCCGCAGCCGGGACCAAAGGCAATTTGCTCGCCCTCGCCGTGGACGCGGCGCGCGCCAAGGCCACTGTGGGCGAGATTTCCGAAGCCGTCGAGCGCAGCCAGGGCCGCCACAGCGCCGTCATCCGCTCCATCAAGGGCGTCTATGGCGGCGGCGTGAAAGGCAATGCAAAAGCTGAAACCGCCCAGACACTAGCCGCTGACTTCGAGAAAACCAATGGCCGCCGGCCGAAGATCTACATCGCCAAGATGGGCCAGGACGGACATGACCGTGGACAGAAGGTCGTCGCCTCCGCGCTGATGGACCTTGGCTGGGACGTCGAGATCGGCCCCCTCTTCCAGACACCCGAAGAAGCTGCGCGGGACGCCCGCAAGGCAGGTGTGGACATCGTCGCCGCCTCTTCCCTCGCTGCCGGCCACCTGACTCTGGTGCCTGAATTGAAACGCGCCCTCGGCAATGAAGGCGCGGCCAACGCGCAGATCATCGTGGGCGGTGTCATCCCGCCGCAGGATTTTGATGCCTTGCGGGCTGCAGGCGCCTCTGCGATCTTCCCTCCGGGCACCGTCATCGCCGACAGCGCGATTCGCATGCTCGAATTGCTGCTCGGCACGGATGATCCGGCCCGGACAGCGGCGGAGTAATCTTCAACGGAGCAGACCATGATCCTCACCACGACACACACCGTTCAGGGCCGGGAAATCCGGGATTACAAGGGCATTGTGTGCGGGGAGGTCGTGATCGGCGCGCATCTCGGCAAGGACATCCTGGCCGGCTTCACCAATCTCGTTGGCGGGCGCTCAAATGCCTATGAAAGCACGCTGCGCGAGACGCGCGACGGGGCTCTGGCGGAGATGATCGAGGAGGCAACCCGCCTTGGCGCTCAGGCGATTGTCGGCGTGAAGTTCGATTACAGCGTCATCGGCCAGGGCGGCTCGATGATGATGGTTGCCGTTTCGGGCACGGCTGTAACGCTCACATGAGCGCGCTGACGGCCATCGCACCCTCCGTCGATGAAATGTACCTGACGGCGGAGAAATGCTTCGCCGATCTGCCGGACTTCATGCGCAAGGCGGCGGGCGATGTGCGCATCATCGTCATGGACTATGCCGAGGACGAGACCCTAGACGAGATGCAGATTGATGACGCACTGGAGCTGACCGGCCTCTATGTCGGCATGCCCCTGACCATCGAAAGCGTCACCAACCCTTCCGAATACAGACCACTGGTCTATCTCTACCGCCTGCCAATCCTGTTTGAATGGGCCGCGCGCGGCGACGTGACGGTGGAGGAACTGGTCACGCATGTGTTCATCCATGAGCTTGGCCACCATTTCGGCTGGTCGGACGAGGAGATGGACGCCAAGCTGGAAGAAGAGGACTGACGCCAGCCATATGGCTGGCGCCGCCAGGATCAGACGAGCAGATCCTCCTGTTGCCGCATTTCGGAACCGTCCTCTTTGGCAGCGAGCGCGATGCCGAAGGTCAAGATGCCGACCCGGCCAGCAAACATCAGGAGAATGATGGTCATTTTGCCCAGATCGCTGAGCGATCCGGTGATGCCCATCGAGAGGCCGACCGTGCCGATAGCCGAAATGGCCTCAAACAGGAGCATCTGGAATTCCTTGCCCGGCTCTGTCAGGCAGAGGACGAACACGGCCGGCGTCATCAGCATGACGAAATAGGCGGAAGATGCCATGGCCAGCTGCAACCGGGCCGGAGCAATGACCCGGTTGAAGAAAGTGATTTCCGGGCGCCGCCGGACGGTTGAGCGCACGAGGCCCACCATGGCCGCAAACGTTGTCGTCTTGAGGCCGCCGCCTGTGCCGGAGGGCGAGGCGCCAATCGCCATCAGGAAGAACAGGAGCACGATGACGGCTGGCGTCAGCGCGCTGATCGGGTGTGTGTTGAAGCCGACTGTCGTGGTGGCGGTCATCGTCTGGAAGAAGGAAGCCAGGAAGCGTTCGCCCGAAGGCAGGGCAGCGATGCCGGGATCAGCGAAGAAGAAGATCGCCGTGCCCACTAGCAGGAACGCGCCCGTCAGCTTTAGGATCACCTTGCTGGTAAAGCTCAGCACAAAACTGCGCCGCGTCACGCTACGCCAGACGTCCCAGGCGATCAGGAAGCCCATGGCACCCAGGATCGAGAGGGCAGAGATCGTCGCAACGATGCCAGCATCGCCGCGAAAGTCTTCCAGGCTGTTGGAGTTGAGGCTGAAGCCTGCCGTGCAGAAAGCCGAGATGGAATGGAAGATCGCGCTCCAGACTGGGGTCTCAACACCGTTCGCAGAGAACTGGATGTACAGAAGGATGGCGCCGATCGTTTCCACAATCAGGGTGTAGACGACGACGGTACGAATGAAGCTCCCGATGCTGACATCCTCAGGCAGCGTAAAAGCAGCACGCGCCAGGCGTTCCCTGAGCGGCGAGAGATGCTGCACCGCCGCCATCATCACGAAAGAGCTGACAGTCATGTAGCCGATGCCACCCGCCTGAATCAGCAGCAGGATCACCAACTCGCCAAGGAATGTGTAGGAGGTACCCGGGTCAACTGTCACCAGCCCCGTGGTGGAGACGGCAGACACGGCCGTGAACAGATTGTCCAGAAAGTTTACCGGGACGGCCTGCGAGAATGGCAAGCACAGCAATGCGCAGCCTAAAAGCATGTAAAACGCATAGCCGCCAAATATCAGTTTTGCCGGATGAACCCGCCGCATGAGGCGATGGGCATAGAGGGACGCAACCGCAAGAAGCTTGCGGATGGCCCCGATCATTCGCGGAGCGCGCATGATGAAACCTTACGAGATTGTTGGGGGGAGGGTTTGGAAACTAAGGCGCCGGGGCGCCAGATCAGTCAGTCCGTTCCTTGTTCAGCACCGCTGCGGCCTGCGCCGCCCTTCGGCTGATGGTGCAGTGCAATATCATCCTTTTTCTGGCCATTCCAGCCCCCTCCCCGTTTGCGGGGCAAGAACAATCCCGTAGAAGGGATCAGGAAAACAAATCACATTATATAAATCAGGGAGATAGGCGGCATGTCGGCACATTTGGACTATGATGGCCTGGGACTCGCCGAGCTTGTCCGGACGCGGCAAGCCTCACCAGAAGAACTCCTGGATGCAGCCCTCAGCCGCGCCGAATCTGCGCAATCACAGATAAACTGTTTCTCTGCGCTTTATCCGGATCTGGCACGCGAACAGCTGAAGACCGGCGGCCTCGAAGGCCCCTATTCCGGCGTTCCCTTCGTGGTCAAGGATCTGGGCGTTGAAGTGAAAGGCGCGCCGGTGACCTCTGGCAGCCGCGCATTCAAAGGCTTTATAGCCAGCCGGGATTCCACGCTCGTGGAACGTTTCCGCAAGGCGGGGCTCGTCTTCTTCGGGGCAACAACCACCCCCGAATTCGGCCTGACCCTGACAACCGAATCGACCCTCTACGGACAAACCCGCAATCCTTGGGATGTCACGCGGGTTGCGGGCGGCTCGTCCGGTGGCGCAGCGGCTGCAGTCGCTTCAGGCGTGCTGCCGGTTGCGCATGCGAGTGATGGCGGTGGGTCGATCCGAATCCCCGCCGCCTGCTGTGGCCTCTTTGGCCTTAAGGCATCGCGCGGACGCATGCCCATGGGCCCGGCGAAAACCGAAGGCTGGAACGGCCTCTCCACTGTCGGCGTCGTCAGCCGCAGCGTGCGCGATACCGCTGCGATGCTGGATCTGACACATGGTCCGGAAACTGGCAGCCGCTATGGCGCGCCCGCGCCTGCTCTCGCTTATCTCTCCGAACTCGAACGCGACCCGCGCCCCTTGCGCATCGCGCTGTGGCCCGTTGCCCCGAACGGGACGAAACCGGATGCAGAAGCCGCCGACGGCCTCGCGAACACGGCAAAACTTCTGGAAAGTCTTGGCCATACAGTCGTGGAAGCAGCGCCTCTGATCGACGGCGAAGCCCTCGCCAAGGCTGGCCTGTTCACGATCTCTGCCAATATCGCGGCGCTCGTCGAAGAGCGCGGCATCGCGCGCGGGCGTCCTGTGGAGGATGACGAACTGGAGCCGATCACCGCCTCCATGGTGCGCCTTGGACGGACGGTTCCGATGATGGAGCTGGCCAAGGCGAACAATGCCTTCATCACGGCCGCAATCATCTACGAGCATTTCCTGGATGCCGGACAGTTTGACCTCACGCTTTCGCCTACCCTTCACCGCGCGCCCGACTTGCTCGGCACCATGGCGCTCACCGCCGACCCTGCCGCCATGGGTGCGGCGGTGGCAGGCTTTGCGCCCCACTGCGCTCTGTTCAACCAGACCGGCTGCCCGGCGATGACAGTTCCGCTGCACTGGACGAAGCCCACCCCGACAGCACCTGGCGGCTTGCCAATCGGCATGATGTTCGGCGCGCGCTATGGCCGCGAAGACCTGCTGCTGTCGCTGGCAGGACAGCTGGAGCGCGCCGCCCCATGGGCCCACAGGAAGCCACCGGTGTGGGTGGGATGACGGACACGGCATACACCTGGCACAGCGGCGGTTGTCATTGCGGCGCGGTGCGGTTTGACGTGGCGTTGCCGGGTGCCTTCGAGGTGGAAGACTGCAATTGCACCATGTGTGCCATGAGCGGGAATATCCATGTCATCGTGCCCGCCAGCCGCTTCCGGCTTGTTCAGGGTAAGGACAATCTCAGCGAATACACATTCAACACCGGCACGGCAAAACACCTGTTCTGCAAAACCTGCGGCATAAAGAGTTTCTATATCCCGCGGTCCAACCCGGACGGCTTTGCCGTTACCTGGCGCGCGCTGGATGACTGGATTGAGCTGAAGGTCACGGTCGTGCCCTTTGATGGCCAGCACTGGGAAGCAAACGCTGCCCGCCTCGCCCACAAGTCAAAGGACTAACGGGGCGGTTCGCCTTCAGGCGGCGGCGCATCCTTGTTTTTCTTCTTGTGCTTGCCGTGGCTGTCCTTCGGCCCGGAGAGCATCCAGGCTACCCAGGCCCTCTGATCCGGGCTCAGTTCACTGATACCGCCGAGAACTTCAAGACCGATCCGGTCACGGAGCATCACGTCAGCGTCCCGCAATTCTCGCAGGGCGACCTCTGCGGCTTGCGGGTCATAGGGCTCTGCGGCCAGCACCTGCGCAAAGCGGCTTTCCGCTTCCCGGCGGGCCGCGAGTTCAGCTTGCGCCGATTGAAATCCACGCCGCATGAGCGCGCGCACGGCGCGGCGATCTTCGCGCGAAATTTCAGGCATGCCCTCAGGCCGCTCAAAACGGGGGCGTTCCTGGCTCCGTTCCTGCCTGGGCGGATCAGCGCGAAGATGCTGACCGGCGACAAAGCCGCCCAGCCCGAGATTCACGAGCAGCGAAACCCCGAGTGCCGCCGGGGCCAGCCAGTTGGGCAATCCGCTCATTCCACATCCTCCACGGCATAGGTCGCAGGATCAAAGCCGAGTGCAGAAACCACAAGCTCCTGAACTTCCGCCGTCACTTCGTCATCGGCGCTGGCGGCCGGGGCAACCGTCAGCCCCATCAGTAGGCCGACTGCTGCCGCCGCAAGACCGCTGGCCGGCGCCCACGGTGTCTTGAGGCCAATCCAGCGGGACAGGCTGCCGCCCGCCCGCTTGGGACGCGGCGCGGCATCCATGATCGCCTGCGCCAGCGCCGCCGGCATCTCCGGCTCCGGCAACGCGCCAAGCATCAGGTCAAGCTGGCGGGCCTGCGCGATCGTCTCTGCAAACCGCTCGGGATGCGCCACAAGAAGCGCCTTGCCGGCCGCCTTGTCGGCTTCAGGCCAGCTTGCGGGGTCAGCGCCCCATGTCTCGATCAGCTCGATCAGGCGGGCATCAGTCATGCTTTGGGTCATGAGGCATTCCTTCCTTCGAGCAGTTCCCCGCGCAAGGTGCGCCGGGCGCGCGCCAAGAGGCTTTCCAGGGCTTCAACGCTGACATCCATGATTTCCGCCGCTTCATTCTGTGAGTGTCCCTGCAGGGCGCACAAGGTCAAGGCGGCAGACTGGCGTTCCGGCAGGCGGCTGATGGCGGCTTCGACCGCCTTGACCCGCTGCGCCTGATCCAGCGCGTCCTGAGGCCCTAACGCGGTGTCCGCGCGATCGGGCAGTTCATCGGGCAATATTTCGCGGCGCTTGCGCAGCCGGTCATAGCAAAGGTTGAGCGCCACCCGGTGGAGCCAGGTGGAGAATTTTGCGCGCGGCTCCCAGCTGCCAAGCGCTTTCCATGCGCGGATGAAGGTTTCCTGGGTCACGTCTTCTGCCTCTGCCTTGTCGCCGAGCATGCGGGTGGCCAGCGACAGCACGCCGGGGCTGTAGCGGCTGACCAGCGCGCGAACGGCCGCGGCGTCTCCGGCCGCGGCGCGTGTGATCTGGTCGAGGTCCGATGTAAATGCCACGGCGGGATGTTTAGCTGAGTCCGGGCCGGAGTCCCCACAGTCAATCGCAGGGGTGGGCGATTGACTGCCTCAGGGCTCCGGCCCGGTCCCATATCGGGCCTTATTCGCCAGCTTCGGCTTTCTTCTTGTCGCGCCATTCGCCGCGACGCTCCTTCTTCTTGGCCTTGGCGGCATCGAGTTCCGCCTTGGTGATGGTGCCGTCACTGTCGGCGTCCATCTTGGCAAAGAACTTGATGTGCTCGGCGGTGAATTCGGCGGCGCTCAGGCGGCCATCACCATCGGTGTCCATGGCGGCCCAGTGCTCAGCGGCTCTTTCAGCTTTCTTGGCCTGCCATTCAGCGGCCTTGGCCGGGTCCTTGTCGCGCTTCATCTTGCCTTCGCGAACCGGTTCGCCGGCAGCTTCGGCTTCAGCCTTCCTGGCTTCCCAGTTTGCCTTCATCTCGGCGCGCTTTGCCTCATGATGAGATTTCATCTCATCCTGGGTGACGAAGCCGTCGGAATTGGCATCGATGGTGGCGAAGCGGGCCGCGAGGGCGGCGTCGGCCTCGGCGCGGGTGATATTGCCGTCAGCATTGGCGTCCATCTGCATCAGATCCGCGCCATGGCCGCGATGTCCTTTGCCTGGTCCGGCCTGAGCGGCGAGCGGCATTGCGAGCGCAATTGCGGCTATGCTTGCGAACGCGAGTGTCGAACGTTTCATCTCTGGTCTCCTGTTATCTCCCAGCGCAAATGAAACGGGGGGCGATCAGGTTTCCGTCGTTTTCAGCTGCAGTTTTTCGCGCGCCATTGAATGTACGCGCTTTTTTACCTCCCTGAGGCGCTCTTCCAGCGCGTCAAAGCCGTCCTCTTCTGCTGCGGCGCGGCAAAAGCGGTTCTTGAGCCCCTCAGGGATCGTAGACTCTTCGGGGTTCGTATCACCCAGCGCCAGCCGTTGGATCTGCTGCAGGGATGAGATGAGATGCAGCGCCGCCCGCAGGAAATACCAGTCTTCGGCTTCTTCCGGGGCTTCTGTTTCATCCGCGTCCGCCAGGCCGGACAAGGCGAGCGCCGTTGCCGGACGAATGAGATCGGGCCGCGCCCGGAGCAGCATTTCCTGCTGCACCATGAACTCGATATCGATCAGGCCGCCCTCGGAGGTTTTAAGGTCCCACAGCCCCTTGTCCGGCTTTTCGCGGTAAAGGGTCTCCCGCATGCCGGAAACATCGCCCGGGATCGCCTTGCGCCGCTCGCTCCGGGCACGGGCACAGATAGCATCGGCGGCAATCGCCAGCACTTCCTCCCCGAGCGCCGCATCACCGGACACAAAGCGCAGCCGGGTGAGCGCCATATGCTCCCAGGTCCAGGCTTCTTCATTCTGATAGTGCCGGAAGGCAGGCAGACTGACCGCAACCGGGCCCGCCCGGCCAGACGGGCGCAGGCGCATGTCTACCTCATAAAGCGCACCTTCCGCCGTTGGCGCCGTCAGCGCCGTGATCAGCCGCTGGGTCAGCCGCGTGAACCATGTCTGCGCATCGTCCGCCTGCGAATCATAAATCAGGATAATGTCGAGGTCAGACCCCGCCGTCAGCTCGCCGCCGCCCAGTTTACCCATCGCAAACACCGCCCACCTGCCCGGACTGTTCCCGTTGCGTCGCTTGGTTTCGGCTTCTGCGGCGCCCGACATTTGCCGGATGGTTTCATCCGCCAGGCTGGTCCATGCCTCGGCCGCCTGGTCTGTCGGCAACAAGCCATGCAGCAACCGGTGCCCGATCAGGAAGCTCTGTTCCCGGTGATACCGCCGCCAGCCATCCATCGCTGCATCGAAGTTCACCTGGGGCGAAAGCTCTGGCGCTCGCGGGATCACATTTGAAACTAGCGCTTCCAGCAAATCCGGGCGGCGCGCAAGAATCTGCGCCAGGCGCGGGGCCAGTGCCAGTGTGGAGACAAGATCATCCAGCAGGTCCGGCTTGGCCAGCAACATCGAGAGCGTCTGCACGCCGGAGGAAAGCCCCTCGAAGAAACGCGAGAACCAGCGGAACGCCTCATCGGGCTCACCGGTCGCGCCCATCGCTTTCAGCATACCGGGGAGGATCGATGTCAGGATTTCACGGCCCCGCCCCGTGCGCGTAGCCGGAACCCTTCCCCGGTGCCAGTTCCGGATCGTGTCGATGGCCGATGACGGATCGGAGAAGCCGAGATCACTCAGCGTCTTGACCGTACCCGGATCATCATCGACACCCGTGAATACGAGATTGCCCAGCCCATGGCTTTCCGCTGCGCGGTCTTCCTGTGCAAACAGCGCGTCGTAAGCCGCGTGCACAATCCGGCGTGTTTCCAGCAAATCCCGGTCAAAGTCGGCAAGGTTTCCATAGCCGCAGAGATAGGCGACCGACTCCCGCTCCGCCGGATCGGCGGGCACGGTATGTGTCTGCTCATCCTGTCGCATCTGCACGCGGTGTTCGACATTGCGCAGCGCCCGGTAGGCGGTGGCCAGGTCTGCAGCCGTCCGGTCAGAGACGATCCCGCGAGAGCGCAGTTCTTCCATCGCGCCCAGCGTGGAGTTATCGCGCAGCGCCGGCTCCCGCCCCCCGAGGATGAGCTGTTGGGTCTGAACGAAAAACTCGATCTCGCGGATGCCCCCCGGCGAGAGCTTCACATCGGGGGAAACAGACGCAAAGCCGTCATCGCCCACCTTTGTGTTGATCATCCGCTTGATGGCCTGAATGTCGCCGATGGCCCAATAGTCGAGATTGCGCCGCCAGACATAGGGTTCCAACCGCGCCTGGAACCGCTGCGCGGCCGCAATGTCGCCCGCCGTCGGGCGGCCTTTGATCCAGACCATCCGCTCCCAGTTCTGACCCTGGCTCTCATAGTAGAGGTCGGCCATCTCCGTTGAGACAGCAACAGGTGTCGATCCCGGATCAGGCCGCAGGCGCAGATCCGTCCGGAAGACATATCCTTCCGCCGTCGTCTCTTCCATGATGCGCACCATTTCGCGGATCACACGCTGGGCGGCATCGCCGGGGTCCCGCTCTCCGCCGTCAAAACGGCTGCGCTCATAAAAAGCGCACACATCAATGTCGCTGGAATAATTCAGCTCGAAGGCGCCCATCTTCCCCAGCGCGACAACAAACAGCCCGTCACTTTTCAGCCCGCGCGCGGCCAGCGCTGATTGCAGCGCTGTCTCGAGGCTACCCCCCGCAAATTCGGTGAGGTGGCGGGTCACCGCCATCACGTCCATCGTGCCGGAAAGGTCTGCGGCCGCCAGCGACAGGTGCGCGGACGCCTTCGCCTGGCGCAGCGCCGCCATCACCTCGGCAACCGGCAATTCCCTTGGCAGGCTGGTGGCCGCCATCAGCGCCGTGTGAAAATCAAGCCCAGCCCCCCGCTCGGCGAGACGGCGCAGATAGGGCGCATGATCTGCCATGGCCGCAAGGGCCGCCTCCGGGGTCTTCTGAATCGGTCGTATCTCAAGCATGAGCACAGACTTAGCCGAGCCGCTGTTATCCCACAAACAGGCAGGCAACCTTTCCGCGCGTCAGGCGTCTTGGACATATTACATCCCCGACGCAGAAACGTAGCAAAGCCCTGCTATGGCGGCCCCGGAAAAGTGGAGTGCCTGAGATGGCTGAAACGCGCGAAGAAACGCTGCGGCGCTTCTTTCAGCAGTATGCAAAGGCGTCGCTTGACGGGGATGCCGCTGCCATCGCGTCCGCCTATGCGCCCTCCTACATCGAATCCTCTCCAGACACTTTCGCCGTCTGGAAGGTGGATGACGCTTACCGGGCGGCGCTGACCGACCGTCATGCCGTCATGAAGGAACAACTGGGTCTGTCCGCTTTGGAGATTGACGTCAGGACCATGGAGGAGGCTGCGCCTTCACATTTCCTCGTTGCCGCTGACTGGCACATGACCTTTGCCCGCGCCAGGACCGGGCATGTCACATCCCGCTTTCAGGTCACCTACATCGTTAAAACGCAGGCAGAGCCCAAAATCCTGGCCTATCTGTCCCACGAGTCCGAAGAGGCAGTCCTGCGCCGCGATGGCGTGATCTGATCACGTCCGCCCAGCCTCAAAGATCGTCGCGGCCCCAAGATTGACAGCCGCCCTTTTCAGGTTTTCCGTCTTCCTGTGGAAGGGGACGAAATCCATGCTCAGACTGCTGCGCCTGATCGCCGTGCTCACGGTCATTCCGCTGCTAGGCATCGCCGTAACGATTGCGCGCTATTGGGACAGCGGCGGAGGGATTGAAGGCGCCATATTCGGCTCCCTCTCCTGCGCCGGGGCTATCCTCTCTGATCCGCGCGGCAATGCCTGCGGCGAGGCCACCCCCTTCGGCTGGTTGTCGATTGTCTCGACGGCCGTGCTCATCCTCTCCTTTGCCATCGTCCCCCTTTCCCGCATTGTGGCGGCGCTGCTGGGATCACACCGGACGATCCTGTCGCTCGGCTTCTGGCCCTATGCCCTGATCATCACGCTGGTGGTCGGCGTCGTCTCGTTGGTGCATTTCGGCATCTTCGCCAGCGGCGTCTATCTGGCGCTGGGTTACTGGCTGGCCTTCCAGAGCGATCTTCTGATCGGCGCCTTTGCCGTCATCGGCCTCGGCGCGGCCTATGCGGTGATCCGTGGCCTCGGCGTGTTCTTCACCCGCCCGAAAAGCTATGTCGCTGCCCGCCCGATCAGCTTCTATGAATATCCCCGGCTCGGGCTGATGGTCCGCGACGTCTCGAAAACACTGCAGGCCAAGATGCCGGACAATGTGATCATCGGGCTGGAGCCAACATTCTTCGCCACGTCTGCGCCGGTGCATACGCCCTATGGAATGGGACCGCTGCAGGGCCAGACCCTGCATCTCTCCCTGCCGCTGATGAGCCATTTCACCGAAGGCGAGCTGCGCGCTGTCATCGGCCATGAACTTGGCCATTTCTCTGGCGGGGATACCGCCTATACCATCCGCTTTGCGCCCGTTTACATGGGGCTCGCCAAGGCCAGCGAAGTTTTCTCAGCGCGGGGCCGACCGATCACCCGCCTCCTTTCCCTACCCTCCAAATTCCTGATCGACGACCTGATCTACGCCTTCTCGGTGGTCGAGCGCCGCATCGGCCGCCAGCGCGAACACCGCGCCGACCAGCATGGCGCGCAGGTTTCCTCGCCAGAGGACATCGCCTACTCCCTGCTCAAATCCTCCCTGCTGGGCTCGATGTGGGGCAGCCAGATGGAAGGCGTCGTCTCGCGCGGCATGCAGGGGCGCTTCTCCCGCAACATCGTGCGCAGCTTTTCCGAGAGCGTCCGGCTCGACGTTGACCGCGCCCGAATCGCCCCGTTGCTCGAGTTTGCCCTTGGCGACAGCGTCCGCCACCCGATCGACACCCATCCGCCGACGGAAGACCGTCTCGCCGCCTTCGGGCTGAACCTTGGCGCAATCTGCGCGGAAGACACGGTCCTGCACCGTTTCTATGGCGCACCAAAAGTCACTGACGGGCTCGATAACATGACCGCGCTGGAGGAAGACCTCACCGCCCTGCAATACCACCTCATGAGCGAGATGTGGCCAAAGGAGCAATCCACCGAGCAGAGCATCGACGAAATCTTCGGCCACCTGCTGACCGACTTCCTCGCCCTCATGGTAACGATAGACGGCAGCGTGGATGACCGGGAAATCGTCATCGCCGAAACCCGGGCCATGGAACTCTTCGGCGGGCTCGACCGGGAAGGCTTCCGCGAGCGCTGCCGCCATCCCGGCGACATCCCCTCACTGGACCGCATGATCTCCTTCGCCAACAAGCTGCTCAACGAAAACGGCATCGCCAATCTCAAGACCGTCCTGCGCCAGATTGCCGAGGCCGATGGCGAAATTGCAGAAAAGGAAGCCCAGCTGCTCGCCCTCCTTGAGGCAAACCTTCAGCCTGAAGACCCTCCGGAGGAGGAAAGCTGAGACATCGGCACGCCTTTCCCCGCCCTGCCTGTCTCTGCTAGGGAGGATGCGTCATGAAAGCCCTGCTTGCCTCCCTGCTGATTGCCTTCGCCGCCGGCGCGCCGCTGGACGATCCCGATGAGGAGCTGCGCGCGCAGGCCCTGATGCGCGAAGTGCGCTGCGTGGCCTGCGAGAACGAGCCGGTCTCACAGTCCTCCGCCCCGATTGCAGAGGACATGCGCACCCGGATCCGGGAAATGGTCGCCGAAGGCGCCACGGACGCGGAAATTCGAGACTGGTTTGTCAGCCGCTATGGCGAATTCGTGCTGTTTCGCCCCCCCGCGCGGGACCCGGCCAGCTGGCTCCTCTGGGGCTTGCCCTTCATTCTCCTGGCCGCTGGCGCCAGTATCGGCATTGTGTTCGCGGCCAACGCGAAGCGCAAAACCGGTCAAGTAGAGGCTGAGGACGCCTGAAACCGCCGCTTCGGCAGCCTGAATTATCGTCCCGGAGGCCTTCAAGCCGCCGTGATTACACCTAACTGTCTTTTAATGACCACTCTGCGTGTGTCATGTTTATGTTTTGGCCAACGCCCTTACTGGCGTAAAATCAGCGATCTGGAGAAATAGATGCGCAAAATCGGGATTTCGGCTCAGGCACTCATTGCTGCTGCCTTCGGAGCTGCGATCATGGGAGGCGCGGTCTCGGTTCCGAAACTTCTCGCGCCCGAAGCCGGCGCTCAACCTATCGCCATCCAGGCGCCCCCCGGCGCGCCCCTGAGCTTTGCGGACCTGATCGAAAAAGTCGAACCGGCCGTCGTCAGCGTCAACGTCATCGCTACCCAGGATGTGGGCGGCGTTCAGGACATGGAACAATTCCTCGAGCGCTTCCGCGGCGCCCCCGGCCTGGAAGAATTCTTCCAGCAGCGCCCCGCCCCGCAGGAAACACCCCGTCAACGCGAATCGCGCTCCCTCGGCTCGGGCTTCTTCATTTCCGAAGACGGCCTCATCGTCACCAACCACCACGTTATTGACCGCGCCACTCAGATCCAGATCGTCACCTCTGACGGCAAGGAACTGGAAGCAGAGCTCGTCGGTTCGGACCTGCAGACCGATCTTGCCGTCCTCCGAGTGAAGGAAAAAGGCAAATACCCGCACGTGAAGTTCGGCTCTTCGGAGAATGTCCGCAAGGGTGACTGGGTCGTTGCCCTTGGCAACCCGTTCGGCCTCGGCGGAACGGCCACCGCCGGCATCCTCTCGGCAAATGGCCGCGAGCTAGGCGCCGGCAGCCCGTATACGGACTTCATCCAGATCGACGCCCCC
>SXGS01112395.1_pt1 | contig 13769 bp, 15 predicted proteins | sample 3174681 | NCBI WGS metagenome assembly SXGS01 (sample SAMN11356861, study PRJNA531348) | freshwater metagenome | isolation source: freshwater sample F1-80 | place: China: Fuxian Lake, Yuxi | collected 2017-12-25
AAACCGTGAAAACAGAAGGGAAGCGGCGTGAAGATCACGACAAAGCTAAATAGTGGGCTATGAAACGGCGCTGAGCGGTGCAAAAATTTAGTAGAGATGCCGGCGAGAGTAGTCTACGATCAGGCTACACGGATTCAGGAAATACAGACCATAAAGCTAATATAAATCAGGTATATATAAAACCATGCAAAATGTAGAGCCATAATGTTTTATTATTAATGGTCGCATCGACAATAACTGTGCTAGCGTATTTTGGCGCCTACAAATACCCTCGGTTTATCATGCAATTAGAAGGTATTTTTGATGACCTGCACCTGAATAACGAGCACGTAGTGCCACTCCAAAATTTTTAGTGTAACACGTTAAGCGTGTTTGACTCTCGTACTGGTGGTGCCTTGCCCATCATCATAATCTGGCCTGTTAAGCGAAATAGCAATTCGATATTACGTAATCAGGCAGCTCATAATAACTAAACAGGGGAAACTACAATGAATATCAGCAGACGCAGATGGATCACGACAGCCGCATTAACTGGAGCGGGTAGTGTGCTAGGTGGAAAAGTAGTATTTGGCTCAGAAGAATCATCACTGAATGCTCAGTGCAATGCACCATGTACGGAAAGCGTTCAAGCCCCTATACAACTTTTCAATAGTGACCTTTTTAACGGAGAAACCCTGTATGCCTTTGGTGCGGCGTCCTCAAGAACCTCGGAAATTGGTGAAATGCTGTGGATAGTCAATGAGGCAAAAAAAGCAGCACGATTTCCGAAAAACCCAGAACTCATAAAAAAATACGCATTCGATGCGTACTATACACAGTTTGGAATCTATGCGGATAATCTAGAGAAATTAGCAGTTGAGGCTGAGTCTCGCCACTCAGTCACCGCACGGCAACGTTATCTACGTGCAGCACAATACGCAGCCGAGCAACTATTTTTTGTATTAGGAACATCCTTACCTAACGCAGAAGAAGCGATATTCATGAAAACAGAAATGAGGTGGAAGAAGGCCGTCTCACTTTTAGATGTCCCACCGATTGAATTTTCAGTGAGCTCACCGTTTGGAACAATTCCAGGATATTTCTTTCGACCTGAAGATAATTCGAAATCACGACCCACTCTAATCATCAGCAATGGAAGCGATGGACAACACGTAGACATTATGTCACAGGGGTTAATGGACGGGCTATTAAGAGGATATAATGTTGCTCTATTCGAAGGTCCAGGACAAATGTCGCTTCTGTTCGTCGATCAAATACCATTTACACCTGACTGGGACAAAGTAGTCCAACCTGTTTTGAATTGGGTCAAAGCCCAACCTAGCGTCGATAAGGTTGCGCTAATGGGCATCTCTTTCTCAGGCCAGCTATGTGCGAGAGCCGCAGCAAACTGTATCGGGCTTGATGCCGTAGTCCTTAACCCAGGCTCTTGGAACACACAGGAAGCTTGGGCAGGAGGGTCTGGTAGAAAAAAAGGATACTGCGACACCATGGCTCTTTTTGGTCTCATACAGAATAGCCCCGACTATGAGCAGCCATACATTCGAATGAATATAAATAAAGCCTTTACCAAAGACTGGAAGAGAATGGGGCCAGTTGAGCATTACCAAATATACAAACGAGGCGAAGTATTTACAAGAGAGGTGCTCAGAGAAGCTCGCGCAGGCGCGCCTATTAGTGACTACTATAGCCTTTTGAAAGCAATGGTTCCTTTTGTTTTTGATAAGGATTTAGAAAGAATTACCATACCCACACTGGTAACACACAACGAGGGCGAAGCCTTCTATCCCTGCCAGTCTGAAGCCGCCTATTCCATGCTCAGGAGTTTGCCGGAAAACAAAAAAAGGCTGGTGACTTTCACCGCACAGCAGGGGGCGCAACTTCACGATCAGCCATTAGGTCCAGTGGTTGCTGGCGAGATAATTTTCGACTGGCTTGATGATTATCTACGGTGACCTAGCGATCAAATGCTCGATATCACCTTGGTGGTGATGTCATCGTTACTCCTGCAACGCTGGATTATTGATCCGGCCCAAAAATACGCTGTTCCCGTTCGGGTTGAGCCTGTCGTAACCCACCCTTCGACAAGCTCAGGGCGAACGCTATTTAAGAGCCGGATCAATAGGGCGAGAAAAGTCACATCCAGGCTCATGAGGGCAATCTCCCTTTATTCGAAGGGGCTCACTTTCAAAATCACGCCTTCCGCATCCGTCACCCGGACCCGGGTGCCTTTCGGGCAATCTTCGCCCTCGACCCGCCAGGTCGAGTCATCCACATGAATCTTCCCGCGCCCATTCACGATGGGCTCCTCCAGGGTGAACACGCGACCCACATACTGGGCCGTGCGCTGATTGAGCAGGGGACGATCAGACTGAATGGGGTTGCTCCGGAGCAAGCGCCGGACGATAAGGACACTGAACACCGACAGTAGCGAAAACAGCATTACCTGATGTTCGAAGCTCACACCCGGGAACAGCCAGAGTACACCCCCTACCACCAGGGCGCTCTCGCCCATCCAGAGGAAGAACATCCCGGGTGCCAACAGCTCGACAATGAGCAGAAGGACGCCCAAGGACCACCAGTGCCAGAAAACAGTCTCGAAGGGCATGACCGCTAACCTGCCTTCTTTTTGAAGGCTTCGCGGGTCAACTCGCCGATGCCGCCCAGGGCACCGATCACACTGGAAGACTCCAGCGGCATCAGAATCACCTTGTTGTTGTCAGCTGAAGCCAGGCTCTGCAACGCTTCCACATATTTCTGCGCCACGAAGTAATTGATGGCCTGCACATCGCCCTTGGCGATGGCTTCCGACACCATCAGGGTCGCCCGCGCCTCCGCCTGGGCCAGCCGCTCACGGGCTTCCGCCTCACGGAACGCGGCCTCCTTGCGGCCCTCGGCTTCCAGCACGGCGGCCTGCTTCTCGCCCTCGGCCCTGAGTATGGCCGCCTGGCGCAGGCCCTCCGCCTCCAGTACCGCCGCGCGCTTGTCGCGTTCCGCCTTCATCTGCCGCGCCATTGAATCCACCAGGTCCTGCGGGGGTTTGATGTCCTTGATTTCAATGCGCGTCACCTTGACACCCCAGGGCGTGGTCGCATCGTCCACCACCGAGAGTAACCGGAAATTGATTTCATCCCGCTTGGATAGCAGCTCATCGAGATCCATGGAGCCCATCACCGTGCGGATATTCGTCATGGTCAGCTGCAGGATCGTGTATTCAAGGTTACTGACCTCATAGGCCGCACGGGCGGCATCGATGATCTGGTAAAACACCACGCCATCGACCCGCACCATCGCGTTATCCTTGGTGATGATTTCCTGCGACGGCACGTCCAGCACCTGCTCCATCATGTTAATGCGGGCACCAACCTGGTCGATGATGGGCATGATGACATTCAGGCCCGGACTCAACGTCATGGTGTATTTACCGAAGCGCTGCACCGTGTAGGCCATGCCCTGCGGCACAAACTTGACGCTGAACACAACCAGCACGATGGAAAGGATAAAAAGGAAAAAAACAAACGAACCAAAAGCAGACATGCTGACCTCCCGTAAATTTGACCTGATGCCACAATAACCTAGCACTTTTTCAGGGATGACACCGTCGGTTAGCATACGCGCCCGAACGGCTAATTCCATTGACGGACGAAGGAGATAACACAACGTGACACTTTCCCGGATGGCAGGTCTTGTCGGGTTCTTCGTCTTTCTCGGATTGTGGGCGTTCGAGCGGTCTATCTCAACAACGCCAGAAGTCCCCGTGGTAGCGGTTGTCCCTCCCTCACCGCCGCCTCAAATACTCCCGCCGCCAGAACCAGCCTCTCCATCTGAACCCATCCCGGCTATCTCCCCGGCGGAATCAGGGATCGCTCCGGAGACGGCGCAGTTACCCCCCGCCGGGACCGAACCGGCTCCCCAAATCAGTCCCGAACCGAGGGTAACTCCCGAACCTCAGCTCCAGGAGGTGTCCGAGCCGACAGAAGAGGAAGAGCCAGAACTCGACTGGACGTTTGCACCGGCCATGGAAGAAAACGACGGTGAGCCCGCGTTCGCAGAGGATGCGGATGGATTTCCAGAGGGGGAGGAGAATCTCGAAACGGCTCCCTTTCCCGATGCCTTCGACCCAAGAGACGCAGGATTTTCCGGGGTAGGGGACGAAGCTCCCGCTTATCAGCGAGAGGATTGAATCCGCCGCTGAACGCCCGTGAGAATGCCACGGAGCAAATGCAGCTCTTTCTCTTCGAGATGAGTCCGATTGAAGATACGCCGTAGCCGCCTGAGAATGGACATCACATGCTTGGTTTCGTGCAAAAAGCCGATTTCCCGCAGAACATCCTCCAGATGGCCGAAGAACGACTCCATCTGCACACCGTTCGCGTAGGCGGTTTCGTCTACCATCGACGCCAACCCATCATCCCGTTGACCACCGGCATGGAAAAGCTCGTAAGCAACCACCTGCACCGCCGCCGCCACATTGAGCGAACTGAACTCGGGATTGCAGGGAATGTGCAGGAGAAAGTGGCAGCGTTCCAGTTCGTCATTGGTCAGGCCGGAATGCTCGCGCCCGAACAAAATCGCCGTCCGGGCAGTCGTGCCCGTGACTTTTGCCGCGCACTCACGCGGGTCGAGTTGCGGCCAGGGGATGCTGCGGAGCCGGGCGCTGGCCCCGATCACCAGCTCGCAATCGGCAATGGCTTCATCCAAAGTCGCACAAACCCTTGCCCGATCCAATAGATCGCTTGCTCCCGCTGCACGGGCAATGGCATCACCGCTGGGAAACTCCTTCGGCTCCACCAGGGCGAGATCAGCCAGCCCCATGTTCTTCATTGCCCGGGCCGCCCCGCCAATGTTGCCGGGATGCGTGGTATTGATCATCACGATCCGCACATGGGAAAGGGGCATTGTCGCAGGGCCGGTCAGGAGTTGAGGGGGCCAAAATATAGCAGAAGTCTGATACCCTTGTTCGGCTGCGGAAAGGCCGACAGGCATCCGCATCGGACCCAGGAGGGTCCGGGCTCCTTCTTTAAAAAACCACGACAGCACGAACTCGAATCATGGATCCCATGCTAAATATCGCGGTCCGGGCGGCACGGGCAGCGGGCGATATCATCGTCCGTGCCATGGACCGCGTAGACCTGCTCAACATTACCACCAAGAGCCGCAATGACTTCGTCAGCGAGGTTGATCGCCAGGCTGAACACGAAATCGTCAACATCCTGCAACGCGCCTATCCCAGCCATGCCATTCTGGGCGAGGAACACGGTGAACAGGGTCAGGCCGGCAGCGATTACGTCTGGGTGATTGATCCGCTGGATGGCACCACCAACTTCCTGCATGGTTTCCATCAGTTCGCGGTGTCCATCGCGCTCATCCATCGCGGCAAAGTCGATCGGGGAGTCGTCTACGATCCGGTCAAGCAAGAGCTCTTCACCGCTCAACGTGGCGCCGGTGCCGCCCTCAACAATCGCCGGCTTCGCGTCACCAGGCAGAAAGGTTTGTCGGGTGCCTTGCTCGGGACCGGTATTCCCTTCAAGGATCAGAGCTACCTCGACCCCTATCTGGGTATGCTGAAAAGCCTGCTCAAGGACGCCGCCGGAATCCGCCGCGCCGGTTCTGCCGCACTCGACCTCGCCTACGTGGCCGCAGGCCGCTTTGACGGATTCTGGGAAATCGGCCTGGAAAAATGGGATATGGCGGCCGGTGTGTTACTGATCCAGGAAGCCGGCGGCCTTGTCAGCGACCTGGAAGGTGGCGACAAATACCTTGAAACCGGCGCCATTGTCTGCGCGAATCCCAAACTCCACGCCCCCATGCTGGAACTTATCCAGCCGCACCTGACGGAGCAGTTGCGATACAGGACGCGCTAGCGCCTTTGCAATCGGCTATGGGTACAGATCGTACCCATAGCCTGAGAGAGTCAGCTTGACTGACCCGCCCCACTCTCGAATACCCGCTTCAGCTGCTCATCATCCAGCGTCAGCCTGAGATCGCGCTGCGGGTAGGGAATCTGGATGCCATGCTGGCGGAAGGCGGCATGAATGGCGAACAGCAGATCGCTGGTCACCGCTTTCATCTTATCCACATCGTTGATGAACACCATCAACTCCAGATTGAGCGCACTGTCGCCAAACCCCCCCATGAAAACGGTCGGCGCGGGATTCTCTTTTACCCCCGGGGTTTCCTTCGCGATGCCCAATAACAACTCGCGTGTTTTGATCACGTCGGCATCGTAGTCGATACCGATGGGCACAATCACCCGCCCGATCCTGTCGGCGTGAGTCCGGTTCAGGACCGTCCCGGAAATCAGGCTGGAATTCGGAATGAATACCGATGCCCGGTCAAATGTGGTGATTTCGGTGGCACGGACGCTGATCTGCTTCACATGGCCCTGATGTTCGCCAACCACCACCCAGTCACCCACCTTGATGGGCCGCTCGATCAGCAGGATCAGCCCCGAAACAAAGTTGTTGACGATGTTCTGCAACCCAAATCCGATACCGACCGACAGCGCCCCGGCAATCATGGCGAGACTGGAAAAGTCGATACCCATTGTCGAAATGCCAAACAGCGTGGCGAGGGTAAACCCGGCATAACCCACGGCAGCGCGTATGGAGCTTCGCGCGCCCATACCCAGGCGGGTGCGGGGGAAAATCCGCCGGTCCAATGCCCGCTGAATCAATCGCGTGGCCGTTAAAAGCACCGCGAAAAGCAACAGCCCCAGCAGGATTTCCGAGGGGGAGATGGTGAGGTTACCGAGCCTGAATCCCTGGAAGATGTCCCCCAGCCAGAGCAGCAGATCCTTGCGGTCGAGACTCCAGAGCCACAGTAAAGCCAGCAGGCCCGCCGTCATGATGCCGGCTTTCAATACGGTCACCATCCAGAAACCCAGCATCTCGGTGCCCTCGCCGGTCAGGGCCAGTTGCCGGCGCAAATAAATGCCGGATCGGGAATCCACGCTTAACAGCTGCCCGACAAATTCGTCGCTGGTCCGCATCAACAGGGCAAGCAAGGCCAGCAGGCCTATGGTCAATACGCCATGAATGGCCAGGAGACGCGCCAGACCGACGTAGCCGGTCACCGCAGAGACCGGAATGGCAATGACGAGGAGGGTCAGAAGAAAGCGCTGCCTGCGTCTGGCGGGCGTTAGACCATGCGGCTCGCGTGTCCAGATCCGGGCGGATAGCAAACCGGTCAATATCCATGAGACAAGGAGACTGAACACCAGCAGTTCGGTCGAGATGACTTCCAGAGAAACATCCTGCGATTCCAGAATGCGGCTCAAGACAAAGTGCAGGGCAAACAGCGCCGCGAGGCCCACCACCACCCAGTAGACGCGGCGCGCCCCTGCATCCGGGAGGGGTGCCAACCGCAGCATGGGCCGGCTGGGTCTGAGTGCGGCACGGGCAATGCTGACCGCCATGAAGGCGAGCACGACCGCCAGGAGTGCATTACCCGCCAGCTCAGCCGCCCCGGGGCTCAGCCCACCATCCATGATCAGGCTGATATAGATCGCAATGGCCGCCATAGAGGGTAGCCAGGCATGGAGTAATCCGGTGAGTGCGGCTGAACGTATCCGGTAAAGATCCGTCGGTGGGCCCACCGGGAGATTGCGCAGCATACGCCGCGCCAGCCAGCCTCTAACGGGGAAAGCCAGCAGCAATGCCAGACCGACCCCCACCACCCGATGCCACAGCCGGTTCCGTGTTAACGGGCTCCACTCAGGTTTTTCCAGCCAGGCCTCGACGGGTGAGGCCACCATGGTCCACAGCGACTGCCATTCCGGTTGAGCCTTGCTCCACACCGCCTCACTGAGTGGTGAGGCTGACCGGGTCAGCACCCGCTCGGTGAACCGGGTCTGCCGTTGCCGCTTGATGTTTTCAAAAATACGGGCCATCCGCCCCAGCAGCAGCTCGGCTTCTTTCGCGCCTCCCTCAGCAGTAGCTATACCCTCGTTGAGATGCTTGCGGCGCGCCACTACAGTCGGCGCTTCCGGCGGTGCACCTTCGATGGGAGGCGCTCCCAGCGCATCGAGATCATGCCTGATGAGCGCCGCCTGATCGTTCGCGGCGTCACGCGACTGCCGGAGTTTGCCGCCCAGATTCAACATCTCCTCGCGCAAGGCAAGCAGACGCCCGTCGGAGATTTCCGGACTCGACAGATCCTTTTCCGTATCGTCCAGCCTCTTCTGCCACTCCTTGATGGGCAGCGGGGCGGGATCAGTGGATAAGGCGGCGGCCGCCGTCAGTGGCGAACCGGAAATCACCAGCCAGACAAGGAGCAGTCTCAGGAAATGACGGATAGATAATGGCGGCATGGGCGCAAGGGCAGATAACAGAAGAAGCGCCTAATGCTACACGTGTCCAGTCCGTGTGTTGCAGCAGCTCTCCACATAGGGGCTTGTCCGGCTTTATTCAGGTTCAACCCAAGGCGCGTGTTTCGCGGAATGCCGGAAGCGAGCAAAAGCAGGAATTGGGAACCTCTCATGCCTTGGAACTGTAAGGCTGAAGAGTCGGCTCATTTGAGGATTTACTCAATTGATGGTCCGTGCTTTATGATTTACAGCCAAGCTAGGCTCTTTGATGTGGCTACGCTATGGAACTACTACGAGGTCGGGATGGAAACTTTGAAGGGGGCCAATCATGCTGAAAACCTATGAAGCTGTTCTGGAATCCGATGGCCATTTGCATTTTCTAGAGGCTGTTCCGCCTCTGGATAAGGTGGCGCATCGTGTATTGGTGACTTTCACGTCGGAAGCTACTGCCGATACGGCGCTTTGCGGTGCCGTTCTGAGTGAGGTGGCCTTGTCCGAAGATTGGTCGCGCGGGGAGGAGGATGTCGCATGGGCACATTTGCGAGCCGCCAAGTAGTTCTGATCTCGTTTCCATTTTCAGACTTGTCCGCCACCAAGCTGCGTCCAGCACTGATTCTTGCAAATGCAGGCAAGGGTGATTGGATGCTTTGCCAAATCACTAGCAACCCCTATGCAGATGTGGCAGCTATCGAACTGACTGATCCAGATTTTGCTGATGGGGGCTTGCAGCGGGTCAGTTACGCTCGACCTGGCAAAGTCTTCACCGCGCATGAAAGCTTGTTTAGGGGTGTGGCTGGTTCGATCACTCGCGACAAACAGGCAGCTGTCGTCAACCAGATTGTGTCCATGTTAAAGGCTGAGGACGAACCCTTTGACCCTCAACGACGTGCCCGACCGTGACCAAGCGGCCCAAAGGGATTTGCATCATTCACTCACCCAAAATGCTGATCCCGCATTTTGACACTATGGCTATCGTCGCCCTCCTCCTCGGCCAGTCGATGCAACGACCAAGGCATGATCTGGTCAATATCAAGCGTCATGCCGGGTAACCGGGTGGAGCGCCTGTGGCGCACCACCCATTAAATGCGACACCACACGCCCATGCGCAAGGCCTCACGCTGGTGGCGAACAACACGCACGAATTCAGCCGCATCGAGGCCTCAACATAGAGAACTGGCTGGAAAGATAGCCCGTGATGGCCGGATTGAAACCGTTCATCCATGCCAAAGGCCCGGGAGTTTGTGTGGCTGAGTGCTGCATCCAATGTGGGCATGTGAGCGGAGGGGATGGCATACTCGGTGTGAATACTTACTGAAACTGACGGAATCGCATGACAAACGAGACCCCTCTCATTCCCATAGATGATGGGCCCTCCTTGCAAGGCCAACCCCGTGTGATGCCCGGCATCGGTCCTGCGGCCCACAGTGATATGCGCTACGGCTGGGATTACGAACGGCCATTGAATGATCCCGCCATCGCGGAGATCTGGTGCTACACCTCGCGCTATTCCTATGTGACGGGGGAAACCATTGAGTTTCATGCACACAGCACCCGGCCCCATTTCGACATCGAGATCTATCGGGAAGGACCCCGGCCCATGGCGGTGTTTCAGCGCACCCAGGTGCCCGTGGCTGCCGCACATACGCCGGAGGAGCCACATTTGTATGGGTGCCATTGGCCCGTCGCCTTGCGGGTGGAGGTTGGGGCGGATTGGTCCTCTGGTTTCTATGTAGTGATCGTGCGCGTGCACGATGACGATGGCGCGCTGTTTGAGCGTGAGCATTTCATTGTGGTCAGGCCATCGGCACCCGGTGGCGGCATCGCGTTTATTGTTTCGACCGCGACGATGAATGCGTATAACGATTGGGGTGGGGGTAACAGCTACCACGGCGTGGGCTCAACGCCCCGGTTAAAAAAGGCCTGCCCACGGACTTCTCTGCACCGGCCCTGGAGTCGGGGCATGGTACGACTGCCACTGGGTGCCCCACGGGCCGCTTTTACTGGCGATTTACCCCCCTTTGGCCACCCGCAGTATCCCCAGCATCCCTGGGCGCATCACAACGGGTATGCGCGAGACTATGCCGACTCCAGCTGGGCCCTTTATGGCAAGTTGTTTATTGAGTGGGCCGAGTCGAATGGCTATACGCTGGATTATTTGACCCAGCATGATTTGCATGAAAATCCGGATATCCTCAGAGGGTACCGGCTGTCGGTAGCGGTTGGCCACGATGAGTACATGAGTTGGCCGATGCGTGAGGCGATCGAGAACCAGCTGGCCGCCGGGGGTAATCATGCCCGTTTCGCCGGCAATAACATCTGGCAGGTCCGCATTGAGGAGGAAGGCTCGGCCTTCGTCAATTACAAGGATGGTGTTTCCGATCCTTTATGTGGATCAAGCCAGGAGAAATATGTCAGCAGCATTTGGGATTTGCCCTACAGTGGCTGGCCTGTCGCCAACACCTTCGGGTTGACCGGTACTCATGCGATCAATGTCATGTATGGCGGTGCCGCCCCTCGCTCAAGTGGCGGTTTCACGGTTTATCGCCCATGGCACTGGTGTCTGGAAGATACTGATCTCTATTACGGGGATCTGATCGGCGGGCGGCCCGATTGCGTCGTCGCCTATGAGGTGGACGGCTGCGATTTCATCATGAAGGAAGGATTGCCCTACCCCACGGGCAAGGATGGTGCCCCGCTGGATCTGAAAATCGTGGCTATGGCGCCGGCGGTGCAGCATGAGGAGGACCATTTCCAGGCCACGGTTCCGATGATGAACTCGACTTCGACGCCAGCAATCAGCGGCGATAGCGTGAGTCTTCCGACGCTGGATGAGCATGAAGGGGTACGGCATCCGCGGTTTGGAGCAGGCATGATCGCCAGCTTTGATCGAGGCGTTGGACCCGGGGATGGCACGATGTTTGTTGCGGGAACGACGGACTGGGTGGTGGGGCTACAGCGCCGCAATTGGTTCGTGGAAAAAATCACCCGCAATGTGCTTGACCGCTTGTCAGTGCCTGTTGTTATTGAATGACCAACGCCATCGGTCAGGGCCTTTTTACGGCGGAACTTAGGGGCGCAACATCGTGAAACTTACCACAGGTTTGAAGTTGTCCCTGGTCATGGGTATCGATATGGCGTGGGGTGGAATACTCTCGGGTCCGGGCAAGGATGTGTTTGCCTCGATGTTGGCGTTATCCCGCCGAGAAGCCGATGGTTTTATCGGCCAGCAGGTAGAACCCGTACTCTGGTGGTGTTACGGCTTTAACTATATCGGACAGGTGTGGTGGTTTTTACGCACAGCCGCTACTCATGAAGTGAACCCGGCTGGGGTGAACCGAGCGCGGCGGCAGTGGTGGATCGGTGCGGGGGTGTTATTGCTGCTTGGTCTGGCGCTGCGGATATGGTTGGTGTGGTTTATCTATCCTGATCTGCCCATGTCTGCCATAGGGATACTGCTGTTCATCCTGTTGGTGGATCTGGTCGTTGTTTATTGGCTGCCTTGCGCCTTGATGACGCCCCGAAATTTTTCAACGGCAGTCCCCGGATGGCATACGTTGCAGGTCTGGCTGAAAAGGCATTGATGACGGAGCCGTGATGGCAAGTGATGGGCACGTGTGGCTTTGCCCAGCCTACTCACTGACACAGACCCCGCGCACGGGCGTGTGGACCCATTGCCGTTGGTAGCCCGGACCCGGGTCACGGCGGGCAGGGATTGTGGTTAACCCCCCAAAAACCGCATGAACCATCACCGCGATAGCTAAAGCTGACGGGCTGAAGCCGGTGGCTTGAACCCAAGTGATGGAAAATCAAGACTCCCCAAACCGTTTGTTACGCGTTGAGATAAAATAACCCTTCGTGTCAGTGGTTCCGGCCTTCCAGCCGCAACCCTACTGATCAGAACGACCAAACCGGCCTATCCTGGTGCGCCCGTTGACCTGAAAAAAAGGATTCACCCATGATCAAACTCTTCAGCTTTCCTCGATGCGCGATGTCAGCTTTGCGACCGTCATAAAAAAGGAAGCCGCGTGTTGTCGAAGTCATTCAAGGACTCTCCCCGACCGGCGGAGCAGAGCCCCTCGGCTCCCCTTGTCCCCCGCACCTTCCCCGCTGCCTTGACTCATCGACTCATCGCTTGCCACGAGTGTGATCTGCTGCAACAGGTAATCACGCTGGACCCCGGCGGCGAGGCGGTCTGCCCCCGCTGCGGGGCCGAACTCTACCGCAACAATCCCAATGGTCTGCCGCGCGCCCTGGCCTTGTTGCTGGCCTCGGCAATGATGTTCCTCCTCGCGAACGCGTTTCCCATCGTCACCATCGACACCCAGGGCCTGCACCGCTCGGCCTCCCTGTTCAGCGCCTGCCAGACCCTCTGGGCTGAAGACATGCCGCTGGTCGGCGCGCTGGTCTTCATCACCACCCTGCTGGCACCGGCATTTGAAATCTTGACTCTCACCAGTATCATCGCCGCCGTCCTTCTCGGCTGGCGTCTGCCGGGGCTGTCCCGCCTGCTGCGCCTGGCGGTCGCCACCCGACCCTGGAGCATGGTGGAAGTCCTCATGCTGGGTGTGCTGGTGTCCGTGGTGAAACTCTCCCACCTTGCCCACATCACGCCCGGCATCGCCCTCTGGTCATATAGTGCGCTGATTATTTTGTTCGCCGCCGCCATGGCCTCGCTCGACACCCATGAACTATGGGAACGCCTGCCCCGGTCCTGACATCCCTACGCGGTCTGCCGGTGTCGGCTGCCAGCGTGGGGTTGATCGCCTGCCATACTTGCGGGCTGCTGTCCCGGCAACCGGCGATAGCGTCGGCGTTGCAATGCCCGCGTTGTGATACCCACTTACATGCGCGCAAGCCGGGCGGCACGGGCCGGGCGTGGGCGTTGATGATCACGGCGTATATCCTGTTCATTCCGGCGAATATCCTGCCCATCATGGCGACCGGCTCTCTGTTCGGATCGCAACGGGACACTATCCTCAGCGGGGTGCTGTATCTGTGGACGTCAGGTTCCTGGCCGCTGGCCGCGCTGGTGTTCTTCGCCAGTATCATCGTGCCGCTAGGCAAGCTGATGATCCTGACTTACCTCCTGATCGCCCTGGAACTAGGTTCGCAGCGCCACCGGCGGCTACGCACCAAGCTCTACCGCCTACTGGAATTCATCGGCCGCGTGTCGATGCTGGACATCTATGTGGTCACGCTGCTCTCCGCCCTGGTACAGCTCCAGAGTCTCGCCAGAATCACCCCGCTACCTGGCGCGCTGGCCTTTGGCGCGGTAGTCGTGCTGACCATGCTAGCGACCCTGGTGCTCGACCCTCGACTGATCTGGGATACTAAGCCACCCGCACCCGCACCGGCCACGCCGACGCCGCCCCACCCCTCGCCCACGGATACCCATGTCTGAACTGCCCCCCATCGACGATCTGCCGCAAGCCCTCGCCATCCCCCCGCGCCGGCAAGCCATCCA
>SXGS01421178.1_pt1 | contig 13766 bp, 13 predicted proteins | sample 3174681 | NCBI WGS metagenome assembly SXGS01 (sample SAMN11356861, study PRJNA531348) | freshwater metagenome | isolation source: freshwater sample F1-80 | place: China: Fuxian Lake, Yuxi | collected 2017-12-25
GGCTCCGAGCACGTTGAGAAGATACTGGTCTTGCCAGAAGAGGAGCGCCGCCAGAAGGCCGAGGGCGAAGTGCGTGTACGTGACCTGATTAGGGCTGATCGGCAGGTTGATGATGCGCCTGGTGACCCAGCGCGAGACATGGCGGTTGAAGACGCGGTCGACATAGCCGTCGGTGATTGAAAACAGGTCCGAGTAGAGCCAGCGGTCCGCCGCGTGAAGCGCTGCTTCGGAAGTCAGCAAGTGAACTGCGTCGGTCTCGCAGTGTCGGACACTCACCGCCCCCTCTCGCAACAGCTCCGCGAGACCACCGCCGCGAAGTGCGAGCAGATCGCGAATGGGGAGGACGGCGGCGACTGGGAAACTGTTGGCCGAACAGGCGAGGAGTGCGGACCGATTCGTGCTCCGGGCGAGTTCAACCAGGGCGCGGAGCTCGCCGTCCGAGGTCAGTGCGCCCGTGCCCAGAATGAGCACCTGATCCTCGGCTGTGGGGGAGCTTGCGTCATGGATGTTTACCTGTTCAAGCGCGTCGGAGGAAGTCACGCAGGTAACGATAGCTGCTCCCGCGCGTTGAGCCATTCGCTCCGCGCGCTGCTGGAGCGTGAGGCCCGCCAAGCGCGTTTCGGGTGGTAGGGCTCTGAGCGCGCCGCCCTCCGGCCCCTCTAGAAACCCTTCAAGAACGAGCGCGTAGAGCACGCCTTGCCACCATCTCTCGGGCACAAGCGACATCTTCGGGGAAGTCCACCTCGAGCCACTCCAGCCCTTCGACGGTCTCGTACCCGATTTCGCATGCAGCCATCAGTTCCGGATACACCTCTTCATGCTCGATCCCGTCCCGGCCACTCGACACGGCGCGATCGATCAAACTCCGCAGAGTCTCCGCCGCGGGACCCGACAGCTTCAGAAAACCGATGGACTCACCGGACGCATCATACGTGCCTCGGACCCCCCGCCTGATGTCGTGCACCCGACCGTTGGTCGCCATGAGCATCTGGGCTTCGCCATCGTCTGTGGCTTCGGAGTCCATCAGGAAGCAGTTGACGTGAGACGAGCCGATCAATCGCTGCAGCATCTCGATCGGGCAGAGCACATCGGCGTCCATGATCAGGACGTCATCGCACAACTCTTCCCGCGCGGTCCTGAGCGAAACCACGGCGCCCTTTCGGTACTCGGGGTTGAACGCAATCCGAACGCCTTCCCGACCTTTCACGGCCGACTCGATCTGGTGGGACAGATGCCCCACCACGATCGTTATCGGCGTAACCCGGAGCGCTTGCAAGTGATCCAGCAGTTGGCCCAGGAGGGTAATGCCACCCAGGTCCACCAACGACTTGGGCCGCTCCTCGATGCTGTCACCCAACCGACGCCCGACTCCCGCAGCCAGAATGATGGCCCGCATCAGAAGTCGTCCCACCGAGAGAGGTACGATCCGAGGTTCTTGCCCCGCTCCTGCAGGTACAGGCGGTACTTCTGAAGTGTGTCGTAGACATCGCACGTAATCAGCAAGTTGCTGGGCCGGCCCGGAGCGGCGGACCACAGCCCATCCTCATTCCGGTTTTCGAGCAGCCACTCCACGCCCTGGGAGAACCGAGCCTCGTAGCGATCGTCGTTCAGTACGATGCACGCCAGAATTAGCGCTCGGGTGGAGTCGCAGGTGTGATCGACGTCTCCACCATCCCACGAGCCGTCGGCCTCCATGGCGTCCGCCATCAAGTCGAGACCCTTTCTCGCGGCAACCGATTCTCCCTGATGAACGACGATCTTCGGAAGGATGTGCGCCGTCCAGGCGACGGGGGAAAGGCGAGTCTCTTGCTTGAAGCGAGGATCGTACCACCCGCCGTCCTCCGCTTGCATCCCGCAGGCGAACGCAACTCCCCGTTCGATGGCGGGGCCGACACGGTCGCTGAGGATGCCGTCGGCGCCTGCGAGCATCAGCGCTCCGAGGGAAATGCTGGTGGAGTCGCTCCGTCCCCAGAGTATGTCGAGCCAACCGCCGCCTGCCTCCTGTCGGTCGAGGAGGTAGGTGACTGCGCGGACGATGGAATTGTGAATCTCGGAGTCCTTGAGCCTCCGATTCAAGGTCACCAGGTTCCTCGTGGCAAACGCAGCCTCTCGAATCCCGCTGTGAGCATCGTTGGAGAACTCGCCCCAACCACCGTCCTCATGCTGCAGCCGGATGAGACGCTCGCAGCATGCTCGAGCGTCCTCCGCGGCGCCCTCCTGTGCGAGCACACGAAGGACGTGGTTGGTTGTATCCAGGGACGTCTTCTCGACGGTCAGGTCCCACTCAGGTCCGCGAGCCCGCAGCACACTGAGCCCCTCCTGGAGCATACTGTTGATTCGATCCTCACTAAGGTTCATCCCGTTCCCTCGGACTCTTGGTCCCCAAAACTCTGTTCGTGACCCAACCCCCCACCACGGGCAGCCCGTTGCAGCGCCGGATGCAGGTGGCCGTTGGTCGCCAGAATGGACTGGCCGGTCCGCCTCAAGGGCATTCCAGTGAAATCGGTGACTCTGCCTCCGGCTCGTTCGACGATGAGCAGCCCCGCGACAAAGTCGAAGATCTTGGTGACGCTGCGCGCGAATGCGTCGAGACGGCCGCAGGCGACATAACACAGCATGCTGGCGGTGGAGCCCATGGTCTTCACGCGTCCCTCGCATGTCAACGCAATCCTGCGGTGCAGGTCCAGGCCCTGCTCCAGCGCATTCCGGCGATCGAAGTAAACATTCACCATGGCCTGCGCCACGTCGCCAAGAGGGGAGACGCGGATGGGTTGCCCGTTCAAACAAGCGACTCCGTCTCGAGTGGCCGTGAAGAGCTCCCCGAGCTTCGGCAGGTAAATCGCAGCCACCGCAGGTTCACTGCCCACCAGCAGGCCCACCGACACCGCGAAGAACGGGAGCCCGCGGCTGAAATTAGTGGTGCCGTCGAGCGGGTCGAGTACCCAGGTGCGCTCGCCCTCCGCTGCCCGACCGGCTTCCTCCGAGAGGACCCCGTCGTGCGGGAATCTGCAGCGAAGGTGGGAGAGCAAGATCTGCTCCGAGGCCAGATCGGCATCGGTCAGTGTCGTTCGGTCGGCTTTGTCCAGGAGGCTGAAGCCGCTCGCGGACCGATGCAGCAGATCCACGCCAGCCTCACGCGCGGCCGCCACAGCCACCTGGAGTTCGTCGCTATAAGGATCTCCGCCGTGGAATTCCAGCCCCGTGAAACTCATCAAACCACGGCGCCCCAGGGCTCGGCTTCCATCACCAGGCGAATTCCCGCCGCATGGATGGCTTCCAGCCGGTCGCGCCGCACGTAGGGCGCTGGGCTGCTCCCGTGGATTCGGTAGAGCAGCACCATTCCCGCGTACTGCCAGGCCCGACTGCGGAAGTGAGGGTCTTGAGGTCCCGCAGTGGACAGATACGTCTGGAGGACTCGCTGCGCCGCCACCCATGCCACCGCCGGGGAGTCGTCGCGGTTTATCCCCATGAGGACGTAATGCCCCATCAGGAAACCGGGATCGTACGCGGGATCCGAACAGGCGGCGCCCAGTTCAAAGTCGAGCACGCTTGGGGCCCGATCCGGGTGCAGCAGCACGTTCTTGGGAGCAAGGTCGAGGTGGGAGAGCATCCCTGAAATAGCCGCAGCTTCTCCGTCTGCATGGAGATTGCGGATCATCTCTTCGACGGCCCGCGGAAGTTGCGCGCCCTGGAGGACGCCTACGGTGCGCATTCGGAGGAAGCGCTCCCAGTTCTGTCGGTCTTCGGTCCAACTGGGCCAGATGTGCGACACTTCGCCTCTGTCCGCCGAGTGGAGCGTGCCGAGCAGTTCGCCGACCCAACCGGCCGACTCGGTGCAAAACGAGCCGGTCTCCAGTTCCCCCTGCAAACTCCTCGACTCTTCTCCGAGCGCCTCGGTCCAGAGTACGTTGTTGAGCGTGTCGTGCCAGGTGAGGCGCGGAATTCGTTCTCCGGAGAGATGCGGGAGCCGGTTCTGCACAAATGCCAGCGCCCGGGCCTCGGCTGTGATCCGGTTCGGCGAGACCGAAGCCAGATCGGGACCAACCCGGTCGTGGTGCCGAATGCGCGTCCGCGCCTGCTTCAAAAAGTAGACGGCGGACCCTGCGTGCAGGCGCCACACGTAGTTCATCAGGCCCGCGTCAAGAAACTCCGCCCGGCAATCCACGTCGGTCAGTACCCGAACGAGGACGTCGGACTGCGTTCGCGCCCAATCCACGTACCGAGCGACGGCCGCCTCTCCTTCAGCCAACGAATGCAGCGCGCTCATGCCACCATCTGCAGGATCTCGCGCATGCCGTCGGCATCGAGATCCCTCAAGTTGTGACCGGCTCGGTCCGGAGTGTATCCCTCTCGCACGCACAGCTCGAGGCCATCTCCGCTGATGCCGAGCTCTGCGAGTGACGACTTCAATCCGATCCGCTGCAAGAGCACTTGAATTCGCCGGGCGCCGCTCTCGATGCTCGCGCCGCCGACGGCACGTGCAAGTCGCATCATTCGATCCAGACTGGTCTCCGAGTTGTACTTCAGGAGACCCGGGAGCGTGATGCTGCTCGCCTGACCGTGGACCACTCCGAAGTGCAGGGTCATGGGATAACTAAGGGAGTGGGCGGCGGCGGTCTTGGTGTTCGAGAAGGCGAGGCCCGCCAGGAGCGCGGCGAGCAGCATGCGAGTTCGAGCTTCGAGATTGTTCGGCTCTCGAACGGCAAGCGGCAGGGCCTCGACGATGCGTTCCACCGCTTCCAATGCGTAACAGTCCGAGACCACGTTGGCGTTCTTGTTCCAGTACGCCTCCATCGCGTGGGAGAGCGCGTCCATACCGGTGGTAGCGGTGAAGTACGCGGGGAGTGTGAGGGTGAGCTCCGGGTCGAGGACGGCGTGGGTGGGATACATGCTCAAAGCCTCCATGGAGTGCTTCGTTCGAGTTTCAAGATCCCACAGTGTGGCCCATCGGGTAACTTCGCTTCCAGTGCCGGCAGTCGTGGGAAGCATGACCGTGGGCGCCGAAGCCGCGGTGACGGCTCGCGCCTTCTTGAGAATCGCCCACACATCCCCGCCGTTGTTGAGGGTTGCAGCCACCACTTTCGCCGTATCCAGTGCGCTGCCGCCACCGATTCCAAGGATCACCTCCGCTCCGTTGGATCGCGCGAAGTCCACGGCTTCCTGAGCCTGTCGAACCTGGGGGTTCGGTTCCACCCCTTCATAGATTGCGAGTTCGTGCCCCGAGAGCAGCGCCTGGATCCGATCCAGGATGCCGAGATCCCGCATGATCGCCTGACCCGTGACCAGCGTCACCCGAGCTCTCGGGTAAGCTGCGAAGATTGACGGGAGCGATGCCAGGGTCCCGGGTCCAAAGTTAATATGGACGGGGTTCCAAAAGGCCGTGCTGCGGAGTTCGGGCGGGGTGTACATTGCGTGCTCGTGGGCGCCTTCGTTGGGCGCCGGCTTAACTGGAAGAAGCTTGAAGGCTCTGGATGGACTCGCCGAGCGCGGCGACCACGGACGCCATGTCGCGTGGGGTGAGGGTGCCCAGATTGGCGATCCTGAAAGCCCAACGCTTCAGGTCACCCTGGCCGGCATAAATGATGAATCCCCGTGCCTTCATCGCGTCATGCAGGGCATCGTAAGGCACCCCGTTCGGCAACCGAAACGTGGTGAGTGTGTTTGAACGCCAGGCGGGTTCGACGATCATCTCCAGGCCGAGGGCCGCGGCGCCCTCGCGCAAAGTCGCCGCACAACTGCGATAGCGCTGAAATCGCTGTTCAAGTCCCTCTTCGTGAGTTTCGCGGATGGCCTGATCCAGCGCGAAGAATACCTGAATGGCGGGTGTAAAAGGCGTGTTGTCCGACTCCTCGGTGACCCACTGGTTGTAGAGATCCAGGTAGACGCTCCGGGCAGGCACTTCCTTGAGTTCTTCCAGGCAAGAGCGTCGAGCTACTACAAACGAGAGGCCGGCCATTCCCTGGAGGCATTTGTTCGAACTGGAGATCAAATAGTCGATCGAGTCGGCCCTGACATCGAGCGGTTCACCGGCGAACGAGCTCATGGCGTCCACGATGATGCGCCTCCCGTACCTGCGGCAGACCTCGGCCAGCTCTTGAACCGGGTTCAGGAGGCCGGTCGTCGTCTCGTGGTGGATGACTGCCAGGTGACTGAGGCTCGCGTCCGACTCGAAGGCACGGGCCACATCGGCAGCTCTCGGGGGAGAGACCCAGTCGTACTTCAAGACCTCGTGGGCGATCCCGGAAGCTCTGGCCATCTTGACGATGCGGTCGCCGTAAACGCCGTTGTCGATCACCAGCAGCTTTTTGTCATGCCGCACGACCGAGGTGACCGCTGCCTCGACGGCTGCGGTCCCCGAGCCCGAGAAGATCACGGTGGACCACTCGGTGCCGCCGCCCGCGAGTTCAGCAATCTCGTTTCGAACGCGGCGCATCACCTCGAAGAACTCGGGCTCGCGGTGGCAAAGGTCCACCGTGACCATCGCCTGACGAACACTCTCGGTGGTGCAGGCCGGACCAGGATTGAGGAGGATATAGGACTTCATCGGTTGGTCCACGCCGCTATCCCGCCGCAATGGCCGCGGAGAATCGATCTCGGATCTCCTCCGGACTGTACGTGACTCGTTTCGCCTTGAAGGGTCCGGTTTCTACCTCCAATTCAGCGAGAATGAACGTGGGGCCCCCGCCATTGATGGCTTCGAGAAAGGCGCGCCGGAGGGTATCGATGTCCGTCACCCGCACGGCTCCGACATAGCCGGCAGCCTCCGCCACCTTTTCCAACGGCACGTCCCGGGAGATGGCGGGCTGGTTACCGGTGCTGGCGTAGACGCCGTTATCCCACACCACGTGAACCAGATTCGGGGGTCGGCTCGCAGCAATCCGCGCCACCGTGCCGAGGTTCATCAGGACATTTCCGTCGCCGTCGTAGAGCACCACGCGCCGGTCGGGGCGGGAGAGCGCGACACCAAGTCCGATCGAAGACGCGAGGCCCATCGAACCGATCATGTAGAAACTGCCCGGACGATCTTCCACACTGAACGATCTCCGAGAGATGTGGCCGTTCGCATGCACCACGATGGCGGAACCAAGAAACGGCGCCAGCGCCTCCATGCCTTCCTGTAGGGTCATCGTGTCACTCCCGGTCGAAGCAGTAGCGCGGTGGGAAGGGATGTCTCGGCCTGCGTCTTCGTGGCCCACTCAAGATCATCGAGTAGTGATTCCGGTGATGGCTCCCGGTGGGGAACACCAATTGTCTCGAGCAATCGAGGCGAGATGTCGCCCATAATGATGTGCTCGGGAGCGTCTTTGCCCTCATAGCCCCGCCAGGTGATGAGAATTAGCATCGGTGTTTTGTACATCAGCGCCAGGGATGTGAGCGCGTTGATGCAGACGCCGAGCCCCGAGTTTTGCATGAGAACCACGGGCTGCTTTCCCGCCATCCGAGCCCCGGTTGCCAACCCGATGGCGGCGTCTTCCCGCGTTTCGGCGACGTAGAGCAGGTCTGCAGAGGTCTCCAGGTGAGCGATGAGACCGCTGATCAGCGAGCACGGCACGCCGCAGAAAAGATCGTAGCCGAGCCCGATCAGACTATCGGCGAGCACGATCGGCTCCACCGGAGGTGATGCGAACGAGGAGCTATGACCCCCGTGGACGGCGGGAGATCCCTTCGAAGTTTGTTCGGACATGGAAGTTAGTGAAGGTTGGACCAGGCGAGTTGGTAGTCCTCGAAGGTGTCGATTTCCGTCCAACCCTTGTAGATTTCCACGGCTCGAACTTCGTGGCCGCGATGGATGACGTGCTGCAGAAGGTCCGTGAGTTGTGCCCGCTTGAGCCGGGGAGCTTCCCCAAACGGAGCCTCAGGATCGGACTGCCACGCCTCTCGATGAGTGTCGCGCAGGGCGCGGCACCCGGCATCCGTGAGCATCATCATCCCCACGAACTCGCCGTTGCTCTCATCTCTTGGGATCTGCTGCCCGATTCGCAGTACTCGGGGGTCGCCTGCGCCTGCGATGTAGCGGTATCCGGCGTTGGGCGCACGATCCGTGATGACCAGGTCCTCGTATGGCCGCTCGGGCCCACGACCCTCTAGGCGGTTGTCGTACCAGGCCCGATCTACCACCAGGTTGATGTCGCCTTCCGATCGGAGGAGTTTTTCCAGAATCGCGGAGTCAAACAGGAGGTCGGCGTAGAGCACGATGACACGGCCATGCAACTCCCGCTCCGCGCAAAACAGGGACGACACTTCGCCGGTGGTCTCGTACTCGTCATTGTCGTAATAGCGCGGCGTGGTGGGGGTGAACGCTTCCTTCTTGTAGCCGCGCACCACGACCACATCTTTGATGTTGCAGTCGTTGAGGGCGGCAATCTGCCGCTCCAGAATGGTGCGCCCTTTAATGTCAAGCATCGCCTTCGGCCGATCCTTGATGAGCGGCAAGAGTGTAGGCTCGAAGCCGGCGGCGATGATGATCGCGGTGGTGCGGCTGCCGTCGGCTGGAAGGAATTGCTTCTCCTGACGATTCATTTCCTCCACGCCCACCAGTCGGTAGACCTCTTCCAGGGGAACCAGACGCTCCGAAATATCTGCGATGCCCTCAGAGCGACGGAGTTCCGCAAGTGTCTCCTGCATTGCCTTGATCGAAGAGCGAAGTCCGTGGTTGGCGAAGATGACGACTTTGAAGCCCGCCGAGTAGCAGTCTTGTGCGGATGCAGTCGGGAAAATAGTCGGGACGATCACCAGCGGCGTCACGCGTCCCCACTTGCCGGCGGCCTGAGCCAGTTCGTCCAGGGTGGTTGACTTCGAGTGGATCAGCACCGCATCGGCGCCGGCATCGGCATAGGCGTGAGCTCTCCTGAGCGCTTCCGATTCGCCCCAGCCCGCAATCAATGCCTCAGTCCGAGCAATGATCATCGTATCGGGGTCGCGCTGGGCCGCCTTTGCAGCGCGGATCTTTCCGGCATGCTCTTCCGGACTGACCAACTCCCGGCGGGAGCCTGAGTAGAAGCTGCATCGCTTCGGAAAGATGTTGTCCTCAATGCAGATGGCGGCGATCCCGGCATCTTCATATTCCCGCACCGTACGAATGACGTTCACTGCGTTGCCGAAGCCGCTATCGCAGTCAGCGATGACGGGTAGGGAAGTCGCTCGGGCGATGCTTCGCGCGATGTCCAGATTCTCGTTGTAGCTGAGGATGTTGGCGTCCGGCACGCCTTGCGAGGCCGATATCTCGAATCCACTGGCCCACACGGCGTCAAAACCCGCCTCTTCCACCAGGCGAGCGGAGAGCGGGTTGTGAGCGCCCGCGACCAGCACAGGCCCCTCCCGGGCGATCAGCGCTCGGAGGACTCCGGCGCGGGAGGACTCAGACATCGGCGACCTTTCGTACAGCGCGGAACCCTCCGGCGCAGCCGGAGGGTTTGCAGGGGGTTAACCAAACGGGAGCAGGAGCCTGGTGAGAGTTTTCTTGACCTCGTCCGGAGTGGTGGTGCCCACAGCCTGAACGATGCCTTTCTTGTTCACCACTACATTGATCGGCACACCGCGCAGCCCGAGTTGAGAGATGTAATCGGCCTGTGCATCCAGGAGTACCGTCCCCTGGACATTGTGGATCTTGCAGAAGTGGATGGCTTCGTCTCGTGCGTTTACGTGCTCCCACACGTTGACCATCACGATGTCGAGACCAAAATTCTTCGCGCGCCGGCGAACTTCTTCGAGTAGCGGAGCCTCCGCATTACAGGGCCCTCACCAACTGGCGAAGAAGTTCAGGATGTAGTTCTTTCCCCGCCACTCCCCTGAGGTTCTTTCGCGACCGTCGGTCATGTCCGGCAGGGCGAAGGCAGGGAGCGGCTTGCCGACGAGCGGGTGCGCCGTGTCGTCGTTCTTCGGTCGCTCGGCGGGTCGCGACGTGAGCACATCTTCCAGCACGGTGATGGTGCTGTCGCCTGCGTCGGAGACAAAGATGCGCTTCGTGACCGGGTCCACCGCGACATCACCCGGCGCCGTGCCGACATCCGCACGGGCCCACTCTTCCTGGGATGCGCGATCTACGATGCTCAGTTTCCCGCAACCGCGATTACCCACGTAGATTCGGTCACAGTCGGCGCTCACGGAGAGCCCGACCGGCGCGCGCTCCACGGGGACCGTTGAGACGACCTTCTGCTTCTCCACGTCGACGACGCTCACGGTCGAGACGAGCGAGTTCGCCACATACGCGAGTCCCCGCACGGCATCGAGGGAGACCTTGCACGGAGCATAGTCGACGGCAATCTTGCCGGTGATCTCGTCGGTAACCGCGTCGATGACGGAGACGGACGCATCCCCGAAGTTGACGCAGTACGCTTTGTCCCGAACCTCGTCGCCGCAAATGCTTCCGGCAGCCGTCTCCGCCTTGATGGTGGCTAAAACCTCCAGGGTGTCGGCATGGATGATACTCACCGTGCCGTCTGCCGTGTTGCCGCAGTAGACTTTTCGTCGGCCGACGTGAATGCCGTTTCCGGCCGGGTAGTGTCCGACACTCACCTGACCGATGAGTTGGCGCGTCGCTCCGTCAATCACGCTGCTGGTGTCGGACCGGGCGTCTGTTGTAAAGACCCTGCGCGTGCGGGGGTCGAAGCAAAGGCCGATCGGTTCCTTACCGACCGAAACCTCCCCAAGGAGTTCCAGCGAGTCCAGATGGAAGATCGCGACTGAGTTGGATCGGGCGCATGCCACGTATCCCAGTCGGTGTTCGGGGTCCAGCGCCATTGCTTCGGGCCCGAGGCCGACCCGGATGGCTCCCAACTTCTTGAAGGCGGAATGCTGCGTCAAAATGAGGCTCCGTGCACAAAGTGCGGAACAGGCTGACGAAAACAGATGACGCAATGCGCGACAGGTGCGGTCTCACCTCTCCCCACTGACCCCGCAAAGTATCGTACAGACCTTCACAGGGAATCAAGCGGCACCGCGCTTTCCGCTGCCCGAAGCGACTCTCGTTCTTGAGAATGGTCGATCAACACGAATTCTACAGGGCGGCTGCGGGGGGCGCGGTCAATCCCAGGTCGCTTCCCGCCGCCGATGCGCCGCTATCCGCTCGGCATTTCGGATGGATCGTACTTGAATCCGATTCCAGTTGCGGTGCCCCCATCATCAATGTCGGGGTGGCCGGCGGCCTGTGGCGCCTGAACCTGCTCCGGATGATCCGCTGCCCACCGAGTCGACCACTCGACGGCACGCCGAATCCCCTCCCGGAGTTGGACTTTCGGCTCATAGCCCAGCAGCTTCTGCGCTTTGGAAATGTTCGCGATGTAGTGTGTCACCTCACCCAACAGCGGTGGAGCCAACGTAACCTGCGGCTCGACGTTGAGCGCCTCGCCGATGAACTCCGACATCTTCACCAGACTATTGCCTTCTCCGCACGCCAGGTTGATGGTCTCGCTGGTTACCGTCCGGGAATGGAGCGCCTCGATCCCCTTCACGACCCCGGAAACACAGTCATCCACGTAGGTGAAGTCCAGGATTTTCTCGGGCCCGTAGATGGTGATCGGTTCCCGGCGCGCGATCCGGCGGATGAAGAGGGGAATGACCCGCTCCATTCGCTGCATGTCGTTGTCGTACCGACCGTAGACGTTGCTGAACCTGAAAACGATATAGGGCAAGCCATAACATCGGGCGTAGGAGTACACCAGCGCTTCGCCGGCGATCTTGCTCGCTGAGTAGGTGCTCTCGGTGAAGGCGAAGTCGGCGCTGCCCTCGTCGGTGCTGAACCGGCGGATGTCGCCGTAGACCTCCCGGCTGCTGGAAAAAATGATGGGTGTCTTCGTCTGGCGGCAGTACTCGAGAACATTGTAGGTCATCGTAATATTCTCGAGCGCGCGATGCGGCTGGCGCACGAGTTGATGAACCTTGGCGTGAGCTGCGAAGTGGACCACCACATCCGCCTGGGGGTAGTCGACACCGCCAATACCCGTGGGATGCGAGGGGTAGTGGCAGCTCAAGTCCTGCAGAAGATACTGAAACCGATCCGTCCAGGTGTTAACCAGCTTGTCGACCCCGAACACCTGATGTCCGAGCTCCAACAGCTTCAGCGCGAGATTGGTTCCCACCTGACCGCTGGACCCCGTGATCAACACCCTCATGCGCGAACTCCTCCAACCGGCGCGTTTGGCACTTCTTCGGCGGTGAACGGTACGGGGAGAGGCTGCGCCGGCCCTCAAGCAACCCTATCAACCTGCCAGTGCAACCATACCGCACCGACAGCCAAAGGTGGTGTTAGGAAGGGCACAGCTCCGTTGAAAGAAAACTGTCGCACCGGGGCGCCGGCGCCTCCCGGGGTACAGGGCGACCGGCAACCTCGGACAGTCGCACGGCGGGAGGTGCGGACACAATGGCTGCAGGGCTTACACGAAGACGATTCCTGTCGCGGACGGCGGCTGCCACCGCGAGTGTTTGGGTGGCGGGAGCCATCCGCCCGGTTCGGGCCTGGGGGGCGAACGACAAGCTGAACATCGCAGCCATCGGCGCCGGCGGACGGGCCGCCAGTAACCTGAGGGGCGTTGCTTCCGAGAACATTGTGGCCCTCTGCGATGTCGACACAGAACGGTTGGCGAAGGCCTCCGAGCTGTATCCATTGGCGATGTGCTACGCGGACCTCCGGCGCGTGCTCGAGCGCGACGACCTGGATGCCGTCGTGGTCAGCACCCCGGACCACATGCACGCCTATGCAGCGGTCCACGCGCTCCGACTCGGAAAGCACGTGTACTGTGAGAAGCCGCTCACCCATTCGGTCTGGGAGGCTCGGCTGCTGCGGAACGAAGCCGCGAAGCGGAAGGTGGCCACCCAGATGGGGAACCAGGGTCACGCGAGTGCGAGCACGCGCCGGATTGTGGAACTCCTGCAGGCGGGCGTCATCGGGCAGGTTCGGGAGTTGCACGCGTGGACCAATCGTCCCATCTGGCCGCAGGGTCTCGTGCGACCCGCAACATCCCCAGATGCGCCCCACACGGTGCACTGGGAACTCTGGATCGGGGTCGCGCCGGATCGCCCCTATGATCCGACCTACCATCCATTCAAGTGGCGAGGATGGTGGGACTTCGGCACCGGCGCCCTCGGCGACATGGCGTGTCACGTGCTGGACGCGGCGAACTGGGCCCTGAAACTGGGCGCGCCCACCCGAATTACGGCCGAGGCGCCCGAGTCCAAGCCGGAGACGGCGCCGAACTGGTGCATCTTGCGCTACGACTTTCCTCAGCGAGGTGAACTCGCCCCGCTGAAGATGACGTGGTACGACGGCGGCAAACTACCGCCCACCGAGCTGTTCGAAGGCGAACGCGTCAACAACAACGGCACGCTCTACATCGGCGACAAGGGCAAGCTGTACGTACCGAGCGAGTACTCCGGGAACCACTTGCTTCTGCCTCGAGACCGTTTCAAGGACTTCCAGGCTCCCGCTCCCAGCATCCCGGACTCGCCCGGACACCACGAGGAATGGATTCAGGCTTGCAAGACCGGCAAAACCGGCGGCAGCAATTTCGACTATGCCGCGGGCCTGACCGAAACCGTGTTGTTGGGCAACCTGGCGCTGCGGTCGGGCGGAGCGATTGACTGGAACTCGGCCGAGCTGAAGGTCACAAACACCTCCGCAGCGGACCCGTTCATCAAGCGGATCTACCGGCCGGGTTGGGAGCTGTAGTCCCCGCCGCTGACCGTAGGGTCCGTGATGGGGTGATCGAGGGGGTGGGCGTCACTCGACGCCCACCCCCTTTTTTGCCCGGTGGGTGGGGCCGCTGGGGCCA
>SXGS01511600.1_pt1 | contig 13764 bp, 7 predicted proteins | sample 3174681 | NCBI WGS metagenome assembly SXGS01 (sample SAMN11356861, study PRJNA531348) | freshwater metagenome | isolation source: freshwater sample F1-80 | place: China: Fuxian Lake, Yuxi | collected 2017-12-25
GGGCCACGCCGCCAGCCAATTGTCCAATGGCCTCCATCCGTTGCGCCTGCCGGAGCTGGGATTCAAGCCGCTGACGTTCGATGGCGTAGCGGATGCTTCTTGCCAATCCGGCGCCAGACATCTGGCTTTTAACAAGGTAATCCTGGGCTCCAATTTGGAGCGCAGCGGTCCCCATGACCTCGTCATCCAGCGAAGTCAGCACAACGACAGGAAGCTCCCCAGCGTATTCTCTCAATTTGATGAAAGTCTCCAGACCCTGACTGTCGGGCAGCCCAAGATCACAGAGGACTACGTCGAACTGGTCTTTTTGGCACAGCTTCGCCACTGCCTCGCTCGCGCGCTCGACATGGATGGATTGGAATTTTGTGGACGCGACTTGGTCCAATGCGTCGTTGATGAGGATCACATCAGTGGGATTGTCCTCTACTAACAAGATGCGCAGAGGTTGAAGTTCCAGGGCGTTTTTTTTGTGGAGGGGCGTTGTCTTCTCGCCAGCGGGCGAAGTTGAACGAGGCAAGACAGGCTCGGGCGGCAAAGTCACCACTTCAAACCAGAAATGTTCGATGGATGCCACGATCTCGAGGAAGCGCTGAAAATCCATCGGCTTGGCGATGTAGCAATTGGCATGGCTTCCGTAGGCTTTCGCGATGTCCGCTTCGGCTTGCGAGGTCGTCAGCACCACCACGGGAATCATCAGCAACAGGGCATCCCTTTTGATCTCTGCCAGAACCTCTCGTCCATCCTTCCGGGGCAGGTTCAAATCCAGAATGATCAGGTCCGGTCGAGGCGCGTTGGCAAACTTCCCGCGCCGCCGCAGGAAATCCATGGCGTCCACGCCGTCATCCACAGTGTGGAGATTGTTCAAAACACGGGACTGACTGAGAGCTTCGATCGCGATCAGCCGGTCGGTCGAGCTGTCTTCTACCAGCAGGATCTCAACCTGTTTGGGTGTGGAATTCATGCGATCGATTTGTTTGAAAGGAATTAGGCGCCGGGATGCGAAGGGACTGTGAACCAGAACTCGGAACCTTCCCCCGGAATAGACTGCACTCCGATCCGCCCCCCCCAGGATTCGACGATCTTTTTGCAGACGGCGAGGCCAATTCCTGTGCCTGGGTAGTCGCGGCGGGTGTGCAGCCGCTGGAAGATACCGAAGATTCTTTCGTAGTATTGCGGCTCAATGCCGATCCCATTATCTCGCACGCTGAACCGCCACATATTGGCGTCCCGCTTCGCGCTCACATGAATCTGTGGGACACGTTCCCTGGCGCGATACTTTATCGCGTTGCCGATCAGGTTTTGAAAGAGTTGACCCAGTTCCACGAGTGCAACGGTCACTGTGGGCAGGTCACCGCATGTAATGACCGCCCCTGTGTTGCGAATGGCCCCGCGCAAGTTGACCAAAGCCGCCTCCGCCGATTTCGCCGCCGGCACGTTCTCGCGATCGCCCAGCCCGCGTCCGACCTGCGAGTAGGCCAGCAGATCGTTGATCAGCGCCTGCATCCGGGTGACGCCTTCTATCGTGTGCGTGATGAGTTCGTCCGCCCGGGCGTCCAGTTTGCCGTGATACCGGCTCCGCAGGATCTGCACGCAGCCCCCCACCCCGCGCAGCGGTTCCTGCAAATCGTGCGAGGCGATGTAGGCGAATTGTTCCAGATCGTGATTGCTGCGTTCGAGTTCCGCGGTACGTTCGGCAACTCGCTGTTCCAGGCTGACGTTCAGTCGGCGAAGCGCTTCCTCGGCCTCTTTGCGCGGGGAAATGTCGGCGCGAATCGCGATGAATTGCGTTGGCTTTCCGCGCTCATCGAGGAAGGGCACGATGGTCGTGTCCACCCAGTAAAATGTGCCGTCCTTCGCCCGGTTCTTGATTTCACCCTTCCAAACCTTGCCGCTGGTTATCGTCGTCCAAAGATCACGGAAAAATCCCTTGGGATGAAATCCTGAGTTGATGATCCTGTGATCCTGCCCCAGCAGTTCCTCCCGGGAATATTGGGAAATGGCGGTGAACTGGTCGTTGACAAAAGTGATTTTACCCTGTGGATCGGTGGTGGCCACGAACCATCCGACTTCGCCGCTTTCATTGATGCGGGCCACATCCACCGACCTGATGATTCGCACTTCCCCGTCATTGGGGCGGAGGATTCGAAACTCCCTGACCCTTTGCCCCTTTCGGCGAAGCGCCTCGTTGGTCAATTCGTCTTGACGGGGCAGATCCTCAGGCAACACCGCCAGCCTCCAATCTTCGTAGCTCACCCCCCCTTCCGCCGTCATCGGGAGCCCGTAAATGCGAAACATCTGCTGATCCCACTCGACGCGATTGGTCCGCAGGCTCCATTTCCAGATGCCCATCTCTGTTGCCTCGGTTGCCATGTGCGCCAGGGATTCGTTCTCCCGCGCCGCTAATTCGGCTTGCCGGAGATCCTCAATGTTACTGAGATTTCATCACTCCGTGGGACACGAATCAAGAGCCCCGAAATAAAGTGACGCAAAAGCATACCCGTTACCACGGCAGAGGGTGGCTCGGCACACGGCAGCCGGAGAAAGACCTCCAACTCCTGCTCGGCCAGCTCAAGCTTGAGCTTCCAGCGCAAGGGCCGCCGAAAATCCAGACCTCGCAACCCGAACTCGAACCCGTCCCGAAATGACTCACTCTGTAGTGCAGACCTTTTGACCCAATCTCGTGAAATTCAGCCTTTTCCCCCTCTTGCGTCCCCCAGTCCGCCAAGTCGGGTTAAGTGAAGGGAGCTCGATGGCTGCTGTCCGATGGGAAAGGACTTCACTTTCCAGAGAGAGTTTCGTTTCACTGCTGTGCCGAGGGGATGGGCTGTGGCCGAGCCTACCTCTTTGTCAGCGCCTTGGGTATGTAGCCAACCGAGGTCTGAATCGAGTGCGTGCAGGAACAACCAGCGCTGCTTTCAGGGGCCAGCAGCATGCCCCCCGCCGGAATCAACCCCAGCCAGCAACCCCCGCGAATCCCTTCGAACTGCGTCCGCTTGTTGCTCTCGAGATCCCACATGCTGTGAAAGTAGTTCCGGAAGAACAACGCATGCCTCCCCGCCGACATGGTGCCGCAGCCGCGTCTTGAAGGCAGATCGGTCCGCAACGTCTTGCCGGTCTTCAAATCAAACGCGCGCTGATCCGAGTAGAAGACTCCATCCACGACCACGGGGTGCTGCAAGTGACCGCTATGATGGCCTTTATGCTCCTTGTGACTCTCGGACCAGAGCTCCTGGCCGCCTATGATGAGTCTTGGCGACTCGCCGGGCTGGCCCCCCTTGGCAGGCGCGTTGAAGGCGAACGTATGAAAATTCTTGTCCTTGTCGGTGCCTGTGACAACCAGGGTGTTCTGGCTGTAAACCAGATAAGTCATGAATTGCAGCTTTGAAAAGTCCGCTGGCTTGTCCCAGAGCTTCGAGCCGGTTCGAAGGTCCAAAGCGACGAGGTGCTGGTCGGTTAACAAATCCGGAGGCAGCCTTCCCGTGCCCGCTTGGATCGCCGCCGGATTTCGGCTTTCGATAAAAAAGATCATGCCGTCCCCGAGCGTGATCGTCGAATTTAGGATGGCCCCGCCCCTGTAGATCCATCGCCGGGAGCCTTCCTTGCGATCCAGGCCAAACAGGGCCTCGCTCGTGACACGGCTGACTTGGTCCTGATGGTAGTCCTCATACCACTCCCCATCGTCACCTTGGTAACGGGAGTCACGTTTCACGCGGCTGCCGATGATCTGATCTCCCGCGACCGAGAGAAATCCCCAATCGAAATTCAAGCCCGCGGGGTCGTCGGGAACGGCGCTGCGCTTGTAGCGAGCGCCGGTCTGCCCGTCGAACTCCAAACAGTAACGGCCATGGGCGATATAAAGCGTGTCCTGATCCGCCGCCATGTTGCTGCAATCGCGGGGGAGATTCGCGCGGCGGACTTCCGGCGCGATGACGGACCACAGGATGGCGCCGTTATAGGCATCGACACCGAACAGAATCCGGTCTCCTTGGATGAACAGCCGTCCATTCACGCTCAATGGGGCGGGGTTTCGCGGGCCGCGATCAGGCATCGGGCGGGGGCCGGGATCTCCCCACCACGACACTTGGACGTCTCCCTTGACGAGCTCGTCCATGCTCGTCGATGTGTTATCGGCGTTTCCATACTGATGGGTCCAATCTCCCGCGCCCGCGAGGCGTTCGCGCCGATAGGTGATCCAAACCCCGTTCTCGCTCTCTCGCCGCGCTGTTCTCAATTCGCTCCCCTCTAGCCATCGATCCCAGACCGCCGGGTCCGGCTTGGCGAGCCCCTCGCGGGCTGGGGTTCCTAAAACGACCGTCCCGCCGGCCGGCCGCACGAGCCGGTGAACTTCCTTGGACGACCATCGCGGCGGATGCCCAGACTGGAGGCCGGATTCGGACACGACCAGATTCGCGATGAATCCCCCCAACGGCAGTTCGGCGGAGGTGACGTGCTGCACGGAGGCGCGCACGCCGTAAACCCCGGCGGCGTCGAGCAGTCCGCGCACCACGGCAATGCGCTCCTCGTCCGCTTCGAGGATGACGATTTTCAGATCGCTTTGACGAATCAGTTCCAACGCGAGCCGTCCGTCGATGGCGCCCAGGACAACCCCCCAGCCCTGCTTGATTCCTGATGTTGCCAAAATCCGGCGGGCGATTTCGGCGTCGCCGGCGGGTGAATTCCGAAGCTTCTCGGCAGGAGAGGGGACGCTCGCGGGTTGGTAATTGAAAGAGGTGTCGAAAATGTAGCGCCGGGTCGCGTGTTCGCGGTCCCCCAGGTTGGGAGCGCGCAGCCGAAAACGATATTCGGAGTTTCTCTCAAGGTTCGTCACGATCACGGAGTGCCGGTGCGCGGGTGTTTGGCCGCCATAGGAGGCCAATGTTCCTAAAGGATCAAACAACTCTAGCTTGGTGGCTATTGCCGAGTCTGTTTCCCAAGTCACCGTCGCGCTGGTTCGATCGATCCAGTCGATAAACGGTCCGTAGGCGAGTTCGAGCCGCGCGGGCTCCGGAGCCGGCGCGGGGAACTCCGTTTTGCGCTTCTCAAAACGGGCTGCGATTTCATCCGGAGTGAGCGCGATTTGATAGACGCGGATTTCCTGAAGCGCGCCTTTAAGCGGATAAAACTCGTCATCATCCAGGTAGGCGCCCGCGACGATCGATCCCGATGGTGCGTACCAGATCTGGCCGGATTGCTGAACGCTTTCAGCCTCCATCCGGCCGTTCACAAAAAGCCGCTGTGTCCTGCCGTCATAGGTTCCAGCCACCTGGTGCCACAGGCCCTTCGCGAAAGGCGCTTTCGAGTCCAGGTAGGTCAGGCGGCCCGCGGATTCCGTCGCCAGGCCGAAACAAAAGTGGTCCTTGCGAAAACCCAGAATGACGCCGCGCTCAAAGTCTCCGTTGTCTTGTATGGCGCTGAGGATGCCGCCCCAGTCTTGAGTTTGATCAATTCGCACCCACGCCTCGATGGTGATCGCTCGCTTTGGCAGAGGCGCCTTGGCGATTGACTCCGCCACCAACAGCCGCTCATCACGCCCGGGGAGTTCAATACGCGCCGGACTAGGTTCTGAGGCGAAGCGGTAGTCTCCTGTTGGTGTGATATCAGGGCCGCCTTTCCTTGCCTTGATGGAAGCCCCTTGCTTCCTGTCCGAGCTGAACGTCCACCAGCTAAACAATCCATTGTCTTGAGCCCTGCACTCGCCGCGAGCGGCGAAGCATCCGAGGAGGATCGCGATCCAGAGCCGTCGTTTCATCGGCCCACCTTTCTCGAGGATGCTGGCGGTGTGAGGAAGGCTTGGCGGGAGCCGGCTCGAAGGCAGTGAATGGCGCCCGTGTCGGTGCTGACGAACAAGTCCCCGTCCGACGCGGCAAGGCCGTAGGCTTCCCCTTCAACCGAGTGTTTCCATCGCAATGTCCCCCTTTCTGAATCAAACGCGGCGACTTCGTTCTTCCCACCCGCCACCAAGGTGTCGCGAGCCAGGATTAATCCCAGGGGCCACCGGCATTCAGCGCGCCAAAGAACGCAATTCTCCATCCCTTGCGTCGCCGCGTCAATTTGCGCGCCCAACTCCGCCAATTGATCTTTTATTTTTTGCTGGGCGTCGTCATTCCCTGATTTCTTGCCGAGCTCCCGAAGCTGCTTGGTCAACCCCCCTTGCCTCGTTCCCAGGGCTTTGCGGTGGCGCCCCAATTCGATGTAGCGCGCGCGGTCCAACGCTGACAATTCCTTGTCTGAGTGGAGAAAGGATCGGTTGGTGGTGACAATCATGTGATTTCCTTGAAACGTGGCTAACTGATCTTTCTGACCCTCTTCCACCAAGCCGAGCTGCCCGGTTTTTCCGGGGCCGAAAACGAGCATATCTCCCGTCAGCAGCGCGTAAGTGCCTCCGGCTCCTTCGACAACACGGAGTCGTTCTCCAGTGGCGAGATTGCACACGACCGGGTTGTCGCGCCCGGCGGGAACGTAAAGCCGGGTGGCCGACGCGAGGAGATAACCTTGCGCGGGCAAATCGTTCTGGATTTGGCGCCACTGAACTTCTCCGGTTGAGGCGTCGAACGCCACCAAATGCACGCCCTCGGAGGGGAACATTCCCGCCGCCGTGTAGAGCATGCCGTCCCGGACAATGACTGAGGTGCGCACGGGCCAGTTCGAGATCACACGGCCGTTGCCGGGAATTCGGCGATCTTCCGGCACGGCTCTCCGTTTCCATATGAGCTTGCCTGTCGTCGCATCCAAGCTGTAAACGCAACCATCATCCGAGCCAAAATACACGCGCCCTCCTTGCACCGTGGGAGCCAGTCTCACCGGGCCTTCCGTGAAGAACCGCCATAGCTCGGCACCGGTGGCGGCGTCCAGGCAGTAGACCTTGTCATCCGCGGAAGAACCGAAGTAGACGCGGCCTTTGACCACAGCCACATGGAATGCACGGTCAAATGTCTGGCGCGCTTTCAGATCATAAACTTTATTCCAACCATCCCATTTCGCTTCGCCTTGCCAAGCAGGTTGAGGTCTGTTCTTCGATCGCCAAGCCCACGCCTCGGAGACGCTATCCGGCAATGGATCCTGTGAAATGCCTGATCGGGCATCGTCTGCCTGGTAAGTTGGCCAGTCCGCCGACAGCAGGGTGGTGCCAGAGGTGGGGGCATGGCCAGCTAACAATAATAAAACAGCGGCGATCTTCATCCTTAGAACGGCAGGTGAACATCGTGCAGATTTGCAAAAATCTGGATGTGAAAAGTTTGACGAAGAGCGAGGCATATCCTTTATGGATCTGGTGAGTGATTTGGAAAAACTTTATCTCCAGGATCTTGAAAAGATTCAAAAAGAGGCGGCTGCGGTTTTAACCTTCATCCTTTGGCGGCAATTGTCGGAGTCGAATCGTGGCCCGATGTGGTGGAAGTTTCCGGGGGAGGAGGATCGGCGCTTAGCCTGCCTGAAGCCATGTGCAAAGTTCGGCTGGCGTAGCCGGCCGCGTCTTGTCCGTGCGTGACGACCACCACGGTGCCTCCAGAGCGATGATATTCTCCCAGGAACCGAAACACATAGGCGGCGTTGACAGGGTCCAGATTGCCCGTCGGCTCGTCGGCCAGAATCACGTCGGGTTTCTTAATCAACGCGCGAGCGAGGGCGGTTCGCTGGCGCTCTCCGGCGCTCAAGGATCCGGGCTTGTGCAGCGCGCGATGGCCCAATCCGAGTTCGCTCATCAGGTCATCCACCCTCTCCAGGGGAAGGCGTGATGAGTCTCCTGGAGGCAGTCCCGCGAGAATGTTCTCGCGCACGGTCAAATAAGGGATCAGGTGGAACAGTTGGAACACGAATCCAATGTGCTTGGATCGAACACGATTTCTTCGCGCCGCGGGCATCTCGTAGAGGTTTTGGTCCAGGAACAGCAAGTTCCCGCGGCTCGGACGCTGCATGCCCCCCATCGTCAAAAGGAGCGTGCTCTTGCCACAACCCGAGGGCCCCTTGATGACGACGAACTCGCCTCGATCGATTCGGAGGCTGACGCCTGCCAGGGCCGCGACTTCTCCGGCAGGTCCACCGAAACGCCTTTCAAGTTGTTCGCAGAGGAGCATTGGATCCCGCCTCAATCCGCGCGCAACGTGTCGGCGGGTTCTTGGGAAACGGCACCCAGGGTGGGCAGCACTGTCGAGAGCGCCGCGAAGGCGGGCGCCAAGAGCATCGACCACAACAGGAGCGTTGGATCCATGCTCAAACTTTTGGCCGTGACTTGAAAAATTCCAGGACCCGCCTCAAGGGCGATCCAGGTGCCGAGGGCGAATCCCGCGGCGGCGCCCGCCAATCCGAGCAGCACGGCTTTGCCGAGGAACAGCGCCGCAATTCTGGAGGAGCTGTGGCCTAAGGCGCGCCAAAGGCCGATTTCGACCCGGCGTTCGCGGACGTTCAACCAGGTGAGCAACGCGAGCCAACCCGCGCCCACAAGCAACACCAAGGGCACCGCGAACTCGGAGTAACGCTCAGCGGATTGGCGCTGCTTGGCACGGGCGTCCGCCATGGTGCGCAATTGGAGCACGCGCGCTTCTGGCAGAGTTTTTTCAAGGATTTCGCGCAGTTTTCCCAAAGGATCCTGGTCGGCGGTCAGGCACAGGCAGTCCACCGCCTTGATTTCGTTGATGCGTCCTGGCGTTCCAAGCAACGATTGAACATCTGCCAAGGCTCCGTAAATGCGAACTTCGTCGTCGGTTCCACTTTCGGCGAGCACTCGATCGACGGTGAAATCGCGCTGGCCTAGGCGAATCAGGCCACCCCGCTTGACTTTGAGCCTGGCAGCGACGCCGCTGCCAAGAATCACCTGGCCGGGTTTGATTCGAAGACCCATGGGCTGTTTTGCTTCGCCCGGACCGACTAGGGTTTCCCCAACCCCGGTGAGGAGCACCGGACGGTCGCCTGCCTGAATGCGGCCCTCGAGGGTGGGCGTGAGGTGGTTGAAACTTAAGAAACTGCCATGTTGAGCCGCCAGCTTGCGCGTTGTGTCCTCTGACATCGTTTGATCTGAAAAACCATGATCCCAAAAATGATCCATGTCGGTTTCGCGAGGAATGATCCTGAGGTTGAAACCAAGATCTCGCATCACGCGGCGCGTTTCCCGCTCGGCCGCCTCGGTGGTCATCTGGACGGCCACCAGCAGCGCGACGGCAATCGCCAGCCCGAAGCCGCCCAGAAGCGTGTTTACCCAGTGATGGCACGCTTCGCGGAGCAGCAGTTGGATCCAGGTCATCCTTGCTCCCTCCCAACCCGGCGCCACCAAATGGCCGCCAGGCCAACCACTGCCAGGCCCGCCACCCCGACCAGTTCCCAAAGAAAGAGGCCGGAGCCCCATGCTAGGAATCTCGGCCCCTGTTCATCGGGGACGGGCGCCGACTTCTTGGACGGCATAGTCGAGGCGTCGGAGGGAGGGCTGACCTCGGTTTCCTGCTCGGCTACAGGGGGCGACTCATCGAGCGAGATTTCCGAATAGCCCAGCGTGTGGGAGGCTCCCGCCAGTTTTTTCTTCTGCCCTTCCCCGGGCCCTCGCATGACGATGCGGCTGATCTCCGCCCGCACCAGGGGATTCTCCGGGTCGAATCCGAGCGACCGCGCCGCCATGGATTGGCGCGCATCATCCCAGCGCCCGGGCATTAAAGGCCCTTTCATCCAGGAGCGGTCGAGTTCGCATTCGCAATCCTGCCCGATGATCACCAGGCGTTCTTGAACGCTCGTCTGGGTGATGAGGGGTCCTTCGAGAGGGCTGCCGAGGCGCCGACCACGCCCGAACACGATAGCGACGCGCGCATCGAGAGAAGGCTCAGGATCAAACCCCAGCCCCCAAAGAGTCACTCGTTCCGCAGCTTGCCGATGGACGGGAATTCGCAAAATAGCGGGGGGCGTCTTGACGGGCTTGGGCATGGTGATCATCAAACGCGACACGTCGCGAACCGCCGCTGCGAGAGACCCTCCAACCCGCGCGTTCTCGTTGGTTTGGATGCCTTCGACAAGGACGATCACGGCGAACGAGTTGAGGGCCCTTTCCTGGATCTCCGCGCGGATCGGAGAGAGGGCGATCGACTCGATCAGGGCGGTCGCTCCAGGGGGATCTTTTGGCAGCTCTTCGCCCCTCGCGACCACTAATTCTCGGCCCTTCGCGCCCTCCAACTTGAGAGTGGGTTCCCTGGCTTCAGCATCCTGGCGGACGGAGAAGACAATGTTTGCATCGAGCAAGCTAGCGGCGGCTATCCTGCGGTAGAGATCGGCTTGAGCTCCCAGGTCGCGCCCCGACAACACCAACGTATACGCTTCCTCGCCCAGATCCACGAATCCCGTGTCGCGCACCGAATAGCGGCAGGCCAGCGCGCTCCCCAAGTTCAACAGAATCAGTCCTAGGATGGCTGCCACCCCTCTCATCCTCCACCGGAATGTCTTTCGGCGCCAGGACGTGAAATCACGCCCGGGACCGCTGGAGACCCATCCACTTCCGACAGTCCGGAATTTGGAAATGGCGAAGTCCGAAATCATGGAGGAACGAGCCTTTTTTGAAAGGGTCGAAGGTTCAAGAAGAAACGCCCGAACCATCCGCGGAAAGCGACTGACGCCAAAGGATTGAGTGTGGATGTGACCTCGGATGTGTCTTTCGAGCCATTCGCCAAAACTACGATGCACCGCGTCCTGGTTCAAGTTAGAAGACGCAAGACCCTGGGGGGCGGCGATGCCGTGCGGAACATGGCGCAGCGATTCGAAACGATCGGAGACGAGGTCAATGCGGGGCTTTGAGTCGGGCGCCTTGTGGAGGCTTTATCGTTCCACCGTCCCCATCCGATCCGGCCAGAGTTCGGAGCTGCCTTGTGCGGCCAGTTGGGCAGGGAATTGAGGCTTGACGTTCAAGGGGGTCAAAAACTAACTTAGGGGAGATACGGATTTTACTGCTGGATGGCCAGCCCGCCGAAGTCGGAGATTATTTCTACCGACTTTTTTGTTATCCAAACGAAGTCCGAATTGTCATATGAACGCAGAATTTTTGGCAGTCTTAGATTTCTGGGAACGCGAGAAAGGCATCAGCCGGGAAATTCTTCTCGCGGCTGTCCAGGAAGCTTTGCTGGCCTCTGCCAAGAAAGCCGTTGGACCGGCTCGCGAGTTGAGATGCAGCATTGATCCGAAATCGGGGGATATTCGAGCATTCGCGAAACTTATTGTGTCGGAACGAGTCGCTTCAAAACACGATCATATTTCCATATTCGACGCAAGGAGAATCAATCCGAACGCCCAAATCGGGGACGAAGTTGAAGTTGAAGTCACGCCGGCTAATTTTGGGCGGATCGCCTCCCAGAACGCCAAGCAGGCGTTGATGCAGCACATCCGAAGGGCGGAAAAAGAGTTGATTTACAGCGAGTTCAAGGATCGGACTGGTGACATCGTGAGCGGGATCGTCCGGCGGTTCGATCGTTCGGACGTGTCGGTGGATCTTGGAAAATTCGAGGCGCTGCTTCCGAACAGGGAGCGCGTCCCCACCGAGGAGTACCAGATCGGGGAGCGGATCCGGTGCTATGTGAAGGATGTGGAGAATTCGCAGCAAGGCCCCGAGATCATTCTTTCCCGCGCCGATCCCAAGTTCGTGATTAAGCTGTTTCAATTGGAGGTGTCGGAAATCAACGATTCCACCATCGAAATCAAGGCGATTGCTCGCGAGCCCGGATTCAGGACGAAGGTCGCGGTGCATTCAAAGGATGACAAAGTGGATCCTGTGGGGGCTTGCGTGGGGTTGCGAGGGCAGCGAGTGAAGAACATCGTGCGGGAGTTGAACAACGAAAAGGTGGACATTATTCGTTGGGACCCCAACATTCGAGTGTTTCTGGCGAACGCCCTCTCGCCAGCCAAGTTGAAGGGTTTTGACATCGATGAGTCCACTCGAAGGGTCAAGGTGTGGGTCAGCGAGGACCAGCTTTCATTGGCGATTGGCAAACGCGGGCAGAATGCCCGGCTGACTTCCAAACTGACCGGTTGGCACGTGGACATCGACGCGGAAGCCGTGACCCGCGTTGGATTTGAGGAAAAAGTCGCTCAGGCGATTCGAGGGTTCGCGAGTATTCCTGGAGTCGCCGAGGCGGATGCCGAAGTGTTGGTGAAGACGGGTTTTCACACCTTCGACGATTTGCTCCAAGCCGAGTTGGAGGATCTCCAAGGCATCCCTGAGATTGGAGAACGCGCGGCCGCGCTCCAGCAAGCAATTCGCGACGAAGCGTCACGAAGGAACCTCAATGACGGGGGTGGAAAGTCTGCGTGACTGCGGCCCCTTTTTATTCCCGCTGACGACTCCCCGGAAATAGCCTGGGAATTCGGCGCGTTTGTTTCTGGAGTTAGTTAATTATGCCCGTCAGGATTTACGAGATCGCAAAGAAGCTGGGTGTTGAGAACAAGGACGTCCTTGCCAAGGCCAAAGAACTGGGCATCGCGGGAGCCAAGGTCCCTTCCAGTTCTCTTGATAAAATCACGGCGGAGTACCTCGAACAACAGCTCGCCGCTCAACTTTCACCCAAGAAGGAGGGCGAGACGCCTCCAGAACCCAAGGCCGCCGTTCCTCGGGAGCCCGTCCTCATCAAAAGCGCTCCTCCCCCCGCCGAGGCTCCTCCAAGTATCGTTACGGCGAGCCCCGATTCGGTCCCGGCCGAGGCGTCCCAAGGGCTGCCTCCCGCCGCTGCCCTCGGGGTTACGTCTCCTCCGGAGCCATCATCGACGGCAAAAGAAGTCCAACCCGCCTTGAGGGAGGGGCAAACCGGTCAAGAAGCCGATTCCACGGGGGCCATCCCTGGATCCCCACCCTTGGCCGAATCTTCCGATGCTTTGCCCGCTCCGGCTGGTGATACGATTTCCGGCGAACTCGACACGTCATCAAGTTCTGCTCCCGAAAGCCCGGAGCCCCCTTCCGTTCCTGAGCCTGCCTTGCCCCCTGTTCCCAAGCTCGGGGACAAAGTCGGCTTCATCAAGCTGCCAGCCCGGCCGGGCGCCAGACAGGGCGAGCGCAGTGATAGGCCGGGGGCCGCGCCTCGAACGCCTCAGAGGCCGGGGGGCGGAGGACTTCGACAAGATTCCGACCGCGTTCCTTCATCCAGCCCTCCCTCCTCACGTCCTGGCGAAGGGAGAGTTGGCCAGCCTTACGGCCGGCCCGCCTTCGGATCCCAGCGGCAGGGTTTTCAGGGGTCGTCCAGGCAGGAGCCGGGTCGGCCTCAAGCGCCTGCCGAGCCGAAGTTCGTGCCTCCCGCGACGGGGCAGTTGATAACCCTCAAACCTCCGATCGTCGTCCGGGATCTAGCCGAAAAACTTGGCCGGAAGCCGTTTCAATTGATCGCGGATCTCATGGAGCTCGGGGTTTTTGCGAACGTCAATCAGGCTGTCGACGAAACGGTAGCGCAACGTCTCTGCGCGAAATATAACTTTCGATTTGAAGTCGAGCGCCGGGAGCGTGGGGCCGGCGTCGTGCACGCACCCATCAGAAACGTGGAAATCGACGTGGACGATCGCGAGCAGGACATGGTGCCTCGGGCACCGATCGTCACGATCATGGGCCATGTGGATCATGGCAAGACGACTCTACTTGATGTCATCCGAAAATCCGATGTGGTCTCAGGCGAGGCAGGCGGGATCACGCAGCACATCGGCGCCTACACAATCCAGTTTCCGCACCCGGAGCCTCCGCATCGGCTCCAGCAGATCACTTTTCTGGACACGCCCGGGCATGCCGCGTTCAGCGCCATGCGCGCCCGTGGCGCCAACGTCACC
>SXGS01468443.1_pt1 | contig 13762 bp, 12 predicted proteins | sample 3174681 | NCBI WGS metagenome assembly SXGS01 (sample SAMN11356861, study PRJNA531348) | freshwater metagenome | isolation source: freshwater sample F1-80 | place: China: Fuxian Lake, Yuxi | collected 2017-12-25
AGTCGCCACCTGCGCTCGTCGAGAAACCGGCTGCCAATATACCGACCAAGTATCGACAACAGGGCTTGACTCCTTTGAAGACCAGCATCAAAGGTGGCAAGAACGAGTTTCAAATACAAATGACCCCATGACATTCGCCGCAAGCGGACGTTGCACTAGTTTTATTCGGCGGAGTTAGTACCTGACGATTGCATATGACGACCAAGGTGCCAACGAGAAATCCCAAAAAAATAACTGCGGCGATTGCCATGATCGATTCCAGCATCTGTGAGGAAATCGGTCCACTAAGGCGAGCGGCAGATGGGAATTTGCCAAACGGCACCAGCACCAAACTTGCCGACCGCAGCGTTGCAGATCACTCGCAAACGACTCGGTATTGGTCAGTCGCAGGTAAAAACATGACTATCGCGTTGCGCCAAGGCAACGCAAGCAGGCGCAGCCGGAAATGCTGCAACATGCTCTGCGTGTCCATGGCGCAGAACAATTGGCAAGTAACGTGCGATGCTCAATCTTCTACCAGCGAATATCCTCTAGGGTTCGCACATGCATGAAACCACCGTTCGGAAGGCTTTCGTCACTTTGCAATACATCGGAGTTCGTCGTCGTACCAAAGTCTAGGCCGGTACGCTCCTGAATCCTGGTGATTGGCACTTGGTATGTTCGAAAGCGACCTGGCACAAACTCCAAATCATCTAAGAACGCGCTTTGGCTCAACAGATACCCCGCGGCGCGTAGATCTCCGTTGCTGTCGGCTGCGGCGGCAACTTTCCAAAATTCCACTGGTACTTGCACGCCACGAATCTCAGGATCCGATTCTCGGAATACTGGCCCCGTAAAGACGGTTAGTTTAGTATTGTCCCGGTTGGCGCCTTGAATGAGCAGATAGTCTTCCAAGTCCAGCCAATTCCCTGCATTGAAAATGTGGCGCTGGGGAAGCGAATTTGTCAAGAAGAACGTGTCGTCATGCGCTTTCTTAGCTTCAGTGGGATTTCCCCAAACCGGGTCGAGCCGCCTCACCAAATGCCCATGGTCCATGGAAATTCGTTGGTCGTAGATGCGTCCAGAGAGTTGAAATTCACTTGAAATCCTTGGATCCGGCGTCCACGAAACTCGCGATATTCCGCCTACTTCGCGAGCTCCGTCAATGTTTACTGCCGTGAGAAACGCCCCCTTGCGCGATTTGCACATCACGATAGAAAAGTGCATGTAGTCCAGAACATATCGTTCTTGGCCGCGACCTCGTTGTCGTACCGAAACAACATCCGCTAGAAGTTCGCGCGACAACTGTGGCAATGGGACAGCATGCGCACTGCCGAGAAACTCCTCGTTGTATCCTTCGCGATCCGCGAGGGACTGCACCGTAACACGACGCTCGTCCTCTGCTGCGCATTCTCCCGCGCCACGCCCAGTTCGCCGCGAACCAAGAACAGACTGCAGTGTGTTGGCGTCTACGGCGAAATTGGATCGGCCAAAACGGCCAGAGAAATGGAGTCCCACAACTTTGCCGCTCTCGACATCGATCAATGGCGATCCTGAGTTTCCTCCAAGAGTCGTACAGTCGTGCTGGACGATCATTCCAGCGCTAGCCTCCGTAACGAATCCTGGTGCCAACCGTTTGACATCGTAGATGCCTTTGAAAATATCCTCCATTGCAGGTCCCGGATTTCGAAGACTGTCGCGAGCAGGATATCCGACGACCGCAATCATCTGTCCTTTCCGAGCCGCGCGCCCAATGCTAAGGTGAGGAAAATCAATCGGCTCCTTGAGAACAAGTATGGCCACATCCGGGGCGCCCTGCCGATTTTCGGCAATCAATCGAATTTCGCTGATGGCATATTGTTTCTCTTCCGCGCTTCCGAATTCTTCTCGGAAGTCGATGCGTGGGTTCAGTGTGGTACCTTGGAAATTGCGAATAAATACAAAATTGCCGCCACGACGAGTCGCAAACTCTGCCGCAACATGTCGATTGGTTACCAATGTCCGCTCATCGACCATCCAACCTGTGCCCAGCCACGCAAAATCTGGGTGGTTGCTTACTTCGACGCGGCCGACCGCAGGCGTTGCATTTGCCAACGTTGTTCGATGTGGTGCCAAACGCTGTCGCCAAGTTTCCAGTTCAGGTTCTTCGAATTCCCCATTGCGAATGAGCAGTGACGGTCGACCAACGGCCAGTACGATTGCTTCTGGGAGAGCCTCCTCTGGCACTTTCGACAATGTCCCATCTGGAAAGCGCGCTGCCGCCGCTTCCAGATCGTTGCGTGCAACTCCTTCCGATCGTGGAAACTTTCGACGGGATCGAAGTAGATCCTGAAGTTCCGTCATAACATCAGTGTCTCTAGACAGCTCTGCCACCGGAGAATAAACCTTCATGTTGCCACTCCTTCCAAGTTATAAATCGTAGCGGGTCATTCTAACGACGCCCATATTCTGAGCCGTAAGAATTGGGCATGCAAGCAGGTTGGGCTGATACTAGGGCGATTGGCAGAATGATTCTTACCAATACAAGCCCGAAGCGCAAGCGAGTGCCGAAACCAGGCACCAGTCAATCCAGGCTCTCACTCGGTTGCGCTTCGGGCTCGTATTGGTAAATTCCCATCTGCCGCTCGCCTAAAGTGTCGGTTCGATACTGGCAAGCAAAGCGGGATTCTTGGCTGGTGGATACGCTTGAGAATACACGGTTGGGTGTATTTGCCTAAAGAAAATTCCAAAGCTGCAGAGTTGTCAGAACATCTAATGCAATCGCTTGCTTAGAATTGTAATTTGAGTGGCGAAGTCTGCGTTGGCGCTTGGCACATCACCCGAGGCTTTCGAGGATCGATCATGTGCCACTTTCATTTCCCCGGGCTGGTCATCGCCATTGAAGGCAAGCGAATATGCGAATACTTCGCGGACACTCATTAATTGAGCTTTTGGTTGTGGTCGTCATCATTTCGATTCTATTAGCTCTGCTTTTGCCGGCCGTCCAAACGGTGCGTGAACGAGCTCGCGAGACGGTCTGCAAGAACAACCTTCACCAGATGGATCTCGCGATGAATCTCTATCGCGATGTCCATAAGAAACTCCCCGGCCAAAGCAGTCCTGGTCAAGTAGGAGGTTGGTTTGTTGAAATCTTGCCGTTTGTTGAACAACGCAACCTCAGTAACTCTGTCAATGTGGGACTGAGTCTGAATAGAGTTCCTGCAATTCTGCGGAAACCACCATCCATTTTCCGATGTCCACGCCGAGAGATGGAAAGCGAGCCTTTGCCCACTGACATTTGGCCGGCGCACTATGTGATGGCCCCAAATTCAAAACGAGAATTTTGTTTACTCTTTGATGCACCGATCAGCCTAAACGTGCCGTGGCTCGTGGGGCCAGAGCTAACTAACGACGAGCTAAGAAAGTCAACAGGACCTCACCAGGGCGGTTTCTTTTACACCAATGGCTCTCAGCACGGCGTTGGTTTTATGCTGAACGGGGAACGCATCGACTGATGGTAAGGCGAGCGGCAGAAGGAAATTTACCAATACAAGCCCGAAGCGCAAGCGAGTGCGTCAATCCAGGCGTATGTCAATCCAGGCTCTCACTCGCTTGCGCTTCGGGCTTGTACTGGTAGATTCCCATCTGCCGCTCGCCTAACGTTTGGCAACTTATCGAAGCCGAATCTATATTTTTGAGCACATCTGCCATTCTGCGCCCTACACTTTTCCTAATTAGCCAAGACTTCGCCTACGTAAAAATCAACCTAGTCTTCTTGATTAAGCCAATTCTGTGGATATGTTTAAAGTGATTCCACCGGATTTGCGGACGACCGGGTTTGAAGCGATCCTACGAGAAAGTTGATTCAGGAGAATTGGGGGACATGAAAATCAGATCATTATTTGCAAAAGTATCGGCGATTTTGTGTGTGGCAGTCCTTGCGACAACACCTTCGCTTGCAGAAGCCGGATGGGGTTCGGTAGGTGGCTCGTGGGGAGGAGCTAGCTACGGATCGTATGGCGGAGGTGGATCGGGCGGATACGCAGTCAGCTACGGAAGTGGCGGTAGTTATGGCAGCTACGGAAGTTATGGCGGGGGCACTGGTCCTGTACGGCGTTTGCTCGCCCATATTGGCCAGAAAATTCACAATCATCACGCAGCTCGCCGAGCCTATTACGGCAGTTACGGTGGCAGCTACGGTGGTTACGTCGCTAATTATGGATCGTCGGGTGGATATTCGGCTGCTTATTCTCACGGCAGCAGTGGCGGAGCTTACTACAGTTCCTATTCAGGCGGCAGCTCCGGCGGAGTGGTAACGAGTGGTTATGGAAGCGCTGGGTATGGCGCGGTTGAAACAAGTTATGGCAGCGTTGGAACCAGCTTTGGTTCGGCGGGCGGAACTTATCACGGCGCCTCGACTGATACCACTAACGATTTAGTTGGATCGTTGGTATCAACTGCTGTGGAAGTCGATTATTCGGCAATGCTAACCGTGGCGGTACCAAGTTCGGCGAAAATCTTCGTCAACGACAACCCAACCACCAGCGTTGGAGGCGTGCGTCAGTTTGTTAGCCGAGGACTTGAACCAGGCAGAACGTATCAGTTCAAAGTTCGAGCTGAATTTGAAGATGCTAAAGGTAAAATCGTCTCTGATGTAAAGACGGTAGCGATGACTGCGGGCCAGCGAGAAACGTTGGAGTTCAACCTCGTCAGCGCGGCGACCCCGGTCGAGACAGCAGTGACGTTGCGTGTTCCGGAAGGAGCCACGGTTGTCTTAGCTGGAAACGAAACGAATGCTGTTGGCGCGACTCGAACCTTTCGCACGCAACAGCTCGTTGCCGGACATGTTTGGGATGACTACACAATTCAGGTAAAGCTTGGCGACGAAGTGAAGGAACAAAAAGTTCGGTTGATCGCAGGAGATCGACTAGAATTGGCGTTCGACTTTGGAGCATCGACGGATCGGTTGGCATCCAGATAGTCGCAACCGCTATTCGAAGTACCTGGACTTAGGTTACAGTTGAAGCCCCCGTTGAGCTTGTAGTTCGACGGGGGCTTTTGTGTTTTCTAAGTCTCTCGGGTTTGGACGCTTGCACATTAGATGCAAGCAATCGAAAGCGGATCATGGCGAAATCGAATCACGAAGCTAGGCGTGCCAATCCGGTAGCGGCCGAAACAAGTCGAATCGCTAAACCAATCGGTCGTACGCAAACTCGAAATGGTGCGAACCTCGGTGATAAGTCTCCGCTGCTGCGCCGCGTTGTGAGCATTGTGCTGGCGGTTCATTTGTTGGCGATCGTTGCGGAACCGATTCGCTTCTTTACACGCAGCAGCAATGGGCGACCTTCGGCGGCCTTCGAGCCGATTCGAAGCATGTTGGCTCCCTACGTCGAAATCGCGTACCTGAATCACGGCTACTTTTTCTTTGCTCCCAATCCGGGTCCAAGTCATCTGATGGACTGCCGCCTGATCTCGGCAGGAACCGACCAGAGGCGCCTGCGGTTGCCGAACCATAAAGTCCAGTGGCCCAGGTTGTTGTATCACCGGCACTTCATGTTGGCAGAATTCCTCAACAACCTCTTTACGATCGATGAACCGCCTGTCGACGTTGACCCTGCAAGCCCGATCATCGCGCAGTGGCGACGTAGTTTGACGACTTATCGAAGTTGCCTCGAGTCTATGCAGCGCCATTTGGCTCACAAGTACGGTTCGGATAGCGCAACGATTCGCCGAGTCGAACATCGCTGGCCAACGGAGTACGAATTCTTTGAGCAGAAGTGGCGCATTGATGACGAGCGACTTTATTGGGTGTTACCTGAGTCTGCATTGTCGGAGACCGAAAAACCGCTGCCGCAAGCCGCCGGCTCGCCGGTCGTGCAACCCCAAAACAAAATCGAATTAATTGCTCCTCCGTTTCAAGGAGGCACGAAATGAGCCTTGTGACATTAGTCGGACATGCTCTAAGCAGATGGCTTCGGGAATGGAGCCAGGCATGGAACGACTTTTGGTTCATGCCTCGGACAAACGAAATTCTGGCAATCATTCGAATTGCCGGTGGCTGCATGTTAGTTTACATACACGTGATTTGGGCTAGCCAGTCCAACGACTTTTTTGGTCGCCACGCGTGGATCGATAACACCACGATTCGTAGTTTTCACGCAGAGGATTATGGTTGGAGTTATCTTTGGTATGTGGACAGCCAACTATTATTGCAACTACATCATATGGCGACGATTTTGGTTAGTTTAATGATGGCGGTGGGATTGCTCAGTCGCTTCACGGTGCCGCTGGCATGGGCGCTGACCCTGATGTACTGTCATCGTCTGACCGGATCGCTATTTGGCTTAGATCAAATCGTAATGATGTTAGCCATGTATACGATGTTGGCGCCGTCCGGTGGCAGATTTAGTCTGGACGCGATCATTGAGCGCCGCATTGGTCGCCGGTGGTGGTTGCCAACAGCCGATCCCTCGGTTGCGACAAACATTGCCATTCGATTGATTCAAGTACACTTGTGTGTGATCTATCTGTTCGGTGGACTCAGCAAACTGCGCGGCGAGATGTGGTGGGACGGTAGTGCGTTGTGGTTTGCAGCAATTACTTATGAATATCAGTCGTGGGACATCACTTGGATCGGGAGATATCCACTCGTGGTTGCCATTCTCACTCATGCGACAGTGTTTTGGGAGTCGTTCTACTGTGCACTTGTGTGGCCCAAACTGACACGACCGATCATGTTGGTTATTGCTGTTTTCGTACACGGCGGAATCGCTGTGGCGCTGGGAATGATCACGTTTGGAACGATGATGATGGTAGCCAATCTAGCATTTGTTGAGTATGGATCGTCGCACAGGCAAGCCGAGTAGTTGTGCCGGATCGCCAATTTAGTTAAAAAATGGCTCCAGCGACCTTTTTCAGCTTGTCTAAGATCTCCGACAAAGCAATTGGCCATGTCTTTCTTAATCGCAGCTTCAGCAGCACAATTCACTTGGTGGCTGGACGGCAGCATTATCGGCGTGTACCTCTTGGTCACGATTCTGGCTGGATTATCAGTGCGCCGCTACGTGGGAAAAGTAGAACATTTTCTGGTCGCCGGCCGAGAAATGAATGTCTATTTGGGTGTGGCATCGCTGGCGGCCAGCGAATTTGGGGTCATCACTTGCATGTACGCTGCGCAGGGTGGCTATCAACTGGGATTCTCCGGTGCAGTCCCCGGTGTGATACAAGCGATCGCGATGTTGGTGATAGGAGTTACGGGATTTTGCATTGTGCCATTGCGGCAGTCGGGAGTCATGACGATTCCAGAGCTCTTGGAAACGCGATTCGGACCGCGGGTTCGCTGGGCAGCAGGGTTGGTGATTTTGCTCGGTGGCTTGTTGAACATGGGAGTGTTCTTGCGAGTTGGTGGCGAGTTTCTGATCTACGTTTGCTCGCTGAATCCAAACTGGTTGGAATTGACCATGACCGCTTTGTTGCTGATCGTCGCAGTCTATACGATCTGTGGTGGAATGCTCAGCGTCTTGGTGACGGATTTTCTTCAATTTGTGGTCATGAGTTTGGGCCTGCTGGTGGTCAGCTTTTTGATTCTGTACCAAATTGGCTGGCAAACGCTGGTCACCACCGTGCGCGAGCAACTCGGGCCTGGTGGATTCAATCCTCTGGCGAACCCGAAACTCGGCTGGTCCTGGCTGTGCTTTCAAATACTAGTGAACACAGCCGCTACGTTGACTTGGCAAACGAATATCGCGCGCATCTTGGCCGCGAAAGATGCTCGAACCGGTCAGAGGATTTATACGCAGACCAGTTTTTTCTTCGCCTGCCGATTTCTGATTCCAGCGCTGTGGGGAATTGCAGCGCTAGCTTACTTGCCGCTTGCTGATCGACCGGCGGATAGCCTGCACGCGATGCCTGTTTTTCTGTCGCAGATCATTCCGACTGGAATCTTGGGGTTGCTAATCGCCGCGATGCTGGCGGCGGATATGTCGACTGATTCCTCGTACATGTTGACTTGGGGCAGCATTATTTATAACGACCTATTGGCACCGTTTCGCCGTCAAACTTGGTCGGATCGAGCAGGTCTTCTCTGCAATCGCATTATTATTGCGCTGATCGGAATTTTCTTGCTGGGCTATGGCTTGTGGTACAAATTTCCGGGCGATGTCTGGTCATATTTGGCGGTTACCGGTTCGATCTATCTGTCCAGCATTTCGGTGCTGTTGATTGCATGTTGTTACTGGCGCGGCGCGAATGATTGGGGAGCCTTCGCGGCGATAGGTGCCGGTTGCATTTTTCCCACTGCCTATCTGGTTCTTGAAAAGATTCCGGTAACCAAGGAACTCGCCACGGCGATCGGTCCTAACTGGTCGGGAATTGCGGCGTTTGTCGCAGCAGCAGTAGCGATGTACTTTGGTTCAATCTATAAGCCGACAACGAACCAAAACGCTGTCACCTCAAATTTGTAAAAGTAGGAGCCAGCATGCTCGCGGAGACTTTTTGGTTGGTCATGACGATTGCTTGTTTGGTTTGGTATTCAACCATCACAGTCTACGTTGCCGTCCGAGGATCGTTTGACATCCAAAAAATGTTGGACGAACTGCGCCGTAGCCAGCGCTAAACAAGCGAGATGTCAATTTCCTAAATTGCCAGGAAGGTCCAGCAATTGACAAAGTCGACTGACAACAAAGCCGCGAATCTCATCTCGAACTCGGCGATAATGGCCAAGCACTGCGTCTTCGGAAGTTGCGAATTTCGCTAGTCTCGGAGGATCGTCGAATCCAACATGCACAACGCGAGCATTGTTCAAGAATGCGGGGCAGTGTTCATCGGCGTGCCCGCATACCGTGACGACCAGATCAAACGGAATATCGGCTATCGAGCTGGCTAGTTTAGATTGTTGTGCGGTGATGTCGACACCAACCTCAGCCATCACCTGCACTGCGTTTGGGTTCATTCCGTGGGCTTCGATTCCCGCTGAATAGGCCTCGATTTTCTCGCCCAACAAGTGACGTGCCCAGCCTTCGGCCATCTGGCTGCGACACGAATTTCCCGTACAGAGGAACATGACTTTGGGTTTCATCACTAGGGCTCCATTTGTAGTTGCGATGAAATAAGTTCGTGAAGTTCTGCTATCCCTTGCGGTGTGTTGATTCGCCAGGGAATGATCGAAGTTCGATCTGCAAGCGACTGCACGACTTCTCGAATGTACCGCATCTCTTGCCATTGTCGGCTGACTAGGACTGGGTCCGATACCGCAAGTGGAGACAAACTCTGGTTAATCACCCAAGCAAACGGTTGAATTCTCGCTCGACGAAGGTCGCACTGTAACGATGCAGCTTCGTGAACTGGCGTCCCCTCGGGTAGAACAACTACGAGCACTCGAGTAAATTGAGGATCGCGCAATCGGGGCAGCAGTTGCTCGACCGCTTCCGACATTTGAGCCGACTGCCTCGTCACTTCGCGATGATACGCCATGGCAGCATCCAGGAGCAGGATCGTGTGTCCAGTCGGTGCGGTATCAAGAACCACAAACTGATCCGTGCCAGCAGCTACCGCCTGTGCGAATGCTCGAAAGACGGCAATTTCTTCCGTGCATGGTGAACGCAAGTCTTCGGCCAACAGCGCTCTTGCCGTTTCGTCTAGTCCAGCACCGGCAGTGCTCATCACTTCTGCAGTGTAACGCCGCGTTTCTGACATAGGGTCGATACAACTGATTGTCAGATGCGGGAGGCTTTCCCCGGAGAATGTCGACACCAAGTGAGCGGCCGGGTCGGTTGTCGAGAGATGGATGCGCAGACCTCGTTCGGCTAATGCAACTGCAACCGCGGCCGCAACCGTTGTCTTTCCAACTCCCCCTTTGCCCATGGCGAGAATCACCCCGTGCCCGGGTCTTGCAAGATCATCGATCAGCGATGCAATAGTTGGAGGCAAATCGATCGAAGTCCTTGGATCCACGGGCAACACCGCATTCACCTGCGGCACGCCAAGACTTCGCAGCGCTGCTACGCCAACAAACTCACCGGCGGCCAGTGGTAGGCTCGATCTCGGCAAACTGCACAGTGCGGCCGGCATCGAATCGATCGCCTGCTGAGCGCGAGTCTGCATCGACATGGCTACTGAGTCGTTGAGGTCGGTCGCGAGAAAAATGCCGTTGATCACTAGGTGCTGAGGGAGAATTCCCAGCGCTGAGAGCTCTTCCCTAGTTCGATCCGCCTCACGCAGCGCTGACGACTCAGGCCGACTGACTAGCACTAGGGTTGTCCGCGATGGATCGCGCAAGGCCATAATCGTCGATTGGTAGAGCGCCTGTTGAGTTTGCAGTCCAGCCAACGGTCCCAGGCAAGATGTTCCTGTGGAGTTGTGAGCCATAAAACTGGACCAAGCCGACGGAAGCGTTAACAGTCGCAACGTATGACCTGTGGGAGCAGTATCAAAAATCACATGGTCGAACTGAGCGGTTGCCTGTGGGTCACCTAGAATTCGAGAGAACTCGTCGAAGGCAGCAATTTCCAGCGTACACGAGCCGGAGAATTGCTCTTCCATGCTGGCCACTGCCGTTGGCGGAAGCACTCCTCGATAAGGTCCAACCATGCGCTCTCGATACTCTGCGGCTGCAGTTTTCGGGTCGAGATTCATGGCCGAAAGCCCCGGGACCTGGCCGACAGGCGTTGGTTTTGGCCCAAGGTCCACGTCCAGTACTTCATCCAAGTTCGACGCCGGGTCGGTTGAGACCAGCAGAACTCGTTTGCCAGAATCCGCAAATTGAATCGCGGTCGCGCAAGCTACTGAAGTCTTACCCACGCCCCCTTTGCCGGTGAAGAAAAAGTTGCGCGTGGACCGAGTAAGAAATAACATCCGCTGGCTGACCTCTCTAGCAGCATTCGCTCGTACAGCCACATCCATTGCCGCTGGTCTGTAGCGCTTGCTCATCTTTGGCGCAGCAAGCGCTACTCAACTTCTGTGGCGCACCTCCACAACAGCCAGCGACAACCACGGGTAAGTAGCTCGTGCCTCGGAGCGCCTTGAGCAACATTTCACGCGAAGGATAATCTGCGCTACTGACAACTTTTCCATCGACCAATATCAGCGGCAGGCACTCGGTGCCATGCTTCGATATTTGTTCAATTACCATCGCGTTCTCCACAAACGTCTGCGGTTGCTGTGCCAGATTGTACCGCTCGACCGTGTAACCTTGTGCTTTTAGCCAGTCAAGATCTCCTGCGAATCGCGGTAGGACGGGATCCACTTGCGGGCCACAAACTCCGGTTGCACAACACATCGGTTTGTCGAATACTTGGATCACTGGCCGGTTCGACAGCGTGTCTTGCGGTGAAGAAACGCCTGGCTTCAGTGCATGAACTCGCACGCTCGCTGCATACTCGTTGGCATTAAAACGCTCAAGCACGCTGGACAGTCCAGCGTGAACCGGAGAAGCGGTCGCAGGCGTGCAGCAATTCGGCGATGTGCAAGTAGAACCGGCTTGAGCATAAACGTTCAAATCGGCGCCGGTGTCTTGAACGACGATCGAATCGAATCCGGCAGCCTCAAGCAAGCTCGCATAGTCATCTATCGCAATAGCTCCAGAGATGCAACCGACGTAGGCATTTACATCGGACACAATTTCTGCAGGCAATGGTTGCTTCAAAGCAATATCGCTGACCACCAACCGCCCTCCGGGCTTGAGAACTCTCAAGATCTCCCGCAGAACGCGTGGTTTGTCGGGCACCAGGTTGATGACGCAATTGCTGATCACACAATCGACAGAATTGTCTGGCAGCGGTAGTTGATCGATCTGCGCCAAATGAAATTCAACATTGGTCGCACCGACTTTCGCAGCGCTTGCCTTGGCCCGGTCGATCATGTCTTGAGTCATGTCGATACCGATCGCCTTGCCAGCGGGACCGATTCGCTTGGATGCAAGAATGACATCCAGCCCACCTCCGCAGCCCAAGTCGACCACAACCTCACCTTCGCGCAGTCCTGCGACTGCGACGGGATTTCCACACGATAGTCCCATGTTGGACTGGGAAGGCAGCGATGCTAAATCCTCGGGAGAATATCCAAATGCCGCGGCAACGGACCGAATCGCCGCCGAATCGTTCGACAGGCTGCTCCTCGCAACAGCAGCGTATTGGTCGCGCACCGAATCAAGAATCTTCTGCTGGTTCAACTGCTGAGACATCTTAACGTTACCTCCAATCGTCTATCGGCGAACACCGATTTAATTCGCAAAAAAACTCTCATAGACTGGCGACGAGCGACTTGAGCTGCTTGAGCTTTTGAGGATTGATGCAGTAGCAGACTTTGGGTCCATCGACTTCACCCTGAATCAGCTCCGCTTCTTTCAGGATCTTCAGGTGCTGGGAAACTGTCGATTGCGCCAAGGGGAGCTGATCAACAATCTCGCCGCACACACAAGTCTGGCGACTGATCAATAATCGCAGAATCCTCACCCGCGCCGGATGTGCGACGGCCCACGCCAACGCCGCTAGTTGTTCTGCCAACTCGTCAGCGGGCAATTGCACGCAAGGCTCATCACAGCAGGGCAAGTTTTTCTTTCGATTGACCATCTTCAACGCCTCTACAAAATCGTTCATCTACGATAAACGATATCGACTATGGCCAAAATAGGCAAGCCCGAAATTTCTATATTTGATTAAATTAACTTTTGGCCGTGTTAGCTGAGACTGAAACTCGACTGCAAACCATGAAATCGCGGTCGACAACAACGTAGGCTCCAAGTGGTCGCGATTTTCAATTAAACTTGAGGCACGCGACATGTGGTTCGTCTCCATACGTCGCGGCAATGTTCTTTAAGAGATTCTGGACATTTTTGAGCGAAGAACAAGCACTCGTGAATCAATTGGAAATTCGCCCGCCTCGAATGGGAGTTCATTTGTCGAAGGGTCGCCCAGTAGCTGGAACCCACTTGCCGGCTTTCCTGTTTCAAACTGGCCGAGACTTGGCGCGACATGCTGCGCAAATGATCGCGCGAGTCATACGCGAACGTACTGAGCTTGGCCAGCGAACTGTATTGGGGCTGGCAACTGGTAGCACGCCGGTGGGTACCTATCGCGAACTGATTCGCTTGCATCGCGAGGAGGGGCTGGATTTTTCGAGCGTCGTGGCGTTTTGCTTGGACGAGTACATGGGTCTGCCGGCCGATAGCCCGCAGAGCCACAAGCGTTGGTTGTACGAGCACTTTCTAAACGACGTGAATATACGCAGCGAGAACGTTCATTGCTTGGATAGCCTAATACCACCGGCGGATGTTGAACTTCATTGCCGCCGATATGACGATGCAATTAGTAATGCGGGTGGATTTGATCTAGCGCTGTTGGGAATCGGTCGCAATGGTCATATCGGTTTCAATGAACCCTTTTCGATGCGCAAGAGTCGCACTCGCATGTGCACTCTCGATCCTATCACGCGACAATCTGCGGCAAGTGATTTTTTCGGCGAGGACAACGTACCCGTGCAGGCGTTAACTGTTGGCTTGGGACAAATCCTTGCCGCGAGGCATGTGTTGCTGCTGGCCTTGGGCGAACATAAGGCTTCGATAGTACGTGAAACGCTTGAGGGTACAATCACGGATCGCGTTCCTGCGTCGTACTTGCAAGAGCATGCGGATGTGCGAGTGTTGTTGGATATTCCAGCCGCAGGCGAGCTTACGGGAGTTTCCCAACCTTGGTTGCTGGAGAACGTCGAATGGGACGATTCGCTCATTAAACGAGCAGTTCTGTGGCTGTGCGAACGGACAGGCAAAGCGCTGTTGAAGCTGGACGACAATGACTTTCGCCAGCACGAC
>SXGS01012282.1_pt1 | contig 13761 bp, 11 predicted proteins | sample 3174681 | NCBI WGS metagenome assembly SXGS01 (sample SAMN11356861, study PRJNA531348) | freshwater metagenome | isolation source: freshwater sample F1-80 | place: China: Fuxian Lake, Yuxi | collected 2017-12-25
GTGCCCTGCGGCCCGCGCAGCACCTCGACCCGCTCGATGTCGAACAGCGCGGCGTTCAACCCTTGCGAGCGGCCCAGATAGACGCCGTCGATATAGACGCCGACGCCGGTGTCGCGCGCGGTCTGGTTCTGGTCGAAGGGGACGATGCCGCGGATGCCGATGGTCAGCGCCGACTGGCGCGCCTCGAAGGTGGCGACGCGCAGGCTGGGCACGGTGCCGTCGGCCAGGTCGAGCAGGCTCTGGACGTGGCGGTCCTTGAGCACGGTCGGATCGAGCACCGAGATGGCGATCGGCGTCTTCTGCAGGCTGGTCTCGCGCTTGGTGGCGGTGACCACGATCTCCTTCAGCTGGCCGGCATCGTCCGCCGGATCGGCGGCAGCAGCGGCCGGCGCCGGATCGGCCGGCTTGGCGTCGGCGGCAAGAGCGGGCGTGGCCGCAATCGCCAGGAATGCGGTGCCGCCCAGCAGCGTCGCGCGGATGAAATCGGTCGTCATGGTCGTCTTTATTCCTATCCCCCGATCGACCTTGCCGGTCGTCGCTGGCCGCGCGGATAGGGATGCTCGGAGAAGGTAGCGTTACCCTTTGGTGACCGAGCGGGACTTGTTCATTTCATCTCGCGTTCATCCGGCGCCGGCGCGCTCAGCGGGTTCACCAGTTCCAGCCGCTGCGGCACGGTGCCGATGGTGATGCCGCGCTCGCGCAGCGTGGGGAGAAGTTGCAGCAGCACCGCGCTGCGGGCGCCATACGCCGCGCGCGGGCTGGCGACATGCGCGAAGCAGTTGAACAGGATACGCCCGTCGATGATCGAGTCGATAAAGGCCGAGGGCGCCGGCTCGGCCAGCACCGCCTCCTGCTGCGCGAAACAGTCGAGCACGATCGACCGCACCAGCGCGGCATCCGATTCGATCGGCACCGAGAACTGGATCTGGATGCGGCCCAGCGGCCCCGACAGCGTCTTGTTCAGCACCGATTTGGTGATCAGTTCGGAATTGGGGACGATCAGCGTCGAATGATCGGCCAGCTCGATCTCGGTCGAGCGCACGCTGATCCGCTTGACGTCGCCCTCGTCGGTGCCGACGCGCACCAGATCGCCGATCTTGATCGGCCGCTCCGCCAGCAGGATCAGGCCCGAGACGAAATTCTGGGTGATCGCCTGAAGACCGAAACCGATGCCGACCGACAGCGCCGAGAGCAGGAGCGCGATCCGCTCCACCCCGATGCCGAGCGAGGCCAAGCCCCAGATGACGGCGAGCGCCACGCCGATATAGCGCGCGACGAGGCTCACCGAATTGCGCCCCGATCCGTCGAGATCGGTCGCGGGCAGATACCGCTGGTCGAGCCAGCGCATGAAGGCGCGGACGATCGCCAGCCCGATGAAGAGCATCAGCAACCCACGCAGGATCGCGCCGGGTGAAATCCAGACGCCGCCGACCTTCACCCCCTCGGCGAACTGACCGAGCTGGTCGAACACCGCGCCGGGATCGCTGCTCGCGCCGAAGGGGCGCAGCAACAGCCCCAGCGCCAGGATGATCAGCGTCAGCCGGACGACGCCCGACAGGACCAGGCCGAACTGGTCGACCATGCTGCCACGGATGCCGAGCGCCCGCGTCAGGGTGACGCCGATCCGGCTGTCGCGCACGAACACGGTGGTGGCGATGTCGTCGGTGGCGACCAGCATCAGATAGAGCGCCGAGCCGAGCAGCACGGTCCAGCCGATCATCAGCGCGACGAACCACGCGAACCAGATATAGCCGATGACCAGCGCCACCGCCGCCACGCCCACCGCAATCCAGGCGAGCAGGATCGCGATGCTCAGCCCCGCGCTGATCCCGGCGCTCGTCGCCTGCTCGCGTGCGGCGCGCGCGGCGCGCAACCGGCCGAGCACGACCAGCGTGGCGACGATCAGCGCGAGGTGGATCAGTGCCTCGATCGCCTGGGTGGCGATGATCGCCGAACGGCTGCTGCCGATCGCGCCCTCGAACGATCCGATCATCGTCGTCGTGAAGGTCAGGACGGTCAGCACCCAGGACAGCGGCCGCAGGCGGTTGGCGGTCTCGTCATCGAACGGGGTGATCCGCCAGGACGGCTGGCTGCGCATCAAGACCGCGCCGGTCACCGCGGCGGTGAAGCCCGCGACGCCGGTCGCGAAGACGAACCCGTCCAGAAAACCGCTCCAGCGCTGCGGCAGCAGGCCCGACCAGCGCAGCCCCTGCACGAACAGGAACGCGCCCGCCAGCGGGCACAGCGTGCCCACCGCCACGCGCCACAGGCTGTTGGCCGATCGCCGTACCCGGCTGGGCGGGGCCTCGGCGATCAGCCGCCGCTGCATCAGCCGGTGCGCCTTCAGCCGCACCGGCCCGACCAGGACGATCGCCAGCGCGAAGCCCAGGATCGCATGCCAGGGAATACCGCCACGCCATTGCCGCTGCAGCTGGGTGCCGCCCTGCTCCAGGAACAGCCATACCCGGCGCAGGTCGCGCGGCGTCTGGTCGAGGACGATCGTCCAGAAGGTCGGGCTGAGCGGCGACGGCACCTTGGAGGACAGTTTCTGGCTGAACTGCTCGGCCTGGCTGCGGTCGATCTCGTCGACCAGCTGGCCTGCCTCGACCCCCGCCAATCGGCCGCGCTTGATCGCGGCGTCCAGCGTCGTGCGCATATTGGTCAGCGTCCGCCGCTGCGCGCGCAATTCGGGCGCCTCCACCTCACCCGGCGTCACCGTGCCCAGCCCGGCGATGCGCGCGTTGACCAGCGCCAGCTGCTCGGTCAGGTCGGCGACCGCCTGGGTCGTCGCGGTCTGTGCCCCCTGCGCCTTGCCGCGCAGATCGCGACGGTCATCGTCATCGACACTCGCATCCAGCGCCCGGTCGACGCCGCGCACGTCCAGTTCGGCCTGCGCGATCCGGTCCGTCGCGGCGGCCACTGGATCGCCCTGCGCCAGCGCCGGGCCTGCCAGGGCGAAGGCCGCGACGAGCCACAGGATCAGCGCGAGATGGCGGACAGTACGGGTTAGACGGACGACAAGGGGCATGGGAACAGGGCCAATCGGAACGGACCCAGCCCTCATACCCACCCCGCCCCCGTCAGGCGAGAGGCACCCGCCGGTGTCGCACGCGCATGGCATTTGCCAGCGGGGCGGAAATTGTGTGTACCGGGGACCCGGCACCGGCCGGGTTCGTTGAGAATACTCGGGAATTTTTGAAACCATGTCCGATTCGGCCGATCCGCCCCCGCGCGCCGCCCTGCCCGAGCCGCCTGTCGACTCGGTGCAGCGCGACGCGCATGTGCTGGCCGGGATCAACCGTATCCTCCGCGAAGCGCTGAGCGCCTCGACCGAGGAGGATTTGGGGCAGCTGTGTCTGGAGGTCGCCGAGGACCTGACCGGCGCGGCATTCAGCTTTTTCGGCGAGGAGCGCGATTCGAGCGGGCGGCTCGACCATCTGGCGATCAGCGAGCGCGGCTGGGCCGCCTATCGTGGCAGCGACCCCGAATTTTCGCAGCGCAAGCTGCCCAATGGCCTGAAGATACGCGGCATCTTCGGCGAGGTGATGATCCAGGATCGCACCCTGATCGTCAACGAACCCGCCAGCCATCCCGCGCGCGTCGGCCTGCCCCAGGGGCATCCGGTGCTGCACAATTTTCTGGGCGTGCCGCTGCGCCACAATGGCGAGACCTTCGCCATGTTCGCGCTGGGCAACCATCCGACCGGCTTTACCGAGCGCGAGAAGGCGATCGCCGAGGAACTCGCCCCCGCCATCGTCCAGGCGCTGCTGCGCAAGCGCGCCGAAGTGGCCTCGCGCGCCAGCCGCCGCCGGCTGCTGACCCTGATCGAGGGGATACCCCAGCTGGTCTGGACCGCGACCAGCGACGGGCGATGGACCTGGGCCAGCCCGCAATGGGTGACGACGACCGGGCTGTCGGTCGAGGAGAGCCTGGGCCATGGCTGGCAGGCCGCCGTCCATCCCGAGGACCGCGACGCCGCGCACGCCTTCTGGGCGCAGGCTGGCGATCACGGCGACCTGACCATGGAGGGTCGGCTGTTCCATGCCGAGACCGGTCGCTATCGCTGGTACAAGACGCGCGCGACGCCGGTGCGCGACGATCACGGTGCGATCATCGAATGGTTCGGCACCTCGACCGACATCGACAATCTGCGCCGCCTGCAGGACCGGCAGGAAACGCTGGTCGCCGAGTTGCAGCACCGGGGGCGCACCATCCTGACCATCGTCCGGTCGATCTTCACCCGCACGGTCGAGGCGGGCGGGCCGATCGACGAGATTTCGGATCATTTCCGCGGCCGGCTGGACGCGCTGGCGCGCACCCAGATCGTCGCGACCCAGACGATGTCGGGGCGCGTCGACCTGGAAAACCTGATCCGCGACGAACTGCTGGGCGTGGGGGCGATCGAGGACGAACGGCTGTCGATCCGGGGGCCGGACGTCACCCTGCCCGCCGATACCGCCGAGTCGATCGGGCTGGCGATCCATGAACTGACCACCAACGCCCTGAAATATGGCGCGCTTCGTCATGCGACCGGGCGGCTGGCGATCGCCTGGCATGTCGAGGCGCATCCGAACGGCAAATGCGAACTGATTGTAAAATGGGATGAAACGGGTGTACCAGCCATGCCTGTCCCGCCGGTCCGTGAAGGATTCGGGACCGAGCTGATCCGCGAGGCTCTGCCCTATGGGCTGGGTGCGCGGACCGAATTGCAAGTCCGTGGTGGCGGTGTCTTTTGCGTGATATCGTTACCATTGCCGGCTGAGGACGTCGGCCAGTTGAACCGGAGTGCCGAGGGATGAGCCACGATTCGCCGCTTGCCGCCAAGCGAATCCTCGTGGTGGAGGACGAATATTTCATCGCCCGCGACCTGGAGCGCGCGCTGCGCGCCGCCGATGCGATCGTCATCGGCCCGGTCGCGACGCTGGAGCAGGGATTGGACCTGGCCGAAACCCAGGAACTGGATGCGGCGGTCCTCGACGTCAATCTGGCCGGCACTCGCGCCTTTCCCATCGCCGATCGCCTGTCCGCGCGGTCGGTGCCCTGGACCTTCCTGACCGGGTATGACGACTGGGCCCTGCCCGCCCCCTATCGCTCGGCCTCGATCGTCGCCAAGCCTTTCCATGCCGACCGCGTCATCCGCGCGATCGGCGCGCTGATGCCCGATGAAGGACGCGCATGACCCAGCTTTCCCGCAAAATCCGTCCCGAGGATGAGGTCGAGGGCCTCAATGCCCCCGCGCTCCGCCGGCTGAACGCGCTCGGTCCGCTGGACGCGGCTGATCGCGAGCGGCTGCGCGCCGCGATGGCCGAGGCGCGGACCGTGCCGGTGCGTCACCCCATCCTGACGCTGGGCCGGCCGATGCCGGAAAGCCAGATCCTGCTCCAGGGCTGGGCCGCGCGTGTCCGCATCCTGCCCGATGGCCGGCGGCAGTTCATGAGCTTCTATCTGCCCGGCGACGTGATCGGGCGCGTGCATCATGCCCTGCCGATCGCCTCGGCGACGGTGATCGCGCTGACCGAATGCGTGCTGTGCACCGCCCCCGCCGCGCCCGCCGGATCGAGCCTGGAACAGGTCTATGCCGTCGGCGAGGCGCTCGACGAGGCCTATCTGCTCGGCCATGTCGTCCAGCTCGGCCGGCTGAACGCGCAGGAGCGGATCGGCGACTTCCTGCTGGAAATCTATGAGCGGCTGTCGCTCGCCGGGCTGACCGTGGGTGGCAGTTTCGAGATGCCGCTGACCCAGGAGATGCTGGCCGACGCGCTGGGGCTGACCCCGGTGCACGTCAACCGCATGATTCAGCAGGCCCGGCGCGACGGCGACCTGATGTGGAAATCGGGCCGCGTCCTGCTGCGCGATCCCGATCGCACCGCGCGCACGATCGGTCGGCTTCGCCCGCAGGTGACGGGTGCCCAGGCCGAGGGCGCGGCTGATACAGCGTCAGAGCCATCCCGACCGGCGTAAAGGTGATCGTCATAAATTGACCGATATATGTTTGCTTTTGGTCTCTGATTGGCATTTTCATCATATCGTCATCGATATTTCGCCGATCTGACATCACCTCCCCCTAACGCTCCCGTCGAACCGGCATACCGGCCGATGGGGGATCATATTCATGCTTACGTCTCGCAGCCTGCTGAAGGCTTCGGTCTCGCTCATCCTGATGACCGGCGCACTGGCCGCGCCTGCCATGGCGCAGCAGGTGCCTGCTGCCACGACCGCCGCCGATGAGGGCGAACAGGGCGAAGAGATCGTCGTCAACGGCACCTATGCCCGCAGCCTGGCCGCCGGCATCGAGACGAAGCGCCGCGCGGCCTACGGTGTCGACTCGATCAGTTCGACCGACATCGGCAAGTTCCCGACGCAGAACGTCGCCGAGGCGCTGCAGCTCGTGCCCGGCGTGGCGATCACCCGCCCGCGCGGTGAGGGCCTGTATGTCAGCGTGCGCGGTCTGGGGCCGCAGTTCCAGAACACGCTGATGAACGGGCGCACCGTCGCGCTCAACGACCTGATCGAGAATGGCGGCGCGGCCGGGCGGCAGTTCCGCTTCGAGATGCTGCCCGCCGAATTCACCTCGAGCATCGACGTGGTCAAGACCCCGACCGCCGACATGAGCGAGGGCGCGCTGGGCGGCAATATCGACGTCAAGACCTTCCGCCCGCTCGAGGTCGGCAACAAGACGACCGTCAACATCCGCGGCACCTACACCACCATGACGAAGGAGGTCCGCCCCAACGTCACCGTGCTGACCAGCGCCAAGAACGGCGACGGCACCTTCGGCATCCTCGCTGGCGCGCAATATTGGGGCAAGACGGTCCGCAACGACCGCTTCATGAACTTCGGCTGGTTGCTCAACCGCTATACCGATGCCGCACGCGGCGGCGCGCCCACCGGCCTCTACTCGCCGACCCGCACCCGCCCGACGGTCGAGACCGAGGATCGCAAGCGCATCTCGGGCATCGTCTCGGCGCAATGGGCGCCGACGACCGAGCTGGAAACCACGCTGGACGTGATCGCGACGCGCCTCGACGTCGCCTATGACGAGTTCGGCCTCGACATCTATCCCGACGACGTCAACGTCACGATCGGCGGCGTCAAGCAGCTGCCGACCGTGCTCCAGCCCGGCTATACCGTCACCGGCGACACGATCACCAAGGCGACGATCGCCAATGCCCGCTTCATGGGCACCCGCGAATACAGCCTCAACCGCCACGACCTGCTGACCATCGGCCTGAAGCAGGCGTGGAACCCGGATCGCTGGCATGTCACCGCCAACGTCAACTGGTCGGCGGCGCACAGCTATCACCCCGATTACCGCACCGGCACGGTGCGCAGCCGCGCCTATTTCATCGCGCCGCTGACCTATGACGCGAGCGCCGGCTATCAGACGATGCCGACCTTCACGACCCCGGTCGATGTCACCAATCCGGCCAATTACAAGCTGTTCCAGTTCAACATCGCGCCCAAGGACAGCAAGGACTGGGATTTCTTCTCGCGCCTCGACGTGGCGCATGATTTCGACGGTTTCCTGTCGAAGCTGGCGGCGGGTGGCGAATATCACTGGCGCAAGCGCGACTATTTCCGCCGCGACTATCTGATCGACACCGGCACCAACCAGCCGCTGACCAATTACGGCGCGGGCGCCTATCAAACGCTGCCCTATGACGACTTCCTCTCGGAGGTGGGCGGCAATGCGTTCCGCAACTGGCTGGTCCCGACCACCGCGGCCTATGTCGGCAATTTCTTCACCCCCGCCATCCAGGCGCAGGGCCTGTCGCTGGGCGACCGCCGTTCGTCCTTCGTCGTCAGCGAAAAGATCGCCGCCGCCTATGTCCGCGCCGATTATCAGTTCGACGCAGGCGCGGTGCCGGTCAGCGGCAATGTCGGCGTGCGCTATGTCCATACCGATCAGGTGGCCAGCGGCACGCTGACCGCCGGCAACACCGCCACCCCGGTCAGCTATCCCAAGACGTTCAACAACGTCCTGCCCAGCTTCAACCTGCGCGCCGACCTGACGCAGAAGCTGGTCGGTCGTCTGGCGGCCAGCCGCGTGCTGACCCGTCCCAACGTCACCGACACCGCGCCGCGCATCACCGTGTCGACCGACGCGCCGACCGCCAGCGGCGGCAATCCGCAGCTGGTCCCCTTCCTCGCCACCCAGTTCGACGGGTCGCTGGAATGGTATTTCGCGCCCTCGGGCATGTTGTCGGGTGCGGTCTTCTATAAGGCGATGGACGATTACATCACCCAGTCGAATACCGAGATCAACATTCCGAATCGCGGCACCGTCCGCCTGTCGAGCTCGGTCAATGGCGGCAATGCCAAGGTGTACGGTGTGGAAGCCGCATACAGCCAGGTCTTTACCTTCCTGCCCGAACCGTTCGACGGCTTCGGCGTGCAGGGGTCCTACACCCATACCGAGGTGAAGGCCGACTACACAGCGGGCTCGCGCACCATCAAGGATCAGCTGATCGGCCTGTCGAAGAACAGCTTCAACCTGGTCGGCTTCTACGACAAGGGGCCGCTGTCGGCGCGCCTCTCCTATGTCTGGCGCGACAAATATCTGTCGAGCACGGGCAGCACGGTGCAGGCGCCCACATACGTCGCGGCCTTCGGTTCGCTCGACGGCCAGCTGTCGGTGCGCACCGCCGACAATATGACGCTGACGCTGGAGGGCATCAATCTGGCCGGGGCGCGCCAGAACACCTATAACGACAGCAAGATGCGCTTCGGCGAGATCAACTATTATGGCCGGACGATCCTGTTCGGCGTGCGGGCCGAATTCTGATGTCGGCCCGGACCTTCCTGACGCTGGCGGCGGTCCTCGCGACCGCCGCCGCCCCGGCCCCGCAAGCCCCCTTGCGGATGAACGACATCCAGGTCGTCGGCTCGCACAACAGCTACAAGAAGCGGATCGCGCCGGCGGTCTTCGCCGAACTCGAACGCCGCGATCCCAAGCTCGCCGCCGCGCTCGATTATGATCATCTGACGCTCGCCGAACAGCTCGATCGCGGCGTGCGCCAGTTGGAGATCGACATCTTCGCCGACCCGCAAGGCGGGCGTTTCGCCGATCCCAAGGGCGAGGCCATGGTACGCGCCGCCGGCGAGCGGACCGGTTTCGATCGCGCGGCGATGATGAATCCAGGCTTCAAGGTCTTCCACATCCCGGAAGTCGATTACCGCTCCTGCGGCACGTTCAAGCAATGCATCGGCCAGATCGACGCCTGGTCGCGCGCGCATCCGCGCCACCTGCCGATCATGGTGACGATCAACGCTGCCGACCGGCCGATCAACAAGCCCGGCGTCACCGATCCGCTGCCGCTGACCGCGCCGCTGCTCGATGCGCTCGACGCCGAGATCCGCGACGTGCTGACGCCCGACCGCATCATCACGCCGGACGATGTGCGCGGCAAGGCGCCGACGTTGCGCGAGGCGGTGACCACCAAAGGTTGGCCGACGCTCGATCGCACGCGCGGGAAAATCTGGTTCGTGCTGGACACGCCCTCGGACGTGTCCGACCGCTACCGCGCAGGGCATCCGTCGCTGAAGGGCCGGCCGATCTTCGGCTGGTACGACACCGACCAGCCCGAAGCCTCGGTCGAGATCGTCGGCGATCCGCGCACCGATGGCGCCAAGATCAGGGAGTGGGTGAAACAGGGCTTCATCGTCCGCACCCGCAGCGACGCCGACACGCGCGAGGCTCGCGAGAACGACCATGCCCGCCAGCAGGCCGCGATCGACAGCGGCGCACAGGCGGTGTCGACCGACTATTATCCCGGCGCCCCCGCTCGCGCATGGAACAAGGGCTTCACCGTGACCCTGCCCGGCGGGGTGATGGAACGCTGCAACCCGGTCACGCGCGCGCCGGACTGCAACTTGCCCCGATAAGGGCCTTCACCCCCGCAACAGCAAAACGCCCGCCGATCGACCATCGGCGGGCGTTTTCTTGTCGCCGCGATCAGCCGCCCCGGCCGGCGGCCAACGCCATCGGCTCGAACGCCATGTGCGACGCCCCGGCGCGCACCCGTATATCGGTCAGCACATCGTCCAGCGTCAGGTCGGCGAGCTTTTCCTCCAGCGCCTCGCGCACCGGGGTCAGCATCGCCTCCAGGCTGGGGGTGATATGGCGATCGATCACGCTGTCGCCCTCGGGCGGCTGGCGGTGGAAGGCGAAGAAGTTGCGATCCTCGACCGCATGATAGACATCAACCAGCCGGATTTCCGACGACGGCCTGGCCAGCATCGCGCCGCCGCGATTGCCCAGCTGCGACCGGGTCAGCCCAGCGCTCGCCAGCCGCAGCAGCAGCGCACGGACGACCGCGGCGTTGGAATTGACACTGGCGGCGATGTCTTCGGAGCGAAGGGGCATGTCGCCATGATCGGCAAGCAGCGCCAGCATATGCAGCGAGACGACAAAACGCGTACTGGTCGGCAAGTAATCCCGCTCCTGTTTCCCCGTTCCGCTCCGGCCCCAACGCCAGAGCGGCACTGCTGACCGCATATCATACCCATGCACGGTCAATCAGTTAATAACTCAGGTTAGCCTTATACGATCACCGACGCCACGCAAGCCCGGCATCGTTTACGGTCGGCAGAACCCCGCGCGGCCGGGAAAGTGCCACGCGCCCCTATCCTTTCGCGCCACCACCCAGCCGAATCTCGTACAGCTCGGGCCAGTTCTTGCCGGTGACGAAAATCCGGTGCTTCGCCCGGTCATAGGCGATGCCATTGGCCACCGAATCCCGGTCGGTGACGCCCGCGCGCGCGACCAGTTCGCTCAGGTCGACGACCCCCTTCACCACCCCGCCCGCCGGATCGATCCGCACGATATAGGGCGTCATCCAGACATTGGCCCAGATCTGCCCGTCGATATATTCCAGCTCGTTGAGATATTTGAGCGGCCGGCCATTGACCGTGACATCCAGCGTGCGCGCCACCGCCATGGTGGCGGGGTTCAGGAAGCGCAGGCGCGGCGTGCCGTCCGACAGGATGATCTGGCGACCATCATCAGTCATCGCCCAGCCTTCGCCGGCATATTTCCATTCGCCGAGCTTCTTCAGCGCCGGCCGGCTCCAGCGGAAACCGCGTCCGCCATGCCAGGTCACGCTGCGCAGTTCGGGGCCCCAGGCGACGATGCCCTCGCCGAACAGGCCGGAGGGCACGGTCGCCTGGCGCAGCGTCTTGCCACTCGCCAGATCGACCTGGCGGATCACGCTCTGCCCCTCGCGCCCCGTGCTCTCGTACAGCGCGCCATCGGCGATCAGCAGCCCCTCGGTGAAGGCGGTGCTGTCATGCGGATAGGCGCGGACGACCACCGGCTTTTCGACCGGCGGCGGCGCGGGCGCGGGAACGGGGGCCGACGCCTGTGGTGCGGCGGCCGGCAGCAGCAGCGCGAGCGCGAGGATCAGCGGACGGACCGTCACAGCGTGCGCACCAGTCGCGCCACCCGCGCGATCCAGGCGGGCGCCGTCACCGTCACCCCCGCCGCCCCCGGCTCCAGCGGCAACAGATGCAGCCCGTCGCCGGGCAGACCCGCCAGGCGGGCGAAGACATAACCACCGGCCGACCGGGGAACGAGAATATCGCGATTCATGGCCTCGGCGAATCTATCGGGGCCAAGCGGTTCGCACCAGAGCTCATCGCCCGCCCGGTATTCGCCGACCGCACCGGTCACCGTGACCGCCATCATCCCTGGCGCGGCGCAGGGCGGCGACACTACCCGCGCGGTCCGGGGCGCGACCGCGCCGCGCGGCCCCAACAGCGCCGCGACCGGCAGCGTCTCGCGCGCCGGCAGCGTCACCAGATCGGTCGCGGTACAGCCCAGCGCCGCCGCGATCCGGTTGAGCCAGGGCAGCGACACGGTGCGCGTCCCCATCTCCAGCCGCCCGATCGTCTGCGGCGTGGTCGGAGGGCAACAGGCCCGCGCGACATCGTCCAGCGTCATGCCCTTGGCGCGGCGCACTTCGCGGATCGCGGTGATCATCGCAATCTCCCCCCTTTAACCTTCCCGGTTCCAAGGTGTCGGACAGTCCCGCCGCGATGGCAAGCCCCGGCCCGCTGGCGGCCGTCCCCCGGCTGGGCTAAGCGGGCGGCTCGACAGGTTTTTCTCCGGAGGTGCCGCCGATGCGGTTCGCGATCGTCAAATGCCATGGGTCGGGCAACGACTTCCCGATGATCGACGCGCGTACGCTGTCCCTGAGCGAGGCGGAATGGGCGGGCGTGGCGCGCGCGCTGGCCGACCGCGCCGGACCGGTCGGCGGCGACGGGCTGCTCCTGCTGGTCCCCGGCGACGAGCGCGCCGAATTCGGCATGGTGATGCGCAACAGCGACGGCAGCGAGGCCGAGACCTGCCTGAACGGCGTGCGCTGCGTCGCGCGGGCGGGGTTCGAAGCGCTGGGGATCGACGCCGCCACCGTCCGGCTCAAGACTTCCTACGCCACCGCCTCGCATGACGCCGATCTGATGCCCGGCGTCTATACGGTGCGCGAGACCGCCGGCCCCGCCGGGCTGTCGACCGCCGCCTGGCCGATCCATGGCGCGCCTGACCGGCTGGTCGATGCGGTGCTGCCGATGCTCGACCCCGCGCGCCGCTTCACCGCCGTCACCATGCCCAACCCCCATTTCGTTCATTTCGTCGAGACGGTGGACGAGGCCGAGCTGGTCCGGCTGGGCGAGATCTGCGAGGCCGCGCCCGACTGGCTACCCCACCGCGCCAATGTCTCCTTCGTCGAGCTGCGTGGGGACTCGCTGTTCGTCCGCACCTTCGAGCGCGGCGTCGGCCTGACCGACAGCTGCGGCAGCGCGATGGCGGCCTCGACCTATGCCGCCTGCCTGACCGGGCGGATCGCCTGGGACAGGCCCACGGTCGTGTTCAATCGCGGCGGCCTGGTCCGCGCCTTTGCAGGCGAGGACGGCATGGTCACGCTGTCGGGCAATGCGACCTATGAATGGGCGGGTTCGGTCACGGTCGACCTGGAGACCGAAACGGCGAGCGATCTGGTGGTGGAGCGACGCTTTCCGGACGAGATCGCAGCATGGGAGGCGGCCAAGCGGGGGTGAGGTGTCGGGCATGGCCTTCGACTTCGCTCAGGCGGAACGGCGGGTTGGAAATAGGGCTCACCGCCGTTCCATCTGAGCGAAGCGGCAGTGCGTGACGGGCTCACACCATGCGCCCTGCCAGACCGAGCACATGGCCCAGGCCGGATCGACATTCATTTCATTCCTCCCCTGTAAGGGGAGGTGGCAGGCCGCAGGCCTGACGGAGGGGTGTCCCGGCTGGAGAGATTGGCCCCCATTTGCGACCGGGGACACCGCTCCACCATCTTTGGGATAGTCCCCAGTATCAGGACGAACACCCCCGATGGTCGTTTTCCATGGCATCGGCGGGTCGATGCTTTTGCGAGCGAGAACGGCATGGTCACGCTGTCGGGTATGCGACCGACGAATGGGTGGGTTCGGTTGCGGGCGAAGTGCCGGGCGTGGCCTTCGACTTCGCTCAGGCCGAACGACCGTTGAAATGTGTGGCATCGTTAGAGCGGTTTCCAGCCCTTTTGAATCGTCGAGGATTCACATGGGCGCAGTTTTCTGATTCAGGCTCTGGGCCGGGTCAGGAGGCCGGCACATATGCCGCGAGTGCTGTCACAGGATCTTCGGGAGCGGGTGGTCGCCGCGATTGATGGTGGGATGTCATGCCGTGCGGCGGCAACACGGTTCGGTGTCAGCGCGGCAAGCGCGATCCGCTGGCGGCAGTTGGTCGTTCAGCAC